>JACCDY010273657.1_pt1 | contig 46411 bp, 40 predicted proteins | sample 7446391 | NCBI WGS metagenome assembly JACCDY01 (sample SAMN15323451, study PRJNA562643) | freshwater metagenome | isolation source: river surface water | place: USA:Blue River Watershed | collected 2017-08-18
CAGAAGAAGAAGAGGAATTAACTGAATTTCGTTATAAAGGGAAGGATTATTACATGGACGCTGAATGCAACGTCTATGAAGTCGACAGTGACGGTGACCCACAACTCGTAGGAGTCTACAATGAGGTTATTCGTAAAATTACCTTTAACAATTAGAGATGATTTGCCTACCTACATTGGTTCTTGGTGTTGTTTTAACAGCTACTTTTTTTGCGCATTTATTTAAGGGTAATGCATACAATGCAATGTTGACTTTTTTCTTTGATCTTGTTGTCCTTGTAATTGTTCATTTTGCATGTGCACGGGCAGGTGATCTTGCGGGTTGGATTGCATTTGCAGCTATTGTTGGTTTCTTGATTTTAGTACAATTAGCACGAAATGGTGTATTTGACAAAAACAAAATTCCTGAAGTTCCTGAGTGCCCTAAACCTCGTCCTGGTCCTGGTCCTGGTCCTGGTCCTGGTCCTGGTCCTTGCCCTGGTCCTGGTCCTTGTCCCGAGCCACCCGGCTGTCCTCCAATCGAACCTTGTCAGGAACCTTGTTAGTCTAAAGTATTGACCCATTTTGTATATAGAGTTTTTTACGATGGTGTTCTACGCAGCGGCATATAGACACGTTCCTGTAAATTGGATTATTGTTATTTGCAATCTATTTAGCACTATATTTGGTGTTTTTACATGGACTGGTGAGCGTATTTGGTCATTCCTAAATGCAATATGGTATAATATTATTGGATTTGATAAATATTTCATGTTCATGGATCGTAGTCGTGTACCTATTCCTTATTTGTCTTATGGTGGTACTCCAGGACATGCAGGATGGCTTTATGATGCAAGGAATAAGACATTTACATATTGTGTCGATGAAGGTAAGAACAAGAAGGAACATTTGCCTGTTTTAGCTATGGATCTAATTGCTCGTCGGCGTGATCAATATGAAGAGTGGGAAATGAGTAGTTGGCTCGAAAATGTAACTTTCTATACACATGATGAACAATTCCCTCATCCACTACAACTATTAAGTGCGTGGTCGCTTGAATCTAAGTGGTGGCCTGCAACACATACGCATAGTCAATCAAGATTCATTGTCATTGATTCCATGACTGCAGATACACTACAAATCGAATTACGTCAATATGTTGAACCGTTTGAGTGGTATAAATATGCGACTGAATATGATGATTCTGAAACAGAAGAGACTGCTGAGGCTGAGGAAGAGGCTGAGGCAGCTGAGGAAACTACTGAGGAAATGGTTGAGGAGACTGTGGAAGAGGCTGCTGAAGAGGCTGTTGTAGAGGCTACCGATGAAACTACTGATGAGGCTGTTGTAGAGGATGATTCAAAGGCTTCATCTGATGCCTCAATGGAAATTGTAGATCAGAGAGACCTTGAAGCCGTTGATTAATGTAATAAAAAAACTGAAATAAATTTACTCAATACTTAAAAGTATACAGTAAATTTTAAGAAGATGTCGACCAACAAGTGGAGTAACTTGAAGTATGACGATGACGAAGATGATGGATGGACACCTGTGAGTCGGCCTATTAGGACTGGAGGCGGAGCAGGAAGTGATATGCCAGTTCCATCGCGAAGCGTACCAATTACGAGTACGCTTTGTCCTTCAGACATAGAGCAGAGCTCAGTTGTAGATTCTGTGGATTCAATTGCGGATATGCCGATTCCAACTGGTAAATGGACAATTTATTATCATCCTCATTTTGAGATTGAGAAGGATTTCACATCAATTGATAAGTTTAAGATTGGAAAAACTGTTTCAACATTTGCCGAATTTTGGGCAGTGTTTGATGAGATTGGAGATGACACCCTATTGGATGGATATTTCTATATCATGAAAGAGGGATATCCTCCTATTTGGGAGGATCCTAAAAATATAGAGGGGGGTACATATACTATTCGTATTCAACGCGATACAGTACGCTCGAAGGAGAATGATCCTGTAAAAATTTATTATACCTATGCTATTGCAACAATGTTGGGTCAACTTGCAAAGGACCCTGATAATATTATTAAGGGAGTCCGAATTTCGAATAAAAATTCTAAGATGAAGAAGGCCAATATTATTCACATTTGGAACCATAATTCTGTGTATTTCCAAAATTCTGATGATATTCGGCTCTACCATAGGCCTAACCCTGGAGATGAAGTTCGTTATGAAGCCAACTGTGATAAGCGGTACAACTAAACAAATAGGTATTATATAAGTACAATAATAATATTCATAAAATTATTATTGTATTTTTTTATCAGTCATTAAGCTCGATTCTTAAGTGGTGCAAGTACGAGCTTTACTTCACCGAGATTAGCGACAGTGTATCGAAGAATAAGAGGGGCATCATTTTTCAAATAGATTTCAATCGAAGGACAGAGATTTGTACACTTAGTGAAGAGGAAAAGATGTTTGAGTTGGAAGATTCCTTGGATAATCTCATTAGATGCTGAACTCTGTACACGCATAAGTCGGTTCTCACGAATAATTGTCTCCTGGTCAGCGAAGTCACCGAGACACTTGAAGATTAGATCACTTGAATTGGAAGTAATTTCAACCTTCTCACCGAGAGAAGACATATCGCGACAAATCTTCTGAAGATCAGCGCTCGGCATATGGATAATACTGGTAAATGTGAGATTGGGAATTTGAATATCTTCAACATTTGTATCGAAGAGCTTCAAGAAGTAATTCTTCGTAGTCTGCTTCTCGGCATTTTCCATCATAATTCCAAGTTTATTCGGATTCTTCGCTGGAAGATAAAAAGTTAGTGTCTCAGTATTTTCAAGTGTCTTAATCAGCTTGAAAAGATACATCATGTTCACACCGAGTACTTGCTTAACAGGACAATGATAATGTTCGAATCTGTCTGCATGAAGACGAAGATAGACGAGAATAGTGTGACTTTCGTCGACTGCGATAATCTTCAGACCAGTTGAATCAAACTCAAGATTTGCCTCTGTTAGAATCTCTTTTAGAGCCTCAATCAAAGTTCTGAAAGCACCAGATTGAACAGTCTTCAGTTCAAGAAGATTCCCGTTCTCATTGACTGGGTTAGTAGAAGCAGTTATAGCACTCATTATGTGAACTATAATTGCCGGGCTTTAGATATTAGTCATGCAAACGCAAAAAATACGCGCAGCAAAGCTGCGCCGAGGGAATCCCACAGACTAACGATATTTGAAATCATTTTCAAACCAACATTCACCAGTTACTTCTTCTGTATGAATTACAATATGAGTGTCATATTCACTCACTTCCAATGTCTTCTTTTTATTATCATAATCGTATGTCATCTTATAAATCTTTCTTGGACCCTTCAAATGTGTTGTAATATGAATCTTCGAAATAATCTTAAATGTCTTTGGATCATATTCATATGTCTTATGCATAATATTTTCACCCCTAATAGTAAACTTGTAGGGGACAATATGATATTTATAATAATGTAATTGAAAGGTAATCATATCTGGTGATGTTTCCTTCGTTTTCTCAGATGAAATATAATATTCATCATCTGAGATTTGAAATTTATTCAATTTAAATTTATGGTTGATCATAGCTTCACGAATGAGAGCCATTTCAACTGGTTCTCCTTCGCACAGATATGGGCTTATACGTTCAAGTTCTTTTGGTGGACTTATCTTCTTCCACAATAACTTCTCTTCAGTATTATAGTTTGATGGTGCATCATATTTAATACGATTTACACATCTACTACAATTAATACATTTACACTTCTCTGATTTTGTTTTTACCTTTGGCACATCAACAATCTTCTTTTGAACTACTAATAGTTCTTCACCAGGATCGAGTCTTGGCTCAGAATTTGGTTCGTCTTCCTTCACAGCTTTCTTTTGAACCGCCCCAAGCTTCTCGGCCTTCAGAACCGGTCTTGTTGCTGGTGTGTGAACCACTGGTACAATTTCTTCTGATTCTTCCAATAATTCAACCTTTAAAGGTTGAGTAGAAGAAGGTGGTGGCCCCCAATAAAGAGGTTTATTACCTGAATATGGTGGCGGTTGTGGTGGTCCCCAATGAGATGGTGGTGGTGGTCCCCAATGAGATGGTGGTGGTGGCCCCCAATAAGGAGGCGGCGGACCATAATATCTATGGGCATGTTGTGGAGGTACATATACATAATCTGGATTACGATGTTCCCATTCCAAATCTTCTTTAATTTCTTTATTTGGATTAAATTCTTTTGCAGCGACATTGAAGCGAGCCATTATAAATGTTTATAATTTATATTATGGACATTTATAATATCAAATTTTTAATTAATTGAACTCTTCTAAGTTAGGCGTTCATAGCCCGAAAGGTTTTCAGCCTTATGAGAAATAATTCTCCAAATAAAGGGCAACTATACCAGGACTCCATGAACCATATAAACGTGTCCTTTCAGAATTATAGAATTCTACACCATCTTTTTCTCGTCGATCACGCTTGAATTTAGCAAATGCTGCAGGATGCTCTTTTATCCAATTAAAATGTTCCATTATTTTACGTAATTCATTAAGACTGATTAAAACTTCAAATATGTGATATTGGAAAAACCAATTAGATGGATAATCACGTTCTCTTCCCTGGTAAACGAGTCCAGTATATTTAATAGATTTAGTATTATGAACAGCGGCTTCTTCCTCCATTTCACGGCGAACATTTTCATGCAAATATTTTAAGATGGGGCCTTTAGGGCCAAGATCCTTACCTTCCATTTGTCCTTTTGGTGGTTCCCATGATTTACCATTTGTCGGTGCGCCAGTTTTTTTAACAACAATAAAATGGCTCTTATTTTGTGGCATAGTATTGCCTGCGAAGACGAAGGCACAAGATCGTAAATAGACACGCCAACCTTCTGTTGGATGTTCAACATATGCATAAGCTTTCTCGGGATCAAATGGTAACTTCTCGGATCCACGAATAAGGCCGGGTTGAAAAATATTATATATTGTTTGTTGTGGAGGAGGCATATCTATAATCTGCGTACAATAAGTAGTCTGTCATTTTCCCATTTGGGAGAAAAACGTAATTTATCTTCAGGAGTAATCATAAATGCTTCAATATTAATATCTGTCAGTGTATTAACTGAATCCTGAAAACGTGTTATAGGTATAGCTCTGAAAATGTCTTCAACAACTAATATTCCTCCAGGACTTAGAAATTTAACACATTCACGCACACAGGTTACTTGATGTTCAAGTTTATGAGAGGCATCTTCAATAATTATATCAAATTCTCCTAATTGTCCAAATATAGTATTAATTTCTTCAACATTACCACTGTCTAATAAATGTGTATGAACATTTGGAATATGTGTAATTTTATCTAAATGTTGTTTATCAATATCAAAAGCATGAATTTCTGTTTCTGGTCCAAAATATTCATGCCACATTTTAATTGATGCACCATTTAATACTCCAATTTCGGCAATTTTAATAGGTTTTAATCTATTACGATATTGTCCCAAAAAAATATTATAAACGGGTGTATATGGGTGACGATGAGTAAAGATATTATATGTGCTTTTATCTGTGCCATATTTACATGCTAATTTACATAATTCAGTATATGTACCAGTTGTATTAATTGTCATTTCTTGTATGGTCAACCTATGACTATTAGTCGGTGGTGGATCGGAACGTATACGAAGACCTTTAGAAAAATCGGGTGCCGAACACATGAATATATAATCATCACGTGATTCAGGGTTTTCAGTCTCAATAATTTCAGGTAAAGTACGCATCATATCCCATATCTGTGATGGAACCTCTGGATTTAAACAAAGATAGAAAAATCTACTTTTAATTTCAGATTGAATAATTTGACTAATTGTTTGAATAGATAATTGATTCACTTGTACAAAAGACACTTTTGGATGGATTGGGTTTATATTTATATTCAAAGGTACCAAAACAAGTAATTCGTCACAATAAAACCAATTAATAGATTTAAAAATACTAATTATTTGTTCAATTGATTTAATAATAGTAATAATTGTAATTGAATTATGTTTATCTGGGAGAACTGTTGGATATGGTTGATTTAAACCTCCATGATGTTCAAATATTTGTGGATCCATATGTATTATGCTTTAAAAATATTGTTTGTTGTTTAGATTGAAACCTTATTTAGATTTTAATCGTTTCAGAACGCATGTCCTGCTTATTGATTACATCTTCAGCCTTCATGCTGTTCAACTTTGTCTTCTCGATGTGCATATACATTTCTCCTGAACGATCGTAGAGGCAGACATGATAGTGCTTTGTTTCGGGGTCGTAGATACTATAGCGACGAACACCGCCGCCCTCATAGAATTCGATCATACGAACAATGAGGCCCTTTCCTTCGTCCCCATACTTAATTGTTGTATCATAGAAGATAATGTTATCAATTTGATCAGTGTCCTTATTATAATAATTTACACAGAACATGAAATCAGGATATGATTCTGATGAGAGAGAGCAATTACGCAGCTCCCCCTTCTTCTCCTTCAACTTGAAGGGAATCTTGTATTTCTTAATAGTGGACTGTAGCCACTTGAACTCGTTCATTGACCGAGGATTAATCCACGCAGGATAATGCTTCGGGAACTGAGTATGATCGATGAGAGCAATCTCATCTGGATTCATTGGAATATCATTAGCAATAGGCTCAGTCTTCTTGGGCTTCTGCTTTTGCTGACGAGTCTTCCAGACATTTTCCTCCTGCTTCTCAGCCTTTTGAGTAGGCGTAGCCTTTTGTGCAGGCTTTGAAGACTTGGGAGGGGGAATAAAGGTTGGAAGAATCTTCTTATCTTCCGTAGCCACTGGCTTTGCTGGTGCTGCCACTGGGACAGGCACTGGCTCTGCTGCTGGTGCTGCCACTGGGGCAGGCACTGGCTCAGGCACCTCCTTGGGTACAACAGTTTCGAACGACTTTGGTGTTAGAATCTGTTGCTCAAATTGAGGTGCGGGCTTAGTAATCGATGACATTGGTGTCATCATGCTTGGTGGCATCATGAAACCCATTGGCATCGGGTACATGGAGCGCATCATCATCATACATTGCATCATCATCTCAGGTGTCATCTGTGGCATCATCTGAGGCATCTGCTGCATCGGTGCCATCATAGGCATCTGCGGCATCATCGGCATCGCGGGCATCGTGGGCATCTGAGTAATAGACTTCATTGTCGGCTGCTCGGAACCAATAATTGGCTCCAGAATCAGCTTGAAATCAGTCTCAGTATTAAGCAGGGAGCTCATTTGTCTTAAAATGTATGGATCTCTGATATATTTATCAACAAATAAAAATTGTCAATTTTTTTATTTATTGGTGTTTCAATTTACGTGCTTTAAAATTTTCCCCATCAAGTGAGCTTGGAGGACCCTTAGCAATCCTAAATTTTTCATTTGATCTTGTTGCGATAAAGTCTGGAAGTTTTACAGGCAGTAAAGGTTTATCAACAGGTACCGTTTGAATATGTACAGGTGCAGATACAGGTATAGGTGCAGATACAGGTACTGATACAGATAGAGGCTGCTTTTGCATCATCATATATTGATATGTCTGTAATGGGACCATGGTCACCATTGGTCCATAAGGCGTCATATAAGTAATCGGTATCATTGCCATGTTATTCATTAGTGTTTCAATAAATCCTTATATATTTTTAGAGGATTACTAATTATCAATTTTTAGTCTCGATAGTTCACACATCAGCAACAAGGCAGAATGCCGAGAAGCTGATGGGCAAACGCGAAGCGGTACTTAAAATTGAGGCAAGGGAAGACCCTTAGGCAACTTTTAGATAGAATGGCTTCTGTAGAGGATTTTAAGAAACTCACCCAACGTGAACACATTTTGAAGTTACCTGATACTTATATCGGGTCAACAGATATTACAAATGTAAGTCGTTGGATCTTTGCAGAGGTAGGTCATATGGAATATCGAACAGTCGTAATGAATCCAGGTTTATATAAAACCTTTGATGAAATTATTGTAAATGCTCGAGATGCTTATGTCCGTTCTTTGGAAGAAGGACGGACACCAGTGAAGAATATTGCAATTACAATTGAACGCCGAACACCAGATGATGTGACTCTAAGAGTAACTAATGACGGTGATGGAATCATTGTACAAATTCATCCCACTGAAAAGGTCTATATTCCTGAACTAATCTTCGGTCATCTACTAACGTCAACTAACTATAAGGATGACGGTGATACAAAAGAGATGACTACTGGTGGCAAAAATGGTTATGGTGCTAAATTAACGAATATTTATAGTCGTAAATTTACCGTCACAACTAATGATATTGCCTCTGGTAAAAAATATACACAGACTTGGACTGATAATATGTCTAAGGCTGGTAAACCAGTGATCACTAAAGGTACGGCTAAAGGTGAGGTTTCTATTGAATGGATTCCTGATATGAGCCGTTTTCCTGGTGGTTTATCGGATGATATGTACGCTGTACTACATACACGTGTAATTGAACTTGCGGCCGTTGTTGGTGCAAAAGTGACATTTAATGGATCTGTAGTTACAACAAATACATTTGAAAAATTTATGAAGCTCTTTCTCCGTGAAGGTATGGCTGGTCATGTATATGAACGTGCCGGCGAACGTTGGGAAGTAGGTGCCATCTTGGCATCACAGCTTTATACAGGCGATTCCTCTGAAACCTTAGAGGTACGCCATCTCTCCTTTGTTAATGGTATTAATACTCGTAAAGGAGGTAAACATGTTGATCTTGTAGTTCGTGATGTTCTCACGGATTTCTGCGAGCTCGCAAAAAAGAAACGTCTTGACTTGAAGCCTGGACAGATCCGCGACTCCGTTGTATTCTTCGTAAATGCAACAATCGTGAATCCATCATTTGACAGTCAGACAAAGGAGAATCTCACGACTCCTGTTGCTAAATTCGGATCCAAACCAGCAATTAGCGGAAAATTCGTGGAAAATCTCGGTAAACTCGGTCTCTTTGATGAGGCTAAAGGTATCTTGGAAGCCAAAGCTGTAAAAGATGCCAAGAAAACCGATGGCAAGAAGCGCACCACGCTTCATGGTATTCCTAAATTGACTGATGCAACATTAGCAGGAACTGCAAAGTCTCCTCATTGTACACTCATTCTAACTGAGGGAGATTCAGCCGCATCGTCCGCTATCGCCGGCCTAACAGTCGTCGGTCGCGAACTATATGGTGTCTTTCCCTTGAAAGGAAAACCACTAAACGTAAAAGACATTTCCATTTCTAAATTCAATGATAATGAAGAACTCACCGCAATTAAGCGTATTCTCGGTCTTGAACATGGAAAAGTCTATACTGATTTGAAATCACTCCGTTATGGTCGTGTTCTGATTATGACGGATCAAGATCATGATGGCAGTCACATTAAGGGTCTGCTAATGAATCTATTTGATACTGAATGGCCCTCTTTGTTGAAGATCGGCTTCGTCTGTACTTTGCTAACACCTATTCTAAAGGCGTTCAAAGGTTCCAAGACTGAAGCTTTCTATTCACAAGCCGCATATGACGCATGGCGTCCTACTGCGGGTTCAGGATGGCACATTAAATACTATAAGGGGTTGGGTACTTCAACTCCCAAAGAGGCCAAAGAATGGTTCGAACAAATGAATGACGCTGCCTATGTGTGGACTGATCATTCTCATGAATCTATTGACCTTGCACTCAATAAGAAACGCGCAGATGATCGTAAAACCTGGCTAAGGGATTATGATGCAACTAAACAGGTCGATTACACGACTAAAAAAGTACCAATTGAGCGTTTCATTCACGATGAACTCATCCATTTCAGCAATGCAGATAATATCCGTTCTCTGCCTTCTATTATGGATGGACTCAAACCAAGTCAGCGGAAAGTCCTTTTCGGTTGTCTTAAACGTGGCCTACACCAAGAAGTGAAGGTCGCACAACTTGCAGGCTATGTGTCCGAACATGCTGCGTATCATCATGGTGAAGCATCACTTAATGGTACAATTATTGGTATGGCACAAAACTTCGTAGGTTCAAATAACATCAATCTTCTTCGTCCTAATGGTCAATTTGGCTCAAGGTTGCAAGGAGGTAAAGATGCAGCAAGCCCAAGATATATCTTCACTCGACTTGAACGAATCGTTGACACGATCTTCAAGAAAGAGGATGCTACTATTCTAAATTATTTGGAAGATGATGGTCAATCTATTGAACCTGATTATTATCTTCCAGTCGTACCACTGATAGCCATTAATGGATCTCTTGGTATTGGTACTGGGTTTTCAACAAATATTCCATCATTTGATCCTAAACAAATCGTCGCTTTGCTACGTCAACGACTACAAGGATCAATTGAAACCCTATCTGGTCGACATTTAGATCCATTCTTTCAAGGATTTAATGGAATAATTACCAGACCTGATAAAGTAACATGGCGAACTCATGGTTCTTATGAATTAAATGATGATCGTAATACTGTTACAATTACTGAACTACCTGTAGGAACCTGGTCACAGGACTATAAGGAAATGTTGGAGGCGATGTTTACTGCTGCACCTACTGGTGGGGCAGGCAACTCATCTCAAACCTGTATGGCGGACTCTATTGGTCTTAGCCATTACATGGAAGAAAATACCGATCGAGTTGTTCGAATTGAATTACAATTTACAGCCGATGGATACAATGAAGTCAAATCTTCACCAGAAGATTTCGAGAAGACATTTAAATTGACAAAGGATCATCGAATTACTAATATGTATTGTTTTGATCCTGATAATAAGATTATTAAATATGAGTCTATTGGACATATATTAGAAGTCTATTTCCAACGTCGATATGAAGGATATGTGGCTCGTAAAGTGTCACTTATCAAACAATTAGAAGCTGCGTTACTGCAGCTAACCGCAAAAGCGCGATTTATTCAGGCTTATTTGAATAAGACATTGAAGATCGAACGCTGTTCTGATGAAGAGATTATTGCCGCACTTAAAGCACATGATCTCCCACCTCTTGATATGCCAGAGGCACCAGATAATATTAAGGCATATGAGTATTTAATGAGTATGCGTCTTGATCGCTTGAAAGCATCCAAAGTTGAAGAACTATTACATGAAGTAGAAAAGGCCGAGACACAACTCGATGATCTTCGAGCCACTCATGAGTCTGCACTATGGTTGCATGATTTAGGCGAATTTGAAATTGAATATGCGAAGATGTTGGAAGATCGGGCAGAAGAAGCCGCTTCCTCAATAAGTGCAGTTGCATCTGGTTCAAAGAAAGGACGAGGTGGCGGCGGCGGAAAAAGGGCAATTAAAGCGTAGAATTAAACACTCGTAAAATTTGAAATTTTTATTTGTCATTTATAACCACTAAAAAAATGGCGTCGTCAACAATTTTGTGTCTATTATGCAAAGATGAAGGATGTGAAGAAACCCCATTTCTGGCATTGACGCCAGAATGTCTTTGTTGTAATGAAACAAAACGTATTCATATACGTTGTGCTAAATTATATACTAAACTACATACAAGTCAAATCAAAAAATATTGTCCTGACTATGTTATGTGTCGTGAATGTACCAAAAAAATCACTGGTCCACAATCATATACTGTTAATTCAAATAAAAAGACTGTCGATAATTGTACAGTTGAGACCTATCAATATTGGCAACCATCAGAGGAAAATCGATCTGAAGCGATGCGTCAATCAGGACACTATTTAAATTTAGGTCTAAAATATCCGAATCCTAATAGGACAAGTACCATTGAAGTATGGTATTTTCCTCTTGGCTCACAATTTACCAAACCACTATTAATGAAACAATATGGATTTAATGAATATAACCAAAAACATGGCATATTCATTTCCTATTATACGAATGGTAAATTATATTATACAGGAAACTGGAGAAATGGAAATAGAGACGGTGAATGGAAAGAATATCGTCTTACAGGACAATTACAACATATTAAAAACTATAGTAATGATCTATTACATGGTGAAGTCAAAATACATGATGAAACAGGATTTATGATTGAAAATTCGAATTATCGTGAAGGTAGATTAAATGGACATTCGATAGCATGGTATAGTAAAGATAAGAAAAAACATGATTGGCATTATACAGGTGGTGGCTTAACAAATTTATCAAAAAATTCATACAGTTGGTATGAAAATGGTAATATTAATAAACAGTATATATGTACTGATGAAAAACACACAAATGGAAAAGACATAATTAGGAGATCAGAATTCTATGCAAATGGCGATGTTAAATTTGATTATAAATGTATTCATAATCCTGATTTCAAATTAAATTTGGAACCTATTGAATTCCCATATAATGAATATCATTCAAATGGGACAATAGAAACAACATACACTTTTATACAAAAGGATAAAATTAAAGTGGAGACATTCTTTGCTACAGGTAAAAAGAAAGAGATATATTATACAATGAATAATGGGAAAAAACATGGACTATATGCATCATGGTTCCAAAATGGATCACGTGATATATTATGTAGTTACAAAAATGATGAACCTGCCGATGAATATGCAAAATGGGATTCAGATGGCGGATTGACGAAATATGGTGTTTATAATTCCAATGGTCATTTTGTATCTCGTGCTACTGCCTTAGCTGTCAATTAATATTCAGCATGTGAATGTAAAATTGAAATTTTTTTTGTTAAAAATATAATGTAAGGAATAATGCCCAAGAGCGAATTAGATTTATTCAAGCCAATAGAAGTGCATAAAGAGGAATCAGAGTTCCAACAATTAATTAGGACTCCCAGTCCCATAAAGAAAATGATTGTCGCTATGGAAGGATCTGAATCTATAAAATATCAACATGAAGTGAAATATTTTGATACAGGAATGAAGAAACCAAAAGAAGAAAAGATGATGAAAGATGGAAAAATCCATGGAATCTATAAACGTTGGCATCCAGAAGGTACTATATGTGAAGAATCCACATATATGAACGGTAAATTACATGGTAAACAATATTATTATTCGATTTATGGAAGATTAATGCAAGAATTGAATTATAATGAAGGAATAATGCATGGAATTCAAATAGCCTATCACGAAAAATTAGGGACAATTATGAGTAAATATTATTATAAAGAGGGTAAGCCTTATGGTGAACATACAACTTACCATAAGAATGGTACATTGTCATCACTATGTACGTATAATGATAGTGGTATGTTAATTGGAACAGCACGAAATTGGCATTCTAATGGTCGTCTTGCACGTGATGCAACATATATAGATGGAAAGTTACATGGAATGTATTTCGAATACAATGAATCTGATTTACCAATTAGGGCATTGTATTTTGAACATGGAACAATTAGATCAATTGGACTATAAATGATACCATACACATATTTTTAGTCTGTGATCCCATTACATTAAATTATTGTAAGGAAGTGATTTAGTACCAGCACGAGTTAGTAAGATAGGACGTGCCATAGGAACTGGCATTTTATCGATATCATTAAGGTAATATAAATGATGTTGAACAGCACTCATAATACGAGGTACAGCCCATTCGATAACAATGTTATTTAATTCTTGTACTTGTCCTTCAATATCAGTGGGAAGATTTCGTGCATATTGAAGATACATAGATCGCATAATAATTTTTAATTCATTGACATCTTGTTCATCGATATTCCATTGTTTAGCACCTGAACGACGATAAACCTCATCTTTAATGCGTTGTTGAAGATGATTGATATTTCTTGAACCGAAGAATGTGTCACTGAGAGGTGTTTCTTCCCAATTGCCTTTGGTTAAGTCATATTTAGCACCTTCATCACCACGTTGTTGGAATAAGAAGGCGGCCGGAGGTGGAGCACCACCTGCTGATGATCTTGCAACATTAGCAACACGACCATTATGAGGGCCAGCTGGCATGTTAGTTAATGGGAGTTCGAAATCGGGTTTCGCATACATTTCTACCTATCCATATATGGGTTTCTATTAGTGTTGAGAGGCGCGCTCAAAAAATCGCTTAAATTGACATTAAAATATTTAGATGTCGTGTGCAGCTTGTGGTAAAGGCCGTAAAAAAAATAATCCGGGTGCACCTTTGGAAGAATTAAATCTTCCGCAACCCTCCATTTGGGGTCCGGCGTTATGGACTATTTTACATGTAGCAGCCGAAAGGGCAGGGCAGAATTTAGTTCTTGGAATTAGACTGGATGAAGTCCGAGAACTTGAAATGTTAGTACGTACATTCCCTCAAGCCTTACCATGTGCTATATGTCAACAACATGCTGGTGAATATATTAAGACTCATAAATTAACATGGAGTGGTAAGGTTGGACCTGAGGTTAGAGAAGAGATACGGCGTTGGTTTTATGACTTTCATGATCATGTAAATCGTAATAAAAATTCACCGACTGATAGTATACCATATGATACTGTGGAATCAACATATAGTAGTGTCACTAATGTTAGTCTATTTGTAAATACAATTAATGAACAAATTACCGGCGCATTAAATTTCAACATTGTGAAGCACGAAGCCGCCCGCCGTTTCAGACGCCATTTGGGATCTTTACGGTCATTTATTGGAATTTGATTGAGTGAAAAACGAGGAGAATTACCGGCAATTATAAAATTTTCTTGGCATGTCGCAAATTTTTTTTGTCCGGTAAGGATATAGACAAATGACTTCCATCGGTTCTTACACTAAGCAGATCCCCCTCAACAATGGTTATTTCCGCTGTGTCCAGGCTCTCTCTGGTACTAACGTTTCTTCTCTGGTCTACCTGGCACTTGGTACAACTGCTGGTGGTACCATCTCTACTATGAGTACTAACACTGCCGTTGGTGAGTACTTCAGCACAAATGCTCTCTCCCTCTCTTCTGCCCTCTTCAAGGATATGGGTGCCCAGGCTGTTGTGAATGGTTCAACTTTCCGTCGTCTCCAGCCTGTCCTTGCAATCCCTACCACTGGTGGTGTTGCTGGCCCCAATGCTGGTATCGACAGTGACTACCTTTCCTTCTGGATCCTCACCGGCTTCAACGGTGCTGGTGCTGCTGGTCCTTTCATCCGCACTGGTTAAATAACCTAAGTGTTGGTATTAATATTTTTTTCATATTAAAACATATAATTATCTTAATGATATGTTTAAATATTAACAATTAGTGATGGATCCTGTAGGGAATTCTTTTTTCCTCATACAAACACAGAAGACATGGATACAAGAACCATTAAAATAATACTGTACGTGCTATTCTGTATCGGAATCGGCTTCGGTGGAATTATGTATTTATTCAGATCCGGCCGTTCAATTTCAGCAGGAGTCTTTGCTATTGGAGCCATTTTGGTATTCATTTTCTTTGGTCTCCGGTGGTTTGTTTATGCACAACCCAAGTGGGCTCCCAAGGGTTGGCCTCCTCAGATCAATAGTTGTCCCGACTTCCTAACATATATGTTATTAAATGGTAAACCTGTATGTGTTGATACCTTAGGTGTCAGTACTAACCCTACTGGTGCTGGTGGTCGTGCTGGTGTGAAGCGTTGGGTCTATGGTTCTAATCCACCTGCAGATGTGACAAGTGATTTCTATTTCGATTTAGCGACATCTCCTAATAGTAAGACACCTGAACAAGTTCGTCAGGAGTATTGCCAGCGTTGTTTAGATCTTGGACTTACATGGGAGGGTATTTGTGATGGTGAGAGCTGTTACAAGTATCATCCTGGTGTAAATGTGTCTGGCGGACCAAGTGCATCTGATATTGTAACGGCACCGACAGTAACAACAAGTCAGCTTTGTGCAGGTAATAACCCTCGCGCTTAAGCGCTTTCAGCGCGATTCCCTCGGCATAGCCGAGCTACGCCTCGCGTTGAGGAGTGCATAAATGCACTCCCAATGCTTGGTGTGCGCCATTTTATGGCCGCACACCTCGCGTAACCGTTTAAGGAAAGTATAGCTAAATGTGAATAGGTAACATGGCAACAAATAAAATTGTTCAATCTACGTATTGTTTACATCCGCAGATTGAAACAGCATTAACAAAATGGTTACAGAGTCCAACTACACCTGCCTTTGTTTTATATGGCGAGCCAGGTGTTGGTAAAACTACCTTAGTATATCGTGTATGTACTGCTCTTGGATATGCAGTTAAGGAATTCAATGCTTCACATACACGAACTGGATCAGCTTTTAAACAGCAGATTCTTCCACTTTTAGAGGAGCCAGGTATTACAAGTTGGATTTCTGATAAATACAAGAAGGGACATGTTGTGTTACTTGATGAAATGGATGGAATGAGTTCAGGAGAACGAGGTGGTCTTCAGGAACTTTTGAAGTATATTCGAACAATGAGAAAGAAGAATATTACAATTCCTCTTATTTGTTGTTGTAATGTTGTTCAAGGTCGAAAAGCACAGCAACTTCTTCGTTTATCGATGGTATTCGAAGTGAAGATGCCGTCTCAAACTATTTTAGCAGAATGGCTTGGACGTCCGATCAAAGATGAAGAGAAGAGATCAGATCTTCGTCAACTTCTTCGTGGAGACATAAATGTTGGACCATTAGGATTGGAAGAAGAAGGAGAAGAAGAAACCATTGCAAAACAGATTGCACATCAAACTCTCTTCAATAAATGGGACATTTACGATGAAATTATTGAAGAAACCAAAGATATCAATCTTGCGTCCTTATTAGTTCATCAAAATCTTATTACACGAATTGGAGTCAAAACTCCAATTGAAGTATATGAGAAACTTATGGAAATCTTACGTCATGGTGATAAATGTGATTTCTGGGCGTTCTTCCATCAATGTTGGCCTCTATTAAGTATAAGTCAGGAATTTAAATGTAAAATTCTTAATTTATATTTGCAGCAAATTGAATGTAATCCACCGTCCAAAAAAATACCTACACCTGAACAATTAGAATATACTTTTGTATTAACCAAACAATCTTCTTTATTTAATGCATGGAAAGAGATATGTTATATTTATGATAATCACAATATTCCTATTCATTATGTATGCGACGTCGCAACTACAGAATCTCCAAAACTTTTTTTTGTTAGTCCAGAAGCAGCAAATGCAGTACCTTTAGATGATCATGGCTCCGTAACTGCTGCACCTGTAGCTGTTAAAACGAAGTCAACGACGGTTAAGGGGGCAGCCCGTATAAAACTATGAATTCGACCCATTAAGTACTGTCGAACATTTGCATTTGCGTAATCAGGATAAACAATTAGATGTGATACTTTTGGTATATAGTATCCCGTTAATTGTTCATGATCATGAAGAATTAGTAATTTAGTTCTATTACTATTGAATTTTTCTATTTTTGCTCTGTTTGATGATCTTGGACCATTTAATAATTCATAATGTATTTCATTTAATTTTAGAGCTTTCTTTAATTTACCAAAGCGAGCTTGATTAGGGAAGTATAATAATATATTTTTATCATTATGTGCTTTTAGATAATTAATTAGAATATTAACTTTTGAAATTCCTGGACCTTCTTCAACTGTTTGTGATATTTCACTTGCAATTAATTTCATACCGTTTATTTCTTGTCGACAGAAGGGACATTTCTTAGTGTTATTTAATGTACATGATTTTAATATACATTCAGCACACATTATATTTTTACAACATGGTGTTAAGGTAGGAATATTGTATTCTGCAAAACAAATAGGACAATCTTCTTCAGATTGGTCACGACACATTTCCATTACCCTTTCTCTTGGCATTATTTGAGCACCAACAGCATCTAAGGCTCCTATTATATCATTACTATTTATTAATTGTGTTATTAATCCTGCATAGACTTGATATATAACTTGAAAACGTTCATCATGATTATAACGTAGAACCTCATGTTGAAGTTGTCCTGGATTGAGACTCACATTCAAATATTTCCCTGATGTAATTGTTAATAATTGATGTCTATAGGGATGTTGAACAATAAAATTATTAAAAAGTGAACGACTATTAGGTGTAGAATGTTGTATATTAAGTCTTTGCATATTAATATAATGTGTTAGATCCTCCACGACATTTGGATAATTATTTTGTAAGAATATGTCTAATGTTGTTCCATAATCAAATAAATTCGTTTCTGGGAAAATAAAATTGAACCAGTTATGAGTAATAAGCCAGGTGAAATTTGCAATTAATTGACTATTATTATTCATTAAATATATATTATCTATATTTTCGAAAAAACAACGTTCAAATGTAATATTATTCTCTGCCATAAATTGACTAAATGCACTATATTGAGTGACTGGAACGACAATTAGATCAACAGCTGGTAAATCATCTATCAATTCAGTATTTATATGGTTTACTTTTTTTATGATTCGATATGATAATATATTTTGATTCTGGAGATTTTCTGTTAGAACAGGGATATCAATGTTAGGAACTACGAATAGATTTGTTTTTGTAGTTGTAGTTGAATTTGATGTGCTGAAGAAATTGGTACTTGATTGTGGATGTAAATGTGGACTAATCGGGGCGATGGGTACTCGTTTACATGTAGCAATGTAGGCGAGAGATGTAATAGTTTTTCCAGTACCAATCGGGTCGCCAAGAATAGCAAATCGACTGAATAATTGCGTTTTTAATGGACCAACAGAGGAGCCAGTTCTAAATGCAGTTTCCTTCTTCCTCATCTCTTCTATTAATGCTCTCTGATGCGAATATAAAGAAAAGTTTCCAAATCGATGAATCATACCTGGATTCGCAAGTATTGGTGCTACCAATTGTGGAGGGCCTTTCAATGACGATGTAAATATAGACTTCAATGAATCTATTATTGTCTTTAAGCTATCGGTTAAATAGTGAGTATTTTGATTGGTGGCACGAATGGGTTGTTCCATTTATAAATCAGTATTTTAATAATTTTAGGCCTCTAATTACAAATAAAATCTTTTAATGATAGCGTTGTTTTCATTGCTGCTGGATTACCTATCCTAATTGTATCTTTCTTAACTGTATTTGTATCATGAACCATAACAAGTATTGCTTTTATTGGATCTAATTGTATCATAGGCTCTGTGAAATTATTGAGAAAACTCGGTTCTTCTGTATTCTTAACTGTTTCATCATATTTATGCGTTTTAGCATATGATGCACGATAAGCAAGTGGACCATTAGTACTATGATTTGGTCCGAAGGGTCCAAGTTTCCAAATTGAATTATCGTCTGCAAAATAGAAATACATTAGACTTGATCCAGCGACATTTAGAGTTGGATTACATTTGAAGGAAGTCACTATATGTTGTATTCTATCAGGATGATAATAATCGTCATCATCCCAGGCGACTATTATTGGTGCACGGGCTTCCTGATTTAGACGATTTCTTTTTGTACCAATTGTTTCTTTTTTATAGGATCGTATATAACGAATATTTGGAAGATCAAATGTTTCGTCCATTATTATTGCTTCTACCGATTCAGTACCATCATCCAGAATTATCCATTCCATTGCTGAATGAGAAAAAGTTTGTCGACGATAATATTTAATTGCATTTCGTATATGCGAAATTCGATTAAATGTTGGTGTTATGACACTTACTTCTAACATATTATCTATTACTAAATTTTTTTTAGATTCCAGTTGGACCTGATGGACTTGTAGAGTTAAAGCCAGTTGGCCCTGTTGGACTTTTAGAGTTAGTGCCAGTTGGACCTGATGGACTTTTAGAGTTAGTGCCAGTTGGCCCTGATGGACTTGTAGAGTTAGTACCAGTTGGACCTGATGGACTTTTAGAGTTAGTACCAGTTGGACCTCCTTTAGAATTTTGATTAGTTTTCTTGGAATTATTTGCTGAAGTGCCAGTACCACCAGTACCACCAGTACCACCTGAATTATTTGAAGAATTTGCCATCGAGACATCTCCGTTAACCCATTTAACTGCTGATTTATCAAATTGTTGGAACATATATTTAGTATTTGCATCTTCATCGAAGATGAATGGTTTGAGAATTGCACTTAGGAATGAATTATCAGGATGCCATGTTGTTAATGGTAGGAAATTATACCAAACAGGATATGTTTTCATAAAATAACGGAAAATATAATATATTAGTACTAATGGACTAAATATAGGGATCGTTCCATAAATGAAATATACGAGTCGAATGCCTGGACTACGTCCAATAGCATCATTTGCGGCAATAGATCCAGCTAATGAACATAAAAAGACAATTATTACAGGTAGAATAAATGTATTGAATGTGGTGCTAAATCCTGCAATAAATTGATCTGTTGGTGTAGGTTTCTGTTTAGGCGGCGTTGGTAGTTTAGGACTATTATCAGCCGGTTGTTGGTATCCCTCTCCTCGCCTGAAAATCTTCGGAATCTTCTTCTTAACCTTTTCTAAAAGTGTTTCTTCTTCCTTGGTTACCTCCTTATCTTTCTTTTCAGTTGCAGCCATCTTCTCTGCTTCAGGATCATAAGCAGCCTGGAATAATTTATATTTCATTTTATTGACTGCCATTTTGGCTAAATTAACAGGATTAGTGTCCATACTCTGATTGTTCTAAGACATTTAGAGTCCATACTATTCACACTTTAAAGTGCATATTTGAGACCACCCATACCACTGCTAATCAAGAACCAATTAATAGATTCAACATATACCGTTATATCATATACATATGTAGTGTTAATTGGTAAAGGATAAGGATCTACATCTACTTGGAATAAACGAACACGACTGGCATTAATTGAACCATTTGGCTGTATTTGTGGACTTGTAAGTGCGAATGGATATATATTCAAGCCGGGTTCACCTATACCTGTAGCGTACCGATAAGGTACAATCTTCTCAAAATAGCTACCAGGTTTTTCTTCTTGAAGTTCATTACCATCTCCAAGAACTCGAAGATTACGAACTATTTCTCTTTGACCTTGAGGAACAAGAAGACCAGTTGCATAGAAGAAGTTTGCCCATGGTGGAAGACTTGGTGTCGGAATATGCGGAGGTGCAGGATCATTCCACCAATTAGTCATTTTACTGAAGTCATTTCTGTAAACGTAATCAGAGCGACGAGGAACTATTAGAAGACGATTAATAGGGTTATGGGTTTCTAATTGCAAATATTCACGACTTGTAATCGCTGGAAAATTATAGCTTGTCACTTGATACATAAGATATGATAAAGGTGTTGATGCAAATGTTTTTCTCTCCTCTTCATTTAAATATACATAAGTACCTTGAAGACGAGGATTGAAAAACCAAGTATTTAGGGCCGGAGGCGTTATATTAATATCAGTTAGGAACTGACGGAATTCACCAGCTGTATCATCTGATGATCCATATTCAGGAAGATTTAGTTGAAGATTTGATTGTGGAGCAATCTGTTTATAGGCATAACGACATCTATAACCATTTTGATCTAAGAAAGTATATAATTCAACAATTGGACGAAGATTTATTTGTACTTCAACATCATGATATTGTAATCCTATTAGGGGCAGCGCCTGGAATGTGCTTTCATTACAGAAGAAGGGAAGAGGAACGAAGATTTCGCGACCGAAGATTGAAGGACGATTTCCTTGTGTTGGTTGTGTAGGATCTTGATAAACAGTCGGATAACCGATTGATTCAGATCCTCCACCATATATGCCTTTTGCAGGATTTGTAAGTTCATTCACCTCACCAACTAAATGTTTCCATTTAGCAAGACGATCAGTATCATAATCCGCCATTGCTTTTGCCATAATATATGTTCCATCAAACTCTTGAATTTTTTGTCCACCAACAATTAGGGCGACATTTTGAATAATATGACAGCCGATATAATTTATCCATGCAAAATTAAGTTGTGCTGTACGTTGTCCATCTGGTTCAATATATTTTGAATAAATATCAGGTAAAGTGAATGTGAAATACATATCACGAAGTAGATCCGCTACACGCTGTATTTTTACTCGAATCTGAATTGATTGATCCCATTTAAGATCATTTAAACCATCAAATACTGTCGTTACAGAATATTCACTAAAATGACTATATCTCCTAAATGTCTTATAAAAGTAGGTCATTTCAGGATTTCCATTTAAAAGGGTGTTTTGTGCTCCTGTACTGACTAATGTAAAAAGACCGCCACCAGGCATATTATTTCTACCTATGACAATTATAGTAAGAAATAATATATTATGCGCATGGCGCAGCTCTTTAACCCTTATTCATAGGGTTAAAAATGGTTATCACTTACAATCTACTGATTGTACTGTGTGGTCCACCATGTATCGACGAAGTAAGGTGGTTTATTTTCATCTTGACCAGCCATCTTAGGGTTGGGGCCTTCACGCACAAGACCAGCAATCTCAGTATAACTGAGGGCATAGTTGAAATGCCGTAGACGGCTGAGTAAACCACTGATTGCACCCTGAACACGGTAAGAACGACCCTTCAATGAATTAATTGTGCATTGACCTTGCATATCTTCACATGCTAAAGTCATAGTACGCTGTGAGAAGGCGTAGAAATTACCGAAATTCTGGTAAGGAACCGTTCCCTTAAAGTTGATACGTTTACTTAAATCACCGTTGACATACACTTCAAGTCCATTATCACGACAAACAAGAGCAACATGAGCCCATTTCTGCACCGGGAAATTTTCAATGTCCACGAAATTATTCCAAGTAGCAGCAGAATTCATGTAAATACGCATAGTGTTCTCATTGGTACGCATGTAAACACCAGGTGCAAGTAAAGGGTATTGACGACTGTAACCCTTATGGAAAATATGGGCTAAGGCATCCTCTCCAGATTTAAATGTACTGGGGTTAACAAAGACATGGAAAGAATATGAGAATTCAAGACCTGTGCGTTCATTATCGGACAATGTAATAGGCACGGAATTTGGATCAAATGGATCCTGGTTAATCACATAAGAACGATTTTCAGCTGAATAGGTTAAAGGCATTAACTCTTTCACAGCTTTATCATATTTCATGTATTGTCTATATAAACTCTCCGCTGCAAATAATGTTACATGAAGAATAAGTAATAATACAATAGCAAGTATTAATTGTGGTAGAAAACCAGTACCCGTTAAGAATTGAGTGCCGGGTGCCCCTGCATTTGGACTAAATGCTCCTGTATTCGCGTTCATTCTGATAGCGTTCAATACTAAAATTTAGAGAAAATATGATTTTATTAGAATTGTAGTCACAAAAAATATTATTATTTATGATGTTATTATAAGTAATAATATTATTTATATTTTCCTTAAAAGTTCATTAGTTTTCCTAAAGTTCATTTATTTTTGGGCACTTTTTTCTAAAAAGTGCTTTAGTTCATTTTAGGGTATTCAAGTGTACCGATAGCTTGAGGATCGAATAGAGATTTTAGGTAATCGGACAGAGATACTTCAGCCATAGGACCAGCCATGTAGCTACGATATACCTGTTCGGGATTGAGGGCATAATCATAACCCTTGACACCAGCGATATAACCACCAAATCCACCATTTCCACAGATACGTAAAGTTACATCACCGATTGCAGTATCAACAGCGAAGATACCATTATTGACGCATGAACGAGCAAGTTTGCCATCAAGGTATACATCCACAGTTTTACCATTAAGAACAACGGCAAGGTGGACCCACTTCTGGAGTTCAAATGGTGTAACAGCACAATCACCACCTGTCATATTACCTAAATTACCAACAGTGCCGATTGAGGGGCTGGTAAAGAGACCACTGTAGGTGGCGAATGTTAAACATGCATTAGAGCCAGCAGTGGGAGAATTGGCACCAACTTGGCCACAGTCCGCAACGTTAGATGTCTTAACGTGCATCATGTTTTGAGTGGAGTCAAGGTAAACACCAAGAGTGATCTTACCATTAGGACTACTATGATTACCAATAGAGAACACCTCTTTATTGTAATTAGCACGAGTGCCAGTCCAGTTATTAATGTAGATCCAACCACTCATAGAGAATTCACCACCCTCATATAAACGAGGTAGCTTTGCCCGAGGGAAAACAAGTGGCTTGCTCATATTTGCACCCATGACATCGGTCACGAACGCAATAGCATTTTGGTCAGCAGCAAATAGTGCCTTGTAAGAATAATAGATTGCAAATGCACCACCAACAAGCAGGAGAACCTTAAAAACTAATGATAACGGATTTGCCGGAGCAGAAGCAGCGTTCATTTCTAACTAAATTACGATAGTATTTATTTAATTATATGGTGTAGACCAACTCATTGATGCTCTTGATGGAGGACTCGATGGTGGTACTGATCCACATAGTCCTGCCGGACATGAAAATAGACTAAATATATCACTTAATGAGCCGTCAATATAAGGACGACCACGAGTATCAGATGTATCATTATACTCAATCATGATTTCAGCTGGACTCATTGCACGATTATTAAATGATACATATGCTAATTGTCCATTAGCTGATCCATTTCCACTCGATAAAAGTCCAGTTTTAGTTATATTAGGCATATGATGAATTAACTTTGATGCAACTAATTTCCCATTATATAATACACTAAATCTACGTCCTTCAATTACTATAGCAACATGAGTCCATTTTGTCTGGGGAATAACAGGGCATGGAATTGGTGTATATGATCTGAAATTACGTTGACTTCCAATTGTATTAACATATAAATTTGTTTGATTCTTATTATTATTATGTGCAAAATAGAATACATCAGACCAATATAATAGAGGTATTAATCCATCATCTTCATCACCTGATCCAGATATTGTTTTTGTTCTATTGAAATAACCTGGTTGGATATAAAATGAGAATGTATAATTGTCTGCAGCATTCAATGCCGGTATAAAATTATAATTCTTAACTTCATTTAATTCTATTGGACCTTTATCAATCAAAGTCATACTTATCGACCAAGGTTTATAGACATAATAAAATATAATATATGATATTGTTAATACAATTAAAATACTAAGTAATATGAAAGTAATAGACATTCTATTTATTCATAGTACTTTTGAATATTTGTTGGTTTACAATAATTTGAAATATGAACTACCCATTGATGCTTTTTTGAAATCGGCTGCCGAAGGCATACTTGGACCAGAATATCTCATTTCATCTGCATTTAAGACACGTTGCCAGATGTATAAATTCATAATGCCTCCATATTCATTTCCTGAGCCTGCAGGTGAACAAGTAGTATTTTTTATTTGATTGAATTGATTTGATAAAGTGATTGGACAGTTAGGTAAGGAACTATCAGTTGGGCTATTTGCTGCTGTTCCTCCAGGACTGGAACCAGGATTACCAAATAGACGACCAACCGCTTGTAAAGGAGGGTTCTTTAAATTACGTGTACCAACTAAACGACCGTTATAATAAACTTCAAAGTAATTGTTTGCTAATGTTAGTCCAAGTCTAAATGGCTCTTTACCAGGAACATTTCGCACACGAATAACTTCTATATCTTTATTCTGTGTACGAACTTGTACTAATAGATCATTTACATGTGGTTCTAAAAAGACACCAATTGAGTAATTTTTATCTTTTGTAACTACTTCTGAGGCTCCACCAATCGTACTATATCTCATAAATACTGGACGAAGATTTTCATTATTCAAATTGAAATTCACGTTATTTAATAAAATATCCATTTGAAATGATACTGGCATATCACCCTTATCACCCTTCAAAATCGTATCTGATTCATTTAATTCATCATGTAATGGACTCTTCCAATATAAATATCCATCATTTAATGTAATGCCGGGAACCGGTATATATCCCTTAGAACCTTGTGTAATTTTGAAAATAGGTGTTATTGTATAATGAACTACAATTAGAGCAATAATTACAACCAATAATGTGACAAATATTACCATTGCTATTTTTTTCCAATTAAATGACCCAGTATCACTATTCAATGTATTTAATGTAATAGGACTGGTACCACTATTTAAGGATTGTGCAGCAAGCATCTCTACACATGTTGCCACAAATTCTCAAGTTAATGACGTTGTAAATACCAAAGAACTCCAATAGCAGCGGCACATGCAGCTCCTGTTACCACTGCTCCTTTCATAAAAGAACTGGTATCAATTTCAGCCATATCTTCTTTTCTCCATATCGGTGAACGACCTCTTGCACCTAATCTACCCATAAATGCCAATGCTTCTTCTTCTGTTACCTCTGCCTTACCCAATTGTTTATTAACAATATTATGCATCTTAACAGTCCATTTGAATAAGTCACGTCGATTATCTAATGACGGAGTGATCGGATGTAGTTTCAAATTCTCTCGATAGTGCTCTTTACATTTAGGACATGGTATCAAAAACTGTAATCCTTCGTAAAATTCCTTAGCAGCCCTTTTTTCACTGTAAGAAGGGCTATCTGAATAGCCCAAAGCTACAATATGAATAGTCATCCAGAAAATCGGACCCCAAACAGCCGGTGGAAATCTCATATCTACAATTTGGAAGGTTTCTCTATTGCGAACCTAAGCACGTTCGTCATCAATTAAAATAGGTATTTTATTGAAATGTACAGAAATTCAATTGCATATGGATCACATAATAAATCATATAGTATTTGTAGTAATTGTGGTATTTCAGGTCATACTTATAAACAATGTATTGAACCTTTAATGAGTTATGGATTATTAGTATTCAAATATACAACTCCTGAATGGACATTAAATAAGACATTATGTATGAACGAAAATACAATTAATGGGACTCATAATGCAGGTCAATTACAAATTTTAATGGTAAAGCGGAAAGATTCATTGCGATTTGTTGAATTTGTTCGTGGAAAATACGATATTAATGAATTGGAATATCTTGAACATTTACTTGAAGAGATGACTGATGCAGAACATCAAATGATTCGAAACAAGACATTTATTGAATTATGGCAACATGTTTGGGGATCATCAAATCCAAAGAATTATCGTAATGATTTCGAAAAATCAAATACTAAATTCAATCATTTGAAAAGTAGTCCCGGCATTGAAGATCCAGGTAAAACACTATTAGAAGAATTATTGGAGAAGAAACCCGCAAAGTGGACTGAACCTGAATGGGGCTTTCCTAAAGGTAGACGGAATCCAGGTGAATCTGATCTCGAAGTTGCTATTCGAGAAACATTTGAAGAAACTAATATCAATGAGTCACAATTAAATATCTTTGAACGTATTCAACCACTTGTAGAAACTTATTTTGGTGACAATAAAATTTATTATTGTCATAAATACTATTTATGCCTGGTCAATCAAAATACACTTACTACATTTGATGTATCAAATGATGTTATGACACGCGAAATTAGTGATATAAAATGGTTTTCAATTAATGATGCAATAAATATAATGAGACCTGAAAACGTTGAACGAAAGGCAGTATTATTAAAGGCAAATAGTATATTTAAAAATTTTTGTCCATTTATGCATGGTCGTTTATTTAGAACACCTTTATAAACAAAGCGCAAACCTTTTAAAATTTTATTCATTTGAGACTGCAGAAAGACATGGAATCCTTGACAGATGATGAATTGATGACCATGTGGGACATGGAAACAGATATTGATAAACGTGATCAATTAATTAAGATTATGCAGGATCGTGAACTTTTTCCTGCTAAAAGTCAAAAACGATGGGAAAATATTTCAGGAGCTTACCCTGTTTTTGATGATCCACAATTCCTTTATAAATTATTGGAACGTAGAGAATTTGCTGAAAGTCGTGGAGAAACTATTGGATGTGATCAAAAAGAATCTGCTGATGGATTCCAACTAAGTCCAACACAACGGTTTGTTGCAAATTTCATGAGTCCTCGTACACCCTATATGTCCGCTCTCCTATATCATGGTGTAGGTGTTGGAAAAACATGCTCTGCTGTACAAATTGCCGAACAGTTCCTTCATTTATATCCTAATCGTCGTGTTATCATATTAGCCCCACCAACAATTAAAGCCAATTTTGAACGTGAAATATTTGATATTGATAAAGTAAAAATTGGAACAAATGAAAATGAACCAAATACATCTGAACAATGTACTGGTACCATTTATATGGAACTAACAAATACATTGTTCGAGAGAAATAAAGATATTATTCGTTCAAAAATTAATCGTAAAATTAAACTACGGTATCATATTAAAGGCTATGGTGTTTTCGCAAATGAATTAGAATATGACTTATCTGGTATTAGTCCTTTAATTACTGGAGCACGTAGAGAGGCGATTGAAAACAATACATTACGTGAAAAATATAGTGGTGCACTCTTAATTATTGATGAAGTACATAATCTTCGCGATACCAGCAATGAAGCACCAGCAATAACAGATGCTGAAGAAGGTGGTGCTGAACTTGGACCCATTGAAAAAGATGAAATATCTGGTAAAAAACTAACGCCCTATTTAACTAAACTATTAAGAGCTGTTGATGGACTTAAACTTGTTATGATGACTGCTACTCCTATGTATAACACTTATAAAGAGATAATTTTCTTAATGAATTTGATTCTTATGAATGAAAAGAAGGCAGAAATTACTGAATCTGATATATTCTATCCTGATGGTACATTTAGAGAAAAAGGACAGGAAATTCTTGGTATTTTAGCTCAACATTATGTCAGCTATATGCGAGGTGAAAATCCAGATTTATTCCCTCTTCGTTTAAAACCACAAAATGTTTTAACAGATTATCCTTTACAGAATCCTCGTGGAGCCGTTTTATCTTCTCGTGAAAGGACATTTATCCAACATTTAGGTCTGGTACCAATACCTTTGGCGGGTGAAATAGCTGAAATTCAACGATCACTATTAGATGATATTGGAATTGTGAAGACTGATGAAATTGCCTTACAGGATCTCGATATGTTAACTAAATCTGCTATGTGTTTAGTTCCACCTGTACCTGATTCAGATGATAATAATGCTGATATTTTGGCTCGTATTGATAAAAGTGCACTGAATCTGCATTTCTTTAAACAAATTGTTGGTGGTGAACGGACATTGAAGGCGCGTGGTCCTGGTCGTGCAGCATGGTTAGCATTACCTGAATTTAGACAATGGGCACCAAAATTTGCGACAATTATTGAAACATGCCAAAAAGCAGAGGGTATATCCTTCATTTATTCTCGTTTTGTTAATATGGGTTGTCAAATAATTGGATTAGCTCTTGAAGCAAATGGATATACTCAATATGGTCGTCGTTTACCTTTGCTCGGTGACGGTATTCAAGCGTCTGGAGGTCGTCAGTGTGCTCGTTGTCCTTTAAAAGAGAAGGCACATACTGGCGCGGATCATGAATTTGCTCCTGCATACTATTGTTTATTAACAGCAGATAAAAAATTAACACCAGATAAACGTTCAGTTATTGCTGCTGTTCGTCGTGAAGAAAATAAAGATGGTGAAATTGTAAAAGTTATTGTCGGTTCAGATGTCGTCTCAGAAGGTGTTGACTTCAAATTTATTCGTGAAATACATGTCGTTGAACCTTGGTACCATCTTAATAATTTAGAACAAATTATTGGTCGTGGTATTCGTACTGCAAGTCACTGTCTATTACCTTTAGAAAAAAGAAATTGTACCGTCAATCTATATGTAAATCAATTAGTTGGCGATAATCGTGAAACATCTGATATGTATTTATACAGAAAGGCTTATAGAAAAGCAAGACAGGTTGGCGCAGTCAGTCGAGTCCTCAAAATGTATGCTGTGGATTGTAATATTAATCATGACGCTATTATAATCCAAGGACGTGAACCACGTACTATAATAAATAGTCAGAGACAGATTATTGAAAATGTCGATATAAATGATCAGCCCTATACTGCGATATGTGATTATTTAGATACATGTGATTATTCATGTGTACCAACAATTAGTGTAGATATTGATGATGCAAGTGAGGTGTCATACAGTGAATTTTCTGCTCGTTGGCTTGAAAATCAGATGAAACGTGTACTTCGTAATATCTTTTCTCAACCTGGAGTTATTGATATACCACAAGAATCATTAGCAACACTATTAGGAAAGTATCCTCGAGTTGCACGTCTATCTTTATTGGCACAAATTATTAATAATCCAGCATTTGTTGTTGTTAATAATGGTCGTGAAGGTTATATTATTTTTAGAAATGGATTCTATATGTTCCAGCCATTTATGTATCGTGACATGAAAATTCCACGTGCGGTACGTTTGGCATCATATCCAGTGCGTCAGGATTCTTATAGTCCAGAATTTTTAGCTGCACTCAAAGTTCAACGGGATCAAACTGAAGAGGAAGATATACATGAAGAAGTTGAAACAGGTACTAATGATTATTCAAACTTTGAAAAAGATATTGAAAACGCTGGATCAGAATCAGCTACTAAATTTATGACTATGTTAATTGAAAGTATTCGTAAATATATTGCTACATTAATGACGACTGATGCTGAGTTACCATCAGATATATTAGCATGGTTAAAGGAAAAATCAGGAAATGATAAGAATGATTTTGAGCGTCGTCGTAATAGAATGAGAATGATTCGCTGGTTGGCTCAGAGTTTACGTGAGAGTAGAATGGATCGAGATCCTGAACAGACGAAGAAGATTTTTGAACAACTGGTTTTAGAATTTATATGGGACGAAGAAATGGATTATCGTGACCATCTCATTTTCTATGTTGTTGAAGAATTAAATGATCTGGGAAGACAAATTGCACCATCACAATTTTACAGCGGTAAGAATTTAATATTTATGTATATTAATCCTCGTGATGGACAAATCAAATATTTATGTGATAGAGAAGGTAAGGTGTGTAGTCCAGCAATAATTGAATTAATTACTGAAACTGTTCCATTGAATAAGATGATTGTTGATACATCAAATACTGGATTTTTCTATGGTCTAATCGTAAATGATGGTGTAAAAGGTCTTGTTTTTAAAACACGTAAACCCAGTCCTGTAGGTTCAGAAGAAGCGCTTAAACGTCAAATTACTCGAGCTGCAAAATGCTCTGGTGTATCGACTTCCAGTCATCATTTAGCACAGATTTCTGAAATTGGACAAAGACTGGAAGAAGGTGGGCATTCCAATCTTGGCCTTACTAAGGAAATTCTCTCTAAAGGTCCTCGTCAATACAAAAATACTCAAGAAATATGTGCCTTACAAGATCTTGTTTTACGCTATATGAATATAATTAGCTTTGAAAAGAAAAGATGGTTCTATCGACCTATTGAAGCCGCTATGACTGGACATAAAGGGACATAATCAGCCATCTAAAAATTGACAACTGAATAACATGTAGATCTAACAGAGACATGGAGACCAGAGTCGTATTTGAAGAGAAGGTTGCACTTGCACCCAATGAATTCAATAGACTTCGTGATATTAATATTGACCAAATTTTATTGAATAAATTTGCGGCAAACAATGAAGGGCGTTGTTCTATTCATGGATGGGTTGTACCAGGATCTCTTCGAATTGTATCCAGATCTATGGCTCAAATTGAAGGTGGTCGATTTACTGGTGATCTAATTACATGGATTCAGGTTGAAGGTTCTGTTATTTATCCTATCGATGGAGTACGTGTTACTGGATTGGTCCTTAAGAAAAATAAAATGGGTATCTTTGTTATCTATAAGGATGCGATTCAAATCATGGTACCTCGTGATTTACATATAGGAAATGAAGAATTTGATAGTATTCAAGTTGGTGATCAAGTTGAAATTGAAATCAAGAAATCTCGATTTCAGGTCAAAGATTTAAATATTATTAGTGTTGGACTATTTATTAAGAAGGTTTCAAGTGCACCTACTGCTGAAGCCATCATGAATGAGATTGCTAAAAGACCTAAGATCTCCGACATTCCACTTGATATTGTGGGTAATGAATCTGAAGAGGAAGAGGAAGAGGAAGAGGAAGAGGAAGAGGCACAACCAGAAGAGGAAGAAGTCGAAGTAGAAAATGAAAATGCGTTTTAGACCATTGGTATTAATCCCAATAGTCCTCAGAGTTAGGAAAATGAGCTATGAAGAACGTAAATTATTTTTAGAACAATTAAGTATTCTTTCAAGATCTGAACTCGAAGAGATTTTTCGTATAATTCGTCGTTCAAATGACGTTTATAGTGAAAATACCAATGGTATTTTTTTTGATGTTTCTGCTTTGAAGAAAGATACATTTATAAAATTAAACGATTTTATGAATTACTGTCTTCAAAATCGTACAGAACAGGATAAACGAACACATGAAATGAATGCTATTCGTGATGAATGCATTACAAGTCGTGATATAGTACCAAATTCTTCATCCTTTACACCGGCCTAAATATATGATACAGTATATAAATAAGTATTATGGAAACAGTTAATATTTCAATATTGAAGGATTGGGCTTCAAAAAATCCACATTCCGCAGTGACCTTGAAAAGAGCACTGCCGATGATGATTAAGGATAATGAAAAGAACAGTGATTACGTAATGTCAACATTTAAGTTGATTGGATCAGATTCTGGATCTGGTAAATGGTATCTGGAAGATTTGGAACCTGCATCTATTGTAAGTTTTGTTCTTTGGTATCGTGATCCACTATATCGTACTGCTGATAAAAGACTTCGTCAACAATTATATACAGAATCATTATTGGATTTGCAAGCAGAACTTGAACAAAATGTCACCGGCACTCAATGGTCACGTTTACGAAAGCGTTTTGTTGAACGTCTTAACAATGTCACTAATACAACTGGAGTGATTAAAGATCGTTTGGCATATGAAGCATTTTGGGCAAGTCGTCTAAATGTACAATTAGTAAAAATTTCAACTCGCACTGAAGCTGGGAAACATATTAGTTTCGTTCCTTCAGTTGAAACATGGACAGCCGATAAGCCAATCATATTTGTGGATGAGAATTTTGAAGCTGTCTTTATTGCTCCATGTGATGGTCATGAACGACGCACTGTATTTAAATGGATTAGTGATATTGAAGCAGCAGGTTGGACAGTTGATTGGCCACTTGCCGATGGTTCAAAAGAAGAACTGGATGCAGCAGTCTTACCACTTTTAAGTTTTACAACGGTTCCCGAAAAGGCAAAGAAGGCAGAACTCTCTGTTATTGTTGGTAGATATCAAGGAATATCTAATTTACAAAAACTAACTCAATGAAAAGCCCGTTAAAATTGACAATATTCTCTAACGCTACTTAGGGCATATTGACAACTACAATTAGAGGACGAAAATGGATGTTTTACCAGCAGAGGCACAAAAACTCCGTCAGCTTGTGACCGCATGGTCTGAGCATGATGATTATGAGTTGGAGACGACATTGGGTCCAAAGGGTAATGTTGATGTCACATCCTTCTTTGCAATTGCACAACGTCTGAAGGCAAAAGGATATGAGGCTTTACCTCAAGAAGATCGTTTGAATATTATTTTGCCTGAGCGTATTCGTATTACCTTAGCTGGTAGTGGAATTATTCAACAATATTGTCGTGATGATTCATTGAATAATAAACCTTATTCAGCTATGATTAAGGATCGTACCTTTGTTGAAAGCAATCTGGATCTTGATGAATATGATCTTCGTATTAAGGTTCGTCGAGAGATTGAAATGGCAACTGATGATGCGAAACTTCGTGAAGTACTTGAACGGTGGTCTGTCCATCGTAAAGCATTCCGTCTTATTCGTCGTTGGTCCTTCGCCGGTCACGGTGTTCAATTTGATCTTTCAATTGTGCGTCAAACACAGCGAGATGCACGTGGAGAATTCAAATGGGTCCGTTCTTTCAAAGAACAAAACTTCCTAAACGATCTTCCCATCTATGAAGTCGAAGTTGAATTACATCGCACTTCTGGAATTACCATTAGTGATGCAACCAAGAATCTTGTTAAAGGTATTGGTGAGGTATTACGTGGATTTCAGAAGAATAGTATTTTGATTCGTAATAGCATTAAAAACCGCGTTCTTAATGGCTATCGTCAATTGACTGGAACCGATCAATTCCGTGGTGTTGCACCAGTAACTATGGAAGTACATAATATGTCTTCTACCGTTATCAATGATGTACCTAATATTCGCACTGGTTACAATGTTACCGATAAAGCCGATGGTCTTCGTGTACATGCTTTTGTTGATAAAACAGGTGAACTATTCATGATTGATATGGGTATGAATGTTTATAAAACAGGATTAATGAAGGAATCATGTGCATCCTCACTATTAGATGGTGAATGGGTCACACGTGATCGTTCTGGGACAGGGGTTTCACAGCTACATATCTTCGATATTTACATCGCTCCTGGTGGTGAAGTTATTGATCAACTTCCTTTCCGTTATATCCCACCTGCAGGTGAACCACGTCCAACCGAAGAACCTCGAAGCCGTTTCGTTGAAATGAAACAATGGTTTGCAGCTTGGAATGAACCGCGCATTATTGCTCAAGGTATCAATGATAGCAATAAATTACTTGTCAGTATCAAAGACTTTAAATTTGCTCGTGCAGGACCAGGTATCTTCAATGCAGCATCAATCGTTCTTGATACCCAGATGAAATATTATACAGATGGTCTCATCTTCACTCCAAATGATGCACCTCTTCCCCAGCGTCCAGGTGAATCTTTTAAGGGTCAATTCAAATGGAAACCTTCACATGATAATACAATTGACTTCTTAGTCAATTTTGAAAAAGATCCTGAAGCTCCTATGACTGATAAGATCTCTATTGGAATTAATCCTGTGAATAATACGACAAGTCGTTATAAAACTATGCGTCTATATGTTGGAACACGGTCAACACCAGAAGAAATCGATCCTCGTCAAGCTATTCTTTATGAGGCCGATGCTTTCAAAGATATGGTTCAAAATCAGAAATCTGGTTATCGGTCCATTATCTTTGTACCAACAGATTATGCAGATGCAAATGCATCGCTATGTAATCGTGAAGTACAATTAGATATTGAGACAGGTGACGAATTTATTCTTACTGAGGGTACAAAAGAGCCAATTAGAGATCGATCAATTGTAGAAATGATGTATGATCCACAGAGAGAACCTGGTTGGCGCTGGGTTCCTTTACGTGTGCGTCACGATAAGACCGAACGTTTAATGCGCGGAATCTTGAGTCGTACTTTGAACAATGAACAGGTCGCAAACTCTGTTTGGAACTCTATCCATAATCCTGTTACTGAATTCATGATTCGTAAAGGTTCTGATGAACCGAGCGAAGAAGAAATTAAATCGTTTGGAGATTCTTACAAAGTCTCTGATACTATCGGTAAAGACTATGAACGGAAGGAAAATAAAGCTGATCTTCTACTTGTTCGTGGTATGACAGATTTCCATAACAATTACATTAAGGATACAATTTTGTATCGTATTGCATTAAGTGGTGGATCAAAAACACTTTTAGCACTTGAATGTGGTGAAGGTGGTGCTGATCTCCGTATTTGGCTAAAAGGAACTATTAAATTTGCTCTTGGTATTGATACTTCTCCAAATGCTATTAAGAATCCTCAAAGTGGTGCTTATAAACGTTATGTTGGATTTATTAATCGTGCAAAAGAGGCAGGTACACAAGTTCCTCCTATGGTCTTCGTAATTGGAGATGCAAGTAGGAATTTAATTGATGGTTCTGCTGGAGCTGTTGCGGAAGAACGTGATATGTTGCGTTCCATCTTCGGTCGCATTAAACCCGAAGCGAAGATTCCATCGTTCGTTGAACGAAATGCGGCAAATCAATTACGTGATGGTGTTGATGTCATTTCCTGTATGTTCCGTGTAAACCGTTTCTTCGAATCTGTTGAACTATTTGATGGTTTCATCAATACGATTAATGATAATCTAAAAGTCGGTGGCTATTTTGTTGGATGCGGATTCGATGGTGATGCAGTTTTCAATATGTTGCGTTCATTTGAACTCGGTCAATCCAAAATGGGTATTATCGGTGATACACCTATTTGGTCTATTACAAAATCATATGATAAAGATGATTTTGGGGCAGATAATGATTCTCTTGGTCTACCTGTAGATGTGAATTTCATTAGTATTGGTACTGTTCAACGTGAGTACTTAATGAATTTCGATTTATTGGTTGATCGTCTACGTAATATTGGTGTTGAACTACTAACTGACACTGAGAGTCGTGAAGTTGGTCTTGCATCGACACTTAGTACGAATATGTTTGATGTATCACATGCTATGGCAGATCGTGCTGGTCGTAAATTCACAATGGATCCTGTAGTAAAGCAATTCTCTTATTTGAATCGTTGGTTTGTATTCCGTCGTAAGGGTACAAGTGCAGGACCCTTACCAGGTGAAGGACCTATTGCAGCAGCCAAAGCAAGTCGTAAGGTTGGTGAAGAGGAAGTTGAAAATGTAATTGAGGGAACTACCAAGCGTATTCCTGATGTGCCTATGAATCTTCCTGCGACTACAACCGGTTTGCCAGTTGCCACAATGACAGTTAAGAGAAAACGTCCATCACGTTCTGCGGCAACAGCTGTTGCTGTTGAACCAGAACAATTATCAGTATCTGCAGATAAAGTTTTCACACCTTCTCAAATCTTCCAGTTCTCTGCTGATGCAAGTCAACAGGATGTCTTGAAGATTAAAGAGCCTGGTGCTGGTCGTTGGCTCTCCCTAAATGCTCCTTTCCCAATTCCTGATCCTGAAAATCCTGAAGTTATTTATCCATCTGTTGAACATTACATGGCAGGAATGAAGTATAAACTTGCAACTGACAAACCCGAATTAGCGAAGACATTAATGTCCCAAGGAGGGAAGATTCATCAAAAATATCTTGCTATGCGTTCTGCTACTGCTCCTGCTACTGTTTCATCTGATCGTGATGCAGGCGCTCTGAAAGAAGAAGCGGATGAAGTGAAGATGGAAAGTCGTCCACAGGCAATGGCTAAATATGGAGTTGTTTACAATGACAGTCAATGGCTTGCCGCAAAAGATCGTGTTCTGAGTGAGGCTCTACAGTATCGCTGGATGCATGATAAACGTTTCCGTAAAATCGTGGAAGCTGCACGTGATCAAGGTAAGTATCTGCTATATTATACTGGCCCTGTTTCAGGATCTGAATTGGGTGGTAAACGTAGAACCACTGATGGTCGTATTGACGGTGCAAATCGTGTTGGCAAGATTATCATGACTCTCGCTAACTACCCTCCATTCTAAAGGTTGCTGTGTAATTACAATTAGTATAATATAATGAATGAAAGTATTTATATTGAAATACCGGTTCCGGCTAATAGAAAAAATTCAATATGTACGAAACAGGATTGTAAAGATTATGGACCACAAATTATTTTTGTTGGAATGATTTTTGTTGGAGCATTAATCGGCTTGATTTATTTTTTGGTTCATCAATAGAAATGGACGCAAGTGATATTATTGCCCGCAATAAGGCGAAGGCGCAATGGGTCAATTATGTTAGTACAGTTGGCACTTGGACAAGTGGATGTGTTACCGGTGGTTGTGCAAGTACATTGAGTACACCTTGTGTTGTTCAATACACTTCATTCGAACAACGTGATATTATTCGTCAGGGTCGTGCTGAATGTACATCATGTAGTACTATTACATGTTATTATCGCGCAACTGCTTAATGACTAAAAATTTAGTTATGCCATCATGCATGATTGTTAATATGTTTAACAATATTTTCTATTTTTCTTTTAGCACGTCGTTTTGCATTATATTTCAACATATATAATTCATTACGATCTTTATTTTTTTCACGATATTCTTTGAAATAATCTTTATTTAGTTCATAGAATATTTTTCGATACTCCTTCATGTTATTGTATGAACCCTTTGGGGGTTTCTTTGTTTTAATATTAATATGAGGGCCAAAACCATATCTTTTACTAATATAAATATAATCATCCACTATTTCAATTTCTTGATTTGCTTCATGAAGAATAGTTGAAATATCTTGAATAACCTTAAACATTTCAATAGACATTTCAATAGATTTTTATTCGGCTTTTATGTTGACCATTATTAAATCAATTTTTTTTTAATTTAAAGCCTACATATAATATTATAATGTAAGAGAATGCCTGCAGCCCCTTGGCAAATCCTGTGGAAGCGTAATGAGCATATTCGTGATAAACGTATAGTTTTTGACGAACCGACTCACATTTATACGGTGGATGGAGAGAGTACTGGATGGACATCAACAACTGGTTTTGTCCATGCTTTTTTCGGTCATTTTGATCCTGATGCGATTATTGCGAAGATGATGGGATCATCGAAGTGGCCACAGAGTAAGTATTATGGTATGACTGCCGAAGCAATTAAGAAGTTGTGGTCTGATAATGGTGCTGCAGCATCGGGTGCAGGTACAGAGATGCATTTAGCAATAGAGATGTATTATAATGAGGCACAGGCGATTATTCCGCCACATGTATTTGCAACAACAGAGTGGCGTTATTTTATGAATTTTGTGAGGGCCACAGAGGCTGATATTGAACCGTATCGTCTTGAATGGGAAGTATTTGATAAGGACATTAAACTTGCAGGTTCAATTGATGCAGTTTTTCGTCGTAAGTCCGATGGAAAATTTTTGATTTATGATTGGAAACGGTCGAAGGAGATTAAGTTTGAGAATAAATTCCAGAAAGGTCTTGGACCTTTGGATCATTTAGATGATTGTAATTATTGGCATTATAGTTTACAGCTATCAGTTTATAAATATGTATTGGAAAAGGAATATGGAATGGAAATTGCTGAGCTTGCAATTATTATTTTACATCCTGATCAGACTCCACGTAATTATAAACGTATTTATTTGAATGATATGCGTGATGAAGTATTATCCATGGTGGAATGCCGAAAAGCGGCGATTGCATCAGGGATTCATGATACGATTGCAATTATTGATGGACAACATGTTAAAAGGCATTAGGCTTTAATGGCTTTGATAGCCTTGGTCTTTCGACTAATACGAAGAGGAACACTTGGTGCATCTTCATTGATATTATGAACTTGTGGTAAAGAAGTCATTTTAACAAATTCTACAGTTCCTTTGGTGGCCATTCGCAGACGATTATTGTATATTGTCTGCAAACGACCAGGAAGATCATTTAGTAAAATATCAGCACGGAAACTACGATTCAATACAAGAATTGTTGTATTAGAACGTATTGTTCCATCATCTTGTAAATAGTCCATTTGTACATAGGTTCGAGCAAACGGTGTTAAACGTTGTTCCCTATATGTATCTGGTAAATATAGTTTATAAGAAATATCATTGGATTCAACACCATTCTTGATTAAGAAGATTCCAATCTTCTGTTTTTGTACAATTAGACGAATGCTGTCTTCAGTAAGGACGGTTGCATTCTCTTCTAATCCAAGTTCAGAAGAAGATAATTGTGTTGATTCAAGAAGTTTGGGGAGAGAAGATAATTTATAAAGAGACCAGTTCTTTTTTTGATTTGGTATACCTAACTTCTCTAAAAGTTCATCATCAACAGCATACATACCTTCAGGACGAAGAATATCCTGTTCTTCTTCTACAGGTGCTCCTTCAATTGTTGTTTCTATCTTCTTAGGGGCAATAATTTCTTCGAAGAATTTGGGCTCTTCTTTTGCCTTCATTGTCCAATTTCTCTTCATAAGTTCAATCCAGGAAATAGAACTTTCAGGTATAATCCATTGATCATTTACTCTAATTGCTGTCTTCAAATCAACAGTCGTCTTCACCATTTTATCTAATAGTTCTTGACGTTTCTGACGGAACAATATTAATTCATCAATTAATTGTTGAATAAATAATTCCTTAGTTAGGACACTTATAGTACCAACTTTTTCAGGAATATGAATTTTACAAGACGGATCTTCACTATCTTTCCACATACATGCATCAGAACATTTACCTGGTGTTGTAATCTTCAAACAATCACGACGTTTAATAAATGGTTTATCTGGTCTGTAATTATCTGTTTCTACAAACCATTTACTTAATTCATCATATAAGAGCAGACTAAGACGTTTACGTTTCTCATAGGTTGGCAAAGCCGGTTTTGAGAAAATAATCTTCTCTACTAATTTGCGAAGTTTTGCAGAAGATGATTCAGATAACCATGAAGCAAACGATAAACGGAAATGTTGATATAATTCTTCTAATTGTTCACGACTAATGGTTTCTAAATCTTCAGGAGTTGCAACACTCATTTCTTTTGAATCTTTGCATTCATCTTGTGAAGAGACGATTAGAGTTCTGTTTAATGTATATTCAGGAACAGCATTCATTGTCTTAATTATTGCCTGAATTTCGGGTCCAAAATTCTCAACATAACCTTTTGCTGGTATGATCGCACCATTTTTCAGACGAATTGCAGAAACTGTTTTTGCATCTGCTCTCTTCAATATAACATCAATCTTATAACCATCGAAACGTGAAACAATATCATTAATATATTCATTGTAGAATGCCACAATCTTATCAGCAGTTGTAATAGGTGTATTTTCCCAATCAAAATGTACTTTAAAATCTTTGGCAATATAACCATCGTCTGCGACAGGCATAGGGATTAATCGACCAGAAGATCCTACTAAAAAGGTAACACCTACTATATGATTGTAAATGTCGCGAACAACACTATAGATATATTTCTTTATTGGTAATGTAATAAGTTGAGATAAAGTGATTAAATCATCTGTTTTAACAATACTACTTGCAGTATATATAGCACGTCCAACATATTCACATTTAGAGGTGAATTCCTGTATACGTTTTACAATATTGGATTTCGGATTTGAAGATGTAATTACATCACCATATTTAGATTTAGGATTAAATCGCATAAATGTGAGAATACTTGCGGGAAGTATTTTTGTTGCTTCCACATTTTCAAAGAAGAAGAGTGATTCATATAAACCGGTTTCATCACGAAGTACGAAACCGAAATCACATCCAGTATGAATTTCTGGATTAAAGCCAAAAGGAGGACAAATTACATTTGGTTCTTTTTCTAAATTCTGACTATCATATTCAAGAACAATTAGAATAAGACCATTATCAGTGAAAAGGTTTTTATAAGCCATTGCTTGTGCAAAGACTCTATATTCTTTAACTGTATTTTTACTATCAATATAATTCATAAAATTAGCATAAGACATATATACACGTTCGCATTCGTATTTATTCTTTTCAGTGACAACTGTATCGAAGTATTTATTCATCCATGAATTAAGTTGTTCAAATTCTGGTCTTGGACTACAAGGATCATAAAATTCGAGAACAAGATTACCATAATTAGAATTTACGAAGATTGAAGGGGTGAATACTTGATGACAACGTTCACGAACTTCATCAATTGTATTTTTATGTATATATGGAGCAAGTAGACCGAAGAAACGATTAGGGTCATCAGGGCGCATATTATATTGGACCCCCATACGTAAAAAGCCATTAATACCTTTGACCTTACTAATTTTCTGACTGATAACACGTTTAACAAATGTTGAAGAATTCTGTCCAAAATAAGAATCAAGACCAGGACTGCATAAAGCAAATTTACCATAAGGAAGAGGATGTTTATCAGCAGTAAGAATATATTTTCTTTCTAATTGTGCTTGTATCATACCATAATTAATGATATCTTCACCAGTATATTCATCATTTTCTTCTTTTTCGGTTATTGCAGGTAATTTAGTATTGGTCTTTTGAGCAAGACGCATGAAATGTGCAAATGGCTTTTCATTAATATAGAATGTTTTTGGTTTACCAAAACAGCATGGTAGCTCAAAATGTTCTGGATGTGTTGTATCCTTAGAAAAAGCGATATCAGTTGGAACAGTATCTGATTTCTTCAATGTACCGCGTTCCAAAACAGTATATCCTAATAGTCCAACATCAGGATTTACAATAAGTTTTCCACCACAAAAAGGACATGTCCGTGATTCTTTTTTATAATCATGTTGATAATTTGATCTCCATTCTGTACCGAGGAATTCTGATTCTTTAATTGGAATTCTATCGGCCAGACAGAAAAATTTAGGGCACATGTAATAGTTTGGTTTAGTTGCATCAGTACCATATTTCATAACAGTTAGGGTGTTTTCGTCAATTGTAGGTTCTGGAGAATCTGCAGGTAATGGATATTCAATAATTCTAAAGTCTTGATCTTCAGAATATTCTTTTTTCATACGATCATATTCTTTTTGACTAAGAACAATTGGTTGTTTATGAGTTTCAACTTGACATTTACGAGAGTAGATATGTTGATCTTTTAGGGCTGGTTTGAAGTCAAATAGTCGTGGATCTGCTTTATTAAGTTGAATCAGATAATATGATTTTGCACGTAGATTAGGATCTTCGTCACGAGGAGGTGGTTTCGGTTTTGCGCCACCGACCTGTTGGCCCCCGTCTGAGTCGCCACCGCCGAAAAAGTCTAATTCATCGAATTCGAATTGTTGTCCTGCATCAACCTTTTCAGCCTTCGCTTCGTTACCATTATCTGTTTCATCATAATCATCAACAAATAATTCTTCTTCTAATTGTTTCTTCTTAACTGTTAATTCATTCATTGTAGAATCTTCTCTTTCAACTATTTCATTTATTATTGGCTCCAGACGTGTAATCTTCTCTTCTGCTTCCTTATCAGAGGCTGGTGCAATATCAACAGTTAGTAATAATGATAATAATGTATTAATACGTTTCAAATGATATATTGAGTTGCAGCGACTAATACGTATGTAATAAATAGGGAATTTATTATAGATTAAAATATCAATCCCTGAATTTTTATTTTGTATAAATTTATCTAATTCAGGTGCAACCATTTGAAAAGATTCAGCGCTTTCTCTGAATTGATAATAATGATCAATAGCAGCACTATGAGTAATTTTGAATTCAGATGCAATAGCTGCAATGAAATCGGGTGGTACAAATCGTGGACTTAAATTAGGATATTGTGGTATAATTTGTCGAATAAAAGTGAAGATATTACTTTCTGTTTTAAAATCACTAACTGTCTTATAGCGAAGTAGTATCATGGGATAAGGAAGATCGGTTTGATAAATAGGTATTTCTTGAAAGAAGGAAGCGAAGTATTTGAGTCGCTTTTGGATAATACTTTTAGAAAGTTGTTTTTGTTTTGTATCGAATTTCAAACTAAGAGTGAGACTGATTTCATCTAAAATAAGATCTCTTCCTTGAAGATGAGATCCTTCAACTGCTTGGAAGATTGTTTTATCAAGATCTTTTAAATCTGAAGTTGGATCGAGTCCGCGTCGATGTTGTTTAGATGGTAGCACAACGAAGTTTGCTGCTCCATCATTGAAGATTTCGATTGTTGAATATAATGGTAATCCACCTCCTTCAATATCTTTAGTTAAAACTTTCATAAACATGTAATCACCAGAATCATCTGGATTTTCGATTGATCTCCATTGAAAAATTAGACCATAATCTCTGATATCAGGAATGGGTATAATACCTGTAGTATGTATTTTTGTGATTGGTTCATTGGCTATAGGTAAGAAACGAATGAAAGGACGTCGATTATTTACATCGAGTTCAAAGAACAGATCTTCAACAGATAAGAATTTTGTATGTTGACTATCATCTTCATCATTTGATTCAGATGTTATTTTTTGGTAATCAAAATGTAATTTGAGTGCTAATATATTTTCAACACTTAATTGTACAATTTGTAAATCGGATTTAATCAATTCTTCGATATTGTCAAATATCACTGTATTTGCATTTTTATATGATAATAACAAATTAGCGTCTTTTATATCATCTTTATTTATTCTAATTGATAAATGGTCTTCAATTGCCGGAAAATACATATAGAAACGTCCATACCAATTAGCGGCTGTGGGAAAACTATTTTCAGCAACACCGAAGTTTAGTAGAAGATCATCTAAGCAAAAAGCATATAGTGTAGGTATTTCTGCATCATGTGATGCAGAAAGGAATACATCTTCAATTGTGAGATTTCCGCGCTTAATGATATCATTATCTTTTGGTTGTCCGAGTCCATCAACAAAATTGCGATCAACGGACGAGGAGGGATTGGACAATTTGAGGGGTGAACTGAGGTAAAGCATTTCATGATGTTCGGAGTTTTCCCAGAAATAGTCGACACTTTTAAAGGTGTCTCGTGGTCCTTCGGATACTGGTCCAAAAACTGTTCCTAAAAATACAAATTTAGGTATCCAATTAGTATCTTTTTTGACTTCATATAATCCTAATTTAATATCATTTAGAGTCATAAATGGATATATATTGTCAACAATAACATCTTCGAATTTTTTGGACTCAAAAGACCAACATTTAATATTTATTGAAAACGGATCTAAGGTATCTAATTTATCAACCCGTTGCATAACTTGAAGGAAATCCGGGCTTTGCATTCTAACGGGATAGCGTATTTGTATTGGCTGTAAAAAATACAGTGTATACAAATATTTATTTGAAAAGTCTCCCTATTTGTAAAATATTACTTGGGCCTTTAGCTGATGCGCTGTTCTCATCATCACGTGCCGGATCATAACGTGGTTGATCAGTAATACGAACACCACAATAAGGGACAGGATGTGCCTTGAAATCCTGGTATTTGTAGAAACCAAGCGCTTCTGCTTCTTTAAGTAACCAGCCGAAGTTATTCCAGAATTCTGGTTCATGTCCGATGCTACGTGTAATAGTATGAGCAAGTTCATGTAGTCCCACAAACATAACTATATCTTCATTTACGAGACTTTCATCTGGTCCATTACGTTGTCTCAAACACATATGAATTGATTCTCCTTTATTCACACTATAAGAAGTATGTTTAGCATCAGGTGTTGCTTCCAGGAAACGCTCAGGATCCGCTTTGAAATTTTGTAACATACGTTGTACTTGTGGTTTTGTTGGATATTTCGCCGCTAAAGAATCACAGACTTTTCCAAGACGTATTCTGATCTTCGCTAAAAGATCAGCTGCCTCTTGTTTGTCAGGAAGATCACGTACTTTATATTTACGACCATCAACATTTGATTTTACTTCAACTAATGGGTAGCGTCCGGTAATCATTGAACTAAACCATGAACCTAATCCAGACATCTCTCTTCTAATTGTTGACCCTGATTAGAATGCCTACATTTACTATTGGCCCAGAGCCGGATGCTTATAAACATTTTATTGAACATATTGCATCATTAACTCGTTTCGATATTGTTCGTATTAATGAACTATTAGAACTCATTCAATATAATGTTATATATTGTATTAGTGCTTTTGTTGGGGGTCTATCAATCAATGCCATATTTCCAGAATACAATGAAACAGTAAGTATAGGTCGGCTCTCATTGGAAATTATTGGAGAACTATTAGCACTTGTTATTGTTGTTTTTTATATTCGTCGATTTGCTAAATTGGTTCCATTCTTATTACATGTAACAGGGGCAGGTCCTAATGGTTTCAAACCATATTTAACAACTGAATATCAAGGTGAAATTGCTCTTGGAATTATCTTTGTTGGTGTACAATTCCGTCTAATTAGAAAATTAGCATTACTCGCTAATAAAGTTGGAAATGCATTGTTCAATAAAACCAGTCCTGAAATGCATAAAATGCAACAGATGATTAATGGCGGTCCTGCACCAGCTGGAGTCGCTTAATAGTAAATCAATTAACTATTAAAGTAATAGTGTGTTGAATTATTTCTTGCGCATTTAGTTAATCTCGACGAATGTCCGTAAGGGCATGAGGAATGATTAACTGAAAATCGAAGATTTTTAGTTAATCTCCAAGGGGCGACGGTTGAAGTCAGGCTCGATGGTGGAGTTATTGAAGACGGAAACAGGCACCTGAGGATTGGGAGGCTCAGAACGGAGCTGTAAGTTAGCGTTCTTCATACTCTGACCAACAGTGTTGATACCAATTAAAGCACCAGCACTCAAGAAGTTCACACCCTTAAGGGAGCCAGGACCGAGGGGGTTCTGTTGTGCCCACACTGAGTTGGCGTCACGAGGTAATAGTTCAGAGGCCTGGAGCTGATCACGGGGGTAGCAACCAGCAGGAGCAGCAGCACTACCAAAATTGGCAGGACCAGATTCAAAGCCATCCTGAGAACCAGAAGGCTCACCACTTCCATCCTCGAAGCCTTGCATAGAACCAGAATCAGTTGAAGCCTTATTCATATTCATCATAGCCTGCATGGCACCAGCAACCTCAGGAGGAATGGTCTTTTCACCAGTTGATGTTGTCTTAGAGTTTCCACCAGCAGGAACAGTATTAGGCTCACTATCACTTGCACTGAATCCTTCACGTGTAAAGATATTAAGAATGCTGGGATTGATCAAATAAATTGCGAAAAGGGCTAAGACTAAGACACCGACAATCATTAGAATGGAATCAGTCATTTGTTCTCTGTTGTAGTATGAGCGGATTTTTAAGAATTATCATTATCGCTATCTGAGTCCAAAAGAGCCGGATCTATTGGTCCGTAGCG
>JACCDY010702957.1_pt1 | contig 46411 bp, 33 predicted proteins | sample 7446391 | NCBI WGS metagenome assembly JACCDY01 (sample SAMN15323451, study PRJNA562643) | freshwater metagenome | isolation source: river surface water | place: USA:Blue River Watershed | collected 2017-08-18
CCGTTGCACAGGCACTTCCGCCCGACGGTGTCCTCGCGGTCGCCGCCCTTCGCCACGTAATCCTCGACCGGCTCCGCCGCGCAGCGGTAGCCGAGCCCGCCGTCTTCCTTCACGTAGGGCTCGCGCAGATACCCGAGATCGCAGCGCCTCTCGTGCGACGCGTAGACGCCCGCGTCCGACAGGCTGCCTTCGAGCCCCAGCACCTTGAACGGAAATCCCGTCGGCGACGCCTTCGGATCGGTGAAAATCCTGACCTCGCCCGCCCGGCTCATCGCGCAAGCCCGGGCCTTGATCGCGGGGTCGAGGCCCGACTCCGCGCAGAACGCGAACGCCGTGCCCACCTGAACCCCGGCCGCGCCCAAAGATCGCGCCGCGGCCAAGCCCTCGGCCGAGGCGCGCTCGCCCGCCAGCCAGAAGGGCAGCCCGAGCGCGCGGAACTTCGCCAGCTCCGGCTCGTCGCGCGGTCCGTAGACCGGCTGGCCCAGGGAATCCAGCGTGCCGCCCCCGCGCGGCGGCGCGTTGTGCCCGCCCGCCGCGGGGCTCTCGATCACGAAGCCGTCCACCCGCCCGCTCGCCTTGCGCGCCAGCGTCGTCGCAAGGGCCGCCGAGCTGACGATCGCCAGAAACTGCGGCCGCCGCAGGCTCTCCGGCGCGCTCGCCAGCCAATCACGCGGATCCAGGCGCATCCTCGGAGCCTCCGTGCCCTCCGGAACCGCGCCGACCAGATCGACCGCCAGCTCCGCCGCCTCGCCGGCGGCGAATTTGTCCAACACGCCGGGGATCGCGCGCGGTATGCCCGCGCCCATCAGCACCACATCCACCCCGGCGAGCATGGCGCCGTAGAGCGAGGCCAACGTGCCGGTCTGCATTTTCTCGAGCAGGTTGATGCCCACCAAGCCGTCGTGTCCCTCCTTGGCCAGCCACACTTCGCAAAAGTTCGCCACCATCGCCAGCTCCACCCAGGCGCGGGCCGGCTGCGCCGAGGGCATCGGCACTGCCGCGTAGGGCATGTCGGCCGCCTTTCCTCCTGTCGTCAGATAACGCTCCGTCACCCGCTGCGCCACCGCCCGGTCGGGGAACGCCGCCAACGCGCGCGACAGACTCCCGTCGGCGTCCCCGCCTTGCAGGCGACGCGCCAGGACCACCGGCAACAGCGTGCCCGACACCACCCCGAGCTGCCCGCGCCGAGACACCGCCCGCGCTAGCCTCCAGCCGGATACCGCCACGCCCATGCCGCCCTGAATAATACTCGGGATTGTCATTCCTTATCATCAAACCCCGCCCGCCCCCACCCCGCCTAGGTCAAAGCCCCCGCGTATCTTGCCAAAAACTCGCCGCCCGCCCTCCTCGATCGCACCGGGCGCGAGATCATCCACCACGCTGCCGACACCTCAAAATTTGAACCGCTAAATTCCGCTAATTGCCGCTAAATCAATCCCCTGTTCGGCCAAGCGGGGCGCTAAACTCCATGGTCCGCCAGTCTCCCAAGTGAAGAGACCGTCGCCGCGGGTTTTCTGATTTAGCGACTCTTAGCGCCTTTTAGCGGTTGTCTATCTTCCGCAGCAAGGCCGCCAGCCGCGTCTCGCTTTCCGGCGGAAAACCCAGCGCCCGCTTCAGCATCAGGTCGCGCGCCATCGTCCCCTCGAACGCGCCCGACGCGACGCAATCTCCCCACCCGATCATGCCGAAGGCCGCCATCACCAGCCCGCTCGCCGGCACCGGCACGTCGCTGCCGTAGAGGATGCGCGAAGCGAGCTCCGCGTCCTCGCGGATCGCCCGCATCTGCCAGGGACGAAACCGCAGGCTCAGCCCCGCCAGCGCGCTGTTGTCCCCATAGAGGGTCGGATAACGCTTCGTCATCGCGACGAACTCGCCAAAATAGTCCGGATCGAACGCGATCATGCCCGTGCCGCAATGCGCCGCGATGCAGGTCACGCCGATCTCCAAGGCCTGCGTGAGCATTCGCGGGCTCGCCAGATCCGGGCGCAAGACCGGCATCGTCCGCTCGCTCCCGGTGTGCGCCAGCAGGATCAGCCCCGCCTCCGCCATGCGTTCCAAAAACTTCCGGTAACGCCGCTCGTTCCAGTCGATGTTCTGCACGTTCGGCAGGCACTTCAACATCACCGCACCGCCCGCGAGCGCGCGCTCCAGCTCCTCAAACGCATCCCGCCGCGCCGGGTGGATCGACACCGCCGCCAAAAACTCCCGGTGCTTCCGCGTGAGCCCGAGCACATGGTCGTTCGGCACGTAGAAAGAGCCGCTGTCCTCGATGAGCGTGCCGTTCTCGCGATACGCTTGCTCGTGCGCGAGCAGCACCGCCGCGTCGAGCCCCGCCTCGTGAATCTGCCGAAGCAGCGCCTGCGTGTAGATCGTCTCGAAATCCTCGCGCAGGGCCGAGCCGGGCAGCCCCATGGACTTCAGCAGAAACGGCGCGCCGATCCGGGTCAGACCTTTCGGACGATACCAGCAGCCCGAGCCGTTCAGGCCGGTGCCGATCGCATGCACGTGACAATCGATCTTCATGCCCGCGGGGCCGTCAGTTGGCGCTCAGTTGATCCACAGGGCGTAGCCGAGGAAGTTTCCGCCGAAGACGCGCATCAGCTCGCGCCAAGTCGCCGCGGAGGTCGTCGGCCCTTCCTCGAGATACGGCGTCGCCGCCGCGCCTTGGATGTAGCCGATCAGATCGGTGCGCCGGCTCTCCTCGAACAGGCGCCGCAGATTCAAGCCGTAGCCTTCGCGGGGAAAGCGCCAGTGCGGCAGCAGCTTTTTCCCTTCGAGCAAGGCCTCCAGCTCGTCGAGCACGCCCGTCCACGACTTCGTCTGCGCTTCGTCGAGGCGCAGGTTGAAGACGCTGTTCTGCGTCGGCGAGGGCAACCACTCGCGGTCGTCGTCGGTCTCCGCCGCCGCGCTCGCCAGCGTGGCGCGGCTCAGGCGGGTCATCTCCAGCAGCTCGGTGCGCGCCCGCGCCAGGCGGGCCGAATCGGCCACGGGCAGATCGATGCCATGGATGGTCGCGATGATATCCGCGATGGATCCGTAGTCGCCACGCGGCTCTTTCTCGCCGCGCTCCGCCAGGAGCCGGGCGAAGGCGGTCTCGGCCTTCGCAAAATACAAATGCCCCGTCGCCGCGAACAGCTCGCCGCCATCATGCGCGAGCCAAACGTCCGCCAGCCCGCGCAACAGATTCGTGTAGGCGCGAAGCCAGAGCGCGTCGGTCTGATCGAAGGCCACCACGAAATCCGCCGTCGCGGACGCATCGCGTTCGGCGCCGCGACTCGCCATGCGCGCGAAAAACGGACCGAAGCTCACGCGATCCTCCGGCTTTCCCGTGCCCTTGAAATCGAAGCCCGCCGCGCCGAGCGGAATCACGGCCTTGAACTCCCTGCCCTCGATCGTCGCCAGCCGCGCGTCGATGGCCGCCAGCCGCGCATGGAAAGTTTCCAGAATCCGACGCACGTCCTCCGGCTTGGTCGGCTTGGGGGCGGGGTTCACCGGCACCGCCATCCGCAAAAAGGGCAAGGGCAAAGACCGCCCGGCGTCGAAACGCAGGCCCTGCGCGTAGAAGTCCCGCCCGAGGTCCTCCACCGCCGCGAGCATCTCCACCGCCGAGCGCGCGAACACCGCCTCGGGCGAGACCGGATCGTCGGGCAGCGCCGCCAGGGCCGCCCCCGCCCCGTGTCCCTCGAAAAGAGCGGGCTTCAGTTCCAAGGCGCCGGCGGAGCAAAACGTCCCGGCGCACAAGCCGCAGAGGACGGACAGAAAAGCCCGATGGGTGGTTTTCATGATTGGTCAGGATGAAAGGGATTGGCGCGCGAGTTCCTTCGCCGCCTTGAGGTCGAGCTTGCCCGTGCCGAGGACCGGGATCGCGTCCACCTTCTTCACGATCTTCGGTATCCAGAGGTTCGTGACACCGGCCGCCGCGAGTTTCTCGCGCACGGCCTCCGCCGTCACCTCCTCGCGCGTCGTGAGCAGCACGAGTTGCTCGCCTTTCGCCGGATCCGGCACGCCCGCGACAAAGACGACGTAGCCTTCCGCGCCGCCCAGCCCGAAGGCCTCGAGCAGCTTCTGCTCCACCGTGCCGTGCGGGACCATCTCGCCTCCGATCTTAGAAAAGCGCGACAGGCGGCCCTCGATGAACAAAAAGCCGTCATCGTCGAAGCGCCCGAGGTCCCCGGTCACGAACCAGCCCTCGTGGAAGGCCGCCGCGGTTTTCTCCGGATTGTGCAGATAGCCGGAAAAGATATTCGGCCCGCGCAGCACCACGAGGCCGGTCTCGGTCTCCGGCTTCTCCGCCATCGTCTCGGGATCGAGCACGCGCGCCGCCATGCCGGGCAGCAGGCGCCCGATCGAGCCCGGGCGCTGCCCGGCCTGCTCCTCGCCGGTCTCCGTCACCACCGGCGGATCCGGCTGGTTCACCCCCGCCACGGGCGTCGTCTCGGTGAGGCCGTAGCCTTGCATGATCTCGAGATGGAACTTCTCGCGTGAAAACTCCGCCAGATCCTCGGGGAGTTTTTCCGCGCCCGTCACGAGGATGCCCAGCGTGCGCAGGTCGCGCCGCTCCGCCTTTTTCAGGACCGGCCGAGCGAAGGTCGGCGCCGCCACCCAGACCGAGCACTCCTCGTCCCGGATCGCCTCGATGATCTTACGCGTGTCGAGCGGGCTCGGCACCGTCACCACCCGGCAGCCGCGCAGCAACGGATACCAGATGCCGACCGTGAAGCCGAAGCTATGGAAGACCGGCAGGCAGGCGAGGATCGTGGCGCTCGCGGGCAGGATCGAGAGCGACGAGATCTGCCAGCAGTTCGCGAGCAGGTTGCGATGGCTGAGCACCACGCCCTTCGGCTCGCCGGAACTTCCGCTGGTGAACAGCAGCCCCGCCTCCGCCTGGTCGCCCACCTTGGGCAGGCCCAGCAAGGAGGCGGTCCACTGGTTCGGCAGCGCCCACGCGGCGAGGAGCCAGGGCAGCATCGCGCGCTTGCCGCCCGCCGCCTTCATCGTCTCCGCCAGATCGCGGGTGTCCTCCGGCCAGGGAAAATCCGCGACCTTCCCCCGCACCGCGTCCGCGCTCAGCACCGTGCGGATGCCGGCGACGCGGAGGCTCGCCTCTAGCGCCGCGCGGCCCGCCGTGAAGTTGAGGTTCACCGGCGTCTTGCCCGCGACCAGCGCCGCGAGGTTAGCGATCGTCGCCCCCGCGCCCGGCGGCAACACGATGCCGACGCGCGCCTCCTTCACCGTGCGTCGCAAATGCAGCCCCAGGGTCGCGGCGGCCGCCACCAGCTGGGCGGCGGTGAGCTCGCGCCGCCCCGCCAACCGGTCCACCACCTCGACGTTCCAGGGCCGACGGCAAAGCGTGCGAATCGCCTCCCGGCCGAGATGCCGGCGCAGATGGGGACGCGCCTCGAACGCGGTCCGCCCCAGATCCAACAGGGCCCGGCGCACCGTCCCCGCATCCGCCCGCCCGGCCGGGATCGCCTCGCCCCAGGCCACGCACACCGGCGTCGGCATCACCCGCGGCCATTTGAGCACGTAACGATGCCCCGAGAATGAAAACACCGAGCCCCACAGTCCGTCATGCGCCACCGGCACCACCGGCACGCCCGCCCGGCGCGCCATCAGCTCGAAGCCGCGCTGGATCTTCATCAACTGCCCCGTCCGCGAGATCGCGCCCTCCGGGAAGAGCAGCACATACTCGCCGCGGCTCAGGCACTCCGACACCCGGCGCGTGGTCGCCAGCGCGTTCTCCGGCGACACCGGGATCGTGCCCGTGATCCGGAACACCCAACGGAAAAACCACGACACCTTCGGCAGGTTCTCGTGACCGACGAAGCGGATCGGCCTCGGACAGGCCATCTGGAGCACCAGCACGTCGACGTAGGAGAGATGGTTCGCCAGCAGCAGCGCGCCGCCCTCCGGCAGCCGCTCCGCCCCCAGCGTGGTGACGCGATAGAGACGGCGGGCCAGCAGGCGCAGCGGCGCGGCCAGGATCCAGGGTGCGTATTGGGCGCTCATTACTTCGAAGATTTTCCGGGGGAGGTTTCGCGGTCCGAGACCAGGTGCCGGAAGCGATGGTAGGAAAAGCCCACCCACAGCAGCACCACGCCCAACGCGATGAAGGCCACGATCCGATGCAGCGCCGAATCCAGATCAACGATGAACATGCGCGGCAGGCACAGGGTCAGCCCGATCAGTCCCAGCACGCGATAAGGCGCCGTCCGCAGAAACAGCCCGGCCATGAACAAGACGATCGAGGCCAGGCCCCAGCCCACCGTCGCGTAAGGCGCGAGCCCGCCCCGTTGCCCCGCGAAAGCGAAAAACGCCAGGGCCAGCCCCGCTCCGCCCCCCGCGAAGCGAGCCCACCGCGCCCCCTCGCCCCGGCCGCGCGCCAGCCAGAGCGGGATGGCGGCCACCACGCCGGCCGCCGCGAGCACCGCCGCCAGGCCCGGGCCCCAGGATCCCGCGAGGCCCTCCCCGATCCGCTGACACGCGACCAGGCTCAGCCAGGCCGCCAAGGCGCCCGCTCCCGCCTTGGCCGCGCCCACCGCGCCCGGACGCGCCACCAAGGCCGCCACCGCCGTCAATCCCGACAACGTGAGCAACTCCAAGGCGACCGTGGGCATCCCCGACGCCACCGCCGTCGCGATCAACGACGCCAGCACCACCTGCACCGCCCCCGCATGCCCGCGCCACCCCGTCAGCTCCGACTTCCAACCCGCGGAAACTCGCACCCAGACGAGAGCGGGCGCCCAGGCGGCCAGCGCCGTCGCCACCCAACACGCCTCCCCGCCGCGACCAAACGTCGCCACCAGCAAAGCCATCGACCAGAAGACCCAGGACGCGGCCAGCGCCGAACGAACGCCCGGCCGGAGCGCCATCGCGAAAACAGCCAGCCCGGCGCCGGCGAACGCGAGCCCGAGCCCGCCCCGTCCGTCCAGTTCGCAGATCGCCCGCAGGCTCAGAACCGTGGCGCACAACACCTGCGCGCGCTCCATCGCCTCCGGCAGGGGCTCCGCGCGTCGCGCCGCGTTCAACCCGGCGCACGCGCGCAGGCACGTCGGCAAGGCCCAGGCGACCAGCGCCGCGCATCCGATCCAGATTCCGTCGCCCTCAAGCCCGCGTCCCAGCCAGCAAGCCGCGCCCAAGGTCGCCGCCAACGTGGCCACCCAGGCCAAGTGCCGCCCCGGAGCCGCGGGCGAAGCCAGTCCAAAGCCCAGCGCGAGCACGATCGCCGCCGCCAACGCGTGGTCCGCGGGCCAAAGCGCGAACCCGGTCAGCACCGCGCCCGTCACCGCCAGCGCCCACGCCGTGGCGGAAACCGGGCGAGAGCGCGCCCGGAGCGCCACGGCGACCGTCGCGCCCACCACGAGGATCGCGTTTCCGCCCAGCGTGGCTTGCGCGGGTTTGCCGACCGCCATGACCCACAACTGAAGCTGCGCCGCCGCACCCAGCGCCCACGCCGCCCACCGCGGCGCCGCGCCGTTTCTCCACCCGGCCAGCGCGCCGAAGCCGCAGGCGAAACCGAGCGCGATCGCCGGCTCCCAGCCGTCGGGCGTCCAATGCGCCGCGGCCGCCAGCAAGCCCGCCGCGGCGACCACGGCCGCCAGCGCCTCGACCAACCGACGTGCCTCGCGATCCGCCACCAGCCAGCCGCCCGCCTCGCTCGCGAGACCGGCCAGGCCCAGCGCGAACAAGGCCGCCTTCGCCGCGTTCGCCGACCAGATCGGCGCGACACCCAGCCCCTCCGTGGCGAAGAAATAAATCGCCGCCATCGCCACCAGGCCGGTCGCCACCGCCAGCACCTTCGATCCGATTCGGCGCGCCGTCCAGGCCAGCACCCAGGCCTGCACGAGCAGCGCCACCGCCGCGTCCCGCGCCCCCGCCACCTCGATGACGGTGAGCGTCAAGGCGCCCGTCGCCTTTGCGAGCAGCACCGCCGACACCTTGTCCGTCATCCCGTCCTGCAACGCGCGCCGCCACGCGCCCGCCGCGAGCAGGAAGGCCGCCGAGCCGTAAAACCACGACAACTCCTGCCGGTGCCAGCCGAGCGCCGCCCACGCGCCGCAGGCCAGGACCAGACTCGAGTTGGCCGACTGGAACCACAGTTCCTCGACCGGCGCCGTCTTCGCCGTCGCACCCGCCCGGCGCCAATCCCGCGCGAAAAAGAGCGCCGCCACGCCCGCCAGATACGGCCAGCTCGCGGCCGACAGCTCGACCGCGCCCGCGGCGCGCGCCTGATACAAGCCCAGCGCGAACACCGTGTAGGCGCCCGGCATCGCCAGCACCGAAGGGCCCTCCCACTCGCGCCCGCGTTTCAACGCCACCGCCACCACGGCGAGCAAGGCGCCGGCGCCGAGCGCGCAACCGTCCAGCCCGCCCTGGCTCGACACCAGCGCGGTCACGTAGCCGAGCCCCACCGCCAAGGTCGCGATCATCGCCGAGCGACGCCACAGGGCCGCCGTCACGACGCCCGCCACCGTCGCCGCCTGCGCCGCGACCGACATCCAGAATTCCGGGAAAACCCGCACCGTCGGCACCGCGTGCCCCGCATAGGCCGCGAAGAAAAACAGGGCCAGGCCGCCCGCGAACACCACGTCGCCAAACGCGGCCAGCCGCCGCTCCAGCCACAAACCCAGCGCGGACACCCCGCCCGCGACAAACAGCAGCTCGAGGAACTTAACCCACGCCGGCACATGCCGCGAAATATGGATGCCGAAAAACACCACGCCCACCACCGCGAGCAACATGCCCACCCGCGTCGCCCACCACGCGCCCAGACGCGCCTCCGCGCCCTCCTCGCCCTCCGCCGACGGCGGCCAGAGCTGCAGGCGCTCCAACCACGTTTTCAACGGATTCGGCTCCCCCGAGCGCGCGCAGGCGCCGGCGGAAACGGCCGCGCCCGACGGCGCCGTCGCCGCTTCGGACTCCACCGCCCGCGCCCGGGCCAGGATCACCTCGGCCAAAGGTGGCGGGACAAACTCCGCCGCCGCGGACGTCACGATGACCGGCTCCCGCACCGCGTGGACATCGTCCGGCGCCGCCGCGACGGAAGGAGGAAGAGGCGGCGGCACGTCGGGCGGAAGATCCGCCACGGGCGCGGGCCGCTCGGGCGCGCGCTCCGCCGCCCAACGCCGCTCCAGGCTTTCCACCCCGCGCCGGGTCTCCTCCAAGTCGACCGCCAGTCGCTCCACCCGCCGCCGCATCTGTTCGAGTTCACAGGCCGTGATCATGGCGAAGTCCTCCGGTCGCGTGTGCCGTTAAAGTTTGGGCGCCACCCAGCGCGTCGCATCCTCGCGCAAGGTCGCCAGGAGCGAGACCGCGTCCTTCATCTGCCGCTCGCCCAGCCGTCCCGTCACCTGACGCACCACATCGGCGTAGGCCGGCGCGACCTTCTGCCAGAGCTTGCGACCCGCCGCGGTCAGTTGCACGCGATACACCCGCCGGTCGGCGGGGTCGTCCGCGCGGCGCACCCAGCCCGAGGTCTCCATGCGATCCACCAACCCGGTCACGTTGCTCCGATCCACCACCAGCAGGTCGGCGAGCTCGCGCTGGCTCAGCCCGCGCTCCGCCCCGGGCGCGGCAAGGAGATTGAGGACGTTGAACTGCGCCGCGGTCAGCCCCTGCGGACGGAAGAGCCGCGTGCTCTCGCGAAGGAAGAGATCGGCGGTGGCGACGATGTCGTGGACGAGTCTGCCTGCGGTTTCGGAAGCCATGGACGCACCCTGGCCCATTTAGTTTAGATGTCAACGATTCATATAGCACCGTGTTTGGACATCGCCGGCCGCGCCGGAAGCTCGCCGTGCTCGCGTATCGCGCGGACGTCTCGGCGCCAGCCGGCGACGCAAGACGCAGGCGCGGCCCGTGCGACGATGGCTCCCGCACCCGAAGCTTATCCGGCTCCCCGCGCCGAACCATCGGCGCGCGGCGCCAGCGCCCGGTCCCAGGCGCGCAGATCGTCGGCCATCGCGGCAAACCCGGGAAAATCGTTCTCCAAACGCCGCAGGTCGCGGGCGTGCCGGCGCGCCGCCGCCGTCGCATGCGCCACCGCCTGCGGGAGCGTGGGGCGCTCGGTGCCGTAGACGCGCAGCTTGAGTTCGCGCCGCGTATAGGGCGCACGCCCCGCCTCGCGCCCGGCCGCCCAGACCGCCTCGCCCACCTGCTCGTCGCGACCGCACAGATACCAGGCCTCCGCCGCCGGCACCGCGAGCCCCACCGCGCGCAACACGCGGTCGCGGCCCCGCGCGGGCGGCAGGTTTTTCGTGGCCCGCCGAAAACTCGCGCGCAGCTGGCAAAGCCGGCACCGAGGATGAAAATAGCCCGGCGCCTCGTGCGCCGCGGTGTGCGGCTCGCTGTCGTCCGCGTCGACCAGCACCACCAGACCGTCCGCGTCGGTGTTGAAATGCAGATGCCGCGCGATCGCGGGCAGGATCTGCAACACCGAGGGCCAGCCACGCGCGCGCAGGTTGGGCTGCACACGCTCGAACGGACCGCCAAGCGCGGCCTCGACCAGGATGGACATGGCGGACTCGTCCACCAGGGACTCGCCGAGAAGGGCCACGCGGAGACGACGGCGCGCCGGCGCGTGGGGATCGGGAAGAGCAGAGGCGCCCATCGCCTACTCCGAAGGCACGCCGCCCAGGACGCCCGAATACCAGAGCTCGCCGAGACTCCCTCCCTCGGCGAGAATCATGTCGATGTCCACGCGATCGGACAGCCGCGTGAAAGTCGCCGCGCGGCCGCTCTTCTCCGCGATGACGACTTCCTCGGGATGGTCGCGAAACAGATCCAGCAGCAACGGCGAATGGGTCGTCGCGATCACCTGCGTGGGCGGGCGGCTCAAGCCATGGTCCGCCGGGTAGCTCAGACGATAGAGGATGTCGCGCACCTCGCGCAGCAGGCGCGGATGGATGCCGCGGTCGAGCTCCTCCACGCACACGACCGCCGGCGGGGCGGGATCGAAGGCGAGCGCGAGCAGCGCGAGGGTGTAGAGCGTGCCCTGGGAAAGATCCGCGGGCGCCACGAGCGAGCGCTCCGCCGCGTCCGCCAGCCTCAGCGCGAAGCTGCCCTGGGCGGGCAAGGGCACGAGCTCGCCATACTCCGGGAAAAGGCGCAGCAGCTCCGCGCGCAATCCGGCGTAGGCCTCGGGAGCGCGCTCGCGCAGCGCCGCCAGCCGGGCCGCGAGATTGCCCCCGTTCGGCGCCAGCTCGTCGGAGGAAACCGGATACACCGGCGAGGCGATGGCGACGTGGTCCAGGGCGTAGGCGCGCAGGCCGAGGATTTTCTCCCGCAGGCCCGGCCAGTCGTCGGCCCCCTCGCCCCTCGCCAGCGGCGCGACCTGGAGCAGATCGCAGACGCTGTCGCTCACGCAGCCGAGCGTGGCCTCCAGGCCGTCATGCGGCGGCGCGAAGGTGAAGACCATCTCCGCCGCCTCGGGCATGCGATCCGCCTCCGGCACCGGCTCGCGCAGGGGCAGTCGCGCCAGCGTGCGCAACCGCGACAAGGCCTGGATCAGGCTGCTTTTCCCCGACCCGTTCGGCCCGATCACCAGATTGAACGGCCGCAGGTCGATCCGAGCGGAACGCAGGGCCTTGAAATTATGAAAGGCGACGGAGGCGATCACGGCCACACGATAGCCACGCATCCTCCTGAGTGGCAACCGTCGCGTAACAAACGAAAGGCGGCCCGGCGAAAACCCTCTCCCCCCCGGACCCGGGAATAGCGCAACGACTTCGCGCTTGTGTAAAAATTCGATTAATGCCGTCGTTAATCCGTTCTGATAAATCGCTTTTCCAGCGACACTCCGAACTTCGCGCGGGCGGCCCCGATCCTCGGGGCCGCCCTTTTTCGCGAAGCCGCCCGCATCAGCCCCCGGCGGAGGAGTCGTCTACCGCCGTCGGCGGAGCGGGCGGCGGGGGCGGTTGCATCGCCAGATGCGCCCGCCAGGCCCGCGCGAAACGGAAGGATTGCCAGCAGTTGAAGAGTAGAAACCCGGCGAGCATCGCCGTCCAAAGCCGCCCGGAGAAAAGCCCGTAGGCCACCAGCCCCGCGCCGCCCGCCAAACCGATCACGGTCGCGACCAGCAGGCTCGTGGCCGGCCCGACAAAATACCAAAGCACCGAGCGCAGAATCTGCCCGCCGTCGAGCGGGTAGACCGGCAGGAGATTGAAGACGAGGAGCCCGCCGTTGATCAGGTTGATCATGAACAGGCAGTCCATGAAGTCCGGATGCGTGTCGCCGAAGCCGCGCCCGCCCAAAAACCACAAGGCGCCGAACAAAAGCGGCGCGAGCGCCACGTTGACCAAGGGCCCCGCCGCGATGCTCCACAGCTGCGCGCCCGGCCGCTGCGGCGGCGCCACGTAGGCCACGCCGCCCATCGGCCAGAGCACGATCTGCTCCGACACCCCGCCGGTCTGCCGGCAGGCCAGCGAATGGCCGAACTCGTGCATCAGCACGATCGCGAACAGGGCCAGATACTCGGCCACGTTCCACACCGGCGACGAATACTGGTCGGCGCGCGAGCCCAGGGTGTAGAGCGCCACGACGAACCACGACCAGTGGAGAAACACGTCGATGCGGAACAAACGGAACAGGCGGATCGAGCCCTGTCGGGTGGGAAGCATGCGCCAGCGCTACCGGCCCGCTCGTCGCGATGAAAACAAAAAACCCGGACCGCGCTGGGCGATCCGGGTTTTTTGTAAATTGGTGCTCAGGACAGGACTCGAACCTGCACGCCTCACGGCACACGCCCCTCAAACGTGTGTGTCTACCAATTCCACCACCTGAGCAAAGACTAAGCGACCGACGGACTGACAAAGAGGAAGGCGGAGGGAGACAAACGGTCCCCGCCCTGACAAGCCCGAAAATGAATATTTTTAAAATCGGTTTTGACCCCCCGGCGGAAGCCCCGGACGGTGCCCGGCAAGCGCCCCCGGCGCGCCGCACGCCATGACGTTCGACGACACCCTCCACGCCCTCCTTCGCTCCTACGAGACCGAGGGCGGCATCAACCATCTCGACGGCGCCAATCTCCCTTCAGAGGCCTCCGTCAACCGCCTCGCCGCGGACGTCATGCACCTGCTCTTCCCCGGCTACTTCGAGACCGAGCCGCTCACCCGCGAGGCCGTGCGCGAACACACCCGCCGGCGCCTCGTCTCCGTCCACGAGCGCTTGCGCAACGACATCGAGAAGTCCCTTCGCTTCGTCCGCGCCGCCGACGCCAGGCTCGCGGCCAACTCCTCCGCGCCCGACGCCCGCGCCGCCGAGATCTCCGACGCCGTCCTCGCCCGCCTGCCCGACTTGCGTCGCGTCGTCCAGACCGACGTCCAGGCGGCCTACGCCGGAGATCCCGCCACGCGCCACATCGAGGAGATCATCCTCGCCTACCCCTGCGTGCTGGTCATCTCGCTCCAACGCTTCGCCCACGAGCTCTACCGCCTCGGCGTGCCGCTCCTGCCGCGCATGATCACCGAATACGCCCACGAGCGCACCGGCACCGACATCCATCCCGGCGCCCGCATCGGCGACCACTTCTTCATCGACCATTGCACCGGCGTCGTGATCGGCGAGACCGCGACCATCGGACACCACGTCAAAATCTACCAGGGCGTCACCCTCGGGGCGAAGTCCTTCGAGGTGGATTCCGACGGCAACCCCGTGAAAGGCGTGAAACGCCACCCCGACGTAGGCGACCACGTCACGATCTACGCGCACGCCACCATCCTGGGCGGAGACACCCGCATCGGCACCAACTCCGTCGTCGGCGCCAACGTCTGGCTGCTCGAAAGCATCCCGGACAACAGCATCGCCTACTACAAAAACGAGAATCTCGTCGTGCGTTCCCGCAAAAAGCAGGAGCCCGCCGTCGAGTGCCGAAAACAGGACGAGTTGCAGGCCTGGAACTGGTCGATCTGAGCCGCGTCCCGGACGGGAGGGCGGCGGCCGCGCGGTTTGTGCCGGGGCGGACCGACCGTGGGCGCGCAGGCTTGCCGCTTGCCCCGCCCCCGCGGCACCGCTTCTGCTGGCGGGGCTTTTCCAGCCCAACCCGCCATGTCCTCCCGCCCTCAAGAAGCCTGGTCCGGCCGCCTCGGCGCCATCCTTGCCGTCGCCGGCAGCGCGATCGGCCTGGGCAACTTCATCCGTTTCCCGTCGCAGGCCGCCGAATACGGCGGCGGCGCCTTCATGATCGCCTACTTCATCTCCTTTCTGGTGATCGGCATCCCGCTCTGCTGGGTGGAATGGACGGTCGGGCGGATGGGCGGCGGGCTCGGGTTCCACTCCGCCGCCGGCATCCTCCACGCCACCTTCCGTCGTCCCTGGGCCCGCTACCTGGGCGGGCTCGGCATCGTCATCGTCGTCCTCCTCTTCTGCTATTACATCTACATCGAGTCGTGGTGCCTCGGATACGCCTACCACGCCGCGATCGGCACCTTTCAGACCCCCGGCCTGAAGTTCGGCCAGTTCTTCGCCGACTACGCCGGGGCAGCCCGGGACGGCTCGGCCTTCCATTTTTCACCCTCGCAGGTCGGCCTTTTCGTCGTCGCCACCTTCGCGCTGAATTTCTGGCTCATCCACCGCGGCGTGTCCAAGGGCATCGAGCTGGTCTGCACCTGGGCCCTGCCCGCGCTGATTTTCCTGGCGCTGATCATCCTCGGCCGCGTCCTTACGCTCGGCACGCCCGATCCCGCCAAGCCGGACCAAAGCATCCTGAACAGTCTCGGCTACATGTGGAACCCGGGCGACATCGGGGCCGGTCTCCGCAATCCCCAGCTCTGGCTCGCCGCCGCCGGCCAGATCTTTTTCTCCCTCTCGATCGGCATGGGCGTCATCGTCACCTACGCCAGCTACCTGAAAAAGAACGACGACATCGCGCTGTCCGGACTCTCGTCCGCGGCCGCCAACGAGGTCGCCGAAGTGGCGCTGGGCGGACTGATCACGGTGCCCGCCGCCTACGTTTTTCTCGGAGCCGCCGCGATCACCTCCTCGACGGTCAGCCTCGGTTTCATCGTTCTGCCCGAGGTCTTCGCGCGCATGCCGGGAGGACAGTTTTTCGCCGTCGCCTACTTCGTCCTTCTCTTCCTCGCCGCGCTCACGAGCTCGCTCTCGATGCTCCAGCCCGCGATCGCGCTCCTCGAGGAGGCGCTGGACATCGGCCGCAACCGCTCCGTCGCCATCCTCGCCACCCTCACCGCCGCGGGCGCGTCTTTCGTCTGGTGGTTTTCCGCCGACCTCAAGGCGCTCGACACGATCGACTTCTGGATCGGCACCTGCGCCGTCTACGTTCAGGCCAGCCTCTTCGTCATCGCCTTCGGCTGGATAATCGGGGCCGAGCGCGGTCTCCAGGAAGCCCGACGAGGCGCCCGCATGCGACTCCCGGATTTTCTCGCCCCGATGATCCGCTACGTCTGCCCCGTCTACCTCCTGGCGATTTTCACGCTCTTCGTGCTGAAAAACATCGTCGGCTGGAACCTCTCATTCACGGCGCCCGAATTCAAAACCTCCGGCTATGTCGCCGACCTTCTCTCGAATCGCGTCGCCCAGATGAGCCTGGGCATGGCCGCGGTGTTCACCGTCATGACGGTGTTCCTGATCGAGCACGCCGCCAAGCGATGGAACGCCCGGCTCGACCACGCCGCCGCCCTTCCCCATTCTCGCAAATCATGACTCCCGGCGGCTGGATCAACCTCACCTTCTCGGTCGGCTTTGTCCTCGGACTCTTCACCTGGTGCTCGTGGAAGCTTCTCCACGGCCCCAAGGAACCCGACAAGGACCACCTCGCCCACATCGAGCCGGTCCACGACGACCAACTCGACAAACGCTGACCGCCGTCGCGCGTCCATCGGCCGACACGGTCATGAAACCGTCCCGTATCTCGTTCGCATTCGCCACGCTGATGGCCCTCGCCGGCTGCGCGTCGAACAACGTCGCCTACAACCGACAGGCCAACGCCAAGCTGGGACACGTTCCCGGGGATCGCCCGCCTCAGCTGGTCCACTCGGAAAACCCGATCTTTCCGCCGGGACCGCGCGCCGCCGGAAACGACAAGTGGGCCCTGGATATCCGGGTCGCGTTCATCGTCGACCAGACCGGCGCCGTCACGGCCCCGACGATCCTCAGCTCGACCGACTCGTTTTACGACTCCCTGGTGCTTGAATGCATCCGCAAATGGCGGTTCGAACCGGCGATGAAGGATGGCCGGCCGGTGGAGACCAAAGTGGTCGCCCCGTTCCAGTTCAGGCTGCGGTGACGCCGACCGCGACCAGCCCTCCGCCCCACGGAAGGCCGCGTCGCCCGCCCGTCTTGCCCGGTGCGCCGCCCGGATTGCCGGACAACGACCGAGCCCGCACTTGCGCGACCGCCCTTCGTGGCTATGCGGTTAACGCTCTTTTCTTCCCAACCATGTCCAACGACACTGCCGCCGTTCCCCAATCCTTCGAGTTCCAGGCCGAGATCAAGCAGCTCCTGGATATCGTCATCCACTCGCTCTACACCGAGAAGGAGATCTTCCTCCGCGAGCTCGTCTCCAACGCCTCCGACGCCACGGAAAAACTCCGCCACCTCCAGCTCACCGAGAAGGTCGTCCACGACGCCGACCGCGCGCTTGAGATCACCGTCACCCCCGACGACAAGGCCAAGACCCTCGTCATCGAGGACGCCGGCCTCGGCATGACCGGCGAGGAGCTGGTCAAATTCCTCGGCACCATCGCCCACTCCGGCTCGAAAAACTTCCTCAAGGCCCTCCAGGAAGGCGGCCAGAAAAACTCCAACCTCATCGGCCAGTTCGGCGTCGGCTTCTACGCCGCCTTCATGGTCGCCAAGAAGGTCGAGGTCTTCTCCCGCTCCTGGCAACCCGACGCCCCCGCCCACGTCTGGACCTCCGAGGGCGCCGGCACCTACACCCTCGCCGCCGCCCCCGAGCACACCGTCCGCGGCACCAAGATCGTCCTCCACCTGAAGGACGAGGCCGGCGAGTTCGCCGAGAAACACCGCGTCGAGGAGATCCTCAAAAAATACAGCGCCTTCGTCTCCTTCCCGATCAAGCTCGAGGGCGAACAGGTCAACAAGGTCCAGGCCCTCTGGCTCCGCTCCAAGAGCGAGATCAAGGACGAGGAATACACCGAGTTCTACAAGTTCCAGGCCCACGCCTACGACGAGCCCCGCCTGCGCCTCCACTTCAGCGCCGACGCGCCCATCCAGATCGCGTCCCTCCTCTTCGTCCCGAAGGACAATCCCGAAAAGTTCGGCATGCAGCGCGCCGAGCCCGCCGTCTCGCTCTACTGCCGCAAGGTCCTGATCGACGCCCGCCCGAAAGACCTCCTCCCCGAGTGGCTCCGTTTCCTCAAGGGCGTCGTCGACAGCGAGGACCTCCCGCTCAACATCTCCCGCGAGACGATGCAGGACAAGGCCCTGCTCGAGAAGATCGGCAAGACCGTCACCTCGCGCTTCCTCAAGTTCCTCGCCGACGAGGCCAAGGCCCGCCCCGAGGGCTACGACGAGTTCTTCAAGGAATTCGGCATCTTCCTCAAGGAGGGCGCCGCCCTCGATTGGACCCACAAGGACGCCCTCGTAAAACTCCTCCGCTTCGAGTCCACTTTCACCGAGGCCGGCAAGACCACCTCGCTCGCCGACTACGTCTCCCGCATCAAGGAAGGCCAGACCGAGATCTACTATCTCGTCGGCCCGTCCCGCGCCGCGATCGAGTCCGGTCCCTACCTCGAGGGCATGAAGGCCCGCGGCCTCGAGGTGCTCTTCTGCACCGAGGCGGTCGACGAATACGTGATGAACAACGTCCGCGAGCACGACGGCAAGAAGCTCGTCGCCGCCGACAGCCCCGACGCCAAACTCCCCGAGGCCCCCAAGCCGCCCGCGGCCGAAGGCGACCTCACCGACGACCAGGTTTCCGATCTCGCGAAGTGGCTCAAGGAAACCCTCGGCGACCGCGTCACCGAGGTGAAGGCCTCCGACCGCCTCGTCGACTCCCCCGCCCTCGCGATCAGCGCCGACCGCATGATGACGCCCCAGATGCGCCGCATGATGAAGGCCCTCAAGAAGGACGCCCCCGACGAGCCCGTGAAGGTCTCGCTCGAGCTCAACCCCCGCCACGCCGTCATCAAGCGCCTGCACGGTATCCGCTCCGCCAATACCGAGCGCGCCACCCTCGTCGCCGAGCAGATCCTCGACAACGCCCTCATCGCCGCCGGCCTCTTCGAGGATCCGAGCAAGATGGTCGCCCGCCTCTACAAGCTCCTCGAGCAGGCCTGAGCGGCGCCGCCCCGCGCCCGGACGCCCCGCCACGCGTCTCCCGAATCCAAGGTCCCGTCGGCCCGAAAAGCCACGGGACCTTTTTGTGCCCGGACGCCGCCCCGCCGCCGCACGCCTCGCCTCCTCCCGGGCCCCGCTTCCGGGCCGCCCTTCATCATTACTTGAGATTATTTTCATTTCTCCGCCCGCACCCCGCGCTCGCCTGTCCCCGACCGCCCTGCTAGCCCACCCTTCCTTCACTCATGAGCTGGAACCGCTTCACCCAATACAGCTACCACAACGCGACGCTCGGCTTCGCCCTCGACTACAGCCGCATCCCCTTCCCGGACGGCTTTCTCGCCGAGAAGGAGCCCGCCATCCAGCAGGCCTACGCCGCCATGAAGCAGCTCGAGGCCGGCGCCATCGCCAACCCCGACGAAAACCGCATGGTCGGCCACTACTGGCTGCGCGCCTCGAAGCTCGCCCCGAGCGCCGACCTCACCCAGGCGATCGACGCCTGCCTCGCCCAGATCAAGGCCTTCGTCGCCGACGTCCACGGCGGCAAGCTCCTCGGCTCCACCGGCAAGAAGTTCACCCAGCTCCTCGTCGTCGGCATCGGCGGCTCCGCCCTCGGCCCTCAGCTCGTCAACCACGCCCTCGGCCAGCCCGGCGTGGACAAGATGGCCGTCTCCTTCTTCGACAACACGGACCCCGACGGCATCGACTACGTCCTCGCCCAGCTCGCCGGCAAGCTGCCCGAGACGCTCGTCGTCGTCATCTCCAAGTCCGGCGGCACCGTCGAGACCCGCAACGGCCAGGTCGAGGCCGCCGCCGCCTTCAAGGCCGCCGGCCTGAACTTCGCCAAACACTTCGTCGCCGTCACCGGCGAGGGCTCCAAGCTCGAGAAGACCGCCCTCGCCGAGGGCTGGCTAGCCCGCTTTCCCATGTGGGACTGGGTCGGCGGCCGCACTTCCGAGCTCTCCGCCGTCGGCCTCCTCCCCGCCGCCCTCCAAGGCCTCGACATCGACGGCATGCTCGCCGGCGCCGCCGCGATGGACGCCGTCACCCGCACCACCACCACCAAGGAAAACCCCGCCGCCCTCCTCGCCCTCATGTGGCACTACGAGACCTCCGGCAAGGGCCTCAAGGACATGGTCGTCCTCCCCTACAAGGATCGCCTGCTCCTCTTCTCCCGCTATCTCCAGCAGCTCGTCATGGAGTCGCTCGGCAAGGAGTTCGATCTCCAGGGCAAGGTCGTGAACCAAGGCATCGCCGTCTACGGCAACAAGGGCTCCACCGACCAGCACGCCTACGTGCAACAGCTCCGCGAGGGCGTGAACAACTTCTTCGCCACCTTCATCGAAGTCCTCAAGGACCGTCCCTCGCCCGGCGCCGCCATGCAGGTCGAGCCCGGCGTCACCACCGGCGACTACCTCCTCGGCTTCTACCTCGGCACCCGCGACGCCCTGAGCGAGAAGGACCGCCACTCGCTCACCGTCACCATCGACGCGCTCGACGCCCGCAGCCTCGGCATGCTCATCGCCCTCTACGAGCGCGCCGTCGGCCTTTACGCCACCCTGGTCGGCATCAACGCCTACCACCAGCCCGGCGTCGAGGCCGGTAAAAAAGCCGCCACCGGTGTCATCGCCCTCCAAAACAAGCTCGTCGCCGCGCTCAAGGCCGCCCCCGGCAAGGCCTTCACCGCCGAGACCGCCGCCCGGGCCGCCGGCGGCGACGCCGAGCTCGCCTACAAGATCCTCGAGCACCTCGCCGCCAACGGCGCTTTGAAAAAGCAGGCCGCCACCCCTTGGTTCGCGAGCACCTACTCGGTCTAAGCATTCCCGGGGCTCGGCCGTATTTTGGCCGAAGTTCCGCATTCACGCCCCGCCGCGCGCCCCATGCGCGGCGGAGCGCATTCCACCCGCACTTTCTCCTTTCCAAGCCCCCTGCCCGGTAGCAGGTTTTCCGGCTTACATCCCCCTAAATGAAAGCTCTTACCCTCGTCCTCTGCATTCTCGCGCTCCTCGGGTCCGCCGCCTCCGGCTACTTCTGGTATGAGATCGGCAACACCAAGCAAGAGCTCCAGTCCCAGCTTTCCGCCGAACAGACCCGCGCCTCGTCCCTTCAAAGCAATCTGAACGAGACCAAGGACACCTTGGAGAAGACCAATTCCAAGCTCGCCGAGACCGACGCCGCCCTTGGCGATACCAAGCGCAGTCTGACCGCCGCCGAGGCCCGCAACGTCCAGACCGCACGCGAACTCGACGCCACCAAGCGCACCCTCGCCGCCAAGGAAGAAGCCGAGAAGAAACTTAACGACGATCTCGACGCTCTTCGCAAAGAGCTGGTTCAAACCCGTCTCGCCGCCCAAGTAGGCAGCCCCGAGGATCTCGATCTCGCCCGCAAGACCATTTCCGGCCTCGAGGCTCGCATCGCCGAGCTGCAAGGCCTGCCCGCCCCCGCCGCCACCGAGGAAGCCGCCGCTCCCGCGGCCCCCGCCAAGCCCGCCCTCAGCGAGCGCACCGCCGCCGCCAAGGTCGCCCAGGTCGGCGTGAAGAACGCCTTCGTCGTTCTCGACCTCGGCGTCGCCGACGGCATCACCGTGGGCAACAAGTTCGCCATCAAGCGCGGCGAGGAAAAGATCGCCGAGTCCGTGATCTCCGAGGTGAAGGACTCCTTCTCCATCGCCCAGGTCGTCCCCGGCTCGATCAAGAGCGCCCTCAAGGCCGGCGACATCGCCTCCTACCAGAACTAAGCGCGCATCGACGGCATCCCGCGTAGTCCCATGCTCCGCCGCCTCCTTCTCTCCGCCCTCGGCGCCACGGCCGCCTTCCTCGCCACCGGCTGCGCCACCAAGCAGCCCGAGGATTCCTCGATCCCGTGGAGCCGCCCCGCAAGCTGGGAAGGCGGCATGCCCGGCATGGGTGGCATGGGAAATCCCGGCGCCCGCTGAGCCTCGAGCAGTCCCCCTTATCATCCGAAGCCCCGGACCCATGTCCGGGGCTTTTTGTTTTCGCAAAAGAATTATCCGGCCTGGTTCTCGGCCGCCCCGGCGCCTGATCGGCAAGACTGGCAACGAGGGTCGGCGCCCGCCGAAAGCAAACCGGAGCCAAGACGATCCCGCCCGGAGCGGTGCGCAGCTCCCTTATCTCGCTTTATTGGTTGAGATTCTTTCGAGGCGGCGGGAGTTCCCAAGGCAGGTCGGGATGAGAGTCGGGCATCGCCCCGAGCATACGCGCATCAGACGCGGCCGCCCCCGGACAAGCCTCCGCCTTAAACGAGGCGCCCCCGCTCCTCGCTGCCCCAGGGATGGTTACTTCGCCTGCCCGGACTTCACCCGTTCGAACACCGCCGCCCGCTTGTGGCCGGGGGTGATCAAAACCAGACGCGTTCCATCCTGACGCCACGCGACCACCCGGCTCAAAACCTGGGTATAGCGGCGCTCATCCTCCATGATCGCCTCCGGGCCGATGCGACGGGTCAAGGCCAGCGGACCAAAACCAAGCTCGCCGTCATATTGATCGTAACGACCGCCGAAGCGGTTGACGCCCGCGTTGCCCGTCGCGCGCAAGGCCTCCTTGCCAAACTCCAGGCTGCGCGGGTCCCAGCCCGCCGGAGGCGCGCCCACCGGCTCGCCGTCGAGCTCCACCAGCACCCAAGAGGTGCCGGCCAGTTCCTTGATCACTTTGATCTTTGGAGCGACCTGTGCGGCCGCCGCGCCCGGCGCGGTGTCGGCGGGCCGCGGGGACGAACGAGGAGCCGCGCACGCCGTGAGGCCGAGCGCGGTGACAACAAAGACGAGACCCAATGTTTTGGATTTCATGACGGATGAATGCGCATAGGTAAGCCCGATCCCGATCCGCGTGCAATCGGTTCTAACACCGATGCATCAAGCGCCAGTCGCTGGCGCCACCCCGGGCGGGCGATCAACCTGCGCCGCCCGGACGCAGCGCGATGCCTGCGGATCGGAACTCCTCCGCCAGTTGATCGAGCGAGGTCTTGAGCGGCTCCGCCGCCGCCGTGGCCTTGGCCACGAAAGGCCGCGCCGAGTCCAGTCCCCGCGCGCTCAAGTCGCTACCCAGGACACGACGGATGTCGGCGAGTCCGGACTGAAAAGGAGCGAAGTCGGCCTTCACCCGCTGGTAGCCGCGAAAAATCTCCTGCAGCCTGGTCGCCACCTCCGCCCGACGCGTGAACGCCGCGTTGCGCAGATCGGGATCCCCGATCGCCGCGATCTGTTTCGCCCAATCCGCCAGATACGCGTCGCCCTTCGCCCGCATTTCATCCGCGGACGCGGTGATCCTGGCCGCGGACGCCTCCAGCGCGGCGATCTGCTCCCGCGCCACTTTGTATTGGGCGGGTATATCGCCGGGCCGATCCGTGAGGTTCCGCAGCGCCGCCAGCGCCAGATTGATCTGTCCCCGCGCCGTCGCGATTGAATCGGCGGCCGTCTGGACCGAGGTGGAGGCGGTGGCGCCCTTGGACAAAGCCGGCGAACGACCGGACTGGCAGCCGGGGAACAACACGCCGCCCAGCATGATCAGGGCCGCGGGAACAAGAACGGGGATGGAGGTTTTCATAGGCGTAGGCAAATAGGCCAAGCGCTCTCACCGTATGCGCTCCGGCCCAAAAGCAAGGCACATAAGCCGCTTCGGAGCCGACGCTTGCATTCTTTACAAACCATTGGCACCTCGGCTGCATCATCGTCCTTCTTATGATGCCCCGCAGCCTTACGCATCGCGCACCGCTGCTCGGGCCCGCCCTCGCCTGGGCCTCGGGCGCCAGCCTATCCCACTTCGGCCTGATCCCGCCTCACGGGGTTCCGCTGGCGCTGATCGCGCTCGGCGCCTTGCTCGTCGCTTGGACCGCGTTCGCGACCTCGAGGTCGGCGACTTTCGCTCGCATAGGCGCGGCCTCGCTCGCCGTGGCCCTCGCCGCCGCGGGCGCCCTCCGCACCGGCCAGGAGCGGGCACGGCTCGCGGATTGGGACACGCTCGACCTCCCGCCCCGGGAGGCCCGCCTCGGGCTGCGCATCGAGCGCCTCTTCGCGTCGACCGCCCCGGGACGGGTCGGCGGCCTGGCCCGCGTCGTCTCCGCGCCGCCGCACCTCGCCGAGCTGCGCGGACAACGTATCAGCTTTAGCACGACGTGGCCGGCGGGGGCCGACGCCGCCCCGCTGCGCGGGGCCGGATTCGACGCGCTCGGCCTGCTCGCCCCGCTCCCCTTTTCCCCGCTCGCCGGATCCTTCGACCGCTTTCTCGCGGACGAAGGCGTGAACTTCGCCTTCTCGCGGGCCCGCGTCGAGGGCGAGCCGCGCCCCGCCGGCGCCTGGTCGCGTCTCTGCGGCGCCGCCGCGATCCGGCTGGAGGGAATACTGCGCTCGGGGCTCGGGGAAAAAGCCCCGCTCGCCGATCTCTACGTCGCCATGCTCCTCGGCCAGAAACAGGCGCTCAGCGCCGGGCAAAAGGACGGATTCGTGCGCAGCGGAACCATGCACCTCTTCGCGATAAGCGGTCTGCACATCGCCGCCATCGCCCTCGTGATCAACACGCTTCTCGCCCTCGCGCGCATCCCGGAGCGGACCCGTTTTTTCGCCGGCGCGGCCTTGCTCTGGCTCTACGTCGAGCTCACCGGCGGCGAGGCCTCCGCGATTCGCGCCTTTTGGATGATCACCTGCCTGCTCGGCGCCCGGCTGCTCCGCGCCCCGTCCAACAGCCTTTCCGCCCTGGCGGCCTCGGCGCTGGGTGTGCTCGTCCTTTCGCCTCACCAGCTCTTCGGCGCGGGCTTCCTGATGAGCTACGGCATCGTCGCGGCGCTCCTGCTTTACGGCGTGCCCTTGCAGGAAAAATGGCACGCGGCCTGGCGCCCGTGGGCGAATCTGCCTCCCGAGGCGCGCGGCTGGCGGCGTGAAGCGGTGGAGGACGCGGGGCGCTTCGTGCTCGCGGCGCTCGCGCTCGGCCTGGCCGCCACGCTGGTCGGCACTCCCGCCACTCTCGCCTTCTTCGGGCTCATGGCGCCGGGCGGCTTCTTCGTGAACCTCGTGCTCATCCCCGTGTCGTCGCTGGTCCTGTTCGCGGGCGTGGCCGCGCTGCTCGCCGGTTTGGCCGGACTCGCGCCGCTCGCGATCCTGTTCAACCACGCCGGCGCGCTCGTCCTCGCCTTCATGGAGACGGTCGTCACCGCCTCGCTTCGCGTGCCCGGCATGTCGTGGCCGGCCGCCTTCGCGCCGTCCTGGACGGCCGCGCCGACGGGCGTGGGAATCATGGCGCTTCTCGCCGCGGGCTACGCGTGGCGTTGGCCTCGGCATATCGGCGGCTATTGGCTGCCCTGCCTCGCGCTCGTCCTCACGTTGCTTTTCGCGGTGGAGAAAAGCGCCGTTCCATGAAAAAGCCCGCCTCCTCCGAAGGCGGGCTTGATACGTGCAACGAGACTACCCGCTCAGGCGGCGACGGCCGAGGACGTGGGCGTGATCGCGCCGGCCTCGGCCGCGTTTTCCACCACGTGGTCGACGAGTCCGTAGGCTTTGGCCTCGTGGGCGCTCAGATAGTAGTCGCGATCGGAGTCCTTCTCGATCTGCTCCACGCTCTTGCCGGTGTGGCGGGCGATGACATTGTTGAGGGTCTGACGCCAGCGGATGATTTCCTTGGCCGCGATCGCGATGTCGGCCGCCTGGCCGCCCGCGCCGCCGCTGGGCTGGTGGATCATCACGCGGCTGTGCGGCAGTGCGAAACGCTTGCCCTTGGTGCCCGCGGCGAGAAGCACGGTCGCCATGCTTGCGGCCATGCCGATGCAGTAGGTCACCACGTCGCACTGGAGGAAGCGGATCGTGTCGTAGATCGCCATGCCGCCGGTGACGACACCGCCGGGGGAGTTGATGTAGAGGTGGATGTCCTTCTTGGGATCCTCCATCTGGAGGAAGAGGAGCTGGGCGATCACGACGTTCGCGACGCCGTCGTCGATCGGGGTGCCGATGAAAATGATCCGGTCCTTCAACAGGCGGGAATAGATGTCCATCGACCGCTCGATGCGGCCGTTGTTCTCGATCACCATCGGCACGTAGTAACTCATAGGATGAGCCCAAGTTCGTCGCGTCCGCGCGGAAGGCAAGCGCGACGGCGTGTCGGAATCGACACGCGCAAAATCGCCAGCACCGACCGCGCATGGCGTCGAGTTTTTCGCCGCCGCGCCGTGACCGCGGCGAGACGCGCCGGACACGAAAAAGCCCCGCCGCGAAAATCGCGGACGGGGCTCGGAAATCGTCCGAAGGGAAAGGCGCGCTTAAGCGGACGCGGCGGCCTCGGTCACGACGGCCTTGGCGACGATGAGGTCGAGGGCCTTGTCGAAGATGATGCTCTGCTGCACGGCGCGCAGGCGCTCGCGGTCGCTGCTGAGCTCCTTGACGAGCTTCTCGGGCTTGGTGCCGGAACGCATCGACTGCTGATAGAGGAAGGTGTCGATGTCCGAGGCCTCGACCTGGAGCTTCTCCTGCTCGGCGATGCGGGCGAGGATGAGCTGCGTCTTCACGCGGCTCTCCGCGGCCTTCTTGGCGCCGGCGATGATGGTGTCCTTGTCCTTCTCGAACTGCTCCTGGGTCAGGCCGCGGCGTTGGTTCTCCTGCACGAACTGGCGGAGGACGGACTGCGTCTCCTGATCGATCAGGCTCTCCGGAACGGGGAACTCGACCTTGGCGACGAGGGCGTCGACGACCTGGCGGCGCTTGCCGGCGGCGTTCTCGTAGTCCTTGCGGGCCTTGAGATTCTCACGGACCTTGGCCTGAAGGCCGGCGAGGTCGTCGACCTGGTTGGACTTGAAGAATTCCTCGTTGAGCTCGGGCAGCGCGCGCTCGCGGATCTCCAGCACCTCGACCGCGTAGACCGCGGTCTTGCCGGCGAGCGCCTCGGCGCCCTTGAATTCGGCGGGGAAGCTCACGGTGAGATCCTTCTTGTCGCCGGTCTTGAGGCCGGCGAGCTGCTTGCCGAGGCCGGGGATGAGGCCCTCGTTCTCGCCCTCGACCTCTTCCCAGGTCTGCGGGACCTTGCCGTAGATCTGCTTGTCCGGGGCGATCTCGAGGATGGCCTTGCCATCGACGGAGCCCTCGTAGGCGAGCTTCACGTAGTCGCCCTTCTGGGCGGCGCGTTCCACGACCTTGAAGTCGGCGCGCTCCGAGCGGAGGGCGTCGATGGCCTTGGTGACCTCGTCATCGGTCGGCTCGACCGGGGAGACCGTCACCGGGATACCGGCGAGCTCGGGCAGCTCGAAGCTGGGGCGGATGTCGACGGTGATGACGATGCCGGCGAACTTGTCGGGCGAAATGTCGCCTTCCTGCACGTTGACGACCTGGATGACGTCCAGCTTCGCTTCCTTGATTCCGTCGCGATAGGCCTTCCCGACGACCTTCTGCTTGAACTCGTCGTTCACGGCCTTGCCGAACTGCTTGAGCACGAGGTTCGCGGGGGCTTTGCCCGGACGGAAACCGGGGATGCGGACCTGCTTGGAAACCTCGCCGATCACGGCTTGGTATTCGGCGGCGACTTCCTTGGCGTCGAAGTTGACGGTCAGGCTCTTGCGGGTGGGGGAGACGTCTTGGACTTGGATGTTCACGGTGCTAAAAACGGGAAGGGTTTTGTCAGAGGAATCTGGCACCCTACGCGGCGCCGCAAAACGCGGTCAATGCCCGATTCACCTCGGGAACGCCCCCGGATTCTCGCGCTTGCGGACGACTCTCCGGAGGCGCTTGATCCAAGCCTTTCCCCGTGCCGAGCCTCCGCCAACTCCTCGCCCGCCACCCCGCCTTGCTGGTGGTCGATTCCTGCGCCCCCCAGGCCGAGGCATCCCTTTGGCTCGCCGGTTCGGCCCAAGCGGTGGCGACGGCCGCCGTCGAGGGCGAGGCCTCCGCCGCGCTGCCGGTCGCCGTGGGCCGCGTCCTCGCGCATCCGGCCGCCGCGGGCAAAGGGGTCGCCGATCTCGACGCCATCGCCTTTTGCGACGGCCCCGGCTCGGTGCTCGGCATCCGGCTCGCCGCCGCCAGCCTCCGCGCCTGGCGCGCGGTCAATCCGCGCCTCGCGCTTTATTCCTATCATAGTCTCCCCCTTCTCGCCGTCGCGCACCCTGGCCTGAGCGTCGTCGCCGACGCGCGCCGGGATACCTGGCACGTCTCACCCGCCGCCGCGCCACGCGAGCTGACGCGTGTCCCCGGCGCCGAACTGGCCGCGCTCGGCACACTCGGCACGCCGGAGGGATTCCGACGCTGGTCCGCCCTGCCCGCCGGCGTCGAGCCGCGCGCCTTGCCGTGGTCCGCCGCCGCGCTGCTCGCCGCCGCGCCCGACGAGCCGTTTTTCGAGGAGTCACCCGAACCGGAGGCCTTTCTTCACGAGCAGCCCAGCTACGTCGCATGGACGCCCCGCGTTCACCAGGCTCCGGCGGCCGGCCCGATCCCGAACGGCCGATGAGCACGCCCTCGACGCTCCCGCACCGTTGCTGGGCCGAGATCGATCTGGCCGCGCTCGAACGCAACCTCCATCGCATCCGCGCCGCCCTGCCGCCCCACATGCGCTACGTCGCGGTGGTCAAGGCCGACGCCTACGGTCACGGCCTGCCACAGATCGCCGCCCGGCTCATGCACTCGGGCGCCGATCTCTTCGCCGTCGCCAACCTCGCCGAAGCCGCCGCCCTCCGCGAGATCGGCCCCGACTGGCCCATCCTCGTCCTAGGCGCGCTCCTTCCCGAGGAGATGCGCCTCGCGCCGGAATACGACATCGCCGCCACCGTCTCTTCCGTCGACGAGGTCGAACGCCTCGACCGCGCCGCCGCCGCCGCCCGCCGCCACGTCGACATCCATCTCAAGATCGACACCGGCATGGGCCGCCTCGGGGTCTGGCACGAAGAGGTCGCCCCGGTTTACCGCGCCATCCTCCGCACCGCCTACCTTCGCCTCGCCGGCATCTACACGCATTTCTCCAGTTCCGACGACGACGCGGCGTTCACCGCCGAGCAGCGCCGCCGCTTCCTCTCCGCGCTCGAAACCCAATGCCCGGGCTTCGAACAACAACGCGAACGCCTCCTCATCCACGCCGACAACAGCGCCGGCCTCGACACGATCGAGCAAGCCGGCCCCTTTAACGCCGTGCGCGTAGGCCTTCTCCAATTCGGCATCCGGCCGGTCGCCAATTCCCTCCTCTCCGGCGTCCCCGCCGAGCCGGTCTTCAGTTTCCGCACCCGCGTCGGCCTGGTAAAACGCCTCCCCGCCGGCGCCGGCATCAGCTACGGGCGCACCCACCTGCTGAAACGCGACTCCCGCGTCGCCATCCTCGCCGCCGGCTACGGCGACGGCATCCCGCGGGCCGTCAGCAACCGCGGCCAGGTCCTCGTCCGCGGCCAGCGTTGCCCCATCCTTGGACGCGTCACCATGGATCAAACCATCGTCGACGTGACCGATCTGACCGAGGTCATGCCCGGCGACGAGGCCGTCATCGTGGGACGCCAGGCCGGCGCCGAGATTCCGCTCACCGAGTTCAGCCGCCTCGCCGAAACCATTCCGTGGGAAACGCTTTGCTCCGTGACCAAACGCGTGCCCCGCCACTACCGCACCTCGCTCGGGGTTTAATCCCCGCCCGCGCGGCCAACTCTCCGCCGCCCGGGCGCTTTTCCCCGGGCAAGAAACCTCGCCGTCGCCCCCGCGTCTGGTCTTAATCCGCCCCGACCCCATGCCCGCCCCTTCGCTCGCCCCCCAGGAGGCTTGGAAGCCCCTGCCCGCCTCCGCGTGGAACGCCGACCTCGCCCGCCACCTCCTGCGCCGCGTCGGCTGGGCCGCCCGCCCCGACGAGGTCGCCCGCGCCGTCCAGGACGGCCTCGACGCCACCTTGGAGCGGCTCTTCCCCGCCACGCCGCCCCCGCTGGAACGTCCCGTCTTCCTCACCCGCGCCAACGAGCGCATCGCGGAGATCCAGCCTCTCAAGCGCTCCGCCCCCGGCCCCGAAGACCGCCAGGGACTCGAGCGCGAGGAACGCGAACTCAACCGCCTCGCCGCCGCCGAACTCGCCTTCAAGTGGCTCCAGGCCGCCGTCGACCCCGCCCGCGCCGCCTACGAAAAGTGGCTGCTCTTCCTCTCCGACGTCTACGTCGTCAGCTTCGAAAAAGTCCGCCGCGCCGAGTTCATCCACCGCCATCTCGACATCCTTCGCTCCGGCGGCGCCGGCCCCGCGCCCGCCCTCGCCAAGGCCGTCTCGCGCTCGCCCGCGATGATCGACTACCTCGACCTCAACCGCAGCTCCCGTCGCGCGCCCAACGAAAATTTCGCCCGCGAGCTCTTCGAGCTCTTCTCCCTCGGCGAGGGCAACTACACCGAGGACGACATCAAGCAGGCCGCCCGCGCCTTCACCGGCTACCGCCACAACCTCCAGGACGGCTTCCGCCTCGCCGCTCGCGACCACGACACCGGCGAGAAAACAGTCTTCGGCAAGACCGGCCCCTTCAACGGCGACGAGGTCATCGATCTCGCCTACGCCCAGCCCGCCGCCGCCACTTTTCTCCCGCGCGAGATGGCGCGCTTCTACCTCACCGACCAGATCCTCCCGCAGGATTTCTTCGCGCCCCTCGGCGAGGCCTGGCGCGCCTCCGGCTTCCAGCTCCGCGAGCTCTGTCTGCGTTTCTTCGGTTCACTGGTCTTCTACCACCCCGACTACCGCGCCCACTTCATCAAGAGCCCCCTCCACTACTACCTCGGGCTCGTCCAGGACCTCGGCCTCGACGTCATCCCGCTCGAGCGCACCACCCTCCAGCCTCTCCGCCAGATGGGCCAGCAGATGTTCCAGCCGCCCAACGTCCGCGGCTGGGTCGGCGGCCGCCTCTGGATCAACTCGTCCACCCTCGCCGCCCGCCGCCAGCTCGCCCAGACCCTCTGCTCGCCGCTCGACCAGGACCGCCTCAACGCCGACGAAAAGTTCGAGCTCGAGGTGGCGCGCGACGCCGGCCGCCACCGCTTCACCGTCGACGACGAGCGCATCCAGGCCTTCGTCACTCTCGGTCCCCGCGGCATCGCCGACCGCCTCTGCGACTACTTCCTGCCCGGCCGCGTCGACGAGGGCTACCGCTCCGCCCTCGTCGACTACCTCGCCGCCGCGCCCGACCCCGCCGCCTTCGAGGACCGCGCCCGCCGCGCCGCCATCACCGTGCTCCAGTCCCCCGAGTATCAACTCTGCTGATACGTCCCCGCTCGCCCCCGTCCCGCCCTTCTCGTTCGCACCGTCCCCTTTCGCAACCGCCCACCCCATGAGCCCCCTTCTCCCCTCCACCCGTCGCGAATTCCTTCAACTGGGCGCCAAGGGCGTGGGCCTGCTCGCCTTCAGCCGCTTCGCCCCGCAGTTCCTCGTCCAAAGCACCCTCGCCGCGCCACGCCCCGAAAAGGACCGCCGCATCCTCGTCCTCGTCCAGCTCGCCGGCGGCAACGACGGCCTCAACACCGTCGTCCCCTACGCCGACCCCGCCTACCACGCCCTGCGCCCCACCCTCGCCCTCAAGGAAAAGGACGTTCTCCGCCTCGACGAGCGCCTCGGCCTGCACCCCTCCCTCGCCGCCTGCCACGCGCTCCTCCAGGACGGCCGCCTCGGCATCGTCCAAAACGTCGGCTACCCCAACCCGAACCGCTCGCACTTCCGCTCCACCGAGATCTGGGAGACCGCCTCCGCGTCCGACGAATCGCTCTCCACCGGCTGGATCGGCCGCTTCCTCGACAACGCCTGCGCCGGACCCGACCTCCCCGCCTTCGCCGCCGACAAGGAGCCCGACGCCATCCACATCAACGCCGAGGTCCCGCAGTCCTTCGGCGGCGGCCTGCCCCACAACACCTACGGTCTCACCCTCGGCGCCCGCTCCGGCCGCGCCGGCCGCGAGGAGGTCGCCCTCCTCGAGCGCCTCGCCTCCCGCCCCGACGCCGGCCTCGCCGCCCACCCCGGCCACGACCACGAGGAGCAGGCCAACCACGCCTTCCTCCGCGCCACCCTCATGGACTCGCTCGTCGCCGAAAAGAGGATACAGGCGATCATCGACTCCAACAAGCCCGAGTCCGCCTATCCCGGGGGCAACTTCGCCCAGTCACTCCGCAACATCGCCGGCCTCATCGCCGCCGGCCTGTCCACCCGCGTCTACTTCGTCAGCCTCGGCGGCTTCGACACCCACGCCGGCCAGCTCAACTCCCACGCCAACCTCCTCCGCCAGCTCTCCGAGGGCCTCGCCGCCTTCCAGAAGGACCTCACCGCCCGCAAACTCGACGACCAGGTCCTCACCATGACCTTCTCCGAGTTCGGCCGCCGCCCCAACGAGAACCTCTCCGCCGGCACCGACCACGGCACCGCCGCCCCGCTCTTCGTCATGGGCCGCCGGATCCACGGCTCCCTCCACGGCAGCGCCCCCAGCCTCGAGATCGAGAAAAACGCCGACCTCACCTTCTCCACCGATTTCCGCTCCGTCTACGCCACCGTCCTCGACCGCTGGCTCGGCACCCCCGCCGACGCCATCCTCGGCGCCCGCCACGAGCGCCTCGCCTTCCTCGGCTGAACCAACGGTCGCGGCACCCCGTCCCGCCGTCCGAGGCCCCGCCCCCCCCGCCGCCGCTGTGCGACGCGGGTAACTGGCTGTCCAAAAACGACTAAATCCCGCCGGCGTGTTATGCAGCCTTCGGCTGCCCACTTTTTGCGACAAATTGCTCGAAATCTACCAAATTCTCCCAAACAACCTTCCCTTTCCCCTTCCATGCCCTCTGCCAAAAAAGCCCGTTCAAACTCCGCCGCCTTCGCCGCCGCGCGCGAGACCTACGCCGCCCTCGGCATCGACGTCGAGGCCGCCCTCGCGACCCTCGCCGCGACCCCGATCTCCCTCCACTGCTGGCAGGGCGACGACGTCGGCGGCTTCGAGAAGGCCGACGCCACCCTTTCCGGCGGCGGCATCCAGGCCACGGGCAACTACCCCGGCAAGGCCCGCACGATCGACCAGCTCCGCGCCGACCTCGATCTCGTCTACAAGCTCCTCCCCGGCCGCCATCGCCTGAACCTCCACGCCATCTACGCCGACTTCGCCGGCAAGCCCGTGGACCGCGACGCCATCGAGCCCAAGCACTTCGCCTCCTGGGTCGACTGGGCGCAGGACCGCAAGCTCCACGGCCTCGATTTCAACCCCTCCAACTTCTCCCACCCGAAGTCCGCCGAGGCCACCCTGTCGCACCCCGACAAGGCCATCCGCCGGTTCTGGATAGATCACTGCGCCGCCTCGCGCCGCATCGGCGCCCACTTCGGCAAAAAGATGGGCACCCGCACCGTCACCAATGTCTGGATACCGGACGGCTCCAAGGACACGCCCTTCGACCGCGCCGCCCCCCGCGCCCGCCTCGCCGAGTCGCTCGACCAGGTCTTCGCCGAAAAACTCAACGCCAAGCACCACCTCGACGCCGTCGAATCCAAGCTCTTCGGCATCGGCGCCGAGTCCTACACCGTCGGCTCGCACGAGTTCTACCTCGGCTACGCCCTCAAGCGCGGCGAGGTCGCCTACTGCCTCGACGCCGGCCATTTCCATCCCACCGAGTCGCTCGCCGACAAGATCTCCTCCGTCCTCCAGTTCGCCCCCGCCCTCCTCCTCCACGTGAGCCGCGGCGTGCGCTGGGACTCCGACCACGTCGTCACCGCCGACGACCCCACCCGCGCCATCTTCGAGGAACTCGTCCGCGGCGGCTTCCTCGGCCGCACCGCCATCGGCCTCGACTACTTCGACGCCTCCATCAACCGCATCGCCGCCTGGGTCATCGGCACCCGCGCCGCGCAGAAGTCCCTCCTCGCCGCCCTCCTCGAACCCGCCGCCCGGCTCCGCGCCGCCGAGAAGTCCGGCGACCACGCCCTCCGCCTCGCCCTCTTCGAGGAAAGCCGCGCCCTTCCGCTCGGCCCGGTCTGGGACGAATTCTGCCGCCGCCACGACACCCCCGCCGGCCTCGACTTCATGACCGAGATCGCCGCCTACGAGAAGACCGTCCTCTCCAAGCGCTGAGCCGCAACCCGCGGAAGGATTGGCCACAAAAAGCACAAATAGGCGCAAAAACTAATTCCATTCGCCGCCCTCCTGACCGAGGGCGGCTTCTTCGGCCCTTTCTACATTAGCCAAACTAACCGCCTTTAGGAAAAACCCAGCGAGAAGCCCCGCATTCCTTGCTCTTCGCCTAAACCCGACAACCTCCCGCGCGCCTATAGGCGCCGCTCCGGCCACCTTCGCGCTCCGATCTTTTGCGCTTTTTGTGGCCAAAAAATCCGGCCTCCGAATCTCCCTCCTCCCCTTTCCCACATGTCCAAGTATCAATACGTCAACTACAGCTGGGACGACGCCAAAGCCGCGTCCCTCGATCCCGTCGGTCGCCTCGTCTACCGCTCCAACATCCTGGGCTCCGACCAGCGCATCACCAACACCGGCGGCGGAAACACCTCCTCCAAGTTGACCGAAAAGGACCCCATCACCGGCCAGCCCGTCGAGGTCCTCTGGGTGAAAGGCTCCGGCGGCGACCTTCGCACCGCCGGCCGCGAATTCTTCTCCTCCCTCTATCAGGAAAAACTCCTCGCCCTCCAAGGCGTCTACAACGCCAACCCCGAGAAAGGCCTGAAGAGCCAGGCCGAGGACGCGATGGTCGCCATGCAGGCCCACGCCACCTTCAACCTCAACCCCCGCGCCTCCTCGATCGACACGCCCCTGCACAGCTTCCTGCCGGGCAAGTTCGTCGATCACATGCACCCGAACGCGATCATCGCCATCGCTGCGTCCGCGCGTTGCCAGGAACTCACCCAGGAGATCTTCGGCGGCCAGATGGCCTACGTGCCGTGGATGCGCCCCGGCTTCGAGCTCGGTCTCGCGATGCAAAAGATCTCCCGCGAGCAACCCTCCGTCCGCGCCATCATGATGGGCCAGCACGGCTTCATCTCCTGGGCCGACGACGAGAAGGCCTGCTACACCTGGACCCTCGACTGCATCGAGAAAGCCTCCGCCTACATCGAGGCGAAATACCAGGCCAAGGGCGGCGACGCCAAAGCCTTCGGCGGCCAAAAGTATCAGACCCTCCCCGAGGCCCAGCGCCGCGCCACCCTCGCCGCCATCCTCCCCTGGCTCCGCGGCCAGGTCTCCCAGCAGAAGCGCTTCATCGGCACCATCCAAGACGACGAGAAAATCCTCCGCTTCGTCAACTCCGCCGAGGCCCCGCGCCTCGCCGCGCTCGGCACCTCCTGCCCCGACCACTTCCTCCGCACCAAGATCAAGCCCCTCTACGTCGATTGGAATCCCCAGTCCGAGGACACCGCCGCGCTAAAGCTGAAGCTCGCCGCCGCGCTCGACCAATACCGCGTCGACTACACCGCCTACTACAACGTCTGCCGCCGCGCCAACTCGCCCGCGATGCGCGACCCGAACCCGACCGTCGTCCTCATCCCCGGTCTCGGCATGATCGCCTGGGGCAAGGACAAGTCCGAGTCCCGCGTCACCGCCGAGTTCTACAACTGCGCGGTCGAGGTCATGCGCGGCGCCGAGGCGATCGACAAATACATCGCCCTCCCGCAGCAGGAGGCCTTCGACATCGAGTATTGGCTGCTCGAGGAGGCCAAGCTCCAGCGCATGCCCGCCGAGAAGGAGCTCGCCCGCCAGGTCATCCTCGTCATCGGCGCCGGCTCCGGCATCGGCAAGGAGACCGCCCACCGCCTCGCCAAGGAAGGCGCCCACATCGTGTGCGTCGACCTCAACAAGGACGCCGCCGAAGCCACCGCCGCCGAGCTCACCAAAAAGCTCGGCCTCGGCATCGGCGTCGCAGGCACCGGCGTGTCGAACTGCGGCCCCGCCATCGGCCTCGCCGCCAACATCACCGACCGCGCCTCCATCCGCGCCATGCTCGACCAGGTCGCGCTCGCCTACGGCGGCTTCGACTCCATCTGCGTCACCGCCGGCATCTTCGTCCCCTCCGCCACCACCGGCCACATCCCCGACGACAAGTGGGCGCTCACCTTCAACATCAACGTCACCGGCAGCTACTTCGTCGCCGACGAGGCCTTCAAGACCTGGAAACAACAGGGCCTGCGCGGCAACCTCGTGTTGACCACCTCCGCCAACGCCGCCGTCGCGAAGAAGGGCTCGCTCGCCTACGACACCTCGAAGGCCGCCGCCAACCACCTCGTCCGCGAGCTCGCCATCGAGCTCTCGCCCCTGGTGCGCGTCAACGGCGTCGCCCCCGCGACCGTCGTGCAGGGTTCGGCCATGTTCCCGCGCGACCGCGTCATCGGTTCGCTCGCGAAATACGCCATTCCCTACACCGACGACGAGGCGACCGAGAGCCTGGTCAAGAAGCTGGCCCAGTTCTACGCGGACCGGACCCTGACCAAGGCCCCGATCACCCCGGCCGACCAGGCCGAGGCCTACTTCCTCCTCGTCACGCAGCGCCTCAGCAAGACGACCGGTCAGATCGTGACCGTCGACGGCGGCCTGCACGAAGCCTTCCTGCGCTGAGCCGTCCGAAGCAGCGGAAGCGCAGAAGCGCTTTCGTCGCATCGGCGACTCCGGCCCCGTCGTGGTGACGCGGCCGCGCGCGGGGGATGTGTGGTGCATCCCCCGCGCGACGCAGGCCCAGCCTGCCACGCAAAGAAGCCCGCGGCCCAAAAGGCCGCGGGCTTCTAATTTCCTCCGCTTATGATGAGCGCCGCCGACTCCATGCTTGCTAGGCGTAATTACGCACCCCCTTCTCTCTCTGGTGCATCCGCGTTTCCGCACCTTTTTGAACCGAAGCCTGGCCCTGATCGCCCTCGTCCTTGGCCTGCATGGCGAGTTGCGCGCCCAAGCTTTCTCCTTGGAGGCCAACAGCATCGATATCGCCACGTTTTTCGGCCAATACTACAGCATGGTCGATGTCGCGCTGAAAAGCGACGATCCGGCGTTCATACCCGGCTCGCTGAACATCAACAACAACACCTCGTGGCTGGGCGCCAACATCAACGCCGAACGCCGTGTCCTTCGGGTTTACTGTTACTATGATAACGGGATCGAAGCCACCGCCAAGATCACCGTCCGCACCGCCACGCACACCTCGACACTGACCGTCAACCGGCGCTGCTTCGCCGCCTACCGCTCGCCCAAGACGCTCCTTTCAGCGGACAAGACCAGGATATACGCGCTCTACCAGGACGCCGTCCTGATGCTCGATGCCCGCACCCAGCACCTGCTCGCCAGCGCCCGTCTCGCGCCTCCGCCCGGCATCACGTTCAGCAGCGACGGAGGCCGCGTATTGTCCTTTTCGGAAGACCAAACCCAGCTGCGCGTTTTTATCTCCGGGTGCCCGCTGCTGTTCCGCCTCTCACCCGTCGATCTCGCCTCGCTTGGCCCGCTGTCCCTGCCGCCGTTGACCGCATTGGCGGCACAACGGGTCTTCGCGGGGGAAAAAGCCGGCAAACTTTACTTTGTTCGCTACGGCTCCGCCCTCAACTCCGCGGACGGCGCCTATTCCTACTACTACCCGAAACATTATCAGAGCACCATCGACGTCGTATCGGCCGTATCCGGCGCCTTGTTACAGTCCTACACCCTCCCGGCGGCGGAACAAACGACCACGATCGACGACCTTGCGATTCATCCCACGCGAGACGAGACGTGGATCCGCGAACGCCGGCGGACATCCTATTACACCTCGTCCGTCTGGCTGCGCAGGCTCTCCCTCGACGCCGCCGGCTTGGTTCAAACCACGCTCGGATCGCCCCAGTTTCTTCAAGATCTGAGCTACTACGCAGCGACCGATCAGTGGAGCGAATCGTCCGCCCGCACCCTGCTGCGATCAGGCGCGAGCTACGCCATCTCCCCGCCCTTCGTGTTCGACGCGACATCGGAGCCGCCGACGGCCCTGTCGGGCAAGTCCTCCTACGCCACGCTCCTCTCGCGTGGAAACATCGCCGCCGGGGCTTACGGCGTCCAATGTCTCGATACGGGAGAATCCCTGTCCTCCTCCTCGCTCAAGCTCCCGGGCGAGTATAACGACCCGACCATCGTGGGGCTTTCTGAAGACGGCCTGGATCTGATCGCCGTTCAGGGAGACTACGGCATCATGTTGCCCCGGGTCCATTTTCTGCCCGCCGCCTTCGCCGCCCAAGCGTCCAATCAGGCCCGGGTCCCCGTCGACGGCCAGATGACCGCGCCGCCGGCCGCGCTTTCCTGGTATGCGCTCCCCGGCGCCGCGCACTACCGGGTTTATCTTTCCACCACGGCCTCCGATCTGACCGACGACACCACCTCCGCCTCCCACCTGCTTGGCGAATCGGATCAGGCGTCGCTTGATCTCTCCACCGCGCTGGCCGCCGGCAAAATCTACTACTGGCGCGTTGACGCGGTCTATGGCGATCGCCTCGTGACCGGCACCGTTCAAAGTTTCTCGGTTTCCGCGGCCCGCGTGGAGAACCAGCCCTGCGAGATCGCGACCGTCGCCGGAGCCCGTCGACGCGACTTTTCGCTTCCGATCGTCACCTCCGCCGCCGACACGACATGGAAAATCGTCAGCGAGGTCCCGTGGATTTCCGTGCGCTCCGGATCCGGCGCGAGGCCCGGCGTGGCCGAATTTTCGGTCGACGCCCAATCTTTGGCCGGTGGCGATCATGACACCGTTGTATGGCTGGTCACGTCCGACGGATCGGTCCCGATCACCCTTAAATTCCGCGTCCAGGCCCCCGCCTTCAATCAAGCCGTCGTGCGCCCGGGTTTCGCCCGACTGCTCGCGATCGGCCCGTCGGTCGTCATCAAAGGAGCCGTCGAACGACTCCTCTTCACCGTCGACACGGAATCGGAGCAGATCCTCCGCTGCGTATCCGTTCCCTCGACCACGCTTCCCTTCACCAGCTCGCTGCTCCCGTCCTGCCCTGCCCCCGGATCCCCCTTATACGTCCCGGCATCCGGAAACAGCATCGGCGAGTTCGATCCCGAATCGCTCGAGCTGAAACGAGTCGTCCAGGTGCCCGCCCTCGCCGGCGAACCCGCCCCGATCCGATTCGTCGGCCCCGCCGGCGACGAACGGCTCTGGATCCTTGGCAACCAACACACGCTCGCCCGGCTCAACGCCGCCGGCACCGCCTATGACCTGGAGCTGCCCGCGCTGGCCTGCGACCAGAGCATGCTCTCCGCGGACGGCCGCCACGTCTATACCTTCACACGCAACTGGCATTACGACTACGGCTCACGCTCCTTCACGCTGAAGCGATACGATTTGGAAGGCTCCGCGCTGTCCCTTTCGGCGGAAAAGACCCTTCCGTATCCATCCAACGGTTACTACTACGACTCGCCCCAATTTGGACTAAACCCCGCCCGGCTCTCCTACCTGGGCGTTATTTACGACGAGAACCTCGATCCGATTCCGGCCATCGACGACTCGGGTCTCGCCTTGGCCGCCAGCGGCGCCTGCGCCTTCGGCGGCGCCCTGGTTTATCTCGGCGAGGATCTTTCGGATGTCCGCATCCTGCCACCCGGCATGACCTTTTACGGCGGCAGGCACTATGACGCGGTCAGTGGAAAAGTGATCTATTTCGATTCCTCGACCATCCGGTTCACCTCGGTCGACACGCTGCCCGCGGTGACGGACAGCGCCCTAAAAGCCGTCAAGGTCACCGATGTCGACGCGTCCTTCGCCTGGGAACGGGCCCCCGCCACCGGCGGCTGGCAAAACTATTACCTCATCACGCAGCTGGCCTATCGCCCCGCCGGTTCCGATCAGCCCTGGACCCTGCCCTACGCCTATTATTATTCGAGCATGGGGCTCTCCTACCTTGCCCCCGAGACCGCCTACGAGGTTCGTGCCCGTATCTCCAACTCCGCGGGAGTCTTGTCGCGCTGGAGCGACACCCTCGCCTTCACCACCGCCATCGCGCGTCCCGCCCACGACTACTCGTCCTGGCCGTATTCGACCACCATCCAAGAAGGATCGTCGCTCCCCCTCGAGCTCCCCGTCACCGGCGAGTCGCTCACCTGGAACGTCACCGGACTTCCACCCGGCCTCTCCTTCAACTCCGACACGCGCCGCTTCGAGGGCTCCGCCACCACGTCCGGCCGCTATGCCGTGGAAATCACCGTCTCCAACGCCGGCGGCTCGTTCACTCACTCGATCTACCTCAATGTCGCCGCCTCCACTTCCGCCAACACGCGCGCCCGCTACTCCGGCCTCCAGCGGTTCGCCGAAGATCCGCTCGTGGGCGATTGGCGCGCCACTCGCTCGGGCGACATCGTCACCGGCTACGTTCGCACCTTCGCCGGCGGGTCTTCGTTTAAGATCAGACTCCCCGCCGTGTCCGAGCCGTATCTTCTACGCTCCAAGGAATTCAAAATCCGCATCTCCGGCGTGAATGTCTATGCCGGCTTCGCCTGGGACACCCTCACCGACCAGTGCAGCCTCTCGCTCTCCTTCTACGAGTATGGCTCCTCCACCTTGGGCGAGACCGGCAGGGGAGTGTCGTATGACAAATACTTTCCCCACCCTTTCACCGGCCGCTTCACCGGCATCGCGGCGGGAGAGCCGGCGCCCGTGCCCGAATACCGCGTCCCCGAGGGTGCAGGCCTTCTTCGCCTCGACGTCGAGGCCGACGGCGGCGTGTCCATCGCGGCCGAGACCGCGCTCGGACAACGCTTCACCACCCACACGAGCATCGCGCGCGACGGCGCCATTCCCGTCTTCTCCCCTCAAGACGGATACCACATCTGGGGGCTGCTCCAGATGGACCGCAGCCTCGTTCCCGCTCAGCCGCGTTTCGCTGGCTCGCTCGACTGGACCAAATACACCAACCGCCAGGCTTCCTTTTATCGTCAAGGCTTCGCGCACACACTCACGGTTCTCGGCGCGCCGCTGCCAGCGACGGGGAAAAATCGCCCGCCCCTCGCCCCGCTCGCCAACGAAGCCAGCCAAGCCGGCTTTCGCCTCTCCGGCGGCGGTCTCGACCGCCTGTCCAAACCCATCCGCCAAATCCTCGTCCCCACCTCCACCGGGTTCACCGCGCCCCAGGCAGGCACGGCCGAAAATCCGAACCGCGTCTCCGTCAAACTCGACGCCAAGACCGGCATCGCCACCGGCTCCGCGGCCATTCTCGACTCCAACGCGAAAAAAATCCTCCGCACCCAGAGCTTCCGCGGTATGTTCGTCAAAGACCCGCTCGGGGACGGCCGGGACGTGATCGGCGGCTACTTCCACCTGCCCGACGGCAGAGGCGCCAAAGAAGCGGGCCTGCTTGAGATTCTTGAGGTCGAAACGGACACGCCCGATTCGAGCGCGCCCTGACCGGCCACGTCTGACCCGTCACGGAAAAGTCTCACCGCGAGGGCTCCGGGATTCGCGACGATCCACGTATCGGTTCTCCTCGCTCGTCCATGAAATCCACCCGCTGGGCGCTCGCCTGACCGGTTCGCCCGGGGGGTGACGCGTCCGACTTCCGATGCAAATAAACGATAGGCTCCCGATGGCTCCGACAGCGCTTTGGGATAGTCTTTTGAAGTGATCGTTACGGTCCGTCGTAAGTTCCGTCTCGTCCAACCGACCAAGCATCCCCCATGCCCATGAGCGCCCCGCTCCAGCTCCTGCAGATCGAGGACAACGAGACCGACGCCTTTCTCGAAATCCGCGAACTCAAGCGCTCCGGCTTCCAGGTCGAGGCCACGCGCGTCGACACCGAGGCCGATCTCCGCGTCGCGCTCTCCACCCGAAGCTGGGATCTCGTTCTCTGCGACTTCACCCTGCCCGGCTTCAGCGGCGCCGAAGCGCTTCGCATCGCCAAGGAACTGTCCCCCGACACGCCCTTCATCTTCGTCTCCGGAACGATCGGAGAGGCAGCCATCGTGGACGCCATGCGCTCCGGCGCCCGGGACTACGTGATGAAGGACCGCCTCACCCGGCTGTCCCCGGCAGTCTCCCGGGAGCTCCGCGAGGCGGCGGTCCGCCGCGAGTCGTTGCTCAACGAACGCGGCATGCGCGAATCCGAGCACAAATACCGTCAGCTCTTCGACGCCCTCAGCGACGCCGTCTTCCTCATCGAGGAGGGCGCGGGCCGCGTCATCGACACCAACCGCCAGGCCGAGCATCTGCTTCATCGCGAGCGCCGCGACCTCGTCGGCCGGAACCACCGCGCCCTCTTCGCGTCGCCCACGGACGTGCCGGTGCTCGCCGAGCTCCGCGCCGCCGCCGCCTCTCCCGACCGGGGCGGCTGCGTCCTTCACCTTCTAAAACCCGGCGAGGCGCCGATGCCCGTCCACGCCTCCGCTTCGCGCATCGAGCTCTACGGTCGCTCTCTGCTCCTCGTCCTGATGCATGTCCGCGCGCGACGTTCCGTAGTTCGCCCGCCCAGAGAGAGCGACGCCGAGCAAATCCTCGCCGAGGTCTCCCGCTGGCCGCGCGAAGCCGTCGCCGATCTGATCCGCCGGATCTCCGCCTTGCACCCTTCCGACGCCCGGAACGAGCCCGCCTTCTGAACCGACATCATGTGATCGAGCGCATGAGAGTCGCCTCCGCGTGTGGAGAGGCAGGCAGGCGGACCAAGCCAACCCGACAAGGGTTTTGTAACAGGGGCTAAACGTGCTCAGATTGAATAGCCCGCCACATTCTCGCCGAACTCCGCCACCTTGCTTCCCCGCGAGCATCTCGCGTCGCCGACGAGAGGCCCACGACATCCGCCCCATGCAAATCGAGCACCATCCCGCACAATCCCGTTTTGAATACGCCGCCGGCGGCGATCTCGCCGTCTGCGAGTATCGCCGCGAAGGCTCCTGCTGGATCCTGTTTCATACCTTCGTGCCCGAATCCATGCGGGGAACCGGAATCGCCGCCGCTGTCGTCAAAACCGCGCTCGATCATATTCGCGCCGAGAAGGGGCACGTCGTTCCCGACTGCTCCTACGTCGCCGCGTATATCCAGCGGCATCCCGATTACGCACCCTTGCTACATACGGGCTAGCCGCGTCCGCGCTCGCCCCTCCCGACTCCGCCGCCCGTGCGTCGCCCGCACCTGCAAAGAACTTAACCACTCTCTTCCCGGGCGAAGCCGCCCAAGCCCGAAAGCTCGGCGGCCTGCGGGTGCTCGCTCGTTGCGTCGCCGTCCGAACCCTCGACCGGTGGTTCATACGGCGCCTGGGTCGCGTTCGCCGCCTGGTGCGTGGCGGTCACGCGGATCGCCCCGACCTCGCTTTGGGATGCGGTGGCAAACCGGCTCCCGGGTTGACCGCGCGACGGCATAAGCGCCTTTCGGTCGGACGAGGCGCGCCCGCCGTCCGCGAACGCGACAAGGGCCCTCACAGCGCTCCCGCCGCGGCCAGGATCGTCCGCACCGTCTCGAGGTTCTCCGGTCCCGCCCCGCCGAGCGCGGCGACCGCGGCGCTGCGTCGGCGGGCCGGGTCGGCGATGCTCTGTATCCACTTCGCCGCGACGGTCGGATCGCGGCCGGCGTAGACGTCGACCAGGGTCTGCACCATCTCGTCCTTCGCCGCCCCCGCCGGCTGGCGGCCCAGCCAGTCGACCGCCGCGACGGGTTCGTTGAAGACCCAGAGATCGAAGGCGGCCCGGTTCGCCCAGGCGCGCTCGCCCTCAGGCAGGGTCTCCCGCCAGACCTTCCATCCCTCGAGATCGTTGGCCGCCAGGGTCTTTCCGTATTCGCGAACCGCCGCCTCGCGCTCGGCGGGCGCGCTCAGGCCCGCGATCAGACGGGCGCCCTCCTTGGGATCGAGATTGGCAAGCTGCGCCGCGCTCATCCCCAGCGCCCGCCGCCGTTCCGATTCAGGCAAGACCTGGCTCCAAGTCCAAGCCTCGCGCGGATCGGAGAGCACGCGCACGTTCAGCACCTGCTGCATCACCGCTTCTCGCACGTCCGCCTGGGCCGGGTCGCGCAACCAGCTTTCAACCGAGGCGGGATCGCGCGCGATCCACTCCCAGGCGAGCGCGAGCGTGGCGGCGCCGACATCGCCGCCCTGCTGGCCTTGCCAGCGCCGCAACTCGGCCATCGTGGCCTCGCGCGAGGCCGGGTCGGCGAGCGCCGCTCCCAGCCAACGCGCGTCCGTCCGGAAATCCCAGGGCTGCGTGCTCGCCGCCCAGAGACGCACCGCGTCGAGCGGATTTTCACGCGCGAGGTCGATGAACACCGCCCGGCGCTCCGCCTCGCCAAGATTTTCCCCGCGGCGCAAGCGGTCCAGGAGATCGGGCAGGTTTTCGCGCACGCGCACCAGTTCGATCGTCGACGCGAATTGGTCCGCGCCCCAGCCACGAGGGATCGTCACCTGGTCGCCCAGCGCGACCATGCGGCTCCACAGATAGACGACCGTCGCCGAGCCGCCCATCGTGTCCACCGGATGTCGGCGCGCGAGCGAAGCCCAGCCGCGGCGAACATTGTCGGCGTCGAGACGCGTCAGCTCGCCCAGCGATTCCACCAAGGCGACCATGTCGGTCGAGTCGGCGAACAAGAGCCGATCCAGCAGCGGCTCGACCGCGGGGCCGGAAGGCGCGGGTGCGGCGGACGCGATCGCCGTCGGCGGTTTCGCGGGCGCCACGCTCGTCCGCGACGCCGCGGTCGAAACGGCGGAAGCGGGAGCCGCAGGGGAAAAGGAGCCGTGAAGGAGCCAACCCGTCGCGGCGCCGCCGAGCGCGAACAGGAGCGGGGCGAGAAACGCGCGGCGTTTACGGGTCGAAACAGGGGCAAGGGGGCATGACATGGGGTGAACGGGGTAAAATCCAAAAGCGGCGAACGGGAACACATCGTCTCCGCGCCGGCCGCGGCCGGCGAAAAACCGGTGAGTCGACGCGTAGGAAAAGAAAAGGGCGGCCGCGCCGTGGCGTGCCCGCGGATCCACCGCGAGGCCGGACGGCCGCCCGGATACCATCAATCAAACAGGAGACGAACGAGGACTACTTCACGAACTTCCACTGCTGGTTGTAGCTGGAGCCGCTGCCCCAGTTTTCCATGACCGATCCGTCGGCGGTCGCGCCGCCGGTGTCGAGGCACTTGCCGTTGGCGCGGTTCGTCAGCTTGAAGTAGCCGCCGTCCGTCTGGGTGATCGTCCACTGCTGGTTGTAGCTGCCTCCACCGGCCCACTGACCGACCGGCGTGTCGTCCGCGGTGTTGCCCAGCGTATCGAGATATTTTCCGCCGGTGACGCACTGCAATTTGAAGTAGGTGCCGGAGACGATCGTCACGACCCACTTCTGGTTGTTGCTCGAACTGCCGGCATACTGCTTCACGGAGGCGCCGTCGGTGGTGGCGCCGGCGTTGTCGAGGTATTTGCCGCTCGCGCGATTCAGCAGGCGGTAGGTTCCAGGCGCGATGCCGATGGTGGGATCGTCGAGGCCCATGTCCTTTCGCATGGCGCCGACCATGCCGATGTTGCGCTCGGGATAGGTGCCCTCGGAGTCGTAGTTCCAGCCGTAGGGCCAGAAGTGGTTGGTGTCGGCGCTCAGCGTCGCGCTGTCGCCGTCGAAGGCCTTCACGCGCGCGGTGCCGTTCACGCCGATCCAGGTGTTGCCGGAGCGGTTGTTGTTCCACGCGGTGTGGCCGCCGCCGATGGCGAGGTAGTGGGCCGTTTCATGCTGCGCCACGCGGGCGTTGCGCGAGCCTCCGAACTGGATGCGCCAGCCCCAGCTAGCCTGGGCGGTGGGCACGCCGGCGACATATTCCACCGGGATGTTGGAGCTGTAGTTGGCGTAGGTGTTGTAACGCCCGACGGAGGTGTTCATCGAGGCGGCGATCTCGTCGCGAATGGCGGTGTCGGTCGGGACCGACACCCAATACCAGGTCATCGCGGCCTGGGCGGAAGCCGTGGCGAGGGCCAAGGCCAGGAGGGCAAACAGTTTTCTCATGGGTAGGGACTGCGGGGTTGGGGGTTGGTCCACCGTTGCGGACGTTGCCTCGACGCCTCGGGAAGCCGCCGGGGCGCGTCCACAAGGTGGGTGTGCGTGCAGCCTATCCGCGGGCCACGCCGACTTGAATGGGCCAAACCCACTCCCGCATGGTTAAAACCCACGCTCTCCGGAGAGTTCTCCTGGGGAGTGTTTAAACACCTCCTAGATCACGCCGGTCGAAACTCCCCCCGCGAGCCGCGGAGACGCGCCCGCGCCGCGCTTGTCGCGAAATTCGCGCGGCGGCAATCCGCACCACTTCTTGAACGCGGTCGAAAATGCGAAGGCGTCTCCATAGCCGACCGCTTCCGCGATCACCTCGAGCTTCGCGTCGCTGCCGAGCAACAACTCCGCCGCCCGCCGCAATCGCAGGAAGGCGACGTGCTGGGCCGGGCTGCGCCCGAACTCCCGATGACATCGCCGCCTCAAGGCCTCCTCGCAACAGCCGGCCTCGCCCGCCAGCCGCACCAGCGTCCACTCCTCGCCGAGGGACGCCGCCACCCGGGCCCAGAGCGGACGCAGCCGATCCCGCGCGCCCCGAGGCCGCGCGAAACGCAGCACCTGCAGATGAATCAGCGAACACCACTGCTCCATGCAGGCCAGCTCGGGATCCGGACGCAGGCATTCGTGCCGCAGCCCCTCGACCGCGTGCAAAAGCGGCATCGGATCGTGCTCCGCCAGGACCGACGCCCCCGGCGAGGACAAGGTCAGCCGGCTTTCCGGCCAATGGTAGCAAACCCACACGAGCTTCCACGGCGCGCCGCCCGTCGCGAAGTAGCCCGCCACCGCGTTCTGCGGCAACAAGGCCGCCCTGCCGGGCCCGAAGCTGCGCCACGCGCCATCGACCAGAATCCTCCCCTCGCCGCCGAAACAGGCCAGCAGCTCAAGCGCCCGCGTGCTTCGGCGCATGAAGCGATACGGCTCCGCCGCCTCGACCACGCCGAGATGCAGCATGTGATGCCGCGCGAGCGTGGGGCACACCGGCGTGTCCGCCAACCAGACCTGCGCGGGCGTGTCCGGTCTTCGCACCGCGCGGTGGCTGGTGCGCTCGCCGATGATCGTGATGTCTTCCGGCACGACCGCGGGGGTTTGCGGCGCGCCACGAACCAAAGAATGAGGGGTAACCATTCCGTTCGCGTCCCTAGGCGGGAACCCTCCCGCGCTCCAATCGCAAAAGTTCGCCGCCGCGCCGTCGCCCTCGGACGACGTGGCCGCGCGCGAAGTTTTTGAGCGTTTTTTAACCGAAGCATCGCACCCGCTTCCCCCGCCCCGCGGCGCGTTCAGGAAGCTTGGC
>JACCDY010230332.1_pt1 | contig 46393 bp, 44 predicted proteins | sample 7446391 | NCBI WGS metagenome assembly JACCDY01 (sample SAMN15323451, study PRJNA562643) | freshwater metagenome | isolation source: river surface water | place: USA:Blue River Watershed | collected 2017-08-18
CGAGAAACCGACGCATCCGGCTTCGGTCAGCTCGGCCATCGCGGTCAGTTCCTTGCCCTTCAGGCCGACGGTCAGCGCACCCAGCGGGTAGACATGCGACTGGTTCATCAGCCGCGCTCGGTGGACGAGCATCTCGACCAGACCCGGCTCATCCAGCACAGGATCGGTATCCGGCGGACACAACAGACTGGTCACGCCACCGGCCAGCGCCGACTGCAGCTCGGACTCCAGCGTCGCCTTGTATTCATAGCCGGGTTCGCGCAGCCGCACCGACAGATCCACGAGGCCAGGTGCCACGATCAGTCCGGTGGCATCGAGGGTCTGCTCTGCGCTGAAGCCGTCGGGCGCCTTGCCGATCGCGGCGATCCTGCCGTCGGCAATAAATACATCCTGTTGCGCATCGATATGATTGACCGGATCGATCACCCGGCCATTTGTAATCTGTAGTCTCATTTCATTCTTTTCCTGCGTAGGCTGTTCAGCGCTCACGCGCCCGCCAGCATGCTCATCACCGCCATGCGCACTGCAATACCAAACGTCACCTGCGGGAGAATCACCGCCTGCGCGCCGTCGGCCACCGCCGAATCAATCTCCACGCCGCGATTCATCGGCCCCGGATGCATCACGATCGCATCCGGCTTGGCCAGTGCAAGTCGCTCAGGCGTCAGGCCGTAGCTCTTGAAGTATTCCTGCGCAGAGGGCAGCAGCGCGCCGGTCATGCGCTCATTCTGCAGGCGCAGCATGATGATGACATCCACGCCCTTGAGACCTTCGTTCATGTCGGTGAATACGCGCACGCCCATCTGCTCGAGAGCCCCCGGCAGCAGCGTGCGCGGACCAATCGCGCGCACCTCGGGCACCCCCAGCGTCGTGAGGCCGTGAATATCGGAGCGCGCGACGCGGCTGTGCAGGATATCGCCGACGATGGCCACGGTGAGGTTGCTGAAGTCCTTCTTGTAATGACGGATCGTGTACATGTCCAGCAGGCCCTGCGTGGGATGCGCATGGCGCCCGTCGCCGGCATTCACCACATGCACATGCTGCTGGTTCGTTTCGGTCAGGTGACGCGCGATCAGGTAGGGAGCGCCGGATTGCGCATGCCGTACGACGAACATGTCGGCATGCATGGCCGCCAGGTTGTCGATGGTGTCGAGCAGTGATTCGCCCTTGCTGGCGGATGAAGCAGAAATGTTCAGATTGATCACATCCGCCGAGAGCCGCTTGGAAGCGATCTCGAACGTGGTGCGCGTGCGGGTGGAATTCTCGAAGAACAGGTTGAAGACGCTCTTGCCGCGCATCAGGGGGACTTTTTTCACCTCGCGGTCGCTGACACTGACGAATGACGCGGCTGTGTCAAGTATGCGCGTGATCATTGCCTTGGGCAGGCCTTCCAGTGTCAGCAAGTGCTGCAGCTCGCCGTGCTTGTTGAGTTGGGGGTTATGCATGGTCTACGGTCAGTGAAAATTTTCCATCCTCGCTTTTCTGCAGCACGAGGGTCTGTTGCTCGGGCAGCGATATGGTCGCTGCGACAAAGTCGGCGGCAATCGGCAACTCGCGACCTCCTCGATCCACCAGCGCGGCGAGCATGATCTTGCCGGGCCGGCCGTAGTCGAACAAGGTGTTGATCGCCGCGCGGGTGGTGCGTCCGGTGTACAGCACGTCATCCACCAGCAGGATGGTCGCACCCTCGACCTCGAAAGGTATCTGGCTGGGCCGGACTTCTTCCTTCAGGCCGCGCCTGGCGTAATCATCGCGATAAAAGGACACATCGATGTAGCCGACGGTACCCACGTCAAGCGCTTTAGCGAGACGTTCTGCCAGCCAGGCACCGCCGGAGTAAATGCCGGCCAGCGCAAGGCGGTCGGCTCCGGAGAGCGCCGACTTCAGTTCATGCTCGAGCTGCTGGTAGAGCTTCTCGGCGTCGAGTTCAGGATGGGTCATGAGTATCGAAGTATTGTTGGAGTATCAGTGCCGCCGCCTCGCTGTCGACATGCTCGCCGCGTGCCGCATTCAGCACTGCTGACGTATAGCGCTCGTCCACCAGCGTCGTGGGCAAGCCGAAACGGCCATGGATCTGGTTCGCAAATCGCTTGCAGCGCACGCTCATGTCGTGCTCCGCGCCGTCAGGATGCAGCGGCAGACCGACCACCACCGCGTCAGGCTCCCACTCGCGGATCAGCGCAGCGATCGCGGAAAACTTCGCGTCATTCGTCGCTGCATCGATCACGGCCAGCGGCTGAGCCTGCTTCAGCAGGCGGTTTCCGACGGCGACACCAATACGGCGCAAGCCGAAATCGAAGGCCATCACCGTGCTCATGCGCGATACACGCTTGCACGGCAAGAGAGTCTTGTCAGGTCGATGGCAAAGCGGTGCAGCGCAACTGACAGCCTGACGGAGCAGGCGCTATGCATGCCCGGCTTCACCTGAGAGCATGGTGGGATCGATGCCCAACAGACTCATCGCTGCCGCGAAGCGCTCCTCGATCGGCGTATCGAACAGGATCGCGGGATCGGCGCGCACCGTGAGCCAGCCATTGCGCAGTATTTCGTCCTCGAGCTGGCCCGCGCTCCATCCCGCGCACCCCAGGGTGACCAGCAGACGCTGCGGGCCTTCGCCACGCGCGGCCGCTTCCAGCACATCGCGCGAGGTGGTGAGCGCCACCTCGTCAGACACCGTCAGCGACGAGTTGTAGTCAGCTGCCGGCGCATGCAGCACGAAGCCGCGCTCGACCTGCACGGGACCGCCGAACATCACCGGGCCGCGTACGGCCGCCGGACCGTGGGGAGTGATTTCCAGCGACAGATCCAGACGCTCGAACAGCACATCCATGGTCATGTCGGTGGGACGATTAATGATCATGCCCAGCGCACCGCCGTCATTGTGCTCGCAGATGTAGACCACCGTGCCGCCGAAGATCGGGTCGAGCATCGAGGGCATCGCGATGAGGAAATGATCGGCGAGTTGCAGCGGTGGAAGCGCGTTGCCGGTATCGGAGGAAAAATCGCCGGCGTCCGCGGCTGGCGCGGAGGAGGAAGGTGACTGAGGCTTGCCTTGCTTGGCCATGGCCGTGATTTTATCAGCTTTGCCAGACCGCTCACCGTCCTTCGACAACCGCTATGAACGGAGCGGCCGCGACCTCTTTTTTGCGAAACGGCTACACTCCCCCGCTGGCTGACTGGTCGGCTTTTTGTCCGTTTTGCTTTTCCCTTCTGAGACACCAATGAACCGCTACAACAAGGCCCTGGTCTGGTTCCGCCGCGACCTGCGCAATGCTGACAACGCTGCACTGCACCATGCACTCGCAAGCAGCCAGTCCGTGTATTGCGTTTTCATTTTTGATAAAGACATCCTCGATCCCTTGCTGGCCGCGGGCAGCGCGGACAGGCGAGTGGCGTTCATTCACGCCAGCCTGCAAGAACTCGATGCAGAACTCAAGCGCAACGGCGGCGGGCTGATCGTGCGCCATGCACGCGCCGAAACAGAGATACCCGCGCTGGCCGACGAGCTGTCGGTGGATGCCGTATTTGCCAATGAAGATTACGAACCCGCTGCCGTGGAACGAGACGCCAAGGTCGCGACAGCGCTGCACCGCGCAGGCCGGCCTCTTCATTTGTTCAAGGATCAGGTGATCTTTGCCAAAGACGAGGTATTGTCACTGGCGGGCAAGCCGTTTTCCGTCTTCACGCCCTACAAGAATGCCTGGCTGAAAAAACTCTCGCTGCCCTCCGGCGACCTGAACCTGGAGGCGCTGGCGCCGCTGGTCTGCAAGCCTGCGAAGGGTCAACTGTCGCTGCCCTCCCCCGTACCGGTCATGCCCACGCTGGCGTCGATGGGCTTTGACGAATGCGATCTCGCAGCACTGAAGATACCGACCGGCATGAAGGGCGGCGCATCTCTGCTCAAAGACTTCATTCCGCGAATGTCACGTTACAAGAACGCGCGAGATTATCCTGCCGTCAAAGGGCCTTCGTATCTGTCGGTGCATCTGCGCTTTGGCACAGTATCGATACGCTCGCTGGCACGACTGGCGGCCGAGGCCATGCAGTCGGGCGAAGGCGGGGAAGGCGCTGCGGTGTGGTTATCGGAACTGGTATGGCGTGACTTCTATTTCATGATCCTGCATAACCATCCGCACGTGGTCAGTGGCGCATTCAAGCCGGAATACGATCGCATTGAATGGGAAACCGGCAAGGATGCCGACCAGGCCTTTGCCGCATGGTGCGAAGGGCGCACCGGCTACCCATTGGTGGATGCGGCGATGATGCAGCTGAACCAGACGGGCTAAATGCATAACCGCTTGCGAATGGTCACGGGCGGTTTTCTGATCAAGGATGTGGGCCTCGACTGGCGACGCGGTGAAGCGTATTTTGCGCGGCAGCTGAATGATTTCGACCTGTCGGCCAATAACGGCGGCTGGCAATGGGCTTCTTCATCGGGTTGCGATGCCCAGCCCTACTTCCGGATATTCAACCCGATCACGCAATCGGAAAAATTCGATGCGGAGGGCAAGTTCATCAAGCGCTATCTGCCGCAACTGGCCAGGCTGGATCGCAAACATATTCATGCGCCCTGGCTGGCACCGGAAATGACGCTGTCGATGGCGGGCATCACGCTGGGCAAGGACTATCCCCGTCCGATCGTCGCGCATGACGAGGCGCGCAAAAAAACGCTGGCCCGCTATGCGGTCGTCAAAAAATAGACAGGCATCCCCACCGAGCCCGCCAGTCACTCCGCCAGCGGATTCAGCGGTCGGCTGTGCCGGATCAGATCGTATTGCATCGCGCCGCTCTCGCGTCCGGCCTGCTTCAGCCAGTCGGGGTGAGTGATCGTGTCCTGCATATCGCGACGGCCAGCCTCCCAGCGCTCCAGCACCGACACGCGAGAGAATTCATAGTCCTTGGATTCTCTCTCCTCGGGCCCCTGACGGTAGATCAGATGAACGAGATCGATGGGCGCCACATTCGCGAACTCTTTAAGCCTCAGCACCTCAGGGTCATCCCGCAGGTGCTTGGGCAGTTTGGCCATCAGATCCACGATGGCGCGACGCAGGTTGGTCAGATCGGCAGCCACATTGCTGGTGTATCGGGTGCGGCTTGAATACTGAATATCCTTTTGCCGCCTCAGCACCTCATCAAAATTCACGGGCACCGGTCCCCGCGCATTGAACAGATCGATCTGGAACACCAGCAGGCACTCGGCCGGGCTGCGCACTTCGAGCACATGCTGCAACGGGGTGTTCGACAGTATGCCGCCATCCCACCAAGCCTCGCCATCGATCTCGATGGGCGGGAATGACGGCGGCAGTGCGCCGCTGGCCATCACATGCTCCGGCCCGATACGCTCGGTACTGCTGTCGAAATAATGCGAATTACCGGTGCGCACATTCACCGTACCCAGAGACAGACGAACGGGGCCTTTGTTGACCAGATCAAAGTCGATCAAAGTCTCCAGTGTCTCTCGCAGTGGTGTGGTGTCGTACAGGCTCAGCGCGGCAGGCGTGCCGGGCAGCTGAAATGGTGGCGGCGGCACGCGCGGCTGATAAAACCCGGGAATGCCGAGCCATGCGGCATGCCAGGCACTGAGCTGGTTCAGTGCTGTGCGCGTGTCATGAATCTCGGTCATCGCGCGCAGCCAGGGCGTGAGTGACAAGGCATCGCTCACTTGCGGCAAACCAGAGGACACCAATCGCCAGAACTCATTCAGCCTCTCGACGCGCCGCTTGGGCGGATTGCCAGCGATGATGGCGGCATTGATTGCCCCAATCGACACGCCAACGACCCAATCGGGCTGATAACGCGTCTCGGACAAACTCTCAAAGGCGCCTGCCTGATACGCGCCGAGTGCGCCACCGCCTTGCAGCACCAGCGCGATTCGGTCATGGGGACGCTTCAGCGCAGGCGGCTTGCTATCGGTAGTCCACTCAATTTTCATCGGGTTTCCTTGGTAACGAGTGCTTTAACGCGCGCACTTCAGAGACAGAGATTCACTACCTGAGCGCGTCCCGCATTCACTGATTCAGGCAGCCGTCGGAAGCGCTTGCGGTGCAGGCGCGCACGAGGCCAGCCAGTCAAACAACTCCTGATCCCGATAAGGCTTGCCGAAATACGCATTGGCCCCCAGCTGCATGGCGTGGGAACGATGGCGCTCCGCAGCGCGCGACGTGACCATCGCGACCGGCACGGACTGGAGGCGCGCATCAGCGCGCAGGCGACTCAGGAGCTCAAAGCCATCCATGCGGGGCATTTCGATATCCAGCAACATCGCCGCAGGTGTGATCTCGCGCAATTGCTCCAGCGCCTCGATTCCGTGCCGCGCCACCGCCACGCGGTAACCATGACGCTCAAGAAGCCGCTGGCTCACGCGACGCACTGTCAATGAATCATCCACCACCATGACCAGCGGCGCATTGTCGAAAATCGGATCACTGCTTGCGGACATCCGAGGAATCCGCCGATGCGGTGCGAGATGGTCGAACCATTGCAGCGGATTCATGATCAGCAACACACTGCCGTCGCCTTGCAATGTTGCACCGGCCAGTCCGGTGACCCCGGCCAGTTGCGCACCGGCTTGCTTGACAACGACTTCCCGGTGACCCAGCACTTCACCAACGATCATGGCAAGCCACTGATCAAGCTGACGCAAGATCACCACCGAAGCACGATGCGCGGCCGCCGTCCCGATGACAGGAACCCCGCTCAGGCCGAGCAATTCGTTCAGGCTACGCAAGGGCATGGTCTGGCGCTGCCATTCAATGCTGCCCTCCTGGATCGCTTGCCGCAGCACCGCCTCCGAGGGTTGCATCAGCTGCTGCACCATGGAGGCGGGCAACGCGATCGGCTGCGTTCCTGCGGACACCACCAGCACCTGTTGAGTGGACAGCAGCTGAGGAAGACCCAGCGTGATGCACGTACCGGCACCGGAGAGGCTGTCCACCTTGAGCGCGCCGCCCATGTGCATCACGGCGGCTCTCACCGCATCCATGCCAATGCCACGTCCGGCAAGTCCGGTGATTTCTTCAGCGGTGGACAGACCCGGATGAAAAATCAGCTCGGCAAGCCCGGCATCGTCAATCACGGCTGCCGAGTCCAGCACGCCAAGCTCAAGCGCACGAGCGCGTATGCGGGCGAGGTCGAGACCGCGCCCGTCGTCGCTGATCTGCAGCCTGAGCTCCCCGCCCTGCTGTGCAAGTGATAGGCGGACCACGCCACAGCGTGGCTTGCCCGCCTGCTCGCGCTGATCCGGCAGCTCGATGCCGTGCACGATGGCATTACGTATCAGGTGCTGCAGCGCACCGCTGAGCCGCTCAAGCTGCTGGCGATCGATCTCGATCTGCGCCCCGTCAAGCTCGAACCGCACGTCACGGCCTGTCTCTGCGGCCACCTGCCGGACAAGATGCCGCAGACGTAACTCGATGCCCGAGAACGCTTGCATGCCCGCTCGCCTGAGATCGGATTGCAACAATCTCGCGTGCCGTGCCTGCAGTGACAGCATGGCTGTTGCCGAGTCGGTCTGCCGGCCCAAGGTGCGCTGCAGGCTGGTGAGATCAGCGAGACTCTCCGCTGTCATGCGCGTCAGTTCCTGCAGGCGCGTGTAGCGATCGAATTCCAGCGGATCGAAGGCCGATGCACTGGGCTGTGCCTGCGCACTGATGCGCGACTCGGATTGCAGTTCAAGTTCGCGCAGCTGAGTGCGCAGACGAAGAAGATTGTCTGCCAGCTCGGCGACGGTCTGGCGCTGTCGCTGCAATTCTTCCGTGGCACGCACCGCGCCGACCAGCAGCTCCGCCGCGCTTCCTGATGCGCGCTCCAGCAAATCATTGCGCAGCCGGGGCGCGGTGTTCACGCCTTCTGCCGGTGAGCGTTCCTGCGAAGACGCCTCTGGCTGAGATAGGGTGGTCGCTGGCACGGACGACGGCGATGCCCCTGCGTCTGCGTGCGGTTGAAGTTCAGCCGGCAGGCCCGCCTCGGCGAGCAGCTCTCCGAGCTCGCGACGCAACCCGTGCAGATCGGGATCCGGCGGGCTGTTCGTTCTCGCCCGCTGAGCGACCTCATGCTCCATCCGGTGCAGGCGCTCCCCGAGCATCGTCTGACCGGTCATGCGCGCACTGCCTTTGAGCGTATGCAGCAAACGCAGTATGGCCGAGCGAAGTTTCTCATCCTGCGGATGGGCAAGCCAGTCGTGCATCTGTTTGGCCAGCAAGGGAAACAACTCGGCGGCCTCTTCGCTGAACACCGCCAGCAACTCGGCGTCCGCGGACAGCGTGTCGCCGGCCATCGCAGACTGATCTGACGCTTCTTCATGAGCCTGCGCGGGTTGATCCGACGGCGCGGAGGGATGCCTTGAGATCATCAGCAAAGCATCCAGCGCATCGGGCATCGCCGAATCGGGCATCGCCGAATCGGGGATCAACGCATCGGGATGACCAGCCGGCGATGGCTGCAGCTCATGCTCCAGTACCTGCACAGCGTGCATGAGGACATCGGCATGCGGATGCTGACCGGCCGCCGGCAACCTGACGAGATAATCGACCGCCTGCTCAAGGGCCAGCGCGCCATCATGCAGGCGCTGACGGCCCACCGTCGCAGCACTCCCCGCAAGTCCGTGGGCTTCATCGGCGATCGAGGTGGGCAGACCTGCAGAGGAATTCCCTGCCCATCCCGACAACGCCTGCCGGAGGCGCGACAAACGCTGCGTGGCCTCTTGAATGAAAATCTGCTCAAGCCGATCGCCAGGCAGTGCCTCGCCGGGCAGGGAATCCACCCTGCAGTCCGCCGGCTCGGGCGAACTTGCGGGCAATTCTCCAATGGCCGCAAGAACAGCCTCAGGCGATGCATCGAATGACTGCGCCGGGATGCCGGCAGCGAGCGGATCGCGAGGCCGCGGCGACCCGTGGTGCGTGTTGTCCCATGCCGTCCACGTCTCCACCCAGTGGCACAGCTGAACCCACTGCATGGCCAGTGGCTGCCAGTCGACGCTCGATACGCAGTCAGCCCCGGTGGTCGCTGTCTGCTCTGCGCAGCAGAGTTCCTGCCTGAGGGTTTCGGCCATGCGAGTTGCGGTTACCGCGCCGGCGATGACCAGCGCTCCGCACACACGATCCAGCGTCGAGATCATGTCGCGCAGAGCGCCTGCGCTGTCGCCGGACTCGATCATCAGACCCAGTTGTTGCTCGGCCTCGGTCAATACCGATCGCAGTGCGCTCCTGAGCGCGGCCATCGCCGCCGCACGCTGCAGGCCGGGCGCGACACCGTTCAACGTCTGCCACCAGTGCCTTTCGCTCGTGCCGGCACTGCTCAGCGGCACAGACAGTGCTTCATCAAGCAGCGCCTGAAGCGCCTCATGTGCGTCATGTGCGTCATGTGCCTGCGCCGCCCGCTCTGGTCGCTGCTCGGGATCACTGCCTTCGTACGCCCGCACCGCCATACGCGCAATCAACACGCCGGCAACGAGCGGCAGATCCGCTTCTGCGGACGCTGTCCGCAAGGCCGACACCAGGTCGGATAGCGACGCAGCGACCGAAGCCAGTGGCGCGATGTCTGACAAGGCGTCCAGAGCGCCGGCGATCTCTCTGATTTGCTGATGGCGCTCGTCGAAACCGAGGTGAGGCCATTCCGATTCCAGTGCTTCACAGCGGGCGAACCATTGCGCCTTCTGTTCACTCACCAGCTCAATGCCGCTGCCCCCGCAGGGCGCACTCAGCTGCCAGTCCAGCCTGAAGCTGTCGCGTAGGCTCTGACTGATCGGGCTGGCCGGTGCAAACAAGCCAATCTGGAAAACCACTTCCCTGACGAGTCGGTCAGGTAATGTCGCGACCGACAGCGACGACTGCTGCACCGCCTGACGAATCCCGCGTATCGCCAAGGAAAGATTTTTTTTCGCCAGTGTCAACTCCATCGGCGCATCGGCTGCCAGCAACTCAACGTAGGCCAGCAGCACGACCCAGCGCAGGCGATGGTGAGTATCCGTCTGTGTCCGGACCACCTGAACAAAGAGACGTTTCATGTCCTGCAGCGACGCTCGCAGCGCCTCTGAGCCGGACTCCGCGCGCAGCAAATCGAGCAGCATGGTATCCAGCACCTCCGCACAGACATCGTGCACCGCCGGCGACACCGTCGAGGGAAGCCAAGCCGCTTGTGCCGCACACGCCGCAGCAGATTCATCCACGACCGAGAGGGAAATCATGGAAGAGGCAGATGGCGCAGGCCCGGGCACATGGGTTGCCAGTTCCCTCCATGCGGGCAGCAACCAGCCGGCAGGCACTGACCGACCTTCTTTCAGAGAGGATAGCGATGCGAGCAGCACCGAGCAGGCGGAATCCAGTGCATGAAGCACCGACGACGAAGGACTGTCGCCCGCAGTCACCATCACCTCCTGCATCAGCCCGCAGAGCACCTCCAGGCTACGCACTCCGCAAAACCGGAATGCGCCGCGAATCGCTTGCCAATGACGACTCGGTTGGGTGGCGGACGAGGCAAGCCCATGGCCGGGGCCCGGCGGAGTCCATGCATTTCGCAGATCGACCAGCGCCAGCGTCAGTGCTTCCGTCAGCGCGAGGGTCGCCGGCGACGGACGCAAGCTCAAGGACGGAGCGCAAGCGACAGGGTCGCGCCATCCGATCCGTGCAGAAGCGCGTGACATGGGGCCCGTCGTCAGGCGATGCGGAAGCGTTCGATTGCACGCTCCAGCGCCTTGGCCAGTTCGGCCAGCTCCTGCACTGAACTGGCGGTCTGCTGCGTGCCGTGCCGCGTGTGCTCCGTCACGGTCAGTATGCTGTCGATATTGCGCGTGACTGCATCAGCGACGGTGGCCTGCTGCGCGGCGGATCCAGAGATACCGGCAATCAGTTCAGCCAGATGCTGAGAGATGCGTCGGATATCTCCCAACGCCGTTCCGGCCGCATCGGAGAGCCGCGCACCTTCGACCACCCCTTGTGTCGACAGCTCCATCGCAACCACCGCCTCCTGCGCATCTTCCTGCACGGTCTTGACGAGCGTGGTGATCTGCCGCGCTGCATCGCCGCAGCGCTCGGCCAGTCGTTGCACCTCTTCGGCAACGACGGCAAAACCCCGGCCCGCCTCGCCTGCAGCTGCCGCCTGTATCGATGCATTCAGCGCCAGCACATGCGTCTGCTCGGTAATATCCGAGATCAGCTCGGTGATATCGCCAATCTCCAGTGAGGATTCCCCCAGCCGTTTGATGCGCTTGGAGGTCTCTTGTATCTGTTCGCGAATATGATGCATGCCGCGTATCGAGTCTTGCACTGCAGCCTCGCCCTGCTGTGCCGCCTGTACCGATGATTGCGCGACATCCGACGATTCGCTGGCCGCGCGTGAGACGCGATGGATTTGCGCTGTCATCTGCAGCACCATCTGACCCGTCTGCTGTATCTCGCCGGACTGCCGCCTCGACAGCGCCAGCAACTCGGTCGACATGTTTTGTGCGAGCTCGCAGGATTTCCCCACTTGCAGCGCAGTCTGCCTTACCTTTCCCAGCAGGCGCCTCAGTTCTTCCAGCGTCACATTCACCGAGTCTGCAATCGCGCCTGTCACATCCTCTGAAACCGTCGCATGAACGGTCAGGTTGCCCTCGGCAATTTCCTGCAGCTCGTTCATCAATCGCAGAATGGCGGCCTGATTCTGCTGGTTCAGCGTGCGCGCCGCTTCCTCTTCCTGCATCGCCTTGCGCTGCTGCTCCTCGGCCAGCAGGCGTCTTGCCTGTGCCTCGGCCGCCTCAAGACGGCTCTGCCGCAACAGCAGCCATGCCAGCAACAGACCCAGCAACAGCGCGCCGGAAGCAAATCCGCCGATGGCCCAATGTATCCAGCCAACCTCATGCTCCTGATCCCGATACGATTGCTGCAGCACCGACAAGCGTTCGCGCAGCGGCTCGTTTTCCTGGAACAGGATGCGCTCGGCTTCTTTGGCAGCGATGAACTTGCCAAGATTGGACAGCATGCCCGACAGCTCGCGCCGGTAGTGATCGAATGCGGTATGAAGTTCGCTCAGACGCTGCCGCGCATCGGGATTGCGTATCGGTGGCAACCGGAGCACTTCACTGCCCTCATTGAATCCGGCAACAATGTCGCGGAAGGTATTCGCATCTTTGCCGAGCAGGAAAGCGGTGTCCTGATTGATGCCCTCAGGTGTCATGAATTCGTTCGCGCTCTTGCCCAGGCGCTGGGTCAGCATCACCAGCTGACCTGCAGCGGCCACTTCACGTGGCGACGCGCCGGTCTGCGCCAGCAGACTGGCAATCTGCTCGGAGAGCTCCAGCAGCACGGGGCTGATGGTATTGAGGGTTCGTAGCGTCGTGCGAAATCCCGTGAGCTCTTTTTCCATCGACAGGATTTGCGCGGCCGTCTTGTCGGAGGTACGCCATGCGGCGCGAAGGGCGGCAATACGCTCGACTTGCGCAGCCTCCGCTGCCGGAATCGCTCTGCTCTCCCACTCGCCTCCGGTAGCCAGCACCTCCAGCTGCTGGTTGATCGCCTTGCGGCTTTGTTCGAGCTGACGAAACGCAGCCGGATTGCCCTGAATGGCGTTGGGCGCTGCCTTGCCCAGACGCTGAGAGTGCATCACCAGCTCGCTGGCGATCTGCGTCCTGGCAGCGGCCATCAGCGCGCTGCTGGTACTGATCCATGCGCAGACCAGCAGACCGGCGACGGACAGGGACAACGCCAGCTGCACGCACTGCAGCAGCCGCTTTGCCGGTCGGTCGCCTGCCTGATTGAGCGCGAGTGCAGGACGCCACCTGCCAAGGCCCATCGAAAAGCGCCATGGACCTCCCCACCAGCGCCAGCGGCCGGCACCCGTCTGCTGGCGGCGCACCGCGTTTGGCGAATCTTCAATATTCATGCGATCGACTCCGTGAATGCGACGTGCCTGACGACAGGTACCGCAAGCTCTGCAACGACTCCAACAAAGACTCCAACCACAGCTCCGACAACGATTCCCACAACCACTTCAACAACAAGCCCTCTGAACCGGTAATACCGCTGATGCATTCATCTGAGCGCGGCGTCCGCAAAGCGGGGATCCGTCACGAGCGCCCGCACATCAAGCTTTTGCCATTCCTTCTCCCGGAGGTGCACGAGAGGTCCCTGCCACAAGGGCCTTGCTGCAGCAGGGGTATCCGGCATGACGGCAAGGTCGGCAGAAAGATCCATCAGCCCGCTCACCGAGGCCACGCGCAATGAACAGGCAATGCCGAAGCGATTCGACAACACGATCAGCCGGCCGGAATTTTTCTGAGTAGAAGACTCGTGCCCCAGAAAGCACTCGAAATCCACCACCCCGGTCAGCTTGCCGCGATGATTGATCAGCCCGAGAAACCAGGGCTGCGTTCCCGGCACGGCCGTCACGGCGGGCACCGGCATGATCTCGGCCGCCTCGCTGAGGTCGATCAGCCAGCCACGGCCGGCAGCAAAGAAACCGAGCTGCCGGAATGAGGTTGGCGCTGATGCCCGTGCCGTGGTGGTGCGTTCGGCGAGTTCACGCTGATAGTCACGCAGTGACTGGCGGGGCTTGCGCGCAAGCGAGAATGAGGAGGACGCTGAATCGGCATTCATCGGTCAGCCTGCCTGTCCGAGAAGGGCGGATATCTTCCTGAGCAGCAGCGTGGGATCGACAGGCTTGACCATGAACTCGCGCGCTCCCTGCCGAATGCCCCATATCCGATCGGTCTCCTGGTTCTTGCTGGAGCAAATAATGATGGGCAAGTGCTGGGTCGAGGGATCCCGACTGATTTCTCTCGTCGTCTGAAAACCATTCTGCCCGGGCATCACGACATCCATGATGATCAGATGCGGAGGATTCGATTTGATACGGGCAATCGCTGCTTCACCGTTGTCGGCGGTGCTGACCTGATACCCATGTGACGACAGCAATTCGGACAAAAAATGTCTTTCGGTGGGCGAGTCATCGACAACGAGTATGTTCTGGCGTGGCATGAGAATGTGGAATCAGTCGATGGCAGTCGGCAATGGACCATGGACGCTGTACACCAGCGTTGCAGTGAAAAGGGATGCAGACAGCCCGCTAGGACACCGGTGGCGGCAACAGCTCCCGCACCGTGCGCAGCAGGCTGTCTTTGGCGAAAGGTTTGGTGAGGTAGGCAGTGGCTCCTGCGAGCGCACCCCGGGCGCGATCAAAGAGGCCGTCGCGGGATGACAGCAGCACGACCGGAAGTTCGCTGAAACGCTCGCTCGTTCGTATCAGGCTGCAGGTGTGATAGCCGTCGAGGCGCGGCATCAGGATGTCGCAGAACACCAGTGCGGGTTCATGATCGACAATGCACGACAGCGCCTCAAAGCCATCTTCGGCAAGAAGCACGGGATAACCCGCCTGATTCAGGAAAATTTCGGCGGAGCGACGAATGGTGCTGCTGTCGTCGACCACGAGGATCGCAGGCGCCGAGCGCGCCTGCGCATCTGATGCATTCATTGCGTCACCCGTCACGATGTTTCACGAAACGGGCGCCACTCTAGCAAAAAGAATAACTACTTAAAACATTGGCAAATCAAAATGCGGTCTCGTCGGCGTTTTGGCGACACATGAGCCATCAATCAACACCGGGTTCTGCTGATCAGTGGCGATCATGCAGAGCGCGACTGCGGCAGATCAAATCGCGACCATCTCGAAGTCGTCCTTGCGTGCGCCGCACTCCGGGCAGGTCCAGTTCATTGGCACATCTTCCCAGCGCGTGCCGGGTGCAATGCCTTCTTCCGGAAGACCGGCCGCTTCATCGTAAACCCAGCCGCAAATCAGGCACATCCAGGTTTTGAATTCTTGTTTGGTCTCGTTGTCGCTCACGCTACAGCCCTTAAAGTAAAATGCATAGCCATCTATCTTAATCGTTTCCCTGTGCAAAACCAAACTTCTCCGCTCGTTTTGACCTTCGGCGTCGCCGATCCGGTCGGGGCGATCGGCATACAGGCTGATCTTGCCTCATTGGCAGCGATGGGATGCCACGGATTGTCGGTGATCACCGCACTCTCGATCGGCGACACCACGGGAACCGAAGACACGCAAGCGGTCGAACCGGACTGGGTGGCCGATCAGGCGCGTGTGCTGCTCGAAGACATGCCCGTGGCGGCCTTCAAGGTCGGCCATATCGGCAGCATCGAAACGGTCTCCGTGATTGCCGAGATCGTTTCCGATTATCCGGAGCTGCCGCTGGTGGTCGATCCTTTCTCGACCACCCTGCCCGATCAGGGACCCGATGAAGAAATGCTGCTCGCCATGCGCGAGTTGCTGATCCCTCAGACCACGCTGTTGCTGGTGTCGGTCGACGAATTGTCACGCCTCGCAGAAACATGGCGCGATCCCAGCGAAGACAACATGATCGAAACCGATGCCTTGCAGATGATCGAATTCGGTTGCGAATATCTGTTTGTCACCGGCGTGCCGGGGGATGCGCACGATGTGACGAATCTGCTGTTTTCCGAAGACGGACTGGTGCGCAGTGCCAGCTGGCCGCGGCAGACCGGGCCCTTTGCAGGAGCAGGCAACACCTTGTCGGCTACCATTACGGCGATGCTCGCCAACGGCCTTGACGTGCCCGAAGCTGTGGCAGAGGCTGAAGAATTCACCAATGCCACGCTCTCGCATGCGCAGAGACTCGGCATGGGCAAGCTGATCCCTGACCGTTTTTTCTGGGCACGGGAAGGAGATGCGGATTCAGCAGGATCCTGAATCCGCGTCATTGACAAAGACGAACGATAACAACAACGACAGCCACGTGCCTTCGGGCGCGACAACAAGAAGGCTGTTCATACTATGGGGGCTGATATGTCCAACAACGAAACCTTGTTCGCCCGCGCACAGCGCAGCACGCCGGGCGGCGTGAATTCTCCCGTACGTGCTTTCCGCTCGGTCGGCGGCACGCCGCGTTTCATCACTCGTGCCGAAGGCCCGTGGTTCTGGGATGCCGATGGTAAGCGCTATATCGATTACATCGGCTCATGGGGACCGGCCATCGTCGGTCATTCGCATCCGGAGGTGATCAGCGCGGTCCAGCAGGCCGCCGCGCGTGGCCTGTCATTCGGCGCGCCGACCGAGGGCGAGATCCTGATGGCCGAAGAAATCTGCAAGATCGTGCCTTCGATCGAGCAGGTGCGACTCGTCTCTTCCGGCACCGAGGCAGCGATGAGCGCGCTGCGGCTGGCGCGCGGCGCCACCGGTCGCGATCTGGTGATCAAATTCGAAGGCTGCTATCACGGCCATGCCGATTCGATGCTGGTCAAAGCGGGCAGTGGCCTGCTGACTTTCGGCAATCCGACCTCGTCCGGCGTGCCGGAAGATTTTGCGAAGCATACGATGGTGCTCGACTACAACAACAGCGAGCAGCTGGAAGACGCCTTCAAGAACCTCGGCGACAAGATCGCCGCCGTGATCGTCGAACCCGTCGCCGGCAACATGAATCTCTTGCCCGCAACGCCCGAGTTCCTGCAGACCATGCGCACGCTGTGCAGCCAGCATGGCGCGCTGCTGTTGTTCGATGAAGTGATGTCGGGCTTCCGCGTGGCACTGGGCGGTGCGCAGGCACTGTATGGCATTCAACCTGACATGACTGTGCTGGGCAAAGTGATTGGCGGCGGCTTGCCGGTAGCGGCTTTCGGTGGACGTGCTGACCTGATGAAGCATCTGGCGCCGCTCGGTCCGGTGTATCAGGCGGGCACCTTGTCGGGCAATCCGGTCGCGGTGGCCGCCGGCATGACGACACTGAAGATCATTCAGCGCCCCGGCTTCTATGAGGCGCTGACGACGCAGACGAAAAAACTGGTCGACGGGTTGTCAACCGCAGCGGCGTCAGCAGGGGTCAGTTTCTGTGCAAATTCGGTGGGTGGCATGTTCGGCATCTACTTTGCGGCGAAGGTGCCGGTGGACTATGCGCAGATGATGGCCTGCGACAAAGAGCGCTTCAATAAATTCTTCCATGCGATGCTGGATGACGGTGTGTATCTTGCGCCATCGGCGTTCGAGGCAGGATTTGTGTCAGCTGCCCATGATGATGCGGCGATTGAGGCGACCTTGTCAGCAGCGCGTTCGGCGTTTGGGAAGTTGGGCTGACAACTTACAAAAGCACTGCCGGGCGTCGCAACGCAGATCGCGATGCCCGGGCTTCAGCGAGGTTATCTCAACCACCCCCGCCGTCTGAAATACCAGAACGGCGTCACCGCGCTGGCAATCATCAACAACAACGCAAACGGATAACCCAGCGACCAGTTCAGCTCCGGCAGCACGCGGAAGTTCATCCCGTAGATACTCGCAATCAGCGTCGGCGGCAGGAAGGCGACCGAAGCGACCGAGAAGATCTTGATGATCTTGTTCTGATTGATGTTGATGAAACCGACGGTCGCATCCATCAGGAAGTTGATTTTGTCGAACAGGAAGGCCGTGTGTCCATCCAGCGACTCGATATCACGCAGGATCTGGCGCGCATCATCGAACTGATCCGAGCTGAGCAGTCGTCCGCGCATCAGGAAGCTGACTGCGCGGCGGGTGTCCATCATGTTGCGGCGGATCCGGCCATTCAAGTCTTCCTCGCGAGCCATCGCTGACAGCGACTCGGCCGCATCCTGATCGCTGAAGTCTTTCTGCAGCACGCTGCGACTGACTTCCTCAAGGTTCTGATAAATGCCTTCCAGCGCGTCCGCCGAATATTCGACATCGGTCGCGTACAGGTCGAGCAGCACATCCTTGAAGTCGCCTATCGAGCCGGGGCGCGAACGGGCGCGCATGCGCACCAGCCGGAAGACCGGCAGGTCATCGCTGTGCATCGAGAACAGCATGTTGCGGGCAAGGATGAAGGCCACGGTCACCACGCGCGATTCGCCCTCATCTTCTTCGAGCAGGAAGTCCGAGCGCAGGTGCAGGTCGCCATTGTCGCCCTCGTAATAGCGGGCCGATGCCTCGATGTCCTTGACTTCGTCCTCGTCAGGCAGCGTCACGCCATAGATACCACGCACCCAGTCGCGCTCTTCCTCGCTGGGATCGGTCAGGTCAACCCAGATCGGCGCGGCGCGCTCAAGGTCGTCGCGGGTCTCGATATTGACCTGACTCAGGCGTCCGTTCTGAAGGACGAATACATTGATCATAAACTCTCCCTGCCGCACATCGTGCGGCCATGATGGCGGCAAACGAACCACCACCGGTAAACCTGTTCGTCAGGGAGCGTGGCCAGAGGCCATGCGCGCCTGCTTACCCTGGCCCGGGCAAGCGGCACGCGGAAAGGAGCGTCAGCTTGCAGCGGGCCCGTCGAATGACGGTCGATGATGTGAAGTGGGACTGCCCAAAGGGGGTCTCCGTTGTTAAAAACGGTGCAAGTGTACTGAGATCAGCGTGCCGAGGCAAGCCGTGATGCCCGACGCCCGTCGGGATGTCAGGGCAGCTCCGCGCTGTTCATCCTTTGCATGATCAGCGTACTGCGGCGAGACAGATAGCCGGAATCCATGTGCCGGCCAAAATATCTCGGATTCGGCAGCATCACTGCCAGCCTTGCCGCTTCCTGAGGACCGAGCGCGGCCGCCGGGACACCGAAGTAGCGCTGAGCGCCCGCCTCGGCACCGAACACCCCCGTGCCCAATTCGATCACGTTCAGATAGATCTCAAAGATGCGCCGCTTGTCCATCACCATTTCCAGCATGAAAGTAATCACCATCTCCTGTGCCTTGCGCAGATAGCTGCGTTGTCCGGACAAGAAGAGATTCTTCGCCAGCTGCTGTGTGATGGTCGAGCCACCAGAGACGACTTTGCCTTTTTTGGCGTTCTTTTCGTAGGCCTTTTGCAAGGCCTGCCAGTCGACACCGTCATGATCAGCGAAGTTCGCATCCTCGGCGGCGATGATCGCGCGCTTCAGGTGTACCGAGATGCGGTTATACGGCACCCATTTGTGCTGCAGCGTAGCCTTGGGATTTTTCTCCTGCAGTTTTTCGAGCTGATAGCGCATGAATGCCGTCGAGCTCGGATTGAACTTCACCCACCAACAGATATGCAGGAAGTACCAGGCCTGCAGCAAGAGCACCAGCACCAGCGGCACACCGATCAGCCACAGCAAGAGCTTGCGCCGCAGGCTCATAGCGTCGAGCGCAGCCACTGATAGACCGGCGCTGTCTGCGGGCGCACGCCGCGCCAGAGGTAGAACGACTCGGCCGCCTGCTCGACCAGCATGCCCAGCCCGTCGCGTACGTGCGCACCCTGCTGGCTTGCGAGCTGCAGGAATGGCGTGGGCTGTGCGGCATACATCATGTCGTAGACAAAGCTGTGAGGGCCGACTACTGAAGCGGGCACCGGTGGCAGTTCGGACGACAGGCTCGCGGAGGTGGCATTGATCACGACATCGAAAGACCCGGTGAGACTATCGAAGCTGCACGCCTCGATCGATGCCGACCCGCCTGAAAACTGTGCCGCCAATTCTGCCGCGCGCTCCGGCGTGCGGTTCGCTATCACCAGCCGGGCCGGCGATTCTGCAAGCAGCGGCAGGATCACGCCTCGGGCCGCGCCGCCTGCGCCCAGCAGCAGCAAGCGCTTGCTGCTCAGCGGAACGCCGGCCGCCTGCACAATGTCGCGCACCAGTCCGACACCATCGGTGTTATCGCCGAAGACCTGTCCATCCCTGACGTGCAGCGTATTGACTGCGCCGGCGGCCTGCGCTCTCTCGCTGAGTTCATCCGCAAAGCGAAAAGCCTCCAGCTTGAAAGGCACGGTGACATTCGCACCTCGTCCGCCAGAGGCGATAAAGGCTTTCACCGTCGCGTCGAAAGCATCGACCGGCGCCAGCAGGCGCTCATAGCTGATCTGCTGTCCGGTTTGTTCAGCAAAGCGCGCATGGATCTGCGGCGATTTACTGTGCGCGATCGGATTGCCGATCACGACGTAGCGATCAGGAGCGCTCATCGTTCAGTGCCCGGCCCCGTTTGGAGCACGTCGTCCCGGGTGAATTTGAAGCGAGTGATGATTTCCCACACATGGGTCTTGCCGTCAGCGGTCGCCGAGCGCGGAAAATGCCCGAAGGGCGCGGCGCGCCGGACGATGGCAAGTGCCGCACGATCCAGCATGGGATTGCCCGAGCTGCGCTCGATGCGCGGGCCACCCTCTTTGTCATAGAGCGAACCGTCCTGATAGACCGGGATGTAAACGATGAGCTCACCGTAGATTTTTTTTCCATCCTGTTGCGGGAAGTAGCGGGTGCCGGTCTGTTCGATCTGCTTTTGCAGCGCAGTGTAATACAACGCATACGCCACTTCGCGCGTGCTTGGCGTCAGCTGAGTCTTCAGCGGCCGCTTGTTGTAGTCAGCAACGTTGCGCGCAATCTCGGCCTCGCGCCGCGCCAGCGCAATGCTATCGACCGGCGCGGCGACCGGAGAGCGTTCGGCACGCTGCCGGAGCTCCCGGTCAGGAACCTGCATCTTCTCGCGCGAGAGCGTGCTCAATCGGGTCAGCAGACGATTCTGCTGCTGCTCCAGCTCGGCGATGCGACGTCGCTGGGTCTCGAGATGATTGCCATCCACCGACTGCTGCAGGTTGGGCAAGGGCGATGTCGCGCGTCCCGACTCCGACTGCCCGCCACCATCGAGATTGGCCTGCGCCAGCGCATCCGCCTTGCGCGGCGCCTTGTCGTGACGCGCATTAACGAGAATGATCTCCAGACTACTGGCCAGCGGCCGGGTTTTCGGCATCTCTGGCGGAGAAAACCGAAGGGCGAGCAGCGCGCCATGCAGCAGCAGCGAGGCAGCGATCGCTATCGTCAACAGCCGGTGCTCTGCGACGTACCGCCTCATGATCAGCCGGCTGCCTCGGGGGGCGCGGCAGCGCCTTCATTCTCGGAAGGCTCGCCCGGGACGGCCTGTTCTGCTGACGGTTCCTCTGACGGCTCCGCGGTCTGTTCAGCCGCCATCTCCGTTTCATCTGCAATGTCGGCTTCCTCCAGCTCGATCGCCCCGTCGAGCGTCGTCGCTGCGGTATTTACCTCCAACACCCGCGCCTGCACCGTCAAATCGACAGCATCCCATGAGATCAGCTCGATCTTCAGCTGCGTGCCTCGCGGATGACGGGTGCCGGGCATCGGAACGATCAGCGGTATGTCGGTCAGGCGCAGCACATCATCTTTCAGCAGCACCGCATCGACATGGCGCGCGGATTGCTGCTCCAGCCAGCGCAGACACCAGTAGCGCTCCATCGTCGACTGGAATTCCGCATAAGCCGAGTAAGCGCTGTCGAAGGCTGAGACGATTGCGAACAGGTCGGCATCCTTGGGCTTGAAGGGCGCGACCAGCGGTGCGGTGACGCCATGCTTCACGCACGCGAGTATCTGCCACTGATTGACGAGGTCGGTATATCGGCGCAGGGGTGACGTGCTCCACGCATACTGATCGACGCCCAGGCCCTGATGGGGTGCCGCATGCGTGAGCATGCGCACCTGCATGCGGTTCGCCCAGCCGCCACCGCCCTGGGTGCGGTAGATGCCGGGCACGCCATGCTCATGCATCAGCCGGCCCCAGCTGCTGTTGGCGAAGATCATCAGCTCGGCGACGATCTTGTCGAGGGGCGCGCCACGCTTGCGACGGGTGATGGTGACGACGTCGTCCTCGACGTAGAAATTGAAATCAACCCGGTTGTTCTGCTCAGGCCGCAGGCCAAAGCTTTCGCGTTTGGCCATGCGGGCACGTTCCAACACCTGTGCCCACTGCCACAGCAGCTCGATCTCCTGCTGGTGCGGGTAATCGCCGGCACCCGCGGCGAGATTGTCCTCGGTGACGATCTCATCCAGATCGTTGTGACGCAGATTGGCTGCAATAGGCACGGCCTCGGCAACGGTCTCGGTGGCCACCACCGACCAGTCGCGAATATCCAGCGTCGCATAGAGCGACAGCGCGGGACGCACGCCGCCTTCGGCCAGCGTGAAGGCATCGACCAGTTCGTCGGGCAGCATGGTGATCTTGTCACCCGGCATATACACCGTGCTCATGCGCGCACGCGCCACGGCATCGATCGCATCATCGCGCGCGATGCCCAGACCCGGCGCAGCGATGTGAATGCCTATCCTGACCTTGCCATCCTCCAGCATCCGCACCGAAAACGCATCATCGATTTCTGTCGTGGTGACATCATCAATCGAAAACGCCTGCACGTCGGCCTGCGGCAGTGGCGGCATCGCGGGCAGGCTCAGCGCGGGGAAGCCGGTGCCCTTCGGGAAGTGCTCGAACAAGAAGCGCTGATGGTGCAGCTCCTTCGGCGAGGGCAGCGCGCCGACCGAGAGCATCAGCCGGGCCGGCGTCGTCTGCAGCTCGGTGCACGCGGCTTCGATCGCCTTGTATTCGATGCTGTTCTTGTCCGGCTTGAACAGCAGCTGGCGGACCATCGACGCCATCGAGGCCGGCAGCTTGCCGGACTTGAGCTCGTCTACCTGAGCGGCTTGCACCTGGGCTTGCTGCTTTTTCTTTTCTATCCCGGCCAGTGCCGCCTGCAGCGTTGCGGCGGGTGCGGCCTTGTAGCGGCCCTTACCCTTCTTGTGAAAATAAATGGGCGATGCGGCGAGTGCCAGCAACAAGCCGGCCGCTTCTTCAGGCCGGGGGGGATGGCCGAAGTACTCAGCGCCCAGATCAGCGACGCCGAACTCTTCCTCGCCAGCGACTTCCCACAGGAAGCTGATATCCACCTCGCCTGACAGGGCGCTGGCCCTTTCCATCAGCTCAGCAGGCGATGGTGCCTCGAACTGCAGCAGCACATCGCGCGCGCGTACCTTGGTGCGTTTTCCCGAAGGCGTCTCGACCTGGAAAGCCTCTCCCTGCTGGGTGAGCACAGCGCCCACCTTGAAATCGCCGGATTCTTCAAAAAACAGATTCATTCAACTCACTCGGCGAAAAAATTCATCCGGCCACCCACCTCTGCGCTCCTCTCAGGGGAAGCAAAAGTGGATGACCTCCTCCATGTACTGCGCAAAATCCGACAGCCCATGATCACTGCCTTCGATGACCTTGTGCCGGGCTCCCGGATAATGGCCAACCATCTGCCGCCAGTCGAGCACTTCATCCCCCGTGGCAGCGACCAGAAAGTAGCGCTCAGGCCGGGTGATGCGATGGCGGGCGATCGGCGCCAGTTCATCGACATACTCGGCACGAAACTCGAACTGCTCATCCGAGTGCCACGCCCGCTGGACACCCACCTGCTTGCGCAGATCTTCGGCGGGCGTGATCGCGGGATTGAGCAGCACCGCACGGCAGCCATATTCTTCTGCCAGCGCGGTCGCATAAAAGCCGCCGAGTGACGAGCCGATCAGCGCAAGTTCTTCAGCGCGCACGGACTGGCAGAGAGAGCGCGCCAACTGCATGGCTGCTGTCGGAGACGCCGGCAACTGAGGACACTGAAACAGAGGCGACTGGCCCCTGCCTGCAAAATAATCGCTCAGCAGGCGTGCCTTGTAGGATTGCGGCGATGAGCGAAATCCGTGCAGGTAAAGAATCATCCTTAGCGCTCGGCAGAGCCTCTAGGCGGCCGCAGACTGCAGCGCATCCAGCAGCTTCTGGTGCACTCCGCCAAAACCGCCGTTGCTCATCACGAGCACCGAGTCACCGGGTCTGGCCGCTGCGGTCACGGCGTCCACCAGTGCAGAAAGATCGTCGAATGCGCGCGCCTTGTCACCGAGCGGCGACAAGGCCGCGCCCAGATCCCAGCCCAGCGCCTCCTTGCCATCGCCTTTTGCGCCGTAACCGAACACCAGATCAGCGGCCTTCAGGCTGCCGGGCAGCGCATCTTTCATCGTGCCGAGCTTCATCGTGTTCGAACGCGGCTCCAGCACGGCAAGGATGCGCGAGGCGCCAACCTTGCGCCGCAGTCCCTCGACCGTGGTGGCAATCGCGGTCGGATGATGCGCGAAATCGTCAATGACCGTGATGCGGTTGACCACGCCACGCACTTCCATGCGGCGCTTCACATTCTGGAAACTGGACAGTGAATCGATCGCCTGCGCCGGGGGCACTCCCGTATGTCGCGCGGCAGCAATGGCGGCGATCGCATTCCAGTGATTGTGCTCGCCGGTGAGATCCCAGCTGACGGTGCCCTGCCGCTGCCCATCAAGATAGACATCGAAACGGCCATCGCCATGCTCGACCATGCGCCAGTGCTCCTCATCGCTGCCATTGAACCATTCGACCTCGCTCCAGCAGCCGCGCGCGATCACTCGACGCAGAGACTCCTGACCGCCGTTCGCAATGATTCGCCCTATCGCGGGAATCGTGCGCACCAGATGATGGAACTGGGTCTCGATGGCAGCGAGATCAGGAAAGATATCAGCGTGATCGTATTCAAGGTTATTGAAGATCGCGGTGCGCGGACGGTAGTGGATGAATTTGCTGCGCTTGTCGAAAAACGCAGTGTCGTATTCATCGGCTTCGATCACAAAAAAAGGCGCCTGCGCAGCCTCGCCACCCAGCCTTGCCGACACGCCGAAATTCAGCGGCACGCCGCCGATCAGAAAACCCGGCGCGTAGCCCGCCTGCTCGAGAATCCAGGCCAGCATGGAGGACGTGGTGGTCTTGCCATGCGTGCCCGCGACGGCAAGCACCCATTTGTCATGCAGGATGTACTCACCCATCCACTGCGGGCCGGACATATACGGCAGGCCGCGGTTCATGATGGTTTCCATCAGCGGATTGCCGCGCGAGACCACGTTGCCGATCACGTACATGTCGGGCTGCAGGCTGAGCTGATGCTGGCCATAACCTTCGATCAGCTCGATGCCCTGCTCGCGCAGTTGCGTGCGCATCGGAGGATAGACATTAGCATCGCGACCGGTGACTTTGTGGCCCGCCTCTTTCGCGAGCACGGCAAGGCCGCCCATGAAAGTGCCGCAGATGCCGAGAATGTGGATGTGCATGGATGATCAGGTCAAGGTAATCTACGGATTTTACCCGAGCCGGCACAGGGGGAAATGCCAGTGCGCATGCGCAGTTTCAGCAAATGAGCTGCTGGTATCCTCGCAGGTCTCCTTTGCACCGGTTCATGACACCCGGAACTCATGAAGATCACCCATCCCGGCGATGCTGAGGCGCTGCGCGCTGAAATCGCCGCCGCTGCCGCGCGCATGATTGCTGAGGATGGCGCTGACTATGGCACGGCGAAACGCAAAGCTGCCAAAATGATTCTCGGAAATCAGAAAATCCGGGGCGATATCCTGCCCGACAATGCGCAAATCGAGGCCGAGGTGCGGGAGTATCAGACCTTGTTTTTTGGCGATGCCCACGCGGAGCGGTTGCGGCATCTGCGCGAACTCGCGCTGGCGCTGATGGAAAAGCTCTCCGATTTCAGCCCCTACCTGACCGGTGCCGTGCTGAATGGCACTGCGGGCGAGCACTCGGATATTCATCTGCAACTCTTCGCGGAAAGCGGCAAGGAGGTCGCGGTGTTTCTGCTCAATCAGGACGTCAACTACGAGGTCTCTGAAGCGCCGCATTTTCGCCATCCGGGACGCTCGGTGGAGGTGCTGTCCTTCTTCTGGCAGGGCGAGGCCGCGCATCTGGCGCTTTACGAACATGATGACCTGCGCCATACCGGCAAAGGCGGCCCGCAAAAGCGGCTGGAACGCGCAGATCTCGCCGCAGTAAAGCGGCTGCTGGACTCGGATAACGACCCTTTGACAAGCGACGAATGAACAAGAAAATCACCCTATTTGTTGCCATTGCCCTCTTATCTTCGCTGATCGGCATCTATGTCGGCACGCAAAGATTCACGCCGGCGATGCCGGCCGATCCCGCCGTTGCCAAACTGATGCAAACCTCCCTGCCGGATGCCAACGATCAACCGCACCGCTTGTCCGACTGGAGTGGCAAGATCCTGCTGGTGAATTTCTGGGCCCCGTGGTGCCCGCCCTGCGTTGCCGAGATGCCGGAGCTGGTCGAGCTGCAACAGGAGATGAGCACCAAAAATCTACAAATTGTCGGCATCGGAATCGATTCCCCGTCCAATATCCGGCAATTCGCCGAGAAGCATCAGATCAGCTTTCCCTTGCTGATCGCCGGCATGCAGGGCACTGAACTCTCCCGTGAGCTGGGCAATCAGGCCGGCGGACTGCCGTTTACTGTGCTGCTCGACGCGAAGGGTCAAGTGCGGCAGACTTATCTGGGCAAGCTGAACATGACGCAGGTGCGCGCCGATCTTGCCGGACTCTGAAAACGTCCCGGCATCGGCGCACGGGGGCACAACAGAAAAGTCACCCGAACAAAGCCGCCTGATTTTCAAAATTGAATCAATATAAGCGCGATAAGCGTTTCTGCTTGCCATCTTGCGGCAAATGGCAGCAAAATGCCGTCTTCCTCGGCAAATCAAGGCCTAAATATGGCAACAAACATTCTGCTGCTGAATGGCCCCAACCTGAATCTGCTCGGCAACCGCGAACCTGAAGTCTATGGCTCTGCGACATTATCCGACGTGGAGAGCGAGGCGAAACGGGTGGCTGCTGCTGCCGGTGCCACGCTCACCTGCTTCCAGAGCAATCATGAAGGCGCTCTGATTGACCGCATTCACGCGGCAAAAGCGGAAGGCATCGACGCCATCGTGATCAATCCCGGTGGGCTCACGCATACGAGCGTTGCCTTGCGCGATGCGCTGTCCGGCGTGGCGCTGCCAGTGGTCGAAGTGCATATCTCGAATATCCACCAGCGCGAACCCTTCCGGCACCACTCGTATATTTCTGGCATCGCAACCGGCGTGATCTGCGGGCTCGGCGTGGACGGTTACCGGGTTGCCATCGAATTTGTCATTAAAAAGCTATAATTAGCACATATCGCGCCTTATTTTTCCCGATCTGGCTCCTCTCCGGAGTACGCTGATCGGGCATCCCCAACCCCCACGAGTGATTACAACATGGATTTACGAAAGCTCAAGACCCTCATCGACCTGGTAGCCGAATCCGATATCTCGGAACTCGAAGTGACCGAAGGCGAGAGCAAGGTCAGGATCGTCAAAGGCGGCACTGCCAGCCACAGCCAGGTCGTGATGATGCCGCAGCCAGCGGCCGCGCCTGCCGCACCGGCCCCGGCGGCTGTCGCTGCTGCCCCCGCAGCCGCTCCGGCGGAAGCACCGGCAGCCGCACCGGCGCCTGCCGGACATGTCGTGAAGTCGCCCATGGTGGGCACCTTCTATCGCGCCTCTGCGCCGGGCGCTGCCCCGTTTGTCGAGATCGGCACCGCCGTCAAACAAGGCGAGACGGTGTGCATCATCGAAGCGATGAAGCTGCTCAACGAGATCGAGGCCGACGCCTCCGGCGTGATCAAGGAAATCCTCGTCGAGAACGGCCAGCCGGTGGAATTTGGTCAGCCCCTGTTCATCATCGGCTGATACCATGTTTGAAAAAATTCTCATTGCCAATCGTGGAGAAATCGCTCTGCGCATCCAGCGCGCGTGCCGCGAAATGGGCATCAAGACCGTGGTCGTCCACTCCGAGGCCGATCGCGAAGCCAAGTACGTAAAACTGGCCGACGAATCGGTGTGCATTGGGCCTGCGCCCTCGGCCCAGAGCTATCTGTCCATGCCGGCGATCATCAGCGCCGCCGAAGTCACGGATGCGGAAGCGATTCTCCCCGGCTATGGCTTCTTATCCGAGAACGCCGACTTTGCCGAGCGCGTCGAACAATCCGGCTTCGTCTTCATTGGTCCGCGTCCGGAATCGATTCGCCTGATGGGCGACAAGGTGTCAGCCAAGCAAGCGATGATCAAGGCGGGCGTGCCTTGCGTTCCCGGCTCGGAAGGCGCACTGCCGGACGATCCCAAGGTCATCATCCAGACCGCACGCCGCATCGGCTATCCGGTGATCATCAAGGCCGCTGGCGGCGGCGGCGGACGCGGCATGCGCGTGGTGCATACCGAGGCAGCGCTGCTCAATGCCGTCACGATGACCAAGACCGAAGCGGGCGCGGCCTTCAGCAATCCCGAGGTCTATATGGAGAAGTACCTCGAGAATCCGCGCCATGTGGAAATCCAGGTGCTGGCCGATGAATTCAAGAGTGCGATCTGGCTCGGCGAGCGCGACTGCTCGATGCAGCGCCGCCACCAGAAAGTGATCGAGGAAGCACCAGCCCCGGGCATTCCGCGCAAGCTGATCGAGAAGATCGGCGACCGCTGCGCGGAAGCCTGCCGCAAGATCGGCTATCGGGGCGCCGGCACCTTCGAATTCCTGTACGAAGCGGGTGAGTTCTACTTCATCGAGATGAACACCCGTATTCAGGTCGAGCATCCGGTGACAGAGATGATCACCGGTGTCGACCTCGTTCAAGAGCAGATTCGCATCGCGGCTGGCGAGAAGCTGCGCTTCAAGCAGCGCGACATCGTGCTCAAAGGCCATGCGATCGAGTGCCGCATCAATGCGGAAGATCCTTTCAAGTTCACGCCCTCACCGGGACGCATTCAGGCCTGGCACGCGCCCGGCGGCCCCGGCATCCGCGTCGACTCGCATGCCTATGCGGGCTACTACGTACCACCCAACTATGATTCCATGGTCGGCAAGGTGATCTCTTATGGCGCCACGCGCGATCAGGCGATACGCCGGATGCAGATCGCGTTGTCCGAGATGGTGGTCGAGGGCATCCTGACGAATATCCCGCTGCATCGCGACCTGATGGTCGATGCCCGTTTCGCCGAAGGCGGCACCAACATCCATTATCTGGAGCAAAAGCTCGCCAGCAAAAAGTGAGATCAGATGAGCTGGACTGAGATTGTTCTTGAGGTGCCGCGCGACCAGGCTGAGCGCTTGTCCGATGCACTGATGGAGTCAGGGGCGCTGTCGGTCTCCGTTGAAGATGCCGACGAGGGCACCGAAGCCGAGCGCCCGCTGTTTGGCGAGCCCGGCATGGAGCCGGAGCAGCACGCGTGGGAACGCAGCCGCGTCGTGGCGCTAGCCGATGCGCACGCCGATCTTGCGGCGCTGGTCAGCGACGCCTGCGCGCTGTGCGAGCTGCAGCCCGTGCCTGCCTTCACTGCGAGAAGCGTCGCCGATCAGGACTGGGTGCGGCTGACACAATCGCAATTCGAACCTATCCCCATAGGGCACCGCATCTGGGTCGTGCCCAGCTGGCATCAGGCCCCCGAACCCGACGCCATCGTGCTTGAGCTCGATCCGGGCCTCGCCTTCGGCACCGGCAGTCATCCGACCACACGGCTGTGCATGGAGTGGATGGAAGCGAACCTGAACAAGAACGAATCGCTGCTCGACTATGGCTGCGGCTCTGGCATTCTGGCGATGCTGGGCGAAAAGCTGGGCGCGCGTCCTGTCGACGGCGTCGACATCGACCCGCAGGCCATCGTCTCTGCGCGCGACAACAGCGAGCGCAACCACTGCGAGATCGCCTGCTTCCTGCCGGAAGCATTCGCCGCCGAGCGCAAGGACATGCGTTATGCGCTGGTGGTGGCCAACATCCTGTCCGGCCCGCTGAAAGTCATGGCACCGATGCTGTGCGGACGCGTCGCGCCGGGCGGTCGGCTGCTGCTCTCGGGCGTGCTGGCAAGACAGGCGGATGAAGTGATCGCCGCTTACGCCAGCTTCATCCGGCTGAGCGTCTGGAATGAGCGCGAAGGCTGGGTCGCGCTCGCCGGACGGCTGGGCGAGCTTGCAATCGATTAATATACCCAGCCATGCTTGCCACCCGTTGCCCCCATTGCCAGACGCGCTTTCGCGTCACCTCCGCACAGCTCGAGCTTCGCGCCGGGCTGGTGCGCTGCGGCGCTTGCCGCGAGATCTTCAACGGGCGTGAGCATCTGCTGGGCGACCCGGAAGAAATCGAAACACTGAGCACGACGGCGGAAGACCCGGAGGACCGGATGACGCTGATCGATTTCGGCTCCCTGCGCGCGAATCAGCCAGCAGTCACCTCAAGGATGCAGGAAGAGCTGGACGAATTGTCCAAGGCGATCGCTGACCTGCAGGCAAAACCCTGGCGCGAAAGCACGCCGCACGAACTGGCGGCCGAGCCTGTCGCCCCGACATCAGCAGAGCCGGCGGCCGCCCTGGCGCCGGTTGCAGCCTCAGCGCCTGCGCCGACACCCGACTTCGTCGCAAAGGCGCGCAGGCAACACCAGAGCGCGAGCCAGTGGAAACTGGTACTGTGGCTGGGCATACCCCTGCTGCTGGCCCTGCTGGCGGCGCAGCTCACTTATGTTTTCCGCGCCGATATCGCCGCGCACTCGCCGGAGGCAAGCCGCTACCTGCGCGCTGCCTGCGCCCGCCTGGGCTGCCAGATCAAGCTGCCACAGCACATTGATCTGCTGTCGCTGGAATCCAGCCATCTGCAGGAGGTGCCCGGGCAGCAAGCGCAATACATGCTGACCGCGCTGCTGCGCAATCAGGCGGACACCGTGCAGGCATGGCCCTCGCTGGATCTGCAGCTCAAGACAGACAGCGGTCAGCCGCTGGTGCGCAAGGTGCTCGAACCCGTCAATTACCTGAACACCGCCGACCTGAAAAAAGGCATCGCTGCCCATGCCGAGCAAGAAATACAGATCAGCTTCGAACTGAGCGGCGAGCATCCGGGAGGATTCAGCGTCACGCTGTTCTATCACTGACCCCGCGGACCTTGCACAAACAGGCTCGCAGTCAGCGCGCCTTGCCCCTCCCGATCAACCATCATCCCTTACCGAGACCTTCCCATGACTTCCCTGATCTGCGGCTCCATGGCCTTCGACACCATCATGTCTTTTCATGGCCGTTTCTCCGAAGCTTTGCTGGCCGACCAGCTGCACAAGATCAACGTCGCCTTTCTGGTGCCGGGCATACGCCGGGAATTCGGGGGCTGCGCGGGTAACATTGCCTACAACCTGAAGCTGCTCAATGGCGATCCGCTGATCATGGCCACCATCGGCATGGATGGTGTGCCTTACATGGAGCGTCTGGACAAGCTGGGCATCAGCCGGCGCTGCATCCGCCCCATCAATGACGCCTACACCGCGCAAGCCTTCATTACGACGGATGCCGATAACAACCAGATCACCGCATTTCATCCCGGCGCGATGGGCAGCTCGCACCTGAACAAGATTGCGGACGCAGGCAAGGTCAAGCTGGCGATCGTCGCGCCCGATGGTCGCGATGGCATGATCGAACATGCGCGCGACTGCGCCGAGCAAGGCATTCCCTTCATTTTTGATCCGGGCCAGGGGCTGCCGATGTTCAGTGGCGAAGAGCTGATCCGCTTCATTGACATGGCGACCTATGTGGCAGTCAACGATTACGAAGCCGAGCTGCTCACCGAGCGCACTGGCCTCTCGCTGGCGCAAGTGGCCGAGCGGGTGTCTGCGCTGATCGTCACCCGTGGCGAACAGGGCGCGGAAATCTACACGAGCCGGGAGCGGTATGACATTCCGGTGGTGCGCGTCGATCAGGTCATCGACCCGACCGGCTGCGGCGATGCCTTCCGCGCCGGCATGCTGTACGGCCTGACGAATGACATGGACTGGATGACGATAGGCCGTCTGTCCTCGTTGATGGGCGCGATCAAAATCTCCAGCCAGGGCGGACAGAACCACGTGCTCACACGTGATGAGATTGAACAGCGCTTTGAGAAAGAATTCGGTTACCGTTTTTAAACGCGCTCAGAGTGCCTTCGGGATTCAGGCGAGCAGTCTGAGCTTCGCCTGATCGACATCCAGATCGGCCTTCACCTCCAGCAGCTTCTGGCGGCTGGTATGACCATGACTGACCGTGACCGCCTTGCGAGCCACACCCAGCCGCGCCGCAATGAAGCGCTCCAGCGCCTCGTTCGCCTTGCCATCTACTGGTGGCGCATTCAGCCGGACCTTCAGTGCGCCGTCGACCTCACCCGCCACTTCAGAGCGCGACGCATTGGGCTGCACATGAACGGCGATTCGCAAGCCCTCGCCATGCTGGCTGCACCAGGGACGCGGCATCAATAGATCAGGCCCAGCAGCAGATTATCCGTGACGAAGAGGAGGATCCTCAGCAGCAGGAAGGCGACGATCGGTGACAGGTCCACGCCGGCAATCGGTGGTATCAGCCTGCGCAATGGCCGCATCAGAGGATCATTCAGCGCACGCACCAGCGGCGCCAGCGGCGCATCGGGATTGACCCAGCTGAAAATCACTTCGATCACGATCAGGCCGATGAAGCCATACGCGAGCCAGTGGATCATCGTCATCACGGATAGCAGCAGCCAGGGCTGGGCAGCAAACGCGGAGCGCACGCCGAGTTCGATCGCGACCGACAACAGCGCAACCAGCACCGCAGCGCACAGGCTGGCCCAGTCAAGCCCACCCCAGCCGGGCATCACGCGCCGCAAGGGCAGCACCAGCCAGTCGGTCAGTTTGAAGATGAACTGGCCCAGCGAGAACGGCGGCCTGACCCGCACCGCCTGCATCCAGAAACGCAGCAGCAGCAGCGCTGCCAGCAACGTGGCGACGGTGTCGATGATCAGATTGAATATGCTGTAGACCACGCTGGCTCCGGAAGGTCAGAGGGTTTGCCCGGACAGGGCAAAAAAAATCCCGCCGCAGACGCAGCCGTCTGCAGCGGGGATTTTGCCCGAAAGCGCAGCGTCCGGGGTGATGCTCAGGGACGCACGCCGGTCGGGAACGGCCAGGCCGCTGCGGGGCTGAGCACCGTCTTGATCGCGGTCGCTGGCGCGGGTGCCGCTACCGGTGCTGCCGCAGGCTTGGCTACTGCCTTTTTGGGTGCCGCCTTCTTTGGCGCTGCTTTTTTGGGTGCCGCTTTCTTTGGCGCCGCCTTTTTCGGCGCTGCCTTCTTGGCTGCAGGCTTCTTGGCTACCGTCTTTTTCGCAGCCTTCTTGGCCGCGGGCTTCTTCGCTACCGCTTTCTTGGCGGCCTTCTTGGCGACTTTCTTCACCGCCTTCTTGGCGGTCTTTTTGGCCGCAGGCTTTTTGGCTGCCGGCTTTTTCTTCGCTACGGCTTTCTTCGCCACTTTCTTGGCCGCTTTCTTGGCGACCTTCTTGGCGGCGGGCTTCTTCGCTACTGCTTTCTTCGCGACTTTCTTGGCGACTTTCTTCGCAGCCTTCTTGACGGCCTTCTTGGCGACCGGCTTCTTCTTCGCTACAACCTTCTTCGCCACTACCTTCTTCTTGGCCGCTGCCTTCTTGGCTACCGGCTTTTTCTTCGCTGCCGGCTTTTTCTTAGCCGCAGTTTTCTTCTTTGCTGTTGCCATTGCTTTCTCCTTCACGTGATCACGTATCACAAGGTACATAAGGGAAACCCGTCTGGACCTGAAGGACCAAGCGGATTATTCATCGGCGCAAACCAGTCTCGGGTTTGCGCTAATGAATTCGGCACCCGCTGAACTGCTGCATCTCCTCGATGATGCAGCGCTTCAGCGTGCAGCCGGGCGAGACTCGTCTCTTGTGCTCGCCGGCCAAAAAAAACGCCGGCAGAAATGCCGGCGCGGGTATGCGGATGCAGAAAGGCCCACTCATTTTCCGAAGAATACGCCGCCGTACCCGTGAGGCTCGGGAGTGAGAACGGTTTGAAAAGAGTCTGATTCGGCCCGGTACTGTCCATCAAGTCAGGTTGCCACCTTTCCGCTGATAGCCTTTCTGCGTTTGCAGCCCGGGTGCGTTCGACCCGGGGCTGCGGGTTGTACGACAAGTGCTGCCTTCCTCTGTCCTGCCAGTGCCCGCCGTGGCGGACACCCTTGTTATTCCCAGCTCAGTGCGCCGCCGGTCTGATACTCGATGACCCGTGTCTCGAAGAAGTTGCGCTCCTTCTTCAGGTCGATCATCTCGCTCATCCACGGGAAGGGATTTTCTTCCTGCGGGAACAGCGCCTCGAGACCGATCTGCTGCGCGCGGCGGTTGGCGATGAATCGGAGGTAACCTTTGAACATCGCTGCATTCAGCCCTAACACACCACGCGGCATTGTATCTTCAGCGTAGCGATATTCCAACTCCACGGCTTGCAAAAACAACGCTTTTATCTCCTCCTTGAATGCCGGCGTCCACAGGTGCGGGTTCTCGAGCTTGATCGTATTGATCAGGTCGATACCGAAATTGCAGTGCATGGACTCGTCGCGCAGGATGTACTGATACTGCTCGGCGGCGCCCATCATCTTGTTCTGACGGCCCAGCGCGAGGATCTGGGTGAAGCCGACGTCGAAGAACAGACCCTCCATCAGGCAGGCGAAGACAATCAGGGACTTCAGCAGTTGCTGGTCGCTCTCGGTCGTGCCGGTGGTGAAGGCCGGGTCGGTCAGGGTCTCGATGAAGGGGATCAGGAACTCGTCCTTGTCACGGATCGAAGTGACCTCGTGATAGGCGTTGAAGATCTCGCCCTCGTCCAGACCCAGCGACTCGACGATGTACTGATAGGCGTGGGTGTGAATCGCTTCTTCGAACGCCTGACGCAGCAGGTACTGGCGACACTCGGGCGCAGTGATGTGGCGGTAAGTGCCCAGCACGATGTTGTTGGCGGCGAGCGAGTCCGCAGTCACGAAGAAGCCGAGGTTGCGCTTGACCAGGCGGCGCTCGTCTTCGGACAGGCCGTTCGGATTTTTCCACAGCTCGATGTCGCGCTGCATGTTGATTTCCTGCGGCATCCAGTGATTCGCGCAGCCGGCCAGGTATTTGTCCCAGGCCCACTTGTACTTGAATGGCACCAGCTGGTTGACGTCGGTCTGGCCATTGATGATGCGCTTATCGACGGCCTTGACGCGACCCTCGGTGCTGGCCTTGGGCTCAGGGCGCGCCAGAATGCCGGGATCGAGCGCAGCATCGGCATGCGTGGCGTATTGAGGCACAGCAGGCACGGCCTGCAGTTGTGGCCGGGGCTGAGCTGCCGGGCGGGGAGCAGCTACGGAGTCTTCATCCCAGGAGAGCATGGTGGTGTCCTTTGTTGCTTTGGTCTGTGATCAATCGTGGATAGTTCAGTGCATTTCAGTGTGATCAGCCGCTGGCTTGACCGGCATCCTGCCCGGTCAGGCCAGCCTGGCGCTGTCGCGCTGTCTTATTGGCAGGCCTCGCACTCTTCGAAACCGGGATCGCCCGGACGCAGGTAGCAGGCGGCGCCCTCAGCCTCGGCGGCCGCAGCTGCCGGTGCCGACGTCGCGGAGGCTGTCTGCGCGGCCGGCATGTCTGCCGACACCGCATTGAGCGCACCCGCCTTGGTGGTGGACTTCTCTGCATGCGTCGCGCCGATGGTGCGCAGGTAATACGTGGTCTTCAGACCGCGCAGCCAGGCGAGCTTGTAGGTTTCGTCGAGCTTCTTGCCGGACGCGCCAGCCATGTAAATGTTCAGCGACTGCGCCTGATCGATCCACTTCTGGCGGCGCGAGGCGGCTTCGACCAGCCAGCTCGGGTCAACCTCGAAGGCCGTCGCGTACAGATCGCGCAGATCCTGAGGAATGCGGTCGATGCGGGAGAGGCTGCCGTCGAAATATTTCAGGTCGGCGACCATCACCTCGTCCCACAGGCCGCGCGCCTTCAGGTCGCGCACCAGATACTCATTGATCTCGGTGAACTCGCCGGACAGGTTCGATTTGACGTAAAGGTTCTGGTAGGTCGGCTCGATGCAGGCCGACACGCCGATGATGTTCGAGATCGTGGCCGTCGGCGCGATCGCCACGCAGTTGGAGTTGCGCATGCCGTAACGCTTGATACGGTCGCGCAGCTGCTGCCAGTCCATGGTCTCGGTGGTGTCGACTTCGAGATAGCCGCCGCGCTCTTCGGCCAGCAGCTTGAGCGAATCCTGCGGCAGGATGCCGCGATCCCACAGCGAACCGCGATAGGAGCTGTAGGTACCACGCTCTTCCGCCAGTTCGGTCGACGCCATGTAGGCGTAATAGCAGACGGCTTCCATCGAACGGTCAGCGAATTCGACCGCGTCTTTCGACGCGTACGGCACACGCATGAGATGCAGGCAATCCTGGAAACCCATGATGCCCATGCCCACCGGACGATGGCGCAGATTGGAGTCGCGCGCTTTCTTCACCGCGTAGTAATTGATGTCGATGACGTTGTCGAGCATGCGCATCGCGGTGCGGATGGTCTTCTGCAGCTTGTCGTGATCCAGCTTGCCGTCTTTCATGTGGGCCGGCAGGTTCACTGAACCGAGGTTGCAGACAGCGATCTCGGAATCGTTGGTATTGAGCGTGATCTCGGTGCACAGGTTGGAACTGTGGACGACGCCCACGTGCTGCTGGGGCGAGCGGATGTTGCACGGATCCTTGAAGGTGATCCACGGATGGCCGGTCTCGAACAGCATCGAGAGCATCTTGCGCCACAGATCCAGCGCCTGGACTTTCTTGAACAGCTTCATCTCGCCGGACGCGCACTTGGCTTCGTAGCCAAGGTAAGCCTGCTCGAAGTCCTTGCCGAACTTGTCGTGCAGGTCTTTCACGTCAGACGGTGAGAACAGCGTCCATTCGCCTTTTTCCATCACGCGCTTCATGAACAGATCGGGAATCCAGTTCGCGGTGTTCATGTCGTGCGTGCGGCGGCGATCGTCGCCAGTGTTCTTGCGCAAGTCGAGGAATTCCTCGATGTCGAGGTGCCAGGTCTCAAGGTACGCGCAAACCGCGCCTTTGCGCTTGCCGCCCTGATTGACAGCGACCGCGGTGTCGTTGACGACCTTCAGGAAAGGCACCACGCCCTGCGACTTGCCGTTCGTGCCTTTGATGTGGGCGCCGAGCGCGCGCACCGGCGTCCAGTCATTGCCCAGACCGCCGGCGTACTTGGCCAGCAGCGCATTCTCCTTGATGGCTTCATAGATGCCATCGAGATCGTCCGACACCGTGGTCAGGTAGCAGGACGATAGCTGCGAGCGTTGCGTGCCCGAGTTGAACAGGGTCGGCGTCGAGCTCATGAAGTCGAAGGTCGACAGCAGGTGGTAAAACTCGATCGCGCGCGCCTCGCGGTCGATCTCATTGAGCGCCAGACCCATCGCGACACGCATGTAGAACGCCTGCGGCATCTCGATGCGGGTGCCCTGGATGTGCAGGAAGTAGCGGTCATACAGGGTCTGCAGGCCGAGGTAACCAAACTGCAGGTCGCGCTCAGGCACCAGCGCCTGAGCCAGCTTCTTCAAGTCGAACTGACCCAACTTGGCATCGAGCAGCTCGGCATCGATGCCCTTCTTGATGAACTTCGGGAAGTAGTCGAGATAGTGCGTGCCGGCATCGGCCTGAGCGACTTCCGTTCCGAAGACTTCCTTGCGAATGGTGTGCATCAGCAGACGCGCGGTGACCTGGCTGTACGCCGGGTCTTTTTCCATCAGCGCGCGGGCGGCGAGGATCGCGGACTTGTACAGCTCCTCGACCGGCACGCCGTCATACAGATTGCGCACAGTTTCGTGCAGGATGGCATCGGCATCGACATGCTTTTCCAGCCCGATGCAGGCCGAGGTGATCATGGTCTTGAGCTTGTCCTGATCCAGCGGCACGCGCTGGCCATCGACCACGATGTGAAGCGCATGATGCGGCTCGGCGGCACCCTTGGCAGCTTGCTGCTGGGCGCGCTCTTCCTGACGCTTGGCACGATAGAGCACGTAGGCACGCGCGACATCGTGCTCGCCGGAACGCATGAGTGCCAGCTCGACCTGATCCTGCACATCCTCGATGTGGAACGTGCCGCCGGCGGGCTGACGGCGCATCAGCGCCGAGACGACACCCACGGTCAGCTGCTCGACCAGCTCGCGCACACGCGCGGAAGCCGCACCCTGCCCGCCGTTCACGGCGAGGAAGGCCTTGGTCATGGCGATAGAGATCTTCGACGGTTCGAAACCGACTACGGCACCGTTGCGGCGAATGATTTTGTAGTCGGCAATGGTGGCAACGGTGCTGGCCGATGAGGGCGCGAGCGCCGATACCTTGGGCACGGCTGCGAACTCGCTACCGGACTTGACTGAAATTTCCTGACTGGTCTGCACTGCGCCTCCCCAAATGGTGATGCTGACGGCATTGCTGCCTTGTTACTCTGAAATAAATGCCGGGCGTCAGGCCTGACATGTGTTTTGTTTGTTTTCTTCCCAGCTGGCGTACCGCCCGCTTCCTTGCAGGGGCACGAACTGAAAAATTGCTTACCGCCGATGGGCCCTGGCCAAGCCCCACATTCCTCGGGACGCTGCGGACGTCCAAAAAACGCTTCGTACTACGCTACTTGGTCAGTTCAATTGATTGGTTGAGCTGTTCAGCTCGCCACTAGATCTAGTGGATCCAGCGGCGACAGGCACTAATTCTAGTGCCCGCTTCGGCAACTTGCAACCGCTTTTTTCAATCTGGAAAGCGCAGCAATACTGAAGATTTCGCGTGTGACAACTCAGACCCTGCCAGCACTGAAAATTCGCTGGAAAACCGCCGCCAATCGAAGCCAGGGCCGGGATCGGTCTTGCGATCGGGCGCGATGTGCTCGTGGCCAACCACGTCGGTCAGCGGGTGGCGCAGGCTCAGCGCCCATGTCAAAACAGCAAGCGTTTCGTATTGTGCGTCGCAATACGCGGCGTGGTCGGAGCCCTCGAGTTCTATGCCAATAGAAAAATCATTGCAGCGCTGCCTGCCGCGAAATTCGGACACACCGGCATGCCAGGCGCGGTCCAGCGTCGAGACGAACTGCTGTGCACTGCCATCCCGGCGGATCAGAAAATGCGCTGAAACGCGCAAGCCGCGCAGCTGATCGAAATAAGGATGCGCATCGCAATCCAGCGTATTGGCAAACAGTGCCTCGATATATCCGCCACCAAATTCTCCCGGCGGCAGGCTGATGTTGTGTATCACCAGCAGGCTGATCTCGGCATCCTCCGGACGCGCATCAAAATTGGTGCAGAGCGCGCGCGGGATAGCGCTGCACCAGCCATCCGGGCCAACGGCCAGAGAAACATCAGTCAGGTTCATGGATGTCAAGACGCTGCATGCGATAGCGAAGTTGACGCAAGCTTATCCCAAGACGTGAGGCCGCGCGCGTTCTGCGATAGCGTGCTTCGCGCAATGCATCGATGATCAGCTGCCGCTCAAATGCGCGGACTTGCGAGGTCAGCGACAACGCATTGGCGGTGCCGCCCTCGCTGTCGACCGCCTGCCGATCCCGGGCATCGACCGACGTGCTGGCATGTGAGGGACCCAGCATCAGATCAGCGGCATCGATCACCCCCCCGGCCGCAAAGGCGGCCGCGCGTTCGAGGATGTTCTCCAGCTCCCGCACATTCCCCGGATACTCGTAGGTCTGCAGCGCGGCCACGGCCGCGGCCGTCAGTCTCACCGGCCCGACGCGCTTTATCTGCCGCCTTAGCAAGGCCTCGCACAGCTGAGGAATATCTTCGCTGCGTTCTCTGAGCGGCGGCAGTCTCAGCTCGATCACGTTCAGCCGGTAATAAAGATCCTGCCTGAACACGCGCTGCTGCACGGCTTGCGACAGCGGCAAATGAGTGGCGCACAGGATGCGCACATCCACCGCCTCCTCGCGTGCCGAGCCCAGCTTGCGCACCTTGCCTTCCTGAATAACCCGCAGCAGCTTCACCTGCATGGCCAGTGGCAAATCAGCGATCTCATCGAGAAACAGCGTGCCGCGGTGCGCGGCCTGGAAAAATCCGGATCGATCTTCCGTGGCGCCCGTGAACGCTCCGCGTCGTACGCCGAAAAATTCGGACTCCATCAGATTCTCGGGAATGGCACCGCAATTGACCGGCACGAACGCCTCCTGCGATCGTGCGCTCAATGCATGGATGTCGCGCGCCGCGAGTTCCTTGCCGCTGCCGGACTCTCCATAGATCGCCACCGGCACTGAACTGACGGCAAGCTTGCGTATCTGTTCGCGCACAGACTGCATCGCCGGCGAATTGCCCAACAGGGAAAATACCGGCTCATCAGCATCAGCAGCAAACGCAGTCAGGACATCGGCAAGAGGTGAATTCATCGCGCGCAGACAAAGGGAGCGCGAAGCTTAATGCATGCTCAGCTCGCCACGACCCCGGCATCCGCCGGCTGCTGAAAAAACGCAACAACCCAAGCAGGAAAACGTTTACCGCGCCAAGCGATAGTCATCAGGAAGCGCGGCGCTTGTCTCGATGCGACTCGCTGCAGAAGAATTGCTCGCCGGGCCCGGGCAAGGCTTCCGAGAGGGGAAGATGCAGGCCGCACTCGGGACACTTGACCATGCGCTCGGCGGCTTCACCGGACCGCGCATTCTCGTCAGGGCCTTCACTGGACGCTTGTCTGCTCTGGCGATCCCGCGAGGCCGAGAACCATCGCCACGCCAGATAAATCACCAGCGCCCACAGCAGATACTTCAAACGCCCCCCCGGTGCAGCACGACTTCGAGCACGAAACGGCTGCCGACATACGCCAGCAGCAGCGTGGCGAAGCCCGTCAGCGTGAACGTCAGCGCGGTCCTGCCGCGCCAGCCGCGCCAGTGACGTCCCGCGAGCAGCACGCCAAACAGCAACCACGAGAGCAAGGTGAACACCGTCTTGTGCTCCCACCGGAATGGCTTGCCGAACAGCTGCTCGGAGAAAAACACACCCGAGATGACCGTCAGGGTCAGCAGCAAAAAGCCCAGAGCGATCATGCGGAACAGCAGACGCTCCATCGTCAGCAGCGGTGGCAGGTTATCGATGGCCAGCGACAACCAACCACGACGACCAACCGCTGCCGGCAGCGCATGCAGACGCGACTCCTGCATGGCCATCAGCACGGCATGGAAGGCCGCGATCGTCAGCGAACCATAGGCCAGTGTGGAGAGCGCGATGTGCCAGGAGAACAGCGGTGGCTTGCCCGCCAGCGGAATGTCAGCTCCCGGAAAAATCACGGGCAACACGATGGCCAGTGCCGCGCTGGGCAGGACCATGCGACGCAGTCCGTCCACGGAGAGATTGCGGTTCTCTACCCAGTACGCGCCGACTGACATCCACATCGCAGCCGAGAGCATGACCGCAAACCCCAGCCGCAAATGATCCGGCGTGATCACGGCATCCGCCAGCGAGACGGCATGCAGCGCCCACGCGAGCAAGGTGCCGGCAGCGACTGCGGTACGGCGCTGCTCGGGCAGCAGCGCACAGATGATGTAAAGCAGCCCGGCGGCATGAATGAGAAGAAGTTGCATCGATCAAGTGTACACCATGTACCTTTGAGCAAAGACGCGGCTATGGCCTCGCTTACGGTAAAATCCGGGCGTCTGTTTCACTCTTGTGCGCGCCGCTTTTGCACTGCCGGCATGGCCCGCGCCACCCCTGCAGACGACGCACCATGTCCCTCTTCAGCCACCCAACCGCCACCCAACCGCGACCCGATTCTCATGCTTAACAATCTGACTCAACGCCTGTCCAAAGTCGTCAAGACCATGCGCGGCGAAGCGCGACTGACCGAATCGAACACTGCCGACATGCTGCGCGAAGTCAGGCTGGCCCTGCTGGAGGCGGATGTTGCGCTGCCGGCCGTGCGGGATTTCATCGCCCGCGTGAAGGAAAAAGCACTCGGAGAAGCCGTCATCGGCTCACTCACGCCGGGTCAGGCACTGGTCGGCGTGGTGCATGATGAGCTGGCGAAGCTGATGGGCGCCGATCTCGGGGCCGAAGCCAATCAGCTCTCCTTCGCGACCCAACCGCCGGCGATCATCCTGATGGCTGGCCTGCAGGGCGCGGGCAAGACCACCACTGTCGGCAAGCTGGCGAAATTCCTGAAAGAGCAGAAAAAGAAGAAAGTGCTGACCGTCTCGGCAGACGTCTATCGCCCGGCCGCCATCGGGCAGCTGGAGACAGTGACGACACAGGTCGGCGCCGACTTCTTTCCCTCACAACCGACCCAGAAACCGGTCGACATCGCGCTGGCCGCCGTCGACTACGCAAAGAAGCATCATCATGACGTGCTGATCATCGATACCGCCGGTCGTCTGGGCATTGACGACGCGATGATGCAGGAGATCAGCGCGCTCCATGCGGCAGTCAAGCCGATCGAGACCCTGTTCGTGGTCGACGCCATGCTCGGTCAGGACGCGGTCAACACTGCGCGGGCGTTCAATGAAGCGCTGCCCCTGACGGGCATCGTGCTCACCAAGCTCGATGGCGATGCGCGGGGCGGCGCGGCTCTGTCGGTGCGCCATGTCACCGGCAAGCCGATCAAGTTTGCCGGCGTCGCCGAGAAGCTCGATGGCCTGGAGCCCTTCGATCCGGAGCGCATGGCTAATCGTGTGCTGGGCATGGGCGACATTCTGGCGCTGGTCGAAGAGGCCAAAAAAGGCGTCGACATGGCGGCAGCCACCGACCTTGCGAACAAGATCAAGGGCGGCGGGAAGTTCGACCTGAATGACTTCAAGGCACAGCTCTCGCAGATGAAAAAGATGGGTGGCCTCTCTGGCCTGATGGACAAGCTGCCGGCCCAGTTCCAGCAGGCGGCCTCGGGCACAAACGTCGATCAGGCCGAGCGTCAGGTACGCCGGATGGAGGGGATCATCAATTCAATGACGCTGCAGGAGCGCGCCAAGCCCGAGCTGATCAAGGCTTCCCGAAAGCGCCGCATCGCTGCCGGCGCCGGCGTTCAGGTGCAAGAGGTCAATCGCATGCTGACCCAGTTCGAGCAGATGCAGTCGATGATGAAAAAGCTCAAAGGCGGCGGCATGATGAAAATGATGAGGAACATGAAGGGCATGCTGCCCGGTATGCGCTGATACCCCCACCCGCCCTCGAGATGCTCGTTTCATAGGGAAATCGGGGGCTCTCAGAGAGCGCCGCAGGGCGCCTCCTCGACCACCCTCACCTCACTCACCCACTCCGCTCAGAGGGAAAATCGGCCTTCACGAGGCTGCTTTCATAGGGAAAAACCGAAAAAATCATACAAAAAACACTTGCATCACGAGCAAAACCCTAAGACTATTGGCGGTGCGTAAATTTGCGCAATATTTAGTCAACACAGCAAAGGAGGTTCACGTATGGCTACAGCCAAGAAAGCGGCCGCCAAAAAATCCGCTGCTAAGAAGAAGCCCGCAGCTAAAAAGGCACCCGCCAAGAAAACGGTAGCAGCCAAAAAACCGGCCGCTAAAAAAGTAGCAGCGAAGAAGCCGGCAGCGAAAAAGGTAGCGGCCAAGAAGACCGTAGCCAAGAAGGCTCCCGCGAAAAAAGCAGCTGCCAAAAAAGCGCCTGCGAAAAAAGCCAAAACTGCACGCAAGCCGAATGCAGCCTTCATGAAGCCCCTGACCCCGTCGGCAGCACTGGCCGCCGTGATCGGCTCCAAGCCGCTGCCCCGCACGGACGTGACCAAGAAGGTCTGGGACTACATCAAGAAGCACAAGCTGCAAGACAGCGTCAACAAGCGCAACATCAATGCAGACGACGCCCTGAAAGCTGTTTTCAACGGCAAGAAGACCGTCTCCATGTTCGAGATGACCAAGCTCATCTCTGGCCACTTGAAATAATCTTCAGGTGCCGAACAAAAACGCCCGCACAATTGCGGGCGTTTTTGTTTTTTCCGGCCGGAGAAAATAACGCTTATTTGGCCTTGTTGTATTTGGCAATCGCATTCGCCAGATCCTGATACTCCTCACAGCCTTTCCCGCAGATTTTCTCCAGTGCGCCCAGATGCTCGGTGGCCTTGTCGGGCTGCCCGGCCTTCAGATAGGCCTGACCGATGTATTCATGCGCGCCCCGGTGTTTGGGATCGAGCTTCAGCGCCTCGTGATAATGAGAAAACGAGTTATCCAGATCGCCCACATGACGGTAGGCATAGCCGAGATACGTATGCGTATCCGGATTATCCGGTGTGCGCTTGACCGATTTATTCAAGGAATCGATCGCGGACTTCCAGTCCTTGCGCTTGATCGCGGCCTTGCCGGCGGCAAAATCCGGGTCGCTGGCATTGGCCGCCCCCTGAGTTTCGGTCATGTTGGCCAGCGCCAGCGGCATGCAGGCCATCAGCAGCAGTAACAGCAGCTTTTTCATCGGGTGTCTCCCTGAGTGGATGTCATCAATGTTCCCAGCGTTTCCATGCAGCCCTGACCGCGTTCGGATACTCGGGACGTCCCCGGCTCCCATTGTAGCGACCAAGTGCGAGGAAGAGATCGCCACGCTCCATATCGATATACATGCGCAGTATGCTGCAGCCATAGCGCAGATTGGCCTGCATATGAAAAAGCTTGGCTGGTTTGCCATCGCCGATCACGCGCGTCCAGAAGGGCATCACCTGCATGTAGCCACGCGCGCCCGCCGATGAGATCGCATACTTGCGGAACCCGGATTCGACCTGTATCAGCCCCAGCACCAGCGCTGGCTCCAGCCCGGCGCGGCGCGATTCGTACCAGACCGTTTGCAGGAATTCGCTGCGGACCATCGCATCAGGCATGCGGCTGTGCAGCCGGCGCGACATCGCGTCAAACCATCGCTGCCATTCCAGACGTTCTGCCTCGCTTGCAAAGCGCAGCTGAGGAGGCCGGGGATCATTGATGGAACGGGCCAGTGCCAGCCGCACAGCGTCCGCCAGTATTTCCTCGCGCTGGTTACCGGCATGCGCCTCAACAGCCAGCACCAGCCAGAGCGTTGCAGCGACCAGCCACACACCGTGGACGAAAGGTCGCTGCGGAGCGCTCATGACGACTAGCTCAGCCGGGCCTTCAGGAAGCCGCCCATCTCGGCGCGCGGCACCTGAGTGGGTGCGTCGTCGCGGCGCCCCTGGTATTCAAGCATGCCATCCTTCAGGCCGCGCTCGCCGATCACCACACGATGGGGCACACCGATCAGTTCCCAGTCGGCGAACATCGCGCCGGGGCGCTCGCCGCGATCGTCAAGGATGACATCAATGCCAGCCTCCACAAGGCTTGCATACAGGGCTTCAGCTGCCTCGCGCACCGCCTCGCTGCGATCCAGTCCCATTGGGCACAGCACGACCTCAAAGGGCGCGATGGAGGCTGGCCAGATGATGCCTTTCGCATCGAAGTTCTGCTCGATGGCCGCGCCCAGTATGCGGGTGACGCCGATGCCGTAGCAGCCCATTTGCATCAGCTGCGGCTTGCCGTTTTCGTCGAGATACGTGGCCTTCATGTCGGCAGAATAGCGGGTACCCAGCTGGAACACATGCCCAACCTCGATGCCACGCTGTATCTCCAGTGTGCCCTTGCCGTCCGGCGAGGGATCGCCGGCGACGACATTACGAATGTCGGCAACCAAGGGCTCAGGCAGGTCGCGCCCCCAGTTCGCGCCAGTGAAGTGAGCGTCTTCTTCATTCGCGCCGCAGACAAAGTCGCTCATCGCCGCCACCGTTCTGTCGGCGACGATCTTCACTGGCCTGACGGTGCCTATCGGCCCCAGATAACCCGGTTTGCAGCCGAAGTGCTCGACGATCTCTGCGTCGCTGGCAAAGCGGAAAGGACCCATGCCGGGCAGCTTTCCCGCCTTGACTTCGTTAAGCTCATGATCACCTCGCAGGAGCAGCAGCCAGATCTCGCGCTCGCCTTCCTCTTTTTCGACAGACAACACGATGGATTTGACGGTCTGTGTCAGCGGCAGTCCCAGCAACTGGGCGACGTCTTCGCAGCGCGCCTTGCCGGGCGTCGGTGTCTTGGTCAGTGGCCGAGAGGCCGCCGCGCGAGGCGCCGCAGGTGCCAGTGCTTCAGCCGCTTCGATATTGGCGGCATAGTCCGACTGGGGGCAATAGACCAGCGCATCCTCGCCGGTATCGGCGATCACGTGGAATTCCTGCGAGCCCGAGCCACCGATCGCGCCGTTGTCGGCGGCCACTGCACGAAACTTCAGCCCGAAGCGATTGAAGATGCGCGTGTAGGCCTCCACCATCGCCTGATAGGAACGCTGCAGACCTTCGGTATCGCGGTCGAAGGAATACGCATCCTTCATCGTGAACTCACGACCACGCATCAGACCGAAACGCGGACGGCGCTCGTCACGAAACTTGGTCTGTATATGATAGAAGTTCACCGGCAGCTGACGATACGACTTGATCTCGCTGCGCGCGATATCGGTGACGACTTCTTCCGAGGTCGGCTGTATCGCGTAGTCCCGGCCATGCCTGTCCTTTACGCGCAACAGTTCAGGGCCCATCTTGTCCCAGCGTCCGGTCTCTTCCCACAGCTCGGCGGGCTGCACCAGAGGCATTAGCAATTCGACAGCCCCGGCACGGTTCATTTCTTCGCGCACGATGTTCTCGACCTTGCGGATCACCCGCAGGCCCATGGGCATGTAGTTGTAGATGCCCGAGCCCAGACGGCGAATCATGCCGGCACGGACCATCAGTTTGTGGCTGACGATCTCGGCGTCCGAGGGGGCTTCCTTGAGGGTGGAAATGAAAAAACGGGAGGCGCGCATGGAGGTGAAATCTTTTAAAAAGAGGGGGTTATAATCGACTCAATTTTAAAGTATTCGCTGGTCGACGCGCCGGCGGATCGCACTACCCGCGCGCTTTTTGGCCCCACCCGGCCTGGTATTGTCCGCGCGCTTCGTGCGACCCCGTCCCGACCGCAGAACAATCGAG
>JACCDY011160534.1_pt1 | contig 46254 bp, 41 predicted proteins | sample 7446391 | NCBI WGS metagenome assembly JACCDY01 (sample SAMN15323451, study PRJNA562643) | freshwater metagenome | isolation source: river surface water | place: USA:Blue River Watershed | collected 2017-08-18
AAGTGAGAGTCTCACCGGCCTTGAGGCCGAGAACCTCGCACATACGAGTATCGGGATGGATCTCATGCTTCTCACCCTTGAGCTTGTGCTCATCGATGTAGACCTTGACGGCGCGAGTCACATCCGCAGGGCTCATCATAGTACCCGCAGGCTTTCCGAGGAAAACTGCAAGAGTACTCTTGAGGAGCACAGGGGTGGTGAACACAGAGGGTTTAGGTGCAGCCTTGGCCTCACCATCAACCTCCTTCTTCACACGACGACGCTTCTTGGCCTCCTTGAGCTCCTGATTGTGACGCTTCTCAATGGTCTTAAGAGCAACAGCGGCCTCACGAAGAGTCTCGCGGGCAGAGTTGATCTTAACATTGAGGGCGGCAATCTCCTCACTGACTGACTTAACAGCAGCAGGGGGAGCAGCAACAGCCTGAGCCTCAGGTGCAGCAGCCACAGGGGCAGGAGCAGCAGGAGCCTCGGTCTTGGCGGCAGCGGCCTTCTTAGGGGCAGCCTTTGCCTTCACCTCGGCCACAGGGGCAGGGGCTGTAGCAGGAGCAGTGGTAACAGTAACGGTAACATCAGCCTTCTTAGCAACGGCACGCTTAGGACCAGTCTTAGTAGCAGTGTTCATGTTGTTCGTGTTGTTATCGGTGGTATTATTATTCATCTTTTAACGCACTATGCTCTCTGTAGCCTGATTTTACATTATCAGTTTTTTACATCTTTCAAGTTTGAAGGGTATACGTGCTTAAATTCTGCCGGATAAATACCTTGTCGGACGGATTTTTTTTTGAAAATGTGTCGGGACCCTAGGATTCAAAGGGTGTTTTTTAAACCGGCACATCAAATTCCAAAATTTAAACGCACTTTTTGATCACACCTCCGGCAACAATATATTTTTAAATTTTGATTGAATTTTCAATAAAATGTGTAATAATTTGTATTATCATGAAGACAAGGAGGCGATGAACTACTACAAAAAATTGAGACCTAGTGCGTTAAATAATTATTCATTAGTTCGTGAGCAATAATACAATGTCCGCCGTTGTCCTCCCTGAGAATTTTACTACCGCTAAATTGACGATCAGCCCTATCAAAACTTCCGAGATCGGCTCCAAGTCGGCCTACGTGAACTATGATGGTGGTAAGCTGATCCTACAGACCGCCGCTGAAATGACCATTCCTTATGGTCTAAATGTGTTTAAAGATGGACCCAAGGCAGACAACCCTGATTATTCAATTGATGTATCATTTAAGGGTCATGAAACTGCAGGTGCAGTGAAGACTTATCACGATGCTCTTACTGAGTTTGATAATTTCATTCTCGCCGAGGCATACAAGAACCGTGTTGCATGGTTTAAGAATGCCAATATGACTAAGGAAGTAATTCAAGCCTTCTACACACCAACTATTAAGGTTGCGCGTGATAAGGAAGGTAATCTGAAGCCTTATCCTCCTACTCAAAAGATCAAGCTCCGCAAGATTAGCGGTGACTTTGAAGCCAAGATCTATGATAGCAATGGCAAGCGTCTAACTGACCCCATTGACGAGTTGCTCGTTAAGCAATCTTCTGTCACTGTCATCATCGAATGCGGTGGTCTTTGGTTTGCAGGTGGTAAGTTTGGTGTAACTTGGCGTGCTAAACAGATCATGATCAATAAGAGCCCTGAACGCCTCAGTGATTTCGCATTTGTCGGTGTCGGTGGTGGAGCTGGGTCTTCTATGATCGATGAAGATAAGGAAGATGCAATGTTTGCTACTATGACTAGTAGTGCACCTGCACCTGCACCTGCTGCAGCTGCTGCATTTAATGATGTAGAGGTTCAAGAGGATGAAGAGGCAGAAGAGGTTCCTGCTATTAAGAAGCCTATCGCTAAAAAGAAGGTTGTTCTCGGCAAGAAATAAATAGTATCAATTATATAATTATTTAAAAAAATATAATTTACAATATTTTTTATTTAATGTGATTGATATTAAAGCTTATTTTTTTATTGCATATAGAGGAATGGGTATCGATACTACATTTGTAACTTCTTTTTATCCTTTGAAGAGACCCGAAGGTCCTAAGTTATTGAAACCTAATGAATTTCTAGAATATTTCAGACAACTTGTAAATACAGGTATCGATATTGTTTTTTTCCATGATTCATATGGTCCAACAATTGAACTAATTGAAGAATTGAAAGATAAATCGAATCTAACATGTATTCTACGCCCTCTTACATCATTAAATACTTTTAATATGATTGACACCGCAACTGGTAATGATACCATTGTTTTACCAGCTGAACGTTATAAAATTAAAGATACAATTGATTTTATGACAATTATGTTATCAAAACTTGAACTTGTTAATATTGCAAAAAAAATTAAATCATCTCGTTATTACGCTTGGATTGATTCCGCTATTTTTAAAATTATTAAAGATAAAAATCAAATTACTAAAGCCCTAAATAATATACCAGAGATTAATGAGACTAAGATAACAATACCTGGTTGTTGGACTAAGGGGACTGGAATTGATTCAATTTATGATAAAATTAATTGGCGTTTTTGCGGTGGATTCTTTATTGGTACTGCAAATACTATTGATAAATTTAATGATATATTTATTAACCAATTGAAAAAAATACTTAGTGAGAAGCGGATAGTGTGGGAGACGAATATTTGGGCTCTTTGTGAACAAAGTGATCCTTCACTTTTTGCATGGTTTAAGGCAGATCATGACGATAGTATGTTAATGGTTCCAATGAAAGAAGAAGTAAATGAGATTATTAAAACAACTATTCAAACTATTAATATTGATGATATTGGATCTTCTCCTATTGTATTATCTACAAAATCTAATCAACATTCTAATAGTAAAAAACGAGTCATTCTATTAACAATGGTGAAGAATGAAGAGAAGATTATTGAGCGTTTAATCAAATCAACTCTTCCAGCTGTTGATGCTGTATGTGTTTGCGATACTGGTTCAACTGATAAAACACGTGATATTGTTGAACGGTTGAAGAGTGAACTTCCAATACCTGTTGGTTTATATCAGGATGAATGGAAAAACTTCGGTCATAATCGAAGTTTGAGTTTTAAAAATGGTAGAAATTTTTGTGATTCTCTAGATTGGTCTCGAGAGAATACTTATGGATTACTGCTTGATGGTGATATGATTTTGAAAATTGGTCCCAAATATAATAAGGAAGATTTAAAAGAGGGTGGTTATCTAGTCATTCAAAGAACACATTCTCTTGATTATCATAATACTCGTTTTGTCCGCTTCTCAGACGATTGGACATGTGTTGGAGTAACACACGAATATTGGAACGGTCCAGCAAAGACAGAATTATCAGTTGATTTTATTCATATTGATGATATTGGTGATGGTGGTTGTAAGGCAGATAAATTTGTTCGTGATATTCGATTGCTAACAGAAGGAATTGAAAAAGAACCAAACAATGAACGTTATTATTTCTATCTAGCTCAAAGTTACCGTGATTCAGGTCAACCAGAAAAGGCAATAGAATTTTATAAAAAGAGAATAGCTAAAGGTGGATGGGCCGAAGAAGTTTGGTTTAGTTATTATTCAATTTCTAAATTGTATTTACAATTAAATAAACCCTTTAAGGCAGAGAAATGGGCAATGAAAGCATATAAGATTCGACCATCAAGAGCAGAACCACTTTACTTCCTAGTATTACATTTCCGTAATATTGGTGATCAGTACAGAGCAATGTCATACTATAAGTTAGCAAAAGATATTCCTTATCCTAAAGATCTCCTCTTCATTGAGAAGAACATTTATACTTATTTATTGAAATATGAATATACTATTCTTCATTATTATGTAAATCCTAATAATAACTTCTTTGGATCACGTTTTTGTCTAGAATATTTAAATCAATATCGTCATAACTGGGATAATGTTTTCTCTAATCTACAGTATTATATTCCTAGATTAGCACATGAATTTACACCTAAGAAGATTAATGCAATATGTCCAGATAGCGATTTCCGTCCATCTTCTATTTCATTAATTAAACATCGACCTACACCTACAAGTCAAGAACAACTTTTAGCTAATATTCGTTTTGTAAATTATAAGATTCGCCCTGATGGTGGATATGATATGATGGAAAACGGAGTCTACAATTCTGCGTACTGGGTAAGAACTAAGAATGCATATCAATACTTCGATCCAACAACATTAGAACCTATTTCAAATTTGGTTATGATGAATGGACTACCAGATGATATTCCTAAATTCCATCAAACTAATATTCGTGGTCTTGAAGATGTCCGCTTATTCAAAAAGAATGATGAAATATATTATAACGCTACTACACGTGAATTCTCATATGATGGAAAAAACAGAATTATTACTGGTAAATATGATTTAATTAATCAGGCATTTAAAAATAATATTACTATAAGACCACCAACAGAAACAGATTGTGAAAAGAATTGGATTGGTCATAATGACAATGTAGTTTACAAATGGTCTCCTCTAGAAGTTGGTAAAATCAATGAGAAAACGAAACAATTAGAAATTCATACAAGTCATACAAATATGCCATTTTTCTTTGAACGTATACGCGGATCATCTAGTTTAATTAATTATGAAGGACTTTTATGGTGTGTGACACATTCTGTATTATATGTAACTCCTCGTAAATACTATCACAACCTAGTTGTTCTTGACCCGGCAACGTATAAACCTGTTAAAATGTCGATACCATTTGCATTTTATGATACAAAGATCGAATATTGTCTTGGATTTGAACGTGTTGATAATGATTTCATTTTCACTTATAGTATGAATGACTCAGAACCTCATTTTGTACGTGTTCCTATTGCATGGTTTAAGAAACATATGATGCTCGATTTGTAAAATTTATTCGTCTATTCTAATAGATATGTATTTGATAACTACTATTTTAATAATAGTTATTTTAGTCGCTATTTGGATAATGAAGCGAAAAGTTACTGAACATTTTTTCGCTCCCACACCTGAAGGAAATATTATTGTTCCGCCTGTCGATTATGGATTAGCAATGAAAGAAATTGGATCAAATTTGGATAGAGAAAAACGTCTAATTGCTTCATTAGTGCCATATTATGAACGATTAGTTGGAATAGCGGCAGGTAATAAAGTAGATTCGAGCAAAGTATCGTCTAAAGAGGAAATGAAAGCTGCTGCTGAACGTGAAAGACCTGGAATTAGAGCATCTATTGAAAAAGAAGAACCAGGACGTGTTCTGCCATTATTTGATCTTAATAAGGCACTTAATATAATTGGATCAACAGAAAGGATACCAGATGAAGTAAAATATATTGTTAGCTATATGTATTTACCAACAGAAGTTATAATATATAAGACAACGTCTGAGTATCTTAATAAAAAATGTATTAACGTATACAAATATTTGGTTACTCTTGGAGGACCAAATTCAGAAACAGGGAAAGTACGTGGCTCTTCTGCAACTAGTTTGGGAGCGACTATTAGTGGTTTCCAAGATGTAGGAGATGTAAATATATCTTCAGCCTCTATCAAGGCTCGAGGGAATTTACAAGATACATTAAGTCAATATACAGTTACTTCCAAAGAACAAAAGAAAAATATTAGTCCAGAAGATATACAAATGTTATATCGTATAAGTAATACCCGTATTAAGAAATTAGAAGAACTACAATTAGGACAGACAATCTTTAAAGAGATGGTTGAAAACTTCACGAAGTTAAATCAGTTAATGACGCAAATTGAAGGATCTAATGATAAAGCTTATTCATCTGTTATTGCAGATGGAAAGACACCTGAAGATGCATTATCTGCATTTACTGATATGGGTAATATGAAGTATGCATATTTAATTCATAAAAATTAATACGATCTCTTTGATTTCTTCGTTTTAGACTTCGATTTAGATTTAGATCTAGATTTTGATTTCTTTGTTTTGGAATGGGATCCTGTTGAAGTTCTCTTCTTCTTCTCTTCAGCAGCACGAGCAAATTTTTCCCTCAAAAGAGTTTGTTTACTCTTCTGATGGCCACTACACTCAGTGCTTATAAATGGAAATTGACTTCGCTGTACATGTGTCCTTAAATAATTTGAAATATCTATTGCAGCCTGTGCTTCACAATTAATTCTCATAGGGAAGAATCTTCGCACCATATCATTATTTGCTAGTTCCAAACTGAAGTACAAAGTAATCAATGTATCTAATGAGGCAATACGAATTACACGATTTTTATAGTTAACTGTATTATAGGCATGACATGCGGTCTCTTCAACTAATAAGAGTACTGGTCTCTTATTTTTACTAATGATAGTAATAGGTGGAACTGTTTCACCAATCTCACTTTGATGCTCTATAGTTAGATGTTCTCCTAATATACTTTTAATTGCTCCTGCATCCATTTCAAGACTAGGAGAATACATAATAATAGGAAGTCTAGTCTTCTCAAATAAAGATCCGTCTTGAAACTTCTTCTTTGAAGCTGCATATAAGTCTAGTACAGAGTTTCCAGCAAAGACCCGACTATTATTGAGACCGTATGCGAAGATAGCATCAAAATCTTCTTCGTCGATTTTGATGTCTTTCAAGTCATTAATCACTTTACAGTGTTTCGGTTTAGCGACATATTGAAGAAGAAGAATACGCTCATAGACTTTATGCCAACGTTCAACATCACCACGTGGTCTACTGATCTCCAAATACATCATCATACGAAGACTGTCAATATCCATGAAGGAAATACCTTTTATAACTTTTGCTTTAGCTTCAAAAATATTATATAGATTTTCGGGTATTGCGCTAATATCAGCAATACCGAAGTAATTGAGGAAGACTTTCATTGTACCAGAATGCATACCAGGACGACTATCAACTTCGGTGAAGCCTTCATCCTTCAGAGCCTTCACTAAATCTTTTACGTCACCTTCGACATCGGGACTGAAGAAATCGTAGTCGGGAATAGTTTTTGTAGGATCGTAAAATTTATACTTCTTCGGTAAATGTGCGTTCATCGCTGACCCCCCATAACAGACACGATGTTTACGACGAAGAAATTCTTCAACAATACGAATTCCCTTCAAAATATCTGGATCATGAGCTGAATCATAATCAATCTGATCCTGTAGCAAATCCGCAAACTGATCAATCTGTTTTAATTGTCCTGAAAGATCAATTACCGATCTATAAGAATTAGGTATTCTTGAAACTTCTTGCATCTATTATATTACATATTTGTTTTTGAATTCCATGTATATTTACCAGCGGCATTATAGACAACAAGATCACAATTAGGTTGCATTTCAAGAGTATAAGGTTCTTTTCTCATTTTATTCTTCTTTGGAATTGAATTAGCGGACCAGAGAGGTGTGTTATTAGAATCCATAACAACTAAATTACCGTCCTGTTTCATTACACCACGGAATGGGCGTGAATAATTAACTGCTTTCGCAGCAGTATTTGTTGACCATTTAACACGACCATTACGATCCTGAATCACCATATCACCATTGTCTTGTACAACTACTTTACATGCATGTCCACTAGGTGCTTGTAATTCTCTAAATTCGCCACGAGTCTTTGAATATGGACCATCACTTACACCAGGTATAGGAAGTTTACCACCATATGCATTTAGAGTAGGTGGTGCCATATCTAATTGTACGGGTTCTGGTTTTACGTATCGGAGTTCTTTTGGTTTTGGTCTATAGCCGGTACGACCGAAGAATTCATTTGCAAAAGTATTTTCAAAGAGAACCTTTGTATCCTTATCAAAAATATTTATTGGTACACACGATACACCTGATTTATTTAGAAGTGTGTCAAGTGTCTTCTTATCGGGATTGATTTCCATGAAATTATTCATTGCAATAGTCCATTGAACCTTTGTTCGTGCAATCTGTTCTGCTTGACGATCAGCTGGAATATTATTGAAGAAGTTCATTGTTTCAGCAATAGGGCTAATAGAACGTGATTGTGTGGGTGGAACAACTAAATGAAGACTTTTAGAAGAATTGGTATGAATACGAGCATGAATCCAATAATCTAAATCTTGATTAATTGGAAGGTTTTTTACCAATGTCTTATTTCTAAATCCAGTAGTGTCAATGTTTGTCATTATAATGAATTTTCCATCAAAGATATCACGTGGCTTAACAAAGAGTGTATCTTGAAGTTTTTGCCGACTGAAATCTCCTTCAGGTGTCATTCCAAGAAGTTTTGGTCTCAAAGGATCTAGACCGATAGCTATATTAGACATGAAGTTTATACTATGGGGATGATGGGCATCTTTACCAGGTAATCTATGTACAAATAGAATGATAATAACTGGATCAGCTTCTGATCCACGAGGAATTCCATCGGCTATTGCCTTAATTGTACGAGCAATAGAACCAACATTATTAGACACTTTATCACCACTAGCATTACGAACCATTAGCACAGGGTCTCGTGTTCCATCTAAATAATCAATATGTAACATGAAGGCACGACATCCAGCCTTATATGCTAGATCAATAGCCTCTGATTCAGCAAAGACGCCATTAATAAGTGGTCCAATATATCCTGCATTATTACATGTAAGAATAGAATAATTAATTAATGCTTGTTCCGATTTTTGTAGAGGTGGTATAGTTATATTTGGTGTCTTTAAGCCCGACTTTTCCATTTGATAAGCGGATAATTTTTCGCGTTGTATGTATACAGGGTTGAATATTTGTAACTGATCTTTTGTAATACGTGCATTATTCTCAGGATTGGATACATTTTCTTTTGCATCTTGATGAACACGGTCTATCTTTCTTATAAGAGTTACGATACCCCAAATAATTAATCCAGCTACAACTACAATAAAAAACCATTTCAGTACCATCATAAATGAAACAGCCTTCTTTTGTATACCTTCTGTCATTTTTATTGCAGAATTTGATGCAGCAGTTGCTGTGTTTTTAACTGCATTTGTTGCTGAACTTATATTCTTAACTACTTCAGTACTCATCTAAAAATATAATATATTCTTTAATGATTATTAAAGATGTAGACGCATGAATGTATCACGATCAATAATTGGCACATTAAACTTCTTTGCACTTTCTACCTTTGTTGACTCATATGGCAGCGATGGAACAATTAGGAATTTACATGTACTAGTAAATGAATCCTTTGGTATCCATCCTGCAGCTTCGACTCGAGTCTTTTCATCAGGTTTCAAACGGAAACCAGTAAAACATATTGGTCCCTTATTTACAGAAGGTGTAATTGTCTTAGTGACTATTGGTGCCTTAGCCGGGAATCGGCTAATCCATGTCTTAATATCTTTTTTGGCAGCTTGTAGAGAGGACCATGTCATTGGACCAAATCCCTCAGGTGCTAGCCCATCAAAATTAGCTCCTGCATTCACGAATACTTCAATTCGACTTGCTCCAAGACCTGCAGGAAGATCTGGATATGATAGGATCTGTGTTACAAGATCAGCTCCTTCAATAGAAGCAGCAATGCCAGCTTTCAATTTCTTACCATTAGCAGTTCCAATTAGAGCCTGTAATGTTGAAATAGTAGCATTATTAATATCAAAGATGGTTAAATAACCCGCTTTGACTAATTCTTCAGCAGCAGCATCCCCTACACCTTTGATTCCAAGGACTTTTAGGGAATGTAGTAGTTTACGAGTAGGATCTCCTGTAGAGCCCTCTGCTGCGGGTTTAATATGCACACCATCCCATTTAAAAGTACCTTTAGGAGGGAGTGCTGGTTCGACAGGTACAAGGACAGTATCAATAATAGGTATAACATCACCTGACCTGCGAATATTAACTGTCGCATTTGGACCAAGTCCAGAATCAACAATAAATCGAGCATTATGTCCTGTTACTTTACTAATAGTTGCTCCACCAATAGTAACAGGTTCAATTAAGACGCGAGGAATAAGTAGTCCACCGCGACTGAGATTCCATTCAACCTCTTTAACAGTTGTTTCAGCAATCTGTTCAGCTAGCGGCATTTTGAAAGCCACGGTATCTTTAGGATTCTCGATAGTCGGCTTCTCAGGTTTCCCTGTAGCCGATGTTAAAACAATTCCATCAATTTCATAGGTGCCATCGGCCCTCTCCTCTTGATATAATTGAATCATCATAGGTTCAACCCCATCACGATTACGATCATTAATCTGGAAATAACCATGAGGTGGGAGTTCATAATTTGCTGCTTTCAAGACAGCAAATTGTTCTTTAATTGGCGCTGATGAATCGACAATTTTATATGCTACGAAACGTAGCAGGTTGGCGGGAGGTAATGGTTCCCCCTCTTTGCGATGGAGAACGCCATTTACCCATGATCGAATAATCTTCGCCTCTTTGGGCGCTTCTGAGCGCCTGATAAGAATTTCTCCACGAACCATTTTGGGAGTTCCTTTACGATTCAAACCAGCAATTATAGGAATAAACCGACTTAGATCAGTACCTTCACTTCCATCACCACGATTATAGAGTCGTCCCTCTCCAGGAATCCAGAGAGCACTAATACCATCTAACTTCGAAGACCATTGCATTTCACCTTCCTGTTTTGCAAGCCATCGGATCCATGACTTCTCACCAGGCTTCACTTTATCAAGTGACGGCATAGCGATAGGCAACTTCACAACGTTTTCTTCAGGTGGAGCACCAACAGCCTTTAGAATAGAGGCATCGGGAGCTTCACGTGCAAGAATCATTTCTTCGGCGTCATATTCATAATCTTCCATAATAGGTTCACCAGTTTCAAAATAATGTCTTTTAGCTTCTTCCATTTCTTTTACAAGACGCTTAATATTTACTTCATCATCCTCGGATGCAATTAGAGCTTTACGACGATTAGACATTCTTCTAGTTATTATTTAGATGATAAGGCTATCAATTTTAACGACCTGTACCAGATCCTCCTGTAGGTTCTAGACCATACATTTTATTGACAGCAGCATCAAATGCGGCTAATTTTTCTTCGGTAGTCATATTATCTCCATTCTTCTTGGCCTTCTTTGGTTTTCCTTGCTTCTTGATTATTTTTTTGGGAGCTGGACGAGCAAGAATCTCTTTGAAGAACATAGGCGCCTGTGCAACTGTTCTACTTATTTGTACAGGGTCTTTGAAAACGGGACCAGCAACAGGATTCTTCCACTTTGGAACTTCACATAGCACCTGAAGTAAAATAATTAAAAGTTCTGTTCTTTTTCTACCTGTTAGAATGGCAGTAGATGCTGTTTTATATAAATATACTATGGCTCCTACTTCATCATTCATCTTAATGATAGGTGGATTTGCTGTTGCTAATTCTTTATAGAATTCTACAGCACATAAGAATAAAAAGTGCATTGGACTAGCACGACCTTTAGCGCCTTTCCCTAAAGCTATTCCATGATCTGAATTCGTAAGTCCACCTCCAGATTCTTTTTTGATTGCTGCCTCTTCATCTGCAACCCATTTTACCCAAAATAATGCTCGCTCTAATGCACCCTCTTTACATGCATAGATCATTTCATTTGCTGCTATGTACAGTTCAATCAAATCGGACGATCGGACATAGACACGTCGAACTGCAGCAGACTCTGGAGAGCGTCGAACACCATTAAGCCATGTAGCATTTCTATGAGTTTCAGATCCAACAGTAGGAATTTTTACTTTACCTTTCCTGGGACTACATTGTAATGTAATAATGATTTCTCCTAATCGTCGTTGAATAGCTTCACTTCCATAGAAAGTATCTGCAGGTAGTGCTTCATACTGTTTATCTAAATCTTTGAATCTAGCAATTAGGTATTGGAATATTTTGAGAGAAGCGAGACCAATATGATCAATAGCATATTCATAACAGAATTTTTGCCATAAATAATAGCCTCCACTACAAACAACATCAGCAGTAAAATGAAGTGCTTTACCCATAGATGTAGTTGATGGATCTGCGAGTGCAGTATCTAGTGCTTTTAGACAATCAGCAGCCAAATAACCCATACGTGTACGAATTTCTTTTTCATCTATGTCTAAAGTATTATCGGTCAATGATACAATTGGAACTGTAACATCAAAGTTCTGCATATCCTGTTGAATTATGAGGAACTCTTAGAGATCCATTCAATCTCAGGTGCATAATTTTCTGTTCGATATTTTTTATATATTTTATTAATATGTTCTTTCCATGAATTGGCAGATGCATCAAGATTAGATGCATCAATACGAAAAGGTTGTCCAATAACAATAGTTAGAGGGTCGATAGTGCGATTATACCAAGAAGAAATAGAAGAAAATGTGGGTAATTGGAATCCACCACCAGCAGCTTTTAGGATAGATTGTAGAAAATCAGAATTTTCTTTGGTGGGACGTTTGAAGAATTCATTTTCACCAAAAGCGAAGATTGGAATTATTGGAAGACCAAAATCTTGTGCCAATTTCAAAAAACCTTTACGACCATCAACCAATTTCATTTTACCATGTTCCGCTAATGGAACTTCACGAGCTCCTCCTGGAATGATTAATAATGAAGTACCTTGTTTTAGTGTGCCTTTCAAATTATCATAATCACTTCTTACTAGTCCAAAACTTAATGCAATTTGTCTTATTGCCGGGATATCAAAAAATGGTGGTGCACTACACTGTGCTATAGGTCTTTTCCATATAGAATTACCCATATCACCAGCGACAAGAGCAAAAGGAGCAATTGCAAAATGACTATGCGGATACCAAATATATATGGCTTGTTTATTATGATCGAATTTACTTTTATCCATAATTGTCCAATTTAATTCAGAAGGCGATGGCATGATTGATTTATATAAACTACGAGCCCACCATGAATTAGGGGCTGAATACGATATTGATGAAAATATACCTAATAAACCAATAATCCATATAATAATAATTAGGGGACGACTGATAGGAAATATAAAATATAGATATATTGATGATAAAATAGTAGAAATTATTGTAAATATAATAATATTTGGCCAAAACAATAGGAGATGTGTTAAGGTGATCATAGTTCCGAATTACTGTTAGGGGCTATTCTTCCTTGTAATAATATGCCGCGCTCTCCCCTCAGCGATATTTTGCACTAACAATTTTCTTCCCTTTGGCTGCTTTAGAAGTACGTGGGATAAGACCTTTAGCTTTCAAAGAACTAGTGGCTGTAAATCCAATAGATTCACCTCTGCGCCAACGTCGAAGAGTTTCAAGATTCTTCTTCGTTGGTTTATATCCAGCACGACCAATATATCCAAGTGATTTATTAGCACATCCACAACCAGATCCTTTCTGTGTTTTTCTAAATTTCTTCATCTATTGTTATTGTCGAATAATTGTATGATATTTACAATCATTATCAATTGCAACAATATTATCAGGATTAACATATTTAGTAAATTGAAATAAACGGATATGTTCAGCATTAGGAATAATATTTGGATGAACAGTATATGTTTGTAATCCTTCAATTAGATTTAGAGTAGAAAGATACTTCGGATGAAAAATATAATAATCATCTTTCATACCAACATCATAATAATTAGCACAATAAAATTTATCGGGATCTAGTTCATTTAAATTATGGAAATCATTTAATAAACAATCTTGACGCATGACAATAATCCAGTCATATTGATCTAATTTTCCAAAATTTCTTAATAGATTTGCTACTTCGTTTGTTGCTACCATTTGGCTACAGAGCGCATCAAAATTTCTATCATGTACCATACATGCAGATACATTCATATTGTTATACATTTGTTTTCGCAGGTGTTTGAAACGTTCATCTTCTAAAAAATTTGGTTGTTGCATCCATATAAGACGTTGTAAATTATTACGATATCTATCAAAAATAAAATCTAATGTCTTCGGATGAAATTTATGATTACAACCTGACCAATTTGAACCAACCATTGATCCATTTTCTGAGAACCAAGTTTGATAATAAACATCAGTAGTAAAAGCTGGATTTAATAATATATTTTTTTTAATACCTTCATAGATTTGTTCATTTTCTATACATCTTGGTTGCCCCCAAAAACATAATGCAATTTTCATTTTATATTATAACAGTTTAAATAACTTTATATCTTTTAAACATAGAAATGCGTTTAATTGCTCATAGGGGAAATAGATTTGGTCCAAATCCGGAATGTGAAAATCATCCAGATTATATACTTGAAACAATAAGTGCAGGATATGATGTAGAAATTGATGTACGACTTATTGATAGGGAATTTTTTTTAGGTCATGATGAACCTCAATATAAAGTTGATTTAAAATTTCTATCAAAAATTCGTGAATTTGCATGGATTCATTGTAAGAATTTGGAGGCATTACATTTCTTCCTCAAGATGCCAGAATTTAATTGTTTCTGGCATCAAAACGACGATTACACGATAACAAGTCATGGATTTATTTGGGCATTTCCAGGTAAACCAGTAACAAGTAGGTCCATAGCAGTTATGCCTGAGTATGCACCAGGTTTTAATGTATCACCTAATGCACTTGGAATTTGTACTGATTATATTGATAGACATTAAATTTAAAGTAAATAAAATATGATAAAATAAAATATGCGTTATACACATTTTTTATTTGATATAGATGCTGTACTAGTTGATACACATGATTTACAATTTATTGCAACTAGAGAAGCGATTATGGCGTGTTGTAATTATGATATAAATGTGGATTCTGAGATTAAATCATTATGTAATTCGACAATTACAACAATGAAAAAATTAGAATTATTGGCTGAGCGTAATATAATTCAGTTTTCAGATATTCCAATTATTTATGCTAAAAAGAAAGAAATTGCAGATAAATTATTTGAAACTGAAATTCAATTTGATATGGATAAAGTTGAACTATTTGATGAATTAATTAGTCGTGGAGCACGAATTGGTATAGTAACGAATGGTAATCATAATTCGGCACTAAAACTATTAGATAGGATTGGATTGAATGGTAAATATGAAATTTTAATAACAAATAAAGATGTAATACATCCAAAACCACATTCTGAGCCTTATATACGGGCAATATTGGCATTATATCCAGCTAATTTGGAGTCATGTATCATATTTGAGGATTCAGAAATCGGTTTACAGGCAGCTCGTGGAATAGGATGTAGAGTCTATCATGTTAAGGATCCGAAAGATATTAATCTGCGTAATCTAAGTCAATTCATTGAATAAAATTCTGAACATATAATAAGATGAAAACACGAAAAAAATCTTGGTTTTTCCCTGAAAAATATTTTCATGGGCTTAGTGCTGCAGCAACACGGCGTCGTAAACATGAAATTAAGCGATTCGGATCATTACATTGGAAGAATCCAAAAGCATATACAGGATTTGTAACTGATCGTGGAACAAAGAAAAGGACATCGTCCTATACAGCACGTTTTTATAAACTCTATCCAAGCGCTAAAAGTTTATCAGAAAAGGCAGCTGCAACAGGTGTTCCTGAGAAGTATTTACGTGAATCATATAATCGTGGAATGGCAGCTTGGCGCACAGGACATCGTCCGGGCGCGACAGAACAGCAATGGGGATATGCACGTGTACATTCACTATTATTATGTGGTAAAACGGCGAGATTAACAGATTCGGATATAGTTAGAAGGGCAAAGAAAACATCAAAAAAAGCTCGTGCTTATTTTGATAAGCAGGGTTGTTAATTCTTTTTATAAATTGAAATCAAAGTCCAACTAACAAGTGATAAACTAAAGGCAATTAAACTACCAACAACAGTAATTTGATTTCCATGATCTTTGATTAAATTATGTGATTCAATTGTTAGCATGTTTGCCTGTCCTAATTGTTTGTTAATGTCAGATAATTCACTAATAAGATGCATTCGATAATGCTCAGTATCATCTTTACAATTTTCCTCAAATTCACATTGACATTCAGACGTTTCACTCATTCTAAAGACACTCTTAATATCTTTAGAAGGGGTAAATAATTTTCAATTTTTCCCAATATTTATATTTGGAATAAATTATGGTGGTCAACCGCTATGTGCTGCAAAGAGGAACGGCGGTGCACCAAGTGACAGTGAATTGCCTTTATGTTTGGGAGGTTCAGTCTTCAGTTGAACTGAAGACCAAACGCCGCGAAGCGGCGGTGCTACAGGAAGATTCCATCTACGCCAAACGAGCTCTTTACCGACGGTGTATCGCCATGCATAATCTGCTGGTCCATTAACACCATATTCTTCACGTAACTTCTTATTTTGACCTGCTGACCATGCACTCTGAATATTCCAAGCCGCAGCAGGACTGAGTCCATGCTCTTTGGCCATTAACATAGCATAAAATACTTCAGCCCATGCTTCAGTCTCAGCTTCTACTGCAGGCAAGGGTCGACTATGATCATCAAGACAGGCAGCGTGCATCATCTCATGAATAAAAACACGAGTTGCATCTTCTCGTCTATAAATCACAATTGTCTCTGGTCTACATGCTTGACAATAACCACCATTTACATTTGTTGGACCAACTTTTTGGCCTTTGGATGGAAAGATACGTTTTTCATCAGATAAAAACCAATAGACAATGTATTGTTTCAAAGGTTGTAAAGCTTGTAATATATGACCCCATAATTTAATAGCTTCCATATCTTTCTTTGTGAAATGACCAATTATATAAATAATATGCATTCCTATAGCGACGCCAGATAGTTGCCCTTTAGCATACATATCTTGTCTAAAATTATCTCCATCGAAATTAGATGGTTCTTCAGCATGTGATTTAACCATTGATTTTTCATTATCAGATAAAGTGAAATTAAAACTTTTTAAGGGTTTTAATTTATATGCATGATCAATAAGATTATATACTTCATGTATTCGTTCCATCTACTATTAGGAGCGAAGAACTTTTACAATATCGAGTAGTACATATTCCCATAACAAGGGAATACGATAAGACGGAATAATTTGCCATCCACCACCACCTTCAGCGAAGGCAAGGATTCGGAAGATAGCAATTTTTTTGGCTCGAGGGAGATCAGAATTCTGAATAGTTTCTGTCCAATAATCAATTAATTCACACCATCGAAGATTTCTTTGAAGACAAAAATAAATCCAATTTCGTATAACAGTTATATGGGATGTATTCCACGAACTAGTATTCCATGCAGTAAGAGTATTTTTGAACCAAACTGTCCATCCAGATTCTTTATTTTCGGGAAAACCAAGAGTTTTAAGTAAATAATTCGTTTTGTTCGGAATATAAATTTCCATAAAATGATCTGCCAAACGATTAGGTAGAGGATAATGACTAGTGAAGAAGAATCGAAGACAATTAGAATATTGTTCTAGTTTTTCCTGTAAAAATATAATAGATTCTTCACTTAATAGATGAGCATGATAAAAAACAAAGAAATGATAATTTTGTTTACTTAAAACGTATGATGATCCTTGAAAATTTTTAAAGATAGTATAAATATAATTTTTATCTTGTAATGACATACGTGCAATATCATATCCTTGATGTATAGCACTTACTTCGAATGGAAACGATTTACCGTCAGGACTAGGACCATCATCATCATTATTGGTTTTAGTAGTTGGTTTAGCATCATCATCATCTGAATCTGAATCATTACTATTAGTTGTGTTTGCACTTGTACTACTTACAGTATTTAGTAATTTACCCATTAAATATTTAGTTTTAATATTGAATGGCACACCTTCAGAAGTTGCATATGACCGTAAAAAATCATGTAACATAGTTTTTTTACCAGTTCCATGATCGCCAATAAAACAGAGATTAGTAATCATTCCTACAGGATTGAATCAAACGGTGCTTAAATTCCTGACGCATGGCTACAATAAGTTTATTATGGATTTAGCTATTCCAGCCCAACTTTTAGAAGTGGAAAATGTTCATATGTTACCATTTGAACGTAAGGGTAAATATCCACCAATGTCTTCTCTACAATATATTACACCAATGATTGAATTAGATTCATGTTCAATCTTAACTCCTCCACTATTGGTTGAAGATTGGAATACAGAGAAGGGTCGACTTCGTCTAAATTGCAAAAAATATCCGTATTTGGAATCTAAATTGAGTGCAATTCAAGAATATTTAATAAGTTCAATTTATGTCCATCAACGTATTCTTATGTTGGATAGACATGTTGAATTATCGGAGGTAAAAGAGACATTTAAGAAGATGTTTGATGGTGAAAGTCTAAATTGTTATATTAGTACATATCATCTGTTCCCCCTTTATGAGAATGGAGAACGGGTGATGTTAGAAGATTTTAACAAGAAATTAAAAGTCGGTCGATCAGTGCGACTAATTTTACAACTGAATGGGGTAAGCTCATTACCTGGTAATGTTTTTCGTATACAACATCAAATTCTTGGTGCTTATTTAATTAACTAATTTGCTTATCAATCATACTAATACATAGACTGAAACTGGACATACCTATAGCAAATATAGCTGCCGTAATTGCAAAGTAGACAATGTATTCAGGTTGACGACTGAAATAGACCCAACTTCCAACTGCTAAGAATAGCATGGAAACGACAATTACAGGTGCAGATATTGCAACGTATTTCCGTATTTCCTGATTTGAATCGGGAGTACCAACATTAGTACTTAGAAAAATAATAGTAATCAAAGGTGCCAAAAATCCGATTAAAATAAAAGCATATGGATATATTCTTTTAATGAAACCGATTGACTTTGATCCCATATCTTCACTTTGTTGTCCAGTTGATGCTTGCATTCTAATATCAAGGACGAGATAAAGATCCCGGTTTTGTTGGATTTCTAAGACCAAACATACTTACGGATCCAAGTGCCTTCTTGACATCACCTAATGATTTACTAGTTACTTGACCAATTGAACTACTTGCATATTTTTCAACAGGAGTTATGAATAACATAATAATTAAATACAAGAAACTTCCTCCTAAAAGTACTGGAAATGCGACATTATATAATCTAGTTGGTTTAAATGTCTTTGGTGCATATTGAACTTCGGTATTTTGCATAAATGTTAATTTAGATGACATATATCTGATGTAATAATAGAAATGCCACCAAGGCGAAAAACGTTTAAAAGGATTTACGGGGGTTCCGTCAATTCTGGAAATAATAGAAAAACGCGATGGACTTTTAAAAGGCCATCAACAATTCCATATGAGAAGGTATTAGGTAAACGTGGATGTAAACCAGGTAATACAGGATCGGATGATTCATGTATACCGTTAACAGATTTGAAGGAGTTTGCAAAGGAGGTAGGTGTTGAAGAACCAATAAATCGTTCTTCACTTTGTAAAAGTTTAAATTGCAAAGAAGATTCTGATAAGGGACTTTTAGGAAGTGCAAAAATGACGAAGACGAAGAAGGAAGAATGGTTGAAGAAGTTCTTCCGCCCACCTCCACCGGAAGAATGGAAATCAGATCCGGATTCATGGCTTGATAATCATAGTATGGAGGCTGTACTAAAACAATATGAAGAAGCAGATCCAACCTTTAAAAGTCTAGGGGCAGTACCTATTGATTTTGCAGCACCAAGTCCTTACGGATCAGGATCGTCGTCAAAAAAACAATGCCTATTACCTGAATTTTGTAATACAACTCTGGAGAGCTTAAAGAAAGATGGTAAAACAGGCATGGGTGCAATTTTCAATTTGGATCCTCATTTCAAAGATGGAAGTCATTGGGTTTCATTCTATCTTGATGTAAATACACCTGCAGCTTATTACTTCGATTCTTATGGACTCAAACCGCCTAAACAGATTCGTCTTCTTATGGAGACATTCTGGTCCCAGGATAATCGCTGTAAACTTGCATACAATGGTCGAAGATTCCAATACGGTAAAAGTGAATGTGGTATGTATTCACTTTTTTTCATTACTTGTATGCATTATGGAATTAAATTCCAGCAATTTGTTAAACATCGTGTACCTGATAATGTTATGCTCTTCCTCCGATCATGGTTCTTTAATACAGATCTTATTGAAACAAAACAAGAAGGTGGTTTCTCAGCAAAGCTGGAAGGTAACTCATTCTTAAGCAATTTTTTTGGAACTTCTACGTCTAGTTAAAAACTCAACAATTAGATGAATTAATAGTTAGAGAGATGGATAAGCGGAGCATGTTCTTCAGTAATCGCAATAAAGAAATGATTAAAAATAACGTTATACGTGAATGCGAACAGGCTACTGGTCAACCATTTAGTCGTAATCATATTGAGAGACTCGATAAATCATTAAATCATTACATGAATGAAATATGGTCTTCAAATGCTCAAACACAAATGCTACCTGTACTAAATCGTCAAGTAAATATTACTACTAGTCGCGAATTTATATCATATTTAACAAAGCCTGTGCAGAAAAAACAGATTCCGGCTATTCAGATACAAACTCAACAAATGGGTACACCTTTAAATGAAATTATCTTTAAAGATACTGAAAGAACCCTTGAAGATGTCAGAAAAGAACGTCAAGGAACACAGGCCGAACGTCCACCTATTCCGGATTTCCGTATAAGTTCTGATGAAGATGGACCTAGTCCAATGGATCTCTATCAAATGGCTAAAGCTGCTCGTGAACGCGAAGCAGCTACATTAATTGTTAAGACTGACAATAAGGAAGAAAATGATAATAATGTTTTTAAAACAGTTCTAGGAAATGAAATAATACCTAGTCGTGATCTCTTACCTCCACCAATTAAGACTAAGAAGTCAGCAGATGAACCTCCTCTTATGCCTCCCCCTCGAATCATAGACCCATTTACTCTCGATCAACCTGTTCAACCATCCGCTAAGCAGCTAACTCTGCTACGTCAAGACGATGTTATTCAATACAAAGAGATTGAACAAAATCTTTTCATCAATTCTATAGACCGTGATTGGACCAAAGATTCAGTTCTCTCCATGAATCGATACAATTTTACAGTTAATTTTGATCCATCTGCAGCCAGTCAAACAAATAATGTAACACCATTCGCTGTCAAGAAATTCCGCAATATTGTTCGTATACAATTGATTAAAGCCATTATTAGCCGCGAGACCTTAGATATTATGATTTCTAAGACAGATGCGAGTACATTTGCTACTACCAATCAAACTAATGTCTTATCATTCCCTGCTGTAAATGTCCGTATTGCTGAATTCCAGGCAAATAATTATGGTACTAATAATCGTATTGATGATAGTTTTGGTTTAGTACATTATGATGCACAATGGACCTCTGATCCCGCGGGCACTTCAGCCGTTCCATCTTCAGGTCTAACAACGAACAATGGATTTGCAAGTTTAATCCCTAAATTCCTTACATGCGAACGTGTATTTGAACCAACACCATTAGCAACTCTCCAGAAAATGACAATTAGAATGGAACGTCCCACAAGCGCAGCCCTGTTAAGTGATGTTTCAGATGTTGTTACTGTTGCAGGAATAAATTTGGGTGGTAGTGTAACGAGCAGTATTTATCGTACTACAATTGGAACTTCTTCTCATATTTTTATTCGTACAAACAAATGGTTTTCCAAATTCATGTGGGAAACAGGTGATCGTGTAATCTTCCGCGGAGTCAACGCAACTCTTGCAGGTGGTACTCCAGCAGCAACAACAGCATCTGTTAATGCAGTCGAAGAATGGATCAATCGTGATGAAGGACATCTAATTGTTGGTATTGGAAATACAAGTAGTCCATGGGCCGTGACTGATAATGCAAATAGTGTAGGATATGGTAATGTTCTTATTATACAAAGTCGTTTTACTGATCCGACAGTTAGTGGTGCAATTACACCTTATAGTTTTGGTACTGATTCTGCAATTAATGCTGCATTCGATTTAGCTGTAGGTTGGGCCGGTGCAGGAATAAATGCTTCTCATCAGGTACAACTTGTCTTTAAAGTGATTACTCGTGAATATGACCCGGCGACTAAAGTCCGTCCTGATAATACTTATTAATATGTGCAAGTAATAATTAAATAATATATTTATACTATTAGATTATTATGTCATCTGGACAGCCAAACAGAGCATTAATGGATTTTGGTTCAAAAATGGCCAATCCTGGATACAATCTGATGAATCCTACAAATATACCTTACGGCCAGGATCCTCAGACTGTTACTCGGAATCTTCGTGCAGCGACGAATCTAATTAATATTGAAGGTACTCCAAATCGAGGTGCATACTCTATTAAGCCGATTCCTAATACTATGGGTGTACCTGATAATGCTGGATCTCGTCTCCGTGAAGCTATCAAGATCTGTGAAGCAGTCAAGCAACCTTCATGTAATGCCTTCAAAGATCCTACTTTTGCAGCAACTTGTATGATGACTCATGAACCAGGTCGTAATAGTAAAGGTGAAACACATGCTGGTGGTCTAGTTCTCTTTAAGGAAGATCTGGAAGATCAACGTCAGGCAAATAGAGGAAAGGGTCGTTATGCAACCTTCAATCCTACTATTGGTGAATCTGCTGCTGGAAAGACAAGTACAGATTATAAGTCATGTGTTGCAATGGATGAAAAACTTCGTTGTGAAGCTCAGGGAAACTTTGATATTCCTAATTGTGCTATGTGCATGAATGGACAAGGTCGTTTTGCCCGTGTTGATCCTGAAGCAACCTATGTTCCTCCTAGACTCGTTGTTGTTGGACGTGGAGCCATTAGTGTCTATGAAAATGGAAATATTGGTGATGCTGAAATGAATGCCTATATGTTTCAAGGAGATTTAGCTAAAGATGTTGAAATGAGCGAAACAAATCCTGTCACAATTGATCTTACAGCAGATAGTGAAGGGAAGCCATTTACTATTAGAATTAAGAATCCAAAGGGTAAACCATCATTAGCTGGATTTTTAGAAGGAACAAATTCAACAGGAGTTACACGTATTGACTTAGCATTTTTATGTGATTACGAATTTGTCTTTGGTACTAAACCTGTATTGATGGGTTCAACCGTTGTTGATGGAGAATCTGTTTCTATTATGACTACTGCTGCTAATCGTAAAGTTATTATGAATAGAAGAGAAACAGAATTTGCAACAGGTGGAACAGTTGATGTAAAAAATATTATGAATGTCAGTCTTCGTATCCCTTATACATTTTTGGATTCAAGTGAAGAGGCATCAGCAGAATGTCCTGGTGGTCCATTCAGCAAAAAGGAGGCTTCTGTTACATTCTTATCTAGTGATCCATGTTTCAAACCGAATGCTCCTGGCTCTCATAAAATAGAATGTCTGCAAAATAAATTCATTCAGGCTGGATGTACAGTTAGTGGTGAAGGATATCCTGCAAATGAAGAACTCGCTGGAAAACTTCGTTATATAAATGGCCGTCCTCAACCATTAGGAGCAATTGCTGAAAGAATCTATAATACTTCTTTGGAAGCGGCTACAGGTATTTCTAATGGAACAAAGATGCCCTTAAGTCAATGGGATGAGAAGAGTCGTTGGTGTACAGGTAAAGCTATTAGAACCCCCTGTATGGGTTATGATATGGTGAACGGACCTTTAGGGGATGATTGTATTCAGTACTTGTTTGAGAATAAAGGACAAATTGAAGCTGGTAGTACAGCTGTTGAAGGGAAGACATATACACTTGGTAAGAAGTATGAAAGTTTAAATGATGCTGGTAGATTCTGTACGCGTCAGGGATCCGCAGCGCCTTATAATCAGGCTAACTTAGAGAAGGCAAGACAGAAAGGTGGTGTTGATGGTGTGAAGCGTTATTTCAATGATCTTCAGCTTCGGGCACAAGACAATTCATTAAGTGATATGGATCGTAAACAGGCAATCAAAGACTGTTATGGTGTAGATCTAGCTCCAGCTGAAAATCAGTTCGCTCAAAATTCCGTTGATCCAGGAATAGGTAGAAATCTTGGATTTAAAATTCCAGACACAAATTCATATATTCGTCATGCTGGCTTTGTAACATGGCATCATCCTAATGACGGTTCAAAATTGTTCCGTGAAGACAGCAGTTGGAAGGCTATGCCACCTCTTTGTGGTAAACCTGGTTACATGAGTTTTGAATCTGTTAATTTCCCTGATCATTATTTAATTAATAACAATGGTCGTGGACAAATTGTACCTAGAGAACAAACACCAGAATACAATTTACGTGCATGTTGGCGTGCAACAGTTGCTGGACAGAATGGTACACAATTTAATCCAATGAATTATGAAGAAAAACTCCCATCAGGTGTTGGTTGTGGACTTCCTGGTATGGGCTCCCTTGAAAATGCATTTACTCCTGGTGCATATTTACGTGCTGGTCCAAATAATATTGCTGACCTATATATTCCCAAAACAGATGCTGATCGCAAGGCTACCTGTATAGATTATGTTGATGGATTAAGTCAAAGTAATCGCAGACAAGTTTAATCGCAGACAAAAATAACTACAAATTTTTAAACATATGTAACATTTAGATATGTTTGCAAGTTTCAAAGAAGGCTTTGATGATAATATGAATTTCCGGCAATCAATGGATAATGTTTTTAATAACATTCTTCCTAACTTTATTGGCACAACTAATGAAGGAAGTCGTATTGTTCGAGAGAATCCAAATGTAGCTTTAGGAATTGATGCAGCTATTGTTGATAATATAGGTGGTCAATCAACGAAGGTAATTATTCCAAAGGCCGACACTATATTCCAAAGTATTGAAGCGAGCCCTGCACTACTAGAACAGCAACGAATTTGCAAAACAAGTACGGTTGATGAACTAATGTCAACTCAAAATCCTGCAGACAAATATCGTTGTGGTTGGATTTATCAACCTGATCCTACAGGTATTGCTCCGAAAATTAGCACAGGTTATCTTGGTGCTAGAACAGGACCTTTACAACTCTTTGGACAATCACCTCCTGGTCAATGGTTCTGGGATCTTGATGCAGCAAAACGTACTATGTTAACTGATAAATGTGCAAAAGTGACTACATGCGAACATTTAGCAAGTCCATTTTTTAAGGGTGATTGTGGATGGTGTAATACGACAAAGAAATCAGTAATTATTGGTCGTGATGGTAAACCATTATATCCAACAATGATTGGACAGAATTGTTTACCTGATAAGATTACACAACAGCGAGAGCAATGTCCTCCTCCACCACCTCCTGCACCTCCTCGTCGTGATCCTGAAGGTAATATTATCCCAGAGCCTCCTAGTGCTAATGTATGTAAGCAATTACCTAATGGGAAGATTGGACGTGATTGTTTAGTGCAACAATTAAAGTTGGGTGGTTGTGGTGATCAAGGTTCATTAGCACAGGCACTAAAGACGAGTCGTGATCCTCGTGATATGTTAAATCAGATTCGTCCTAATCAGGCATTTATGGTATATCAAGATCGTAGTCCTAGTAAACTTAAGTCTGATATAATGAAAGATGGTTCAATAGCAGCTGATTTAGCCTTACAGGATTTCACAGCATTATATAATCAAGCACAGAGTACTGCATCAACAGGTCTTCGTGCTGCTGCACAGGATTTATGTGTGCGTGCAGGAGCAATCGAAGAATTTGATTTTTGTTCAGAAATTCAGGACAGTCAACGTCCTCCATTTGGATTAGAATGTATGCAATCAGAATTTAGAAAAGCAGGCGGTCTTCCTGCTGGTGCTAAATATCCATCCGCAAATACAATGGCTGATTATAATTCTCTACCAACATGGTCTGCATTTAAAGAGTTTGTACGTGATCTTGCACGAAGGACACAGAGTGGCGATCCTGAAGTTCAGGCTATTGCATTAAATGATTTCATGGGTATTCGCCGTGAAGTTCTTGGTAAACCGAAGATGCCCTCAATTAATGCATATGAAGTATATTGTTTCCAATGGCATTCTAATGATGATGCACTCTTTACAGGTCGTATGTATCAAACTGGAGCAACAGGTATGCCTATTATTCCTGATACAAGTAAAATTCCTGCCCTAGCTGGTGCAAAAGATTCTTCATTTGTAATATTAACCGATTTACGTCCATCGGCTGTTCAAAATATTCAACTATCATTCCCTGCAGGATTTGGAAATGGTGTAAGTGCAACAGTTAATGGAGATCGTGAACGTTTCTGGGAAAGAAATGCCGATGCACCTAATGATTATCGTCGTGATTATCCTCATCAACAGTCTGATGCAACTAATAAATCTTGCACTCAACTCAAATCAGGAGGTAAAAACTATACTAAAGTCTATATGAATCACTCATCTGGACCATTTGCAGCTTTCCGTATGTTATACAAACCTTGTAATCAGGGCGGCAATCCTATGACAATTCCTGCTCAATGGATTACTCTATCACAGGAATTCAAGGCCCCTATGTTGTCGTTCGAAGTACGTAGTCGTGGTATTAGAGGACGTCAGGCAGTTATGGGTCTCCATGAATATCGTATGCCTGACTTCTTTATTGCTGATAATAGTAATGTCTTCGTAGAAGATCGTGGAACAAATGTTGGCCCCAATAATATGAAATATATTAACTTCGAGTCTACAAATAGTAAATGGGAAATCAATAAATTAATCCATCCTGATTCATGGCAAACCATGACATTCTGTTTCCGCCTCAATCGTCCAAATAAAGCTGCATCAGAAGCGATTATGGCTTATCGTCTCGGACAATTAGGAATAAATTCATTAAGTGATGGTAATATCGGTTTTGATCTTCCTGATACTAGGCAGAAATTTGGAGCTAGAATTGGAAAATGGTATGTCGTTAATATAACAAAGAAATCTAGCAGCGGATATTTGAATAATGAAATTATGGTTGCAATGTATGAATATGATATTGCGCGTTCTGGTGTATCTCTTGGAGAACCATCAAATGTCTTTAGAAAAGTCTATATGCGTAATAATCCATTGACACCTGGTCCTCCTTTTGGTATTATGAGTTGGGGTGCAGATTCAGCAGGTCCAATTAGTGCTGGATTTTCTATGGCCTGGGTCCGTCTATATGATTATGCTCTTGATTCTGATACATTTAAGAAGGATGTTAATAATAGCTGGGTTCGTGAATGGAGTGATGTTTAAAAATATAATATGTATTATTCAATAATATACAATTATATTTATACGAGACGCTGTGGCCGTCTATTACGATCCCATGTACCAGTAACGGGATCTTTGAATAAACGGTAAATTGGTGTTTTCTTTTTGAGATCAAGAATATCATATGCAAGGTAGACAGTAGGATCGCCTGCTTCAGGATCTGGTTCTAAGAATAGTTTTTGTCCTTTGAGTTCTATTACTTGTCGACCAATACCAGGTTGTGCTGCAGCAGCAGGTGCCTCTTCTTTGGCTTCAGCTTTAACTGCAATACGTTCTTCGCCAGGACGGCGTCCTGGCACAGAATGCCGACTCTGTAGGCGTTCTTCAATTTCTCCTGCATGAACATTTGTTTCCAAATTGGGTTGTGCAGCACTCTCCGTTGGACTTCCGTCCAATGCTTGATAACATTTAAGACCAGGTTCATTTTGACCGGCAAACAAGGGACAATCAATTGCAGCCTCTTTCATAATCTTTAGGAATGCTCCAGTCAGTTCAGACTTCTTCTTCGCTAACATTAAGATGTGTTGATCAGTTGTCTTCTCCTTATCCTTCATCTTTATTGCTTCAATTACACGCTTCTCATCAATATCTTCTTTGGTAAATTCCATGACATAAGTAAAAATGCTAACAGTACGATCTTCAGGAGGTAATTCAGCATGTGAACAGATACGAACAGCACGACCTTTAGCCTGATCAGTTTGTACTTCATTCCAGTGTGGTTCCATAATATGTACACCACGAACAAACTTCAGTGAAATACCTTCTACACCTGCTTTAGTGATACCAAAGACTTTACAAATTTCACCATGTTTATTTCCTAATTCTTCGTAACCTGATTCACGCATAATCTTCTGAATCTTTGGAGGAAGTTCATTAATACGACCATTGAAGATTCGAAGAGCAGTCTTACGTTGCCAGTCTTCACCAGTGAAGAAGGCAAAACGATTTTCACGTGCTCCTGGACCTTTACGTAGAGAGGCTTCTGCTTCTGGTGTTAACATAGGATCAGATTCTGTACCTGTTATTTCAATCTTCGTGAAACCATTTGACTCTAAAGCATAACCGAAGATAGTTAAACCCTCTGCAGTAATGAAGTTACTGTATACTAATGATGAGCCAGGTATACGTTCAGGATTAATAATATTCCGTATCATTTCTGCAAATTTAGGACTATATTTCTGAAGATTAGAATCAGATGGTCCATCAAGACGTAAATACTGTTTCTTCTTCACATATAATTCATTGAGGGCCTTATTCAGCCGAACATCATATGGATCTATTTGTTTCAATGGTTCAGTTGTCAATTCATCTTCAAATTCTTCCATATCAAATCCTGCAAGCTTAGCTTCCTCTTTGGCTTTCTTCAAAAAGTCACGAACAGCTGCATCTTCTTCTGCTTTGCCGCCTCCTGTCTGCTCTTCTTCTTCTAGTCCAACCATCTCCTTCTCCACAGCTAAATCTTCAGCCGCCGCTGCAGCCTCTTCAGCTAACTCCTTATCAGTTATATCATATTCATAATCACTTACAAGACTAATAGTCTTATCTTCTGTTTCTGATGCGAATGCCTCTTCTGTTTTAATTGACTTATAGGGGCGACGAATACCAGGAGGGAATGCGAAGTTGCATGCTTGACGACTATTAGTACGATATGCACTTGGATTAGTGGCACTCTGGACTTTACTATATTCGTCATATGGATCAGGATCGTTTTGTTTACCAAGAAGATCTTTACTTTTTTCTGTTAATTCTTTTAGTCGACGAACTGTGTAATACTGTAAAGCATATTGAGAGAAACGAATAGGAACAATAATATCTTCTTTAATTGCTGGAACTAGATCTTCATTTGAACCTTTATAATAAGAAACAAGACCATATATACGTTTTTTCATAACACCGATGTGTTCAGGTTTATTAGTATTTGCATTAACGAAATGATGATCGAATTCTTTAGGATTGACAGGTAGGATTGGATATGATACAAGTTCAAAATCACGTTTAAAAGTAATACCAGCGACCTTAGCCTGTTCAGTCAATTCTTCTGCTATTTGTCTTACTGAACCAGTAACTTCATCGGCATCTGCTTCCCTAACACCCATAAATTCACCTGAACCATCAACAACTTTCAAATAACCATCAGGAAATACAGTCATAAGAATTTGCACATCAGTTTGTCCTGGTGTAACTTCAATAAAGTCGATTCGTGAATGTTTCTGTCCTAATTCTTTCATGGTATTACGTGCACCATCAGTACGATCAGCAATTGTAAACTTAATTGCATGAGTATATCCACCAATCATATTGAGTAAAGGACCAAGTTCCGATGGAAAATTGATTAAAGGTGTTCCAGATAGTCCAATAACTTTTGAATTTCGTGCTTCAGAGATTAACCTGTAGAGGAGGAAGGGGCGACTATATTTTTTATTGAGTGAACATAATTTCGGTTTCCATCTATCAGGAGTGACAGGTTCTGGGGGAACTAGTCTTTTAGCAGGGCCTCGCTTCGTCATAATGTGCTCCATCCATCGATGAAGATTATTATTCATTGATTGACTTAAATGATGGATTTCATCAATAACAATAATGGCATTATCAAAATGCCCAGGTTCATCGCTATGTTCACCATCATGACATAGCCACTCACGTAATGTAGTTTCACTAACACCGTTGTAATTTATAAATTCGATACGATTTTCAAGAACCGCAGTAATTTGTTGACGGATTTCGGTCTGACTTGTAGAGTCGAGATCATTGTAATTGGGTTGTTGATCGAAATCGGGAATCCATAAGTTTCCACGGCTAGGTTTACGCATTAGATTATTAAAATATGTTTCTGAGAGACCGATAATATTTAGAGCGAAGTTTTTGAGTGTTGATGCGCTTACTCCTGGTACAGTACGATTGACATTTATAGATATCCAGTGATTGCGACTAAGACTATAATGGCGGAATCCGCATTTTTGAATTTCTGACTGGAAGTTTTCACGAATGGATCCAGGTGTCATAATAATAATTTTCTTATGTCCTTGGCCGAAGAGTGCCTCTGCAGCACCAATAGCGGAGCATGTTTTGCCTGAACCGAGACCATGGTATACTAGAAGACCGCGATAAGGTGTGTCAGAGCGAAGATATTCGCGAATGAATTGTTGATATAAGAAAGTTTCAAGCTGATCTGCTTTACCGAGTTTCTTACATGCATCCCAATCCTTCTGTCCTAATAGTTTTGGTTGAAGAGTAAATTGTGCTGCATATTCACCGTCTGCAGCAAATGTACTATCAAAAAACTTAGTAAACCCCCTTCTTGTTGGTGGAACCCAGGCCGGAGGGGGTACTTGTATTTTATACGGATCGCGTTCAATTTCGGAACTTTCTTGATCTTTATAACGTACTAGAGCCTTCCGTTCAGGACTTGATTTTATTTTAGGTGTTTCTGCAGGAACTTCTGCAGGAACTTCTACAGGAACTTCTACAGGAACTTCTGTAGGAATATTTGCAGGAACTTCTGTAGGAATATTTGCAGGAACTTCTGTAGGAATTTGTTGAATATTCTTTTGAATACCAGAATCTATTTTTGCGGATGGTGTTTCTCCTTTAGGATTAGCAATAGTAGATCCATCAAATGCTTGAGGAACTGCCTTTAAACGATCAGTATCAAGAACTCCAGGTGCGGCGGGAACTTCTTCTTCGGGAGCTTTTTGAACTTTAATCTTCATTGGAGCAAAAACGGGTTTTTTCCGTTTTTCATTTTTAGGTGTATCCATCTAATTCTATTAATACAGAATTAGATAAATACAATGTACACATGTCAATATTTATGAAGTTGTTGATGGGCAACAATCAATTCCAAAGACCATTGCTCCAGGGGGTGGTTGTACAAAATGAGGAGTTTGATTGTAGCCAGGGACAGAACAAGGACTAATATATGATGATGATGGTAAACGTTCATCATAGCAGCAAGTACTATAATAGATTCCTAGCGGTTCAGCAGGGGGACCAGGGGGAGAACAGCAGACTGCAAGACCAGCAGCACGACTTGTAATGGAATCATATGTAATTGTTCGTCCACCTGCAGATCCACCTTGTAATCTACTTGTAGGGTAGGCATTAACACCCGGACTGATACTTGTTAGACCAGCGGGTGTTAAACAACAATCAGAACCTGGAATATAAGTAGCGGGGGTTTGAAGACTTTGAGCAGAAGCCTTTACACGAAGATTATATGTATAAAGACTCGAATCGGAAGGATTAGCACGACTCTTATAAACTTCAGCGGCTTGACGACGAAGTTCAATTAATTTACTGGCGTCCATACTATTAGGAAGGAAGGAATTTTATTATAAAATAATAGAATGCCATCCCGTAATACTAGAAAAATACTTCGTGTATTAAAGATTAGTGGTGGAGGGTTTTTTAATACACTAAAAAATAGTTTTAGTCGCGTATTTACTTCATCAGAACCCAAGCCAGCACCAGTTCCTGTACCAGCGCCTATGACTGCTCCTGCTCCTGCTCCTATGCCAGTACCTGTACCTACGGCTCTTCGTCCTGCTCCGCTTAATCGGCGTACAAATAAACCGAATATCGTTCCTCCCCCGCCAAATCAGAAGTCTAATACATTAATGATTGGTGGTTCTGCCCGTAGGACAGCACGCCGTCGTAACCGTCGTAATTAATTTTCCAAAATTATCAAAGCCAGTCGACTAGCTTCTTGTTCAGCATCCTTAATATTTCTACTTGTAGCCTGTGCTAGCACTTTACCAGTAGGATCTAATACACCCATAGTGAAAATACGATCATGTGTAGGGCCTTCAGCAGAAATTTCAATATATTTGGGTGGAACACGATAATGTGCTTGGAACCAACGAAGAAGTTGATCTTTATAGTTGGTATCATCATGAATAAGTTGTGCAAAGTCAATATGTGATTCTAGAAGATTGGTAATCCAATCATAACATGTTTGAAACCCTCGTCCAACCTCTTCTTCTTGTGAATAAAGTGCGCCAATCCACGCTTCAAGCATGGAACCAAGCATACGAAGATTTTTCCGTCCATCGCAAACTTCTTCTACATGTCGACTCATAATCATCCACTTTCCCAGTCCAGCATCACGTGCTAGGGATCCAAGACGTTTATTATTTACAATTCGTGTTCTCATACGAGTATGAAAACCTTCACCCTCACCTGAATAACGTTTAATCAAATAAGCAGCAACAATACAACCAAGAATACTATCACCTAGATATTCAAGTTCTTCATTATCAGCCGCTCGAAGAGACAAACAGTTCTCTGGACGTGGTGCAATAGGTAAGGGCTTTCCGGTCTCTGATTGTTCAGCCCATAAATCAGGTCGATCAACATATGATTTATGCACACAGCATTGCTGGAAGAGGGCGATTGATCGCACTCTACCGCGCCAACCGTAGCGCCGTAGGATGCGATGAACATCATCGAGGGAAATCTCTTTATTATTGGAATTCCACGGATTAAATACCTTTTGTTGTTGAATCTGGGAAGATGTTTGCATTTTGATCTGATGAAACATTGCGACTAACTTTTAGGTACTTTAGAGTGCGAATTAAGACATAGGATATAAATATTATTATAATGAAATTATAGATGTCGGATACTGCAGATCCAGAAATTGTTCAAGATGCTAAAAAGAAATTTAAAGGACAACAAGGTGATCGTAGACCACCAGGACAACAAGGTGATCGCAGACCACCAGGACAACAAGGTGATCGTAGACAATCAGGACAACAAGGTGATCGTAGACCACCAGGACAACAGGGTGATCGTAGACCACCAGGACAACAAGGTCCACAACGACAGGGTCAAGAAAGAAATGGTCTGAGACGTGGTGCACAGTTAGCAACACAAGCTGGAGAACCCACTGGTACTAGTGAAGTTATTCCTGCTGCTGCAGAAGAAGCCCCTACAAATACTCCTACACCTACACCTACACCTACAACAACAACTGAAACTGCAGTGGCAACAACAGCACCTGAAGAAGAAGTAACTACAGAACCTCTAGGTCTTCGTCTTCGACGAAACTACAACCAAGAACTTCGTCAAAAGATCGATGAATCCACCGCTGTTCCTAAACCAAATATCACTCAAATGTTAAATATTCTTGGAGATACTTATAATTTAACACCTACTGAAGATGGTATTAATATTAAAGGTGGTCCCAAATCTCTAGTTACTTTTGTTACTAATTATGGAATTAATCCTGATTATAAAATCGATGTTCCCATGACAATTAAGGCATTTTATAATGTATTTGATACTGATGGAAAACCGAAAGAATCCTTCGATGCCTTAATGCGTAAACCGGCATATCACTTCATTTGTAATCATATGTTATATCGAATGGTGACTCTTAAGATGGAGATACAATTACAGAATCGTTCTTCTCTTCGTCGCGGTGAACTGGAAGCAATGTATGACAAATTTGATGAATTCTTGAAAAATGGTAAATGTGGATTTATTAGTAAAGCTGCGGCACAGGAAGCATTTGAACGTGAAGAACACAATCTTCTTGTTCCTACTGGTGGTGGAGGTGCAATGGTAACTAAAGGACTAGAAGATAAGCTCAATTACATTATTGCCATTCTTAATAAGTTTATTGAAGATGGTATGCGTGAGAGACTCAAACAATTACAGGCAAATGGATTTGATTGTGGAATAATGGAGGATACATTGAAAACCTTCATGGATACAACAGATATGGATATGGATACCATGATCCAGAAATATTTAGATGTTGGTGTTCCTTCAGGGGGCTTAAAGGTATGTCTTGGACAGATGAAGATGCAGGCACAGGAGACTGGTGATATAGGTATTTTGATTGAATTATTCCGTGGAATGAAAAGTGGTACAGAGTTAACACCTGAACAATTAAATAAACTCGTAATTATTTTAAAACGCGCAGGACTTGAAGTCAGTAAAAAGGGTGAATACGAAAGTTTAAATGAACAATTACGTGCACTTTTAGAATTAGTGCAAAAAGGACAAACCTGTACAAGCTGCGCATCTGATGTATCCGAAAAAGAGGTTCCATCACAAGCTGCGATAGCAGAAGCAGCAGCAGCTGCCGCTCCTGCCGTTCCTGAGCCATCTCCTTCTACTTCTACTTCTACTTCTCCGCGCTATTCGGTCCCTGTAACAGATCCATCAATTATCGGTACTAAAAGTATAAGTCCTCAATCTGAAGAATCAGCAGCTGATAATCCCACAGTCATTCCTATGCCTCTAATAAATTCCTATGTGTCTTCATTATGGATTGAAGGAGAAAAGAAACTTACAATGAATCAGGATATTTTTAGAAGAATGAAACAAATTGATTTAAATAATACAGATATCTTCTTTTTAAAAGAAGGTCTTGGGTTTAAATTATTAGCCCCAGCAAAAAACTTCAATTATCCTAAAGGTGCTTCAATTGTTGAGCTTGATCCAGTTGAAATTCAGATAAATACTAGAGATCAAATCAGATTATCTATAGTTCCACAGCTTTTTGATGGAAAGGTGTACCGTTTTACTATTAAACCGAAGGGTGTGGATGCTTCCTCCGTTACTCAAACCGCAATTGAGGGTGAAAAATCACCCGAAGTTGATTCTGGTCAAACTTCGTTACCGAAGATTCAAATTACTTCTGATTCTGTGAAAGATAAGGAGGCGAGTCCAGCTGGTAAAGGTAGTCCCGCACCACAACCACAAGAAGTACAAGAAGATGATTATAAAGTATATGGAAGAGATGGAAATATAATTACTGTAAAAAACAAGAAAAATGAGGATGTTTCCTTACTAGTGCGTCCAGAATTTGTTAAGGAAGAACTTGAAGTAAAGAAGGATATAACAGGTCTTGATGATCCTGTATTAATTCATAAGAAAACTGGACTTCCATTTTTAGTTAAAATTAGTGAACGTGAAGGTTTTATTACAAAGAATGGAGAAGGCCGTTATACTTGGATAGCAAAGGCATCTACAACTAGCAGTCCTGAAACTTCACCCTATAAGGATTTTAGTCCTAAACCAAGTCCTCCAGTCACTCCTTCATCAGGATCAACAAATCCTTCAGTTGCTCCTTCATCAGGATCAACAAATCCTTCAGCTACTCCTGCTGAACCTATTGTAGCAGCAGTTCAACCACCAGTTACGGGTAATGAAGGTATATTATTATCTGAAAAGACTATTACACCAGAGACAGAGGCAAGTCCACCTTCAGAACAAAAATTTAAACAAGAATTTAATACACGTATTTTAGATTTTATTCGCGCTGAAGCTAAAAAGGAAACAGCAGCTTCAAATGAACAAAAACCATTTACAATTATGAAGGAATACTTTGATATTGATCCAAAAACATCTGAAAAAACAATAATTAATGATAAGGATCGTGTTAAATTATATAATATCTTGCAAAATCGTTTTAAAATAACTCCCAAAGTTCTAGAAATGATGCCTACTGATACATTTAAATATCATGATCATATACAAAATATTCAAAATATATTTAAAACTACATTAGGTAATAGAATTGGTGAGGCTAAAAATTTTGGACAAATTTTGGATGAATTAGTTGATTCAGTAGATCCAACGAAAAAGAGTGTTATTCAGGAAACAGTAACTGCTATTAAAGGGAAGCCAGATTTGGAAAATGCGTTATTAACAGAAGGTATTGTGGACGATTTTGATATTAAAGGCGATAAAGAAGATGAAATTCGTGAAGTTTTACGTCAAAACTATGCGTATTTAGCCGGTTATTTACAGACAGGTTGGTTTGTTCCAACTAGTATTTGGGAAAAAATTAAGAATCCAAAAACACTTTTATATGCAGGTTTCGCTGCTCTAGGTAGTATTTCATATATATGGTCAAAAAAACAAGGTGGTGGATCTGCTAATCGTATTCGTTACACTCGTAAAAGACGATCTGCTCCTATTAACACCCCAACACGTACACGACGTAATTAAATATACTATTAGAATAGATGTCAAACGCAAATAATAATGCGTACCGAAGAAATATAAATAAATCCAAAAAACTTTTACAAAATATTGAAAATGTATTGCGTAAAGGTGGTCCCGGATCTAAAAATTCTGGGAATATTAAACCAGTAGTCCCAGGTCCTACACCACCAGGTCCTAATATCCCAGGTCCTACACCACCAGGTCCTACACCACCAGGTCCTACACCACCAGATCCTACTCCACCAGGTCCTAATATCCCAGGTCCTAATATCCCAGGTCCTAATATCCCAGGTCCTAATATCCCAGGTCCTACACCACCAGGTCCTAATATCCCTAGACCTAATATTCCTGGACCTATTATTCCTGGACCTAATATTCCTGGACCTAATATTCCTGGACCAACACCTCCTGGACCAACACCTCCTGGACCAACACCTCCTGGACCAGTACCACCTCCACCATCAAAACCCAACAAAAAAATTGTTAAATTAGGCAATAATATTAATACAGGTAATAGTTTCATTAAAAAGAAGAATAATAGTAATAAACAAAATAAAACACAATTCGGTCCTACAAAAATTCGTGGATCAACAAATAATACTCGTAAGAGTAATAATAAACCGAAACCTATACCTCCACCACCTCCAAAGCCAGTACCGCCACCTCCACCTCCAGCACCAAAAAAGAATATTAAGGTCAAGTCTATTGTTTCTCAAGTAAATACAACTAAGAAGAATAAGACTAATAATATTAAAAATAATACACTAAAAATAAATAAATTAAATTTAGCTAAATTACCTGAACCACCAAAACCTGAACCACAGCCGAAGAAGAAGCCTACTAGAGCCGAGATCGAAAGGTGGAAGGCAGCAAATCCAGGACAATGGCAAAAGATTTTAGCGATGTGGGAAGAAGAGAAGAAGACTCAGGGTCTTGATCCCAGTACAGGAATTAGACCATCTTTTGTTGCAGAGAAAGTGGCCGAATTAATGGCACAGGAACAGAAGGGCGGCAGAAGAAGAAGAACCCGTAAAAATCGTTGTCGCAAGTAGAGATGGTGAACTATCGGAATAACCAAAACATTTATAATAAACTTAATAAGCCTATTCTAAATGTATCAAAACCAAAAAATCATAGAAAGACATTAAAACTAAAAAATAATATAAATAATATGCCTAGAGCCACATTTAGGGGCAATACAGAGTATAAGGTTGCATTTCCTCCGACCCGTGTCCGTGATTGGATGTATGAGTCCCAACCTGCTTTAAGTCCCCAAGATGCTAATTTGGGATGGATGGGATCGAATGGAAATAACCAGAGAAATATATCAAAAACCGGTCCAAACAGCATTACACATAATTTGGAGGCTCTTCCTGTTGATCCATTGGCCCCGACACCAGTTCCATTAAAGGAACTACAACCAATGAATAATAATTCTAATATGAGACGTTCTAAACAACAAAATCTTATTTTTGCGCATAATTTACGAGGTCTAGCACCAAAGAGACAAATACAGACTAAGGTACCATGGTATGCACAGAGCACTGCCGCATCCAGAGCACGCGTAAAAGCAACTGATGCGCCTGGTAGACAAAAGGCGATGGCTGAACACTATCGTAAAATAGGTTTAACACGGCGAAATAAGAAAAGTCGCAAGCAAAAATAGATATGCAATCAAATACCCCATTGATTAATACTTCATTACGATCCGCAATTGGACGATCAAATATTAGGGCAAAAAATATTGGTTTTAGTCGTAAAAGACGCAATAATATCATGAATAAATTCAATAAAACTATGAAAAACTATTATTCATATCCATCTAATAATTCAGGAATCAATAATGCATCCACAATTAGTGGTTCAAATGTAGAATCAATTCATTCAGCAAATAATATATCTGTCAATTCTATTATAAATCCTGTCAGCTCTTCACCTAAAAATATTAATATGGTAAATGAACAATTACAATTAGGACCTGGTAATTTGACGATACCTAATATTCCATTAGCTGCAATAAAGGATAAGGCTGTTAAGAATTGGTTGAAGGCAAATCCAGGAGAATGGAAGAGAATAACCGAATTATGGCAACAAGAGAAAACAAATAATAACCAATTAATGCCACCGTCATTTGTTACTGCTAAAGTGTTGGAGAGGATGGGTCTACGTGGTGGACGCAGACGTAAGACTCATAGAAAAACACGTCGTTCTAATAGAAAATGAAGTTTACTCTCCCATTTACACTCCCCACATTCAATAAGAACACAACCTTTCTAATTGTGGCTCTAATTATTCTAGCTCTCTTCGCAATCTATTATGGAACTAATAGTGTATCAGGATTCGAAGATGTTCCCGGTAAGAAGTTCTGTATGGTATACGCTGATTGGTGCCCTCATTGTCAGTCTGTTAAACCGGATATGCAACAATTCTCAGATGATGTTGCAGCAGGTAAAGAACTTGCAGGAAAAGGTATTGCAGTTCAATTAGTGAATGGTGATCCCCCTAAAGGTGAAGAACCTGATCCTATTTTAAAGGTGTTACCTGAAGTAAAAGGTTTCCCCTCCTTCTATCTTCTAGATACTAAGTCTGGTGCTGCAACACCATATGAAGGTCCTCGTGAAGTCAGTCAAATGATTCAATGGATCAAAGGTAATGCCTAAATTGATACACAATGTTTATTTTAACAAATATTTAATGTGCTAATTCAATATTCTCCTGTTATAATAAATAAATGGAGACTGAAATTGAACTTCTTATATTTGAAAATGACCGGCTAATTGAATTTGAGCAACCCTGGATGGCAATCATTGAAGATGATAGAGATCTCACTGATAATCTTATTGATGATTTGACACGTGGCCGCATTTCCGACTTGAAGAGAGATGGAGATATTGACGCTAATTTAAATATTCAAAATATAGTTGTAATAGATCGCATACGTGATGCAAATAATGATGTAATCAAAGCAATTGTGCACGTAAATATGATGCGTGTAAATGGTCAACAAGGTGTACAGCAAAATGTTTTAATTAATAATAACAATAATAACAATAATAACAATAATAACAATAATAACAGCATTAATAATTATATGATGAATAATAGTAATACGAATGATAATAATGTAGCCTATCAACCACGATATATTAGACGACGTGAGCCTATGCGCGGGGGACGCAAGCGCAAGAGTCGTCGTGTCAGTGCCAAAGGTATTAATCGCCGTCGCCGCGCCGCCCGTAAAACTCGCTTAAATCGCAAATAAAAATCATAAGAGATCCTTATGAAGTTTTAACATCTAAATTGATGCTCGACGTTTATTCTTCTTGACTACAGATTGCATTATAATATAATCTTTAGCAGCTTTATAGCCATTTTTATATAAAAAACATCTATCTTCAGCGCTTAGTCCAAATTGTATTGAACTAATCGCAGGAGTTTTAATACAAATAGTATTATGACTGAATCGATCATATAACAATCGACTTTTAGAGGTAGTAGTCAATTCATATAGACGTAAAATGAATGAATCTGGTCCATCAAAATGATTCCATTTATCTATTTGTTGAAGTAAAATTATACCAAGAGCTTCATTTTGTTCATTTTCTGATAATAAATTCATGGGATATAGACCGTGAACACCACCATCGACATATAGATGATCATTAATGTGAACAGGCCAGAAGTAAAAGGGAAGTGACATTGATGCGCGCAATGCATCAACTAGTCGACAATTAGGTGTATTAGTTACAGAAAAAATAACTGGCTCACCTGAAGTTAAATCCGATGCAACTACTTCTAATTGTAATTGTGGTCTAGCAGTCTTTAGTCCATCAAAAGTCAGATCTCCAGGTAAGCCCTTAATAGTAAGAAGAGCCTGTAAAAATCGAATTAGACGATCACCAGTATCTATTCCATAATTGTCAATAAAAGAGAGAAATCCTTCGGGCGCTGGATCCTGCAAGACAGCGAAGTCAAAACGTTCACAAATATCTTTTAATGCGGCAATAGTATATCCAAGAACCATACCAAACGCAACTAGGGAACCAGCACTTAGACCTACATATTTCCGAACAAACCGAAGAATAGAGGCTTCTTCAAGGGCTTGTAATGCTCCAATATGTGCTATAGCTTTTACACCGCCTCCACCGAGAACAATTATGTGTGGTAATTTCATTTTATATTGCGATTACAAATTAATTGTTTAATATGTGCGCGAATTAGATGTCATTTCGTCCCGGGTCTTCATCCAAGGATACTATAGATATTCCTGTATTACCAATTACAGATTTATATAAAAATAGATTATCCCGGGATGCCTCAAGGCTACGGGCTTATAATAAATTATTAGAGACAATATATCATCGTATTCGTGTTGTATCAGCCATGCCTACGCATCCAACAAGTATTATTTACACAATTCCTCCATTTATTCTTGGTGTTCCACGTCTAGACTTGCAAGACTGTGTTGTTTATTTAGTATGGCAACTTCGTAATAATGGATTCATGGTTGCATTTACTTATCCGAACATGTTATCAATTTCATGGAATCATCATGAACGTGACTATATTGCTAATGATAGTCCAATTGCACAAGCTATGATTGCTACAACACCAGCTCCACCGGCTGAGACGAAAAGAGGTCAACCAGGTCATGGTCAGCCGAAGAAATCTGCACTTAAGAAGAATCAAGGCTTCGGATCAGCCGGTACAAATGATATAAATATATTTAAGATGGAACAGGCTGCACGAGCAGAACCATTATCAGCAATGGACTATCATCCACCTGCTGGTTTCATAAATGCTGTGGAGCGTCCTGCTCCAACAACACAGCGAGGAACTTTTACTGGTTTCTAATAGAGATGGATTCAGCAGAAAGGCGTAACTCAATGCCAAACAATCCTTATATGTTTAATGGTAGTCGTACAGCACCCGCGCTCTGTCGTAAGGACAGAAGAGGAGGTTACCGTCACTCTGCTCGTAGAAGAAATAGAAATCGCACAAGGAAAAATCGTACACGAAAATAGATGATAAGTCCTAATATCTTCCAATTTTCAGGAACGAACCTTCTTGCATGGACAGCAGCATATGCATTATGGGAACCAATTTCATATTTCATCTTCCCTGCAATCTTCAAAGCAGCAACAACACAGGAATATTATAATCCGCGTAAATTCTCGTTTGGAATTGTAGCATTTGGAGACTACATTTATAGTACAATCCTCTGGATTATAAGTGTTGTATTAATAACAAATATATTCGGTACACAGGCACCGGCAACTTGGATTGATTGGATCAAACGTCTTGCTGTCTTTTTGGGAGTTCAATGGGCTGGAGATTTAACCTTTTATGGTCTGATAACACAGATCAAAAAAGTCTATACAAATAAATATATTGATTTCTTCGCTCGTTATGGAAAACAGGTAGGAATAGGAGCGCCTATTGGTGATTCGCTCTATGGACTGGTCTGGTTCTTAACAACACAATTTGTCGCGTCTTCGCTTACTACATGGATGCAAACATTAGCCATTGCTGCATTCTTATTTATTACTTTCATGTTTTCATTTTAAATTTTCTGTAATTATAGTAAAATGGATATTTTCACACAATTATTCTGGCTATCCACAATATTGTTCATTAGTTTATCTGCCTATTTGCTCTGTTGCACAAAGAAGAGCAATGCATTTTATATTCAAATTGCTTCAGGATGTGGTATGTTTGCAACAAGTAAGATTGGGCGTAAATTTCTAGGTTTAGAGTGATCGTAGACCAGCCGTGGTCCAAAGTGAAACGGCCCGTGCAGCGACTGCATCACCAACTCTTCTTGAGCCGACTTTTACATCAGCAAGAGCTTTTTGATCTGCTCGCATAACGGCACCAGCTGAACCGAATGCGGTCAACCAGGCTTCAGCAATTCGTGGACTAACACCAGTTACTAGACACAACATAGAAGAACCGAAGAGAAGAGGATCTTCGGAATTATTCTTCTTCACGATTTGAATTCCATCCGTTGCTCTTTGTGGAGCAGTCTCAACGTGGAAAACAGAATTGTCTTCGACCCATTGTGACCATAAACCTTCAACTAATTGTGCTGTTCCTTCAACACTTAGGGTACGGAAGACAGGGATTCCATGACGATACATGAGGCGGCTAATAATCTTCATAATTGCTGTTTCTGAAAGTCTTGGTCCTGTAGCAAGACTAGTTTTAACAAAAAGTGAATCTCCAATACGTTGTTGTTTCTCAGATGGTATACCTTCAAGAATATATCCAACACGTGCACCAGTTTCTGATCCAAAAGCAAGGAGACGACCACGTTGTTCTCGATAACGTTTATCCATAATTGACGCCTCAAAATCAGAAAATGTCTTTCTTTCGAGGACAAGTGCAGGTTTATTAGGATCACCTATATGTATATCCCCGACGTGTAATTGTTTCATATCATGTTGTACTTTAAGTACATCATGTAATGAATGTTCGCGATAATCTACAGTTAGAGTAGTGGCCATTTAATTTATAATGATGAATTACTTTAGATGAACAATACTGGAAACTCAAAAGATCCTGTGTATGAGAATCTTGCGTATGGTGTGAAATCTGTAGAAAACAAAAATGAAAGTGCATATATTGAATATGATGATAAACGCAGAAGGGAAGATGAAGATAGCCGGCAAAGCCGACTCTCTGAGTCAAGACGGAGTCTTGGCGAAGATAGTTGGTTATCTTTATGTTTAGCCTGTCTTATGTGTCGTTAACAAACCAATTAAGTAAGTTCAAAATCAAAATGGGGGTTGAATGGCTGCATATACCAATTATGATCTCTACAAATTAGTTCCAATTCATCTTTGGTATCATATGACAAATGTACATGATAATCAGAATTACGTCCATGACCACATAAACCCATACCCCATTCATTATATTCATAATATATCTCTAGTATGGGATATTTATGGGATAATTGTTTATAGAAGTTGATTGGTGGTGCCCATGCAGTCTGGAAAATACAGGTGATATCATCTTTATTAGGCGCTAAATATGGACTACGTGGTTCCATATGATTTGCCCAAAAACGATCTGTATTATAATTTTCACGACGCCATTCCATTAAAACTGCATCATCTTTTCCATTTGGTTCAGGTTGTTCAAAATATGATTCAGGAACAAATGGAAGTTCAAGTAACATTGCTTTTAATTCGGGTTTATTTTCAGGAACAGTGATTCGTACATAATTATAACACTCGTTTGGCATTCTAATTATATACTTGTATTGTGGTTTATATTCCCTTAATTACTGGATCAGGCCCCATTTTGCAATGGCGGTTTTATATTCTTCAGATTCAGTATTATCATCAATTGCTGCACGCATTGCACGCGCACCAGAAAGTGAACCACCAGGATGACCATGAATTGCACCACCACAATTTGCCATCCATTGAGTTCCAAAACGACGTTCAATAGCCTTCACAATACCTGGATGCATACCACAGCTGAGTGCAGGCATTACATCTGCTGTATGTAAAGTATCCATGATTGCCTGGAGTTCCTGATCATCCATTGATGAATAACCACCACCCCACATACCTGCATGAATGAAATCTACACCCATCATTCCAGCAAGCTGACAAATTACACGGAATTCAATTGAGAATCGATGGTTCTTATCAGTAAGAATCTTATCACCAGATTTCTGGAAATGGACAAAGATTGGGAGATCTAGCTCTCTAACAGCCTTGTAAACACCTAGACCATTCCAGAAATTAATATGAACTCCATTACCACCAAGTGCATAGACCTCCTTAACACGATCAATCACATATGGGAAATCAGCATTAATACATACAGCATATACCACATTACGACCTGACTTCTTAATATAATCCATGATCATAGGAACACGAACAGAGATAGGGCAGAAATCAGGATTAGATAGAATTTCATCCTCTTTAATGAAATTAACACCTCCTTCAACAAGCTCCTTTACCATTGCAAGTAGGATTTCAGGACTAATTCCAGTCTTGGGCTTAATAATTCCACCAAGCAAAGGCTTATCAGCAGGAACTCCACAGAATTCGCGAATACCTTTGATTCCGAACTTAGGACCCTTAAAGGCAGAAAGAACAGTAGGGGGGAACTTTAGATCAATTAGACGACAATAAGTAACATTATCAATATCTAGTTGACCACCCATAATCTGAACCATTAGTTGAGTAATACCATCTTCACGCCAATTAGTATTAGCAATAGGAAAGGCAATATCAATTTGACCCCGCTTAATAGAACGAAGTGCCTCTTCATTACCAATTACTTTGCAGCTATACTTCTCAAATAGTTCATCAGTCTCCCATTGATTGCGAACATTAGGATTACCTACACTTTGACCAATTGCCAGTTCCCATGCCGCATCGCGAAGAGACTTTGCCCCCTCAAGAATATAAGTGGCGATAAAATATTCGTTTTGATCAACTGACTCACGGAAAATCATATTTCTAATTAAATAATGTTCAAAAATTTTAAGTTCAATCTAAAAGATATTTAAAAATAGATATCAGAATGACTCCACTTAATGTAATTATTCCGATGGCCGGTCTAGGAAGTCGCTTTACAGACTATGGATTCACCATTAATAAATATCTTCTTCCAATTGATGCAGATCTACAACCCATGATTAAGGCAGCAATTCTAACACTAAATGTACCAGACAACTCGCATTTCATCTTCATTTTACGTGAATCTAACGGCACCGATCTACCTCTTCGTCAACTTTTAGAGAAGATTTGTCAGGATAATAATTATACATGTTCAATTAGATCAGTTAATTATGTAACTGAGGGACCAACATGTACAGCAATGATTGCAGCTGATTTAATTAATAATAATACACCTCTTTTGATTAGTAATTCAGATCAAATACTTGATTGGAATTTTAATGCATTTATAAAACAGGCTTCTCAAGCAGATGGAGCAGTATTAACATATAATCCACCATATGAACTTACTATAGGTTCAAAAGATAAACATAGTTTTGTTCGCTTTGATTCTGATGGAAAACCAGATCAATTTGCAGAGAAAATTGTATTAAGTAAAGAAGCACTTGTAGGAGTACATTATTATAAGAAGGGTTCTTACTTTGTAGACGCAGCAAAATATACATTTGATAATAATATGCGTGCACCAAATGGAGAATTTTATTTATCATTGACATACCAAGCAATGTTAAATTTAGGATATTCAGTAAATACTTATAATTTGAATAATTCTGGAAGTGAATATTTCTATCCTGTGGGTGAACCAGGAGATTATTTTGATTATTATAATAAACAAGTGACATTTTGTGATGATTTTGAACCTCATTCACAGTTCACTATTGAAGAATATTCTTCGGGTGCAGAAGTAACTTTTAGTAATGAGTTTGTGTGTATTTTGGATGCGGAACCGAGAATGTTTATTTCTGGACCGAAATTTAAAATTACACTAGATTCAAATAAAAAGATTCTTCGTGTTTCTCTGAACAAAAATGAATCTAAATTCCAAGAAGTTCATCGCGAAGATTTTGTTCGTGGTTGGTTGATTGGAAACTTTGAACCGTCTATTATAAGAGCCACTGATTTCGAAATAGGACTGCTACATCATGCCGCTGGCGAAAAATGGCCTTTCCATTATCATAAAGAGGCCGTTGAAATAAATTACTTATTGAAAGGATCAATGAAATTAAATGGACTAAATTTAAATGCGGGACAACGATTCATTATGCCTCGAAATATGATTGCTTGTCCAGATTTCCTAGAGAATTGTGTTATTCTATGCATAAAAGTTCCATCTGTGCCTAAAGATAAATATATCATTTAGGTAAATGGAATTTGATGCTGCATTTTTCGACGAAGCATCTCGGGCTTGGCTACAGAATAAAAGGAGGGTCGGAGCATCATATGTTTACCGGTGCATACATGTAGGTGAAAAAGGTGTGCCTTGCAAAAATCGACCATGGAAACTGGAGAATAAATGCTATTTTCACTTAAATCGTATTTAATTTTTGTGCACTTTTTTCTAAAAAATGCAAAAGTGCTCAAAAATAATGATTCTAAATATCCAATACTAAACCAATAATATTAGTTTAGTGTTGGATTTCTCCGTTGTGGTCACGGTGGGATTCGAACCCACAACCTTCCCGTTATAAGCAAGAGAGACTAACCATTGTCGTACGTGACCTCTGGACCTTTCGATCCGGTGTGCCCCCTATCGGAATCGAACCGATGACCTTTTCATTACAAATGAAAT
>JACCDY010204709.1_pt1 | contig 46243 bp, 35 predicted proteins | sample 7446391 | NCBI WGS metagenome assembly JACCDY01 (sample SAMN15323451, study PRJNA562643) | freshwater metagenome | isolation source: river surface water | place: USA:Blue River Watershed | collected 2017-08-18
ATACAAATTATTTAAAATATACCTCTCATCCTGATTATAATAATCAACAGATTTACAAATATATTAACAACTTAAAATTCAACAGTAAAATAATTGAAAAAATTATTTTATTTTCCGAAAATAAAAATATTAAAAAAATATTAAAAATATTTAATCCATTTATTTTGATTAAAACAAGAAAAATTAAGGATAATAATTATGTTCAAAAACTTGTAAAGGATTATGTTGAAAATACTAAACAAATGGAATTATTTTTTGAAATGAAAAATGATAATATCAAAAAAATTTTAAACATTATAATCTATCGATATGTCATTTCAAAAGATAATAAATATATTTGTTATGATGATTTTTATAAAAAAAGAATTATTGGAAATGAAAATAATGATTTGATATTAAATCAACAATATTTTATAAAACAAATACCTTTTACCAAAAATATTTTAAACATAAAAACTAAAAATGGTGATTTTAATATAGGAGTATCCATTGATGAAGTTTTAAATTTCGTATTGAGTAAATTTAACAAAATAAATTTTTATAAAGAAAATGGAAATTATTATATTAATAATAAAAAATATGGAGGAAAAATTATTATTAAAATTGAACCAAATATTAAAACTATGGAATTTAATATTAATCAACTAAATTATACATTGGTACATTATAGTATTGAACAAATAAGAGAATTTGGTTTTCTTAAAAAAACAGAATCTAATATCGAAATCAAATTAAGTTCTAATAAAATAAAAGATTATACTAATTTAATTGATTTTATTCATATTTTAATAATTGGACTAAAAAATCTTGATACCTATCCTACAGATTTATATGAATGTATATATCCCAACGATTATAATAATTATTATTTTTTAAGTTTCTGTATATTTTTTGAGTATGTAAAGTCAAATATTAAAAAAAATAATGGGTTAAACAAATTTATTATTGATCTAATTAAATTTTTTTATATTTATTCTTATTATGACTTTTATTTCTATTATTCTAATAATCTTTTAGAAACAATTATAGAAAATTATACATACAAAAATAATATATTTGAAGATTTTACTAATAATTTAAAAACTACATTAAGAACACCTAAGGAATTATTTTCATTTCCACCATTTTTTAATATTAATGATGATATTAACTCAATTGTATATTATAACTTTGAAATACCAAGTTATTATAAGTATTTTGATTTGATTAATGCAATTTGCTATGTTTTTGATAAAGATTATCATAAAAAAAATAAAAATACACCTGTAATCGAAATATTATTAAAATATTTTAATATTAGTTTATCTGAAACTAATGAAGCAGATAATATTAAAAATAATGCTATTAATAAAACAAAAATATCTAGTTCTAAACAATCTAATCCCAATTTAAAATTACAAGAAAGTTCCAGTATTATTGATCCGGATATTTCTGATTCAATAACAAATTCAATAACAAGTTCAAAAACAAGTTCAGATAACTTTTCTGACATGAAATCAAGGCTTGATTGTAATGTATTAGATAATCTTACTAAAGAAGAAAAAAACCTTATGACTAATAAAAATACCTATATTGAATTAAATGTTGAAAATTCTATTAATTGTATATTTAATACAGAAATTAAGTAAATAAGCTTACATAATATACTATGGTAACTAAATTTCAAATATACAATTCTTTCGAAGAACTGGTTAATTATATATATATGTATAATACAAGCGATTTAATATATACAAATGAATATAATTTACCTATATCAAACAAGTATTATTTTACACTGCTTGACCATTCAAACCCAACAATTAAATCATTTTTTGAGTATATTTTTGATAAAACAAGGACAAAGGAAAATAATATCAAAATCAAAGAAGGTATTGATACTAGTTTGGATTGGGAAGAAGAACAATTTTTAAATATTAATTTAGAAGAATCAAATATACAAGAAATGGACGAACAAATTGACCAATTAGAAAAGGTTATTCAAGACTCCAAATCTGAATTTGCTTTAATTATCGATATTAATTATTTGATTAACTTTGTAAACAAATTTAGAAAATTAGAACAACAAATACATTTGATTGATATGCTTTTATACAAATTAAAAAATTTTTCAATCAACAAAATAATTGTGTTAGATGAAGAAAATAATTATCAAGAAAATAATTTACTTTATCAACAAATTAAATGTGTTTTACAAAAAAATAAATCTGTTTCTAATAATAAAATTATTCTGTATAAAGATACTCAAGATGATGAACATAATATTTATTGGAGAATTCTACAAGATCAATCATTTAATTTAGATACTTGTAAAAAAATAGAGTCCCCTATTGAAAATTCAGATAATTTTTATGTGGGAACTTATGAAGATTCATTATGTTATATTTCAGAAACTACTATACATAAAATTATTGAAAAAAATATTTTTGAACTTTACTATAAACCCGGGATTGTTATTGATCCTATTGATAAAATTAATTTAATTATGTAAAACTTTATTATGTAAAACTTTATTATGTTAAAGTTATTTTTTATAAACTTAATTATGTAAATTAAATTTATTTTCTATAAAAATTGTTTGTAATAATTCTACTAAGACCAATAATACTTTGTTTAGGTCTAATAATGTACATTATAAATCATGACTTCCTCTTACGGCTATCAGTAGTAATCCACTTCCATCCCTTTGAAACATGAAAGTTCTTTTGACTACACCAATTACTAAACTTTACACAAGTAATAGAACCATCTGCCCTCGAATAATACAATCTATCAATTGTAACACAAGAGTTTCTCACCAACTCCATTGTACAATGATAACAAGGGGCACTCTCGCAAAGATTTCCAGACTTGTTAACTCTGAGCACAATCAGATTCATTCGGGTCTTCTTCATCTTCTTACAACGAACGATTCCCTCAAGTCTTCTTAGTGCATCAACTTCTGCATGGGTCTTTACATGTGTATTGCCGTACAAAGCCCTCTCGGAATTTTCACCGATAACGACCTTTTTTGCGATATCCTGATATAAAACACGACCGGATATCGATATTCGACGACAAAAATGCAGCAATGTGAGATGATGGGCCAACTCGACAATTACTAATCCTACGATTAATAAGGTCTGCAATAATAGGATTATCCTTTGTAATATCAGTAGTATACCCATTTGGGTTATTCGAATTGTTTGTTATACCACGATAATCAGAACATATACTATCTATCAAATTCAACCTATCCCTCTTCTTTCTATTAGGCCTCCGAAAGCACGAATTTTCATCCGAAGAAACTGATGAAACCGATGAAGAGTCAGAGGTTAAATCAAAAGTAGGAGAATCAGAACGGGCTGTATATGAATCTCCATCTGAACCATACTCAGAGCTATCATACTCTGATATGTCAAAATCTGAAATTGAATCAGTCCTATAGTATCGGCTAAAAGTACTGTCAAAAGCAAAAGGTAGCATCTTGATTTCGTTGTTTTCTATAATAATTCTATTATTGATTGTTATTACGGTATTCATTAATTAAGATATATATAATATTAGATATTCATATATATTTAAATATCAATTTTTTATGTATATACATTATATATTATATATTATAATATATAGGATTTTTATATAAATTCAAAATCATTCAAATCAAGCTTTTCTTCAGACTCGTTATTTAACAAATTATTAAAATTAAACACACCTGATTGAGTTTGACTTGGAACTTGGATTTGATTTGACATTTGATTTGACGTTTGGTTTTGTATAGGTGTAGCTATGTTTGATATTGTTTCTTGAGCTTCATAAATTGACAGAGCCATTGATTTAGCCCATTCATTATAATTGATTTTTTTTGTGTCATATTTTATTTTAATTTTTGATATTGAATGAATTGTTTCAATGTCATCACACAGTTCATCATCTAATTTTAACACAGGAATATAATGTTCTTCATTGATATGTCCAAGTCTAATAATATCAAGAGATTCATCTGGTATAATTCCCTTCCAAACATTAACTTCATTTACATATTGAGTTTTATTATGGTAAATTAAAATTTTTACTTGATAAATTCTTGAAATCGACATTAAAATTAATTCAGTTGGTAATCTTTCCCATGAATAATTTGTTCTTATATCACATATCATCATGTCATAATTGTAAATATATGCTTCACCTGTTTTTTTATTTTTCACAAATTCTACTTCATTTGAATTATTAAATATTTCTTCTGGAGTCATATTTACATTTGGAAAAAAATCTTCAATGTCTCTCATATATAACAACATCGATGATAAATTTTTTCTTATCATTATTTGTGGTTCTATATCTAAATTATTATCACCATAACCTAAAACACTTAATGATTCGAATAAACAATTTCCATTATTATTTGTTAAAATTGGAATAAAACAATTATGTGCTAATATATTTTGTTGTAATCCTTTTATACAATTGTTTAAATCTTTTTCAACAATAACATCCAATAATATATTCTTTTCTTTCAATGTCAATTCTCGTTTCAAATACGATTCCCATAAATCAATATCAGGTTTATCAGGATACCATAATCCTAATTCATTCTTTAAAATATTTTCTTCAGATCCTAAATTATTTACCAATATTTCTTTTTTTTCATTTGGATTGATTAAATTATTTGATTTATTTTTGGTTGGAATTATATTATCTGTTAAATAGTCATAAATGTATTCAACACCATCAATTGTTATTAATTGATACTCATTCATATTTAAAATTAGGTATTAGGATATTAATATTATATATAAAAATCAACTTTTTATTTATACTCGACAATATTTATTTTATCGTCTAGCTTTTTTTCAATTAGTTCAACTAAATCTTTTATTTTTTTAAAACTTACTATATCAATTGAAGAATCATTATCAATATAATGATTATATTCTTGTAACATTTCAAATAATTTGTCAATCGGTAATTCTTCAATCAGTTCTGATTTAGAATTTAATATATTGTCTATAATTTTAATTTTTTCCTTAGCTTTTGAAACATTGTCAGAAAAGTTTTCTTTATTTTTTTCATTTGATAAATTATTTATCATACTGATTGTATCATCAATATTGATATTAGAATTATGATTTGACATATTAGAATTTATATAATATAATAAATATTATATTATTTAAACAATTTTTTATAAAAAAGATATTATGACTCGATTATTTTATATGAAATTGTTACTTTACCATCTGGAAATACAATCTCTAATTTTTTTGGACTAGTATTAATTATATCATTAATTGATGTAATTTCTTTACCTGATTTAAATATTTTTGGTTGAATATTTGATATTAAATTTAAATAAGTATTTTTTACAATCTGATATTTATTTATTTTATTTTTCACAAAATTAGAATATATATACAATTTTTCCTTAATTTCTTTAATATTATAAGCGGATATAATATTTTTGTAATTTTGATTAATTAAATTGTAGTGTTCCTTACTTTCATTAAATTTATTTTCATAATATTTGATTAAATTTTTATAATTTTTTAACTCGACAATGTAATTTTGTTGAATACCTGTGATAAATTTAGCACCAAGAGAAGGAGTAGCAAATTTATAATCTGCTACTTCATCTGATAATTGATTATCTATTTGATGTCCTACCGCGCTTAGAGTTAAAAGTTTACAATTATGAATCCTATTAACAAGATCCCAATCAGAAAATCCAACTAAATCTTCATAGGAACCTCCACCTCTGGTCACCATCAGAACATCAATATATGGATAATTTGTTTCTACCCAATCAATTTTATCACAAACAGATTTAGGACAGTTTTTACCTTGAACTACTGCATTAATTATTATTATATTACCCACAAAATTATCAGATTTAAATGCCTGTAAAATATCTTGAACTGCTGCTCCTTCAATTGCTGTAATTATCCCAATAGTAGTAGGAAATTTATTTAATTGTTTTTTATTTTTATCCCAACCTAATTCTATAATTTTTTTTCTATGAAGTGCATGCAAAGCCAAATAATCACCCAAACCTATTTTGCACATTGATTTAGTATTAAAATATACTGTCAAACTATTTTTTAAAATTGAAAAATAACCATCTAATTTAATTTTGTCTCCTTTTTCAAATTTTTTATATTCTGATAAATTAGTTGATTTAGCTATTTGCCAAAATCTACAATCTATTTGATAATCTAGTATTTTTATTGTAATATATGCATGAGGTGGAGTTATTTTTATTGAAATTATTTCTCCATTAAAACTTTTTAATTTATTATTTATCAAAACAGCATTTAATTCTTTATATAAAATTTCAAGATTTTCCTCAGTGCTCAATTCTTTTTTTATAGTTAAATTTGATTTTTTATTAAAATGATTTGGTCCTAAATCAGAATCAGAATCAGAATCAGAATCAGAATCAAGTTCTAAATCTGATTTAACAATTATATTTGAAATTTTTTTATCCTGATTATTTTTGTAAACTTTAGATGATTTATTACCTGAAATCATATTAAATTCATCAGATAAGTTATCCGAATCGTCATCTTTAATAATAGGTTTTAAATCTTCTTTACCTTTATTTAACTTAGTTGATTTATTTTTTTTTGTTGACATTAAATTATTTTATTACTAATAATATAAAATTAATTAATTTTTATATAAAAATTAATAAAATTTAATAAAAAGTATTATTCCTTAACAGATCTATTAGAAACCCTTGATTTTTCAAAATTACCAACTTGTTCCATTACATCTCTTACTTCTTCTATTTTTTCATTATTAAATGGTGGATAAAACATATCGTTAATATAAACATCCACTACAATTTCATTTTGTGTTATTAATTTAAAAATACATTGAGTCATATCATCATCATATACAAAATTTTTATATTTAATAACAACAGGACAAATATTAGCTCCTGTATAAAAAGCTCCTGTTCTAAAACGCATTAATGTATCATTATTTGACATTGCACCTTCTGGATATATAACAATTTTATTTGTGGTTTCCAAATAATCTTTTATTTTAGATACCATATCTTTATCAACACCTCTTTTAAATATTAACAAATTACATTTGGAAGCAATTAATCTACCTATATCAATAGTATTAATAAAATCTCCTGCCACAAAACCACATTTAAAAAGATAAAACAATATAAAAGAATCCAAATAATTAGAGTGATTTGCGATAATAACAGTTTTTGATTTATTATCTTTTTTATTTTTCCATACAACAGTATTATTTTTAACTGTAAAGGGATTTTTTTTAGTATTGTCAATAATATTAATTTTTATACCAAATGATTGTAATAAAAAATCAATACAATCTACTATTTGATCATGTGTTTCTACTAATATTAATTTATTTATAAAAGATGTTAATTTTACCATTGAAAAAGGCAATGATACATAATTTACTAATGCAGATGTATCTAATTTTACTGATTTTAAATCTATTTGGTACTGTTTATATTTTGATTTTGATCTGATTTTATCTTCAGTTAATAAACATTCTATTTTATTTGAACACATTGGGCAATTTAAATTAAGACTATTTTTATTATTATATAAATTTTCATATTGAGAATCTAAAATAAATTTATTAAAACAGGTTTCATGTATTATATGACAACAAGGTAATACATATAAAAGTTTTTGTGCAGAACAAAAATTTTTTTTACATGAACATGTGTAATTTACAATTTTATCATCAAATTGTTCTTTTGATTTATTCATTAATTTTATATTAAAACACAAATATTTAATTTTATTTAATTAATCGTATTAAATATTTATAAAAATTTAAAATCTTCTAGCAAAATTTTTTTTTCTTCTAATTGCATTTATATCCTGATTATTTTGATTTTCCTGAACTATTTGTTTTGTATTTACATTTGTTTGTGATAGAGATTGACTTTGTGCTTGTTGTATACCAATATTTGATGCTGATTTATCATCCATAAATCCATTAATTTTCTTTTCTAATTCTAATTTTTGTTTAATTAAATTTTGAACCAAGTTGGTCGCTTTATTTTTTTTAAAATTGTCTATATCTTCATTATTAAATGACGTAACATCAGATACCATTGTGCCATTACAAATTGTATTATTAATAGTTTCTAAATCTAATTCCAAATTAAGATTTGAGCTTAAATCTTTAACGGTTTTAGATAAAATTTCAAAATCAACAGTCGAATCTTCATTTTGTTTTTCATAATTATTTGATATCATATCATTATTATTCACGTAATTTGTCAAGTCATTTACTGATTTTTTAATCATATTAATGTTTTTATCCATTTCAACTATTTTTTTATCATGTTTTTGAACATCTAATTTTAATTCATTTTTAAGTTCATAAATTACTTCTTCTAATTGTGATATTTTTTTTTCTTGAATATCCATTTTTTCAGTTAAAGATACAACTATATCGCTAGTATATTTGAGAGCATCAATTAAAACTTTATTATCAGTTTCTGCATTTAGTGAAATACTCATTTTATATATTTTTAAATTATATTAAAAAAAATTAATTGAAACTTACAAAACTTATAAGTGAGTTAAATTTTTAAAACTTTTATATATTATAAATCTAATTATGTTTACAATATTAAATTTGTTAAATTATGCTATCGGAAAAAAAATTAATACCATAGTTTTAATCTTGTTAAGTATAGCTATATATGTAGGATTAATCAAATATTATTATGACACAATTCACGGAAACACTATATATACCGTAACATTATTAATTCTAATGTTAATCGATATTATTAGTATTATAATAATATTTTTCTACTTTAAAGATTCATCTGATTCCAATAATGTTATTCAGGAAGAAAATAAAATTGCACAAATAGTTAATAAAGATTTATCTTTAGAAAAAAATAGCAAAGACAGTAAAAATAAAAAAGATAAAAAAGACAATAAAGGAAAAAAGGATAAAAAAGATAGTAAAGAAAAAAAGAGTAGCAGAGAAAAAAATCTTGACCAAAAACAATTAGAAAATAATGTTCCGACTCAGACTTTTATTAAAGGTAATGATGAAAAAGAATTAATTTCATTATATGATGTAAATAAAGATGTATCTTTAGGTACATATAAATAAAAAATATTTAAGATAAATAGTCATCTAGACTTTCATCCTTTTCTGCTGACTTATTTGATTGAATTGTTTCATTTGATTCATTAGAACCAGATTTAACATCAGCTTGTTTTGATTTAACTGAATTCTCTGCTATAGATGTAGCATGTTTACTTAATTCTTTCATATCAATATTTGATAGTAATTTTGAAATATCTTGATTATTTCCAAGACCAGAAAGTAAATGTGAAATATCATGACCCATTCCATTATTATCCATAGAAGGATTAGAACCTGATGTATTCAATCCTGACATCATTTGATTAATATTTGATAGTGCACTATTAATATTTTTTTTACCACCTGCAGCACTTGGACCTGATCTCATTTGTTCCATTCCATTTATTCTATTTCTTAATTTTTTTCTTAATTGTTCGCGATGATAATTTCTTTCTTCTTCATTCATCTCACTAACATCTTTTGTAGGAACATATTCACTTGATTGATTTGAAAGTCTTGCCATCAATTGATTTCTTTCTTGAGGAGTCATTTTAACTCTACCATTTTTATCTGCCATTTGAGTCAAAAGTTGTTGAAGAATTTTAGAATCATTGGGACTAATATTAGAATTTAAACCAAGTTGTTTTAAAATATTTGGATCCATTTTAGTATATATTTAATTATAAATATATATAATTTAAATCAATTTTTTTATTGAAAAAAATCAATTTCTAATATCCAATATAATATTACCAGTTTGTGATTTTTTTATATAATTTGATAGTACCTGATAAATTTCTTTGCTTTTAATTTTTTTACAAATTTTGTAAATTAATTTATACAAATCAAATATACCTATTAATTCAATAAATGATTCAATATATAAATTAACTTCTTCTGATAAATCTGTAAACGGTTTGGAAAATTGAAATAATTTGCTTTTTATCAGACTATTAATTTTTTCATAATAACTTTTTTTATTGGTTTTAATATCTAATATAAAAAATTTATTAAAATTATCTATTGATTTCTCAACCGATTTAATTTCAGATGTTGACTGTATTATATAATAAAGTATATATATCATTTGATCTCCAATGTTTTTTAAATCATAATTACATTTTACAACATAACCAATTTTATCTATTGTTCTTACTTGATTAAATAATGGTTCATTTATTATATCTGAAACAATATCTAGTATTACTTTTTGTTTTATTATTTGTTCTATACTTGAGTGGTTTATAAAACCATCTGGTTCATATTTTATATTTATTTTAGATATCAAATAATTTTTAATAATACAATTATTAAGTTCATTTGGATTTATTTGTTTTTTATTTAGTTTATAATCGATTCGATAATCAATATTAGATATCGGTTCTGATATTTTTAACATATATCGATTATTAAGTGTTAAAGAATCAACTATTAATTTAATATTTTCATCATTAGAATAATCATAAACCTGATCTAACAAATTTTCTCTCAGTAAAATATTATTTGTTTCTACACCTATAAAAATAAATATTTCTTGAGTATATTTTAATAATTCTAAACATTTTATTTTAAATTCGTTGAAATCTAATTTATTTATATATTCAATTTGTTCATTTGGTAACATAAAATCATTAAGTAATAAATCAAAGTAATCTTTACAAAGTATATAAGGAGATTCATATTTTGAATTTAAAAGATTTTCCTTAATGTCTCTTATGGATTGTTCAAAGTATTCGACAATTTTAGGACTTAAAAAAACAACATCTGGATGTATCATCTTATTTATATCAAAAATATAGTTTTTTATTAAATAATTAAGACCATAAAAATTATATACTATAGAATCAGAATTTATTATTAGGGAAAAATTTAACTTGTAATCTGACATTGTATTTAAATAATAATTTATAATTTCGTCACAAATATTTTTAAATATCATTAAGATAACAAAATTTTCTTTTTGTTTTATTAAAGGATTATATCTGATACATGCAATATTTGCTACTGGATTATCATATTTATTTATATCAAGTAAATATACTTTTTTATTTGATTTTTTATCTTCAAATACTAATTTGGGAAATTTATTTGCATCTATCTTATTATCTAAAATATTGGTTTTGATATTAAAATTTTTAATCCCAATAGAATTATCTAATTCGTATTTGTATAAATTATCATTTGATTCTATTAATTTAAAATTAGTTATAAAATACTCTGTAGAATACCATTTTGATTTTGAATATTTATTGCCATTATTTAATTTAATATTGGTTGTAATTTTAATATTAATTGACTGTAGCATTTGGATAAATTTTTTATGAATAGTAGAACTATAATTTGGAACTAAATTTTTTCTAACAACAGCTAAACTTGTATCCTGACTTTTAATTAAGTTTTCAATTATTTCTATTGCTGTATCGACCGAATTATTTTTTTCAGGATATAATGATTTTAATAATTTTACCTTTTGAAAATTTAAATATATTTTTTCAAATTCTTTTTCATTCAAGTCTAAAATTTTATTTAAATAATCATTAAATGCATTTGATATCTTATTCAAATTCTTAACTGTATCATTATTTAATATTAATCTTACACATAATATACATTCATAATCAAAAAAATAATCAATTGAAGAACTTATATTTTTGGCTAAATCATTTTCTTTTAAGTAATAATAAAATGATTTATCATATTCTGAACCTATTAACCAATTGATTAAATTTACTAATTGAAAATCTGTCTGATTACTTTCATCACATTTAATTTTTAAAATAATATTTAAAAAATTATATTCAGATACAGATTTAAATTCGATAATATTATCACTAATAAATTCTAAAGGCTCCTTACTAAACCTATTCGGTTCTTTACACAATTTATTATCAATATCATTAAAAAATCCAACATATTCTTTTATCATAAAATCAATTGGTTTTGAATCAATTATGCAAACATACATATTGTCTGTTGTGTAATATTTTGAATAAAATTTTAAAATATCATCTTTGGTTATACCTTCTAAACTTTTATTATTACCAGTACCAAATTTAGTATATTTACTATTGGGGGTAATAAATTTTTTAAAAATATCATCCATTATCCACATATCATCTAACAAATTTTTTTCATGTTCCGAATTAATAATTTCTTTTTCTGATTTAATATTGTTCATGTCCAAGATTGGCTTTCTGAAAAACCATGATAACATTTCAACTCCTTTTTTAAAAAAACTTGTGTCTAATTCTAAATAATACAATGTCATATTGTCTGCTGTAAATGCATTAAATGTACCACCACAAGTCTGGATATATGATGGATATTCATTACTTTCTGGATATTTTTCACTACCCATAAATAATAAATGTTCTAAAAAATGAGCTGTACCTTCATATTCATCTTGCAAATAGCCAGCTCCTATACCAACACAACAAGTTGATTTATTAATTTGTTTATCAGATATAAGAACAATTTTTATTTTATTGTGTAAAATTATTCCGGTTATATTTCTTTTTTCATTTATAGTGGTATCAATATCAAAATATTGAAAATTATTAATCATACTATATTTATAATATAGATATAAATTTTATGAATAATTCTGATATAATTGAAGCTAAACAAATTAAGGATCTAATTCAACATAAAATTAATGAAGCGAATAAAAAATATTATAAAGATGTGCTGGATTTTATGAATATGTTATTTGAAACTGAAGAAGAATCAATTTTAAAAATTAAAGTTAAAAAAATGACATTAAATGAAGATATTGTTGAAACATATAATTATATCATAGATAAACATAAATTAAAAAAACAAACTATTAATACCAAAGAACTAGATTTTGATGCTGAATATGAAATCGAAGATATTATTAAAATATCTACTTTAATGACTAATAATTTACTTGATAAACTTGATTATAAATTAACCTCTTATAAATATAACAATAAGCGTATATTTAAAATTTCTCAAGAAAAAAAATAATTTTATTTAATTATGGTTTTAATTTTCAAATTAAAATTTTAAGTATTTAATATATCAAGAGTATAAATTTATATGTTAGAAGAATTAATCACAGATATAAACAGCTTTAGTGAAAAACAAATTGACCATGACATAATTACCCAAGAAAAAACCTATTTCTCAATATACAATAATAAAATTGAACAACCGTTTCATAAATTTTGGTTTAATGTACCAAATACTAAATTTTTTAAAAACTATTCAGATTATAATGTACTACGCTTTGCTCTAAATAATAAATCAAACTCTGTCAGTAAATTAATTGATTTTATTAAAAAGTTATCTACCAGTCTTAAAAATATATTTGAAAAAAATTTTGAAGGAATCCAAATAGATTTACCTTGGAAAGAATATGAAAATTATCCTTATTTATTCAGTTTTTATACTAATGAAGATATTATCTTTACTGATAGTGAGAAAAATATTCTGACTTTGGACAAGTTGGATTTATCACAGACATACTCTCTATTATTCGAAATAAAAAATTTAAAACTTGTAAAAATAGAAATAGATAATATATTCACATACAAACTAAAATATAATCTAAATATTTTAATGATTCAACAAGAACCACAACTCAATTTAAAATCATTTTTATTAAGCAAAATTAATAAACAACCAGAACCAGTTTTTAATTCTAATAATTCGACCAATAATCTTAATCATAATCCAAATTCTAGTCTAAAACCACAATTACCATTTTTATCTCAGTTATCAAATGTTGTATTAAAATCAGAATCTGATACTCGTACAAATAATTCAGAAAAACCAAAAGTAAATATAGGTGGACCTAAAAAATTAATTGATCTGGATGAAATTCTACAAATTAAATCTAGATTAATCAAAGTTAACTTGGACTCGGAAAAAAATCCTGATGAAGATAATAAATCTAATAAAACAAATGCAAATTTAGAAAATACATTAATGGAACAAAAAAGTCAATTAAAAAAAGTTAAAACTAAAGAAAAATCATTATTAAAACATCTTGAAAAACAATCTAAAAAGAAAAAAAAACATGATAAAACTATAAAAGAAAATCTAGATCTAGAATTAGAACTAGAAAAATATACTGATAATCAATTAGATATAGAATTTAAAAAAGATAAAAAAATTAAATCTACCGAACAAGATACAATCAATCTGGAAAATGAATTAGAAGAATATAAAGAAAATAAAGATATAAAAAAAAAGGATAAGAAAGATAAGAAAAATAAGAAAGACAAAAAAGATAAGAAAAAGGTTGAAAAAGAATCAGATGATTTAGAAAAAGAATTAGAAATGTTTGGTTAAAATCTTATTAAATTAAACAAATATATAAGAAAATAAATTTTTTTTGTATAATATTATATTATTAATATTTATAATATGGAATCAAGTTCAATCGTATTTAGTTCAGACAATGTAGTAGTACAAACTGGTGGTGCAAGTGCCATGACAATAATCATGATTTTAATTTGTTGTTGTTGTATCTTCTGTATCGCATTGCTTGGTGTAAACAAATGGAAAATAGACTTTGTATTTAAGGAAGGCCCAACTGTAGGTTTAATGTTTGCTATGTTAAGTATTATGTCCGCACTCATTATGTTTTTAGCATATAGTGGTGGTGCTGGTTCAGGTTCTGGTTCGCTAAGTTATGCTAATATGGTAGCCCCAGCTTCTGGATATAACTTTGCTCAAGGTATGGGTAACATGTTTAGCAGACCTCAAACTAACTAACCTATTTTATAAGGATAAACTAAATATTAGAAATATTATTTAGTAATTTAAGCAATTGAATATATTCATCTGCTCCATCATTAATATTTTTTTCAATAAAACTCATTTCAAATAAAATTTTTGCTTTGATAGTATCATTGATATCATCATTATCAATAATATATTCAATCATTTTGTTAATAACGGAACTAAATACAAATCCATTATTTATAATATCTTTGGTCAACTTTATAATAGTACATACACTATTGGTAGCTCTAATTTTTTCAACATAAATATCAAGTTCTTCTCTTGATATATATTTACACATTTCATAAATATCTGAACTATTAATTTCTTCAGAACTTTTTAATTCGTTTTTTTTACTATTGTCTTTGATTATTACATTTCCAATAAAATTATCTTCTCCACAATAAGAATGATTTCCAATATTAAGATAATCAATTTTAATATATTTGATATTTTGTAACATTAAAATACTTTTTCTTAAATCTCCATTAGCAATTTCAGCAATAGATTTTAGTGCATCACGATTTATATTCATGGATTCTCTTTGAGATATCCATTCTAATTTAGAAATTATTGATTTACGTGCAATTGGTTTGAATCTAATTTTTACACATCGACTATTAATTGGTTCAATTATTTGATTGATATAATTACAAATAAAACAGAATCTGGTAATATTTGAATTTTCTTCCATAACTTTTCTAAGTGCTGCCTGAGCTTCTTTAGTCATTGCATCTGCTTCATCCAAAATAATAATTTTATAAGGAGGACATAAATAATTTGGATCAGCAGTACCAATTGCGACTTTAGCAAAATTAATAATTTTACCACGAACCACATTGATACCACGTTCATCAGATGCATTTAATTCAATAACACGTTCATTTACACGAACAGGGCCAAATAATTGATTACATAGGGCTAAAATAGAACTAGTTTTTCCAGTACCAGGTCCACCATATAAAAGTAAATGAGGTAATTCTCCAGTTTTTAGAGTGTTATTCAAAATACTAATAGATTCTTCCTGAGATATTACTTCATTTAATTTTCTGGGTCTATATTTTTCAATCCATGGGATAGTATTGTTAGACATATTTCTCACTAATTATACTAATATATATTTTTAATCTTAAAATCAATTTTTTAATATAAATAATAATATAAAAATATTTATTGGAATTAATTAGATAAATAAAAATATAAACACAATACGTTTTTTTTAATTTATTTAAACATAAAGCTAATGTATAAATTAATAATGGAAAGCAAAAATAATGAATTTTTAACTAATGCTTATAATTCATATGGACCAATTGTTAGCAGAGTTTGTGAAAATACTAATAATTTTATAAAAGAAAACTTTCTTGAAAACATAAATAAAAATGTTGGATTCGAAGAACCAAAAATTAATGTTCCTACTGTACAATTTAATCCAGTATCACAAGTTCATACAATTACATCTACCCAACCTCTAAATATTCCTATGTCTACAAATATACCTACAAATATACCAACTAACACACAAGTTAATATTCCACAACCAACTAACTTAAATAATCCAGTTAATCCAATCAATATGCAAGGTGGAAATATTGAAAGCAAAAATTTACCTGAACTTAATAGCGAAATTATTGAAGAACAATCGACAACAACATCATTTTTATCGAGTAAAATTAAAATATTTGGATATGAATTATCAATATGGATGTTAATTCTTTTGGTTATTTTGCTCATATGTATAATATACTTTATTTATAAATATTTATTTTCATCAAATAAACTTGTAAATTATAAAAAAAATGAATCTGTTCAAGAAGTTTCAGTATCTAAATCTAAAGATTTAAATTCTAATTTATCATCAGAAGAATCAAATGATTCTTCCTCGGAGTCTTCAAAAACTTCCAAATCTTCCAAATCATCAAAATCTTCTAGATCATCTAAATCATCCAAGTCATCAAAAAAATAAAAAATAAGTTAAAAAATTTTATTTATTGTTATCACTATTATTTTTATTATCTTTATTATCTTTGTTATCTTTTAAACTTTTATTAATTTTTTCTTTATTACTACTATTGTCCTCTTCAATATAAATATTATTAATTATAGAACTAGTAGGTGTGGAATTATTTTTATTAAATGAATTATAATTATAATTAGGATAATTATTTTTAATATTTTTAATTTGAGAGTTTGATTGAACTTGATTGTTATGTTGATTTAAATTTGCAAACTGATTATAGGTATTTGAATATTGGTATGAATTATTATAACTATAATAATTATTGTGATTATTATAAGAAGAATAATAATTTGGATTCTGATAATAATTACCTAAATGATAAGGATTATATGCATATTGATAATACGCATAATTATATGGCCCAGTATATCCAATTGGTATACATTGACTTTGATGTATACTATTTGATTGAATTTTATCTAAATTATCTGTATTAGCTGTATTAGCTGTATTATTAATTATATCATTAACTATATTGTCATCTGATTGTTTTTCATAAGATTTTTTAAATTGTCCATTACATTTTAAAAATTTGTTGTAATAACTACTAATAGTTTCATTATTTTTATCAATAAAATCTTCATCAACGTCTAGTGCCAAAAGTTTTTGTTTAAGTTCTTGTAGATTAGGTTTTTCCCAAATACATCTTGAAAAAAGTTTATCGACTTCTTCTTTAAAATTTTCAGCCATATAATATTCTTTTATTAAACCAAATAATTCAACTTGGTCTTCTGAAATTATTTTATCAATTTCAAAATTATTATTTGCATAATATTTTAGTATTTCATAAGGATCATTTAAATGTTTATTTAATTTAAATGTTCCATAATCTGTTCCTAATAAGATGGAAAATTCAATTAAATTTTCTTGGCTAAAATTAATATTTTTTCCTAATTCCTTATTTAACAAATTTGTTATTTTGCTTAACAAATCTTTTAACTTTATTATACTATATTTTTGATTATAATATTTTCTCATAATTAAAGGTGCACCAAAAACAAGCATATCTGAATCATCTGATATTATTCCATAGATGCATGAACTGTTTTTACTTATGTGTGCACAAAGTGGATCAGCTTCGCCTTTTGCCTTGAGAACAGGTAAACCCAATAATTCTAATATCATTATCCAATCTCCTACATAATAATCTTTTAATATTATAGATTTTTTATAGATTTTTTTATATTCTTCTTGGATATTGTTCATTTTGTTAATATTATCTTCTAAACTAGATAGATCTGGAGGTGTACCAAATACTAAATTATCAATATTATATGTGTTATCCATATTTTCTCCACTATCAGTATTTTCATCAAATAATTCTTCTATTGTTTTTGGTACATTTTCTAATTTTGAAATTAAATCAGCCAAAACAATTTTTTCTTTTTCTAAACACTTTAACTTTTTTAAATTTTCTTTTAGTGTACTTCTTCGCTCCTCAATTTTTTTTCTTTTAATATCAGGAGACTTACCATCAAATATCATAATAGGTATGATTCCATTTTTTAAATAATAAGTTATAGAGTTAATCAATCCATGTATATGAGAAACATTTTTACCAGTACTAGTAAGAACTTCTTTATTTTTACTTCTCATATAAATTAACTGATTATAAATATGTTGCATCCCATCAATAATACATGGTTGACCCTTTATGTCATTTATACTTATTATACTAAATATTTCTGGAAATTTTTTGTTTATAAATTTATATAATCCATCTACACCCATTTGGTAAATAATATATATTATTAATACTTTTTTATATTATATTTAATTAAAAAATAATCAAGAGTTTATATTAAGATAACTAATAACTAATAAATATGAACAAAATTGAATTAAATAAAAATATTAGAAAAATAGTAAGACTTGATAAAAAATTATCTGATATATTTGACATATTTGATAAAATTAATACCAATATTTTTTATCAAAAAGAACTAACTACTATTAAACATGCATTCAAGATTAAATATTTATTTAGTTTCGAATATGATTTTGGGTTTATAGAATATAAAAGAACATTATCTAGTTATAATGCTAAAAAAGAAAAATTATTAAGACAAATATATTGGAGAATATCTGAAAGTGTAGAATACATTAATACTGATATGCCTTTTTGCTATTATATTATAGGATTAGAAGATAATGGAAAACCAAGTAATCAGGACGAAAAAGAATTAGACAGTTCTTTAAAAACAATACTTAATAGTATTGTTAATACAAATTTAAAATATAAGTATGTTTATTTGTTTAATGAATTAAATAAATCTTATCTCCTTGTTATTAAATTATGGATAGAAGATGATTTTGATAATCTTAATTATTTTGTTTAACACATAATAATTATTTTGTTTAAAATTTAACATGTAGCAATTATTTTTTTCTCAGTTCGGTAATAATATTTTTACAAATATATCTTACTTTCTTACTAATTATTTTCTTATCCTCATATAATTCCATCTTGGACTCTAAATAATTATCTAGATCTCCATAAACTGCTTTGGACTCGTCATTAAGAACAACACAAAAAACTAGACTCGACAGTAAATGAATAGAATTTTCGACACTTTCATAATATTCGGTTGATTCATTTTCTTTAAAATCTATTTTATTTCTGAAATCTACAATTATTTTATTCATAATTTCATTTCCAATCACTTTTCCATTATAAAGTGTTCCAATTAAAATCATTGATTTTTCACCACGTTCTTTAGTCCATGAATCACTTTCATAATTTATACTATTCATATAATCTTGTCTTACTTCCCCTAGAAGAAGTTTTCTAAAATATATTTTTTTGTCAGAATTATCAGTACTGTCTTTTGTTATAAAATAAGTATTTGATATTTCTAAACATAAATGTGCAACAAGAGGTCTAACTTGTTCAGTATCTCTTTTAATTTTTTGAATACATTGTTGTACCAACTCATTTAGTTCTTCTTCACTTTGGAAAGCAATTTGTCTAATACTTTTAATTACTGTAGTAATATTCTGGGCATGAAGTTTATTTAATAGTGCAGTAATCCTTGCTCTTGTACTATTTTCCTTTACAATATTTGTAAAAATATTTGATGTTTCATTCTTTTCTTTGATTTTATTTATAACTACATCAAAGCTAAATGACTCAAAAAATTTGACTACATCTTCATTGTATTCAGTTTCTAAATCAAATTTATCTTTCAACTTATTAAATTCATATACTTCATATGTATCTTGATATTTGGACATTTTCTATATAATATTATATAGTTTATAATCTATAAATCAATTTTTTTATTTATATAATAATCAAAATATTAAGAAAATTCAAACAAAATTAGGCTATTATAATATATTCTTATTTTTTGCTTTGAAAATTCATCTTCCCATAATTCAAATCTTACAGTAGAATTAAATTCTGGATATTCTAAGTAATTTATGTTGGATTTTATATTAGGGGTAAAATAATCACTGTCTATTTCTAATCCATTAATTTTTAAATTTTTATTTAATACTCGATAAATTAAATTTTTTACCAATGGATAAATAATATTATCATGGGAAGAAAAATAAGCAAAATCATAATTAGACTCTTTAAATAACTCTAATATTTTATCCAAAACTGTTTGCCCAAGATAAATATTTTCAGAATAATATTCATTTTTATTATCATGAACATAATTATAGTAATAAGTTGCCAAATTATAAATTACTGGTTTAATTTCCATTAATTTATTATTAAAATCTGGATCATCAATCATTGTGTATCCATGAAATTCATAACATTTCATTGTACTTGCTAATTCAAAATAGTCTTTAAACGTTTCTATTTTAAGTCCAGTAAGTTCATAAATTTGATTATTTAATTCTGTTAAATCCTTATCCCAATTTATTTGAGGATTTTTCATCTTGTTATTATATTTAATTTTTTGATTTGGTGTAAAAACACTATCAGAACTAATAAAATCTACTACATTAATTTGTTCATATGAATTATTTAATCCCATTCCATCTAAAACTAACATTGCACTTTGAATTGTTCTATCAAAATTTGTACTAAAAATCTTGGTATTGGTAGAATTTAGATTAGTAAAATTAAAATTATCTGAATAATTAAAATATAATAATCCACCAATAAATTTACAATATAATTTTCCTAATGGTGTTAAATTTGATGCATATACTGCCTTTGTATGATCATTTGTTGTATAGGACCAATAAGTATTATTAAATTTTGGTAAAAATAATATTGGTTCTCTTGGTCCATGTCTACTAAAAATAAATAATTTTTTTAAAGTTAGTTTTGGAATACTTGGTCTATATATTATATGATAATGTTCTATTGTTTTTACTGATTTAAAAATCATAGGATTTTTCCATATAATATAATCCTGATTAACTAATTCTTTTCCAAATATTTTTTTAACATCGCCTATGGATAAACTAGTTAAAGAATTTAAATTACATATCAAAAAATATTTGTAATTAGAATTTGGTATTCGATATGGATATTCATTTGATGTTATAATTATTTCTTCTGATATATTACCAGATAAATCTATTATATTAATTAAATTAGTTATTTTATTATTTTTAATTTTTAATATTAAATCACTGTGAGACAATTTATTTATTTGATAAATTAAACTATCTGTCCAATATCTACCTAAATTAATATTTTCAAAATTATCTGATAAGTAAATATTTGGTTCTAATTTAAATATTAGAGTATTAAGTTTTGGTCCGTATAATATATTTTTTGATTGGGAAATAAAATTATTAATTTCTAATGAAAAACGATTTGTTTTAAATTCATCCAAAAAAATATTAATTTGATTTTTATCAATAATTCTTATTGTATTAAACATTATTATTTTAATTATATAAAATAATATTTAGTTAAATTAAAAAAATATTTTTATCTACCAGTTAAGTTTATTTGCTTTATTTGTTTTATTTATTAGCTTTATAAGTTGTAATTCTTCTACGGTCAGAACCATAATATTTATCTTTAATGTCTTTAATATCTTTTTCAGATTTTCTAAATACATAATATCTGGATAAATGAGAATACTCTTGGAGTTTACGATTAAATTCAGTATCATCGTAGAATTTGTAAACACTTGAAAAGAATTTCTTTTCTTTATCAACTTCGACTTTGGATGATATCTTTAAGAAATCACGGTTATTTTCAAAAACTTCTTTAAAACTCAAAGTTTCAATTAGTTCTAGAGAACATTTTTCCTTAAATGTCTTAATTATAAAGTCTGATAACACTAAATATTCTGTTTGATAAACTCCTTCTTCGAATGTCCATGCCATATGTACATCAATTCCTAATCCAACTTTATCTTTGGTATTATCATCATATTTCTTAACTATATCATAAAGAACTTTCTTATCTCCATTATCATCATAATATTCAATAATTCTGTCTTTGCCTTTAAGTTTTTCTTTTATTACATCTCCATCAAAAGTACAGAACATTATTATACCACCATCTCTTAAATATTTATTCATATTTTCCATCATATTATTAAAAGAATTTTCATCTGATAACATATAGTGGATTGTATATGAATAATTAAATCTATCGAAAACAGTTCTTTTATCATTCCATGTTAAAAACTTGTCGAATACTTTTTTATCTTCAGGTCTTAGTCTACCCATTACTCTGACTTGTTCATCAAATTGTAAGAGGGCTGAACCTGACGCATTTGCAAAAAATGCAGGAAAGAAACGGTCATGTCTGGATTTTTGTTGTTTGTATCTGGTAACTGCACCATCTGTTGCATTTATTAAACCTTCTAAATCAGGGTCAAAACCAACATATAGTTCTACTTCACAATAATACCACTTTTGAATATCACCACCTCTACCACATCCAACATCTAAAACTTTTAATTGTATACCATCATAACTTTTAGCATTACAATATGTATAAATTACATTGGATTTTACCCAATTGTTAAATGAATTCATATCCTTGGTTAAATCTGACTTCTTTTGATAATAAACATTTTGTTTCTTTTCCAAATTAAGTAAATTAAAATCAATACGCTCTTGCATTTTTTTAAAATAACTATTATATTGGCCATCATCGGCTAACGAATTAATATCTGATATTAAAACGGGATTGGTTATACTTGCCCAAATTTTTTGAGCTGTGATATATGCATTACCATATCTGCGTTGATATTTTTGTACTGATTCGGTTTTATCAAAACGTGTCTTCATTGGTACCCATCTAAAAGGTTTTTGTAAATCACCGTTCAAATCATAATAAAACTCAATAACTGTTTTGTCACTAAGTTGTTTGCCATCTGTGGATCTTGGAATGCCATCATCATCCAAATATATATAACATTGAGATATTCCTTGATCTACCCCAAATAACATTGGTTTTTCAATACCTTTGGTTGTATTACCAACATTCAAATTTGCAATTATATATGGCTTATTTTTAACAACTCCTTGAATTGAATTGTCATATATCTTTAGAATTTTTCCAGTGACTCTATCCTTTTCAAATTCAACATAAAAATCAATAGAGTTTTTAGTAGGTGGCTTCCATTTGTAATCAGAATATTTAGATTTTTCAACTTCAGCTACATATTTTTGTTCAAGTGGTTGATAAATTAAACCATCTAAAAAATATGGGCACTTAAGTTTTGTATTAACTGTAAAATTATTCCAGAGCAAACCAGTATATTTAAATATTTCATTATCTTGAATACCATTAGATTGTATAAAATATTTTCTTCTGAATATTATAGTATTAGAGTTCTTTTTTTGTAATTCATTATCAATATCATCATAGAATTTGATTAAATTTTCATTATGAAATTCTATTACTTTATTAATGTTATTAAAATCAATATCCTTTTTAACTAAATCTTTGTATTTAAATTTAGTTGGGTTAATTCCTTCAATAACTTCATCCAATTTATCTAATCTGTTTAATAATTTAGACTCTTCTCTTATATTTTCTGTACCTAAAGTTAGACAATCAAACCCCATGTAAAGATATTTATTGTACTTGTGTAAAAATATTAATTCACCATCAATAATAGTTTTGTTAAACTTTTTGTCAACATTAATGCCTGTATCTTTAACTATCAAGTTAGTTGAAATTAAATAGCATCTGGTATCTACTACTATCATAAAATATCTGTCTCCATCTGCTTTATCTGTCACAGCATATCTATTTGGTAAATAGTCTACAACATGTACTACCTCAAGTGAAATAGGTTGTCTACCATGTAAGTTAGTTTTATTTATATTAACCGACAAAATATCTCTGTATTCATCAATTACTTTGGATGACACTGATTTAGTAATAATAAAGTTTGATCCTTGAACTGATTTTATAATAAATTCGATAATTTCAAATAATTGTTTAACAACTTTGGATTTATCTTTAATTTCACATTCAATTTCAATTTCATAATGATATAAACTTGAATCAATTTTATTTATTACTGTTGAAGATCTTGTTTTTGTTAAATCAATTCTAAAGACATTGGATTCTTTAATTATAAAGTAACTTGATCTTTCCTTAAATCTATAAATCACATCATAAGTATTTGGATTTTTACTTTTTTTAAATAATACTTTTAATTCATCTTCAGAAAGATTTTCTTCTATATCCATTTTAAATTTTGAATAAATATCCTCAAGTAAGACATAGTTTGAAAACTCTTTGGTCTTTTTAATTATTGTAATAAATTTTTTGTCATTAGCTTCGATATTTGGATCTAAAATAAAGTTTAATAAAACTCCAAACACAAGATAATTTTTTCTCGCATGTAAAAGACCCATATATTCATTTGCTTTGTCAAGTTGATTTATACTTATTCTATAATTTACTTTAGATCCAGATTCATTATGAATATCTTTTTCTGACATAATAACATCTAAGACAGTCTCTTCTTTTTTTTTATATTTTGAATCAGTATTTTTGCTTGTTACAAGAGTTAATATACTATTCAAATTATTAAATTTCTCCAAGGTCAATAAATCACTTGAAGTTTCCCTGTTTGAAAAAACGGAAACCTCAAATTCATTGTTTTTGCCGTATGCCCTTATCAGGTTATTAATACTAGATAACTGTTCCTTAGTAAGTAAATCTATAATTTTCATAATTATATATATAATAGTTTTATATACTTATATTTATTTTTAAAAAATCATTTTTTTTTATACTATAAAAAATTTATTAAAGTTGAAAAATAATTTAAATATAAACACAAACTAATATATACTATTAACTATATAATAATGGCTAATTTTGACCAAATAACTGAAGAGTTTAAAAAGTATAATCCTCTTGTATTTGATTTATCATCTTTAGATAAAAGTGATGCACTTGAATCTACATTAGATGTACTATTATCAAATAACGTTGCATATCCACAATTAAGTTTAGGTTTTCAACACTATATACATAAAGTTAAGGATAAAATGGCATTAACTGAAAAATATGCAAATCGTAAAAAAATATATTTGGTAACATCATTATTTGAAAAATCAATTGATTATAAAGCAGAAACAGAATCTGGAATTAAATTTGCATCTATTGGTGATGATGTGGATTCATTTATTAAAGAAATAGATCCAAAACTTCCACCTATTATGAACAGAGCTTTCTTAAAGCTTTGGGAAATGATTACTATGTTTGATTTAATTCCTGATACTGAAACTTTTACATCATCACATTTAGCAGAAGGTCCTGGTTCTTTTATTCAAGCCACAATTTATTACAGAGAATTACTTGAAAAAATGGGCAAAATTAAAACAGCATCAAAAGATAATTATTATGGAGTTACACTACATTCCGATCATGAACATCTTCTTATGCACCAAGATTTTATTAAATTTTTTGACAAAGAAAAATCAACTAGATTACATGTTTTAGAAACCAAAAATATTAAAGAAATAAAAGATATGTATGGTGGAGGATATAAAGGATTACTTACAAATGGAGATTTAACTAAAATTAATACTGTTAAACTATTTGGTGGTTCAAAAGATGTCGAAGGATTTGCTAAACCATCTGATTTAGTTACTGCTGATGGTGGTTTTGACTGGAAAAAAGAAAATCTTCAAGAACAAGAAGCATATAGATTAATATTCGGAGAAATTATTTCCGCAATCAAAATTCAAAAAGATGGAGGTAGTTTTGTACTTAAAATTTTTGAATCATATACCCATACTACATTAAAAATGATTGAACTATTAAGAGCTTTCTACAAAGAAGTTTATATTTGCAAACCATATACCAGCAGAATTTCTAACTCGGAAAAATATGTTGTATGTAAGAAATTTGATAAATCTAAAGCTACTGCATCTGTTATTAAAAAATTAGAAGATTTTATGACTACGCTTAATAAAAATGAACAATTTAATATTATTGATATATTTACCGATTTTGAAATTTCTAAAAAAAATATTGATATGTATAAGAAAATTAATATCCAACTTATGATTAGACAATATTTAGGTATCAATAATATCATATTCTTTGACAAGTTAGATAATAAAAATGGTACCGAATACAATGAATTTTTAGATAAACAAATTGAAGCTGCTGTTTTCTGGAATGACCTATTCTTAGATACAAAGAATTTCAGTAAATTAACCAAATATGTCAAAAACTTTAACTATTTTGATATGAAACCAAGTTATGAAACCGAAGATATTAATAATAGTTATGTATCCGGAGAAGAATCAGCTACCGAACAACTAACTGAATCTGAATCCGAAAATAAACCAACTGAACAAAATTTATCAAGATCCAGATCTAAAACTAGAGTATCTAGAACCAAGTCTAAATCTAAATCTAGATCTAGATCCAGATCCAAATCTAAAACTAGAGTTAACAAATCTGACAATAAACCCAAAGTTAACAAGTCAACTAAATCAACTAAATCAACTAAATCTAAAGGTCAAAAGGGTGGAGCTTATGAAATTGATGCAATTAACCAAGTTATCAATCAAATTGATGATGACACATTAGATTCAGCTAATGAAGATATTGGAAGACTTGATTCTGATGATGAACTTGAAGACGGATATATCGATCTTAACAATTTATCAATCTAATAAATTTTTATAATTAATAATTTTTATAATTAATAATTTTTATATATTTATATAAAAATATAATTTATATACTGATAAACTTTTATTTATTATTAAAATAATGATATATATTTCTGTATTACTTTTACACTTTGACCTAATACTATATATGAGTTGTAATTTATCTATCATAAAAACACAAAAAACTATATAAAAATCATTTTTAAATTACATTTTATGATGTGAAAACGTTATTTAAAAATATAAAAATAAAGTATATAAGTGCACAATATTTTTTTGAACTTTTTTAAAAATTTAAAATTTTTTACCCTTTGGTTAACAAAAAAAGAAAAAAAGCAAACAAATTTTTCTAAAAAAACCTTATTTTTTTACTACACACACACACAATAAAACTAAATATATTTAGAATTTTTATGTCGTAATAAATAAAAAGTAGTAAATGTAGTTAAAATGTGTCTAAGGTGTGGTGGTGTGGTTGGTAAAAAGTGTAGAAGGGTACGAGCTTAAAAATGCCACAAATGCCACAAATGCCATAAAAAATGCCACAAAATGCCACAAAAATGCCACAAAATAAAAATAATATAAAGATATTTTTTATATCTATTAAGTATATAAAATGGTTAATTATCAATGCCCTATGTGTTGTAAAGAGTTTCATAAGAAATATAATTTTGAAAAACATACATTAAATAAAAAGAAACCATGTCATTCAAAACCCCAAATTCCTCCAATACCCCCCAATGATAACCCCAATATCCCCCAAGAACCCCCAATAACACCACAAGGGTTGAAAAATATCAAAGCTACTAAACAAGAGGTTATACAAATGACCATCAATGACACCTTAAAAAATGATAAAGATACTCAAAAAGAGGATAATAAAATATTACATTCTTGTACATATTGTGGTACTTGTTTTACTAGAAAAGACCACTTAAAAAGACATTTGGATAAAAGATGTAAAGTAAAAATTTTAGATAATGAACATAAAGAGAAAACATTTGAATTACTTATTAAAGAGAAAGATAATGAAATTATAGACATAAAAAAAAAATTAGAACAATTAGAAAAACAAATGGAAACACAATTAAACAAAGTACAGACACAAAATATAAATAAAGGTAATATAACAAACAATAATATTATAATACCTCAGGCTAAATTGACTGATTTTGGGTCAGAAGATTATGAAAAAATAAACCTTAAAAGGATATTAAATTCGATAAAAGATTCTGGAGTTAATGGTATAATAAATTGTTTTAATGATATTCATTACAATGAAGAAATACCACAATATAAAAACGTTTTTATTACAGATAAAAGCAGAGATAAAGGAATGATTTTTGAAAATGGTCAATGGAAGGTTAAATCAATAAAATATATTGTAGGAGAAATAATGACACATATTGAACGATATGTACGAATTATTGAAAAAAGAATTAGACAAGGAAAATATAAAGATGTTATCGACCCAGAAGACCCTGAAAAAAAGAAGAAATTAAATATTAAAGAGTTTAAAGAAACTATGGAATCCAGATTAAAAAAATATATATTAAGATATTATGGAGATGACGAAGAGACAACTCCGAAAGACTCAACAAAATTTTATAATATGGTTATAAAAAATATGTCAAATCATTTATTTGATATTAAAGATAAAATATATAGACATTACGAAAAAGTATTAGAGGATATAAATAAGGAAACCTCTGATGATAAAGATGATCCAGATATTAAAGAAATTAAAGAAGAGAAAAATCAAATTATTAAAGAACTAGATAAATTAAAAGATAAAATTAAAAACGATTCTGAAAATAAGTCTGTTAAAAATAATTTAGATGATTCTGATTATATAGAATCTGATTCATCCGAATTATCAGATTCAGAATCTGATAATAAAAAAATTAAAGATAATAATAAAAAATTAAATGCAAAAGAACCAGCTTATATACAAAAAACTATTACACTTGCAAGTGGTCTTAAAAAACAAGTTTGGATTGATGCAAATGCAAATTTAGATGATTATTATAATTTTTAATTATAGTAAAAAGTATTTAATATTATGTGTTTGAAACAAAACAAAATATTATATTATATTTTAATAAAAATATTTTTCAGCAAAATAATTAGATTGAATTATTCAATTAAATTGATTTATTCAATTACTTTAATTTTACTTTTATTTTCACTTTCTTTTTCATTTTTAATTTTTCTTTCACGTTCTCTTACAAGAGTTTCAGAATTGAGTACGGGGTCAACATATTTAGCATTAAGTCCTTTAGTAATAACATCATTTGCCTTATCCAATGATAATTCTCCATTTTGAACATTAGCAAAAGTTTTCATCATGGCTAGGAGTGGTTCAATATTATCTTCAAGTACAACAATTCTACATACACGAGTGTATGATTCATAGAATTTGGGATGTTCTGCTTGAATAATTCTAATCATAGCATATTTATCAGTTTTCCACATTTCTTTATTTTTTTGGCATGTATCTAAAATTCTAATAATTTCGTCTGCCATTTCATTCATATTTGTATTGTTAAAATTTGACATTGTATATTTATTATAATATATACAACTTATACTTAAATTATTTTCACAAAATAAACTTAAAATAAACTTAACAAACTTAACAAACTTAAATAAACTTATTATTTTTATAATGCAGGTTCAAAATTAATTAAATAATCTTTTTTAATTTTACTAAGATTTTTAACCACATATTTAGATGATATAGCAGAAGTAGAACATACTAACAAATTTAATTTATAAAAATATCCGATTTTTCTAATAGGATTATTTGTACAATTTAATACTTTGATACTAGGTAGTTCTGATATTTTTTCTAAATTATTATTAGCTATATATAATTCTGTTAAACTATCCAAACTATTTAGCGAATTAATATTGTTTTCGATACATTCCAAATATTCAAGTTCAGGATAAGATTGAATATATTCTAGTTTGTTTTTATTCACGACTAAAAATTTAATATTGGGAACATCAATATATTGTAATAAATTATTAGCAGCATTTAATTTGGTAACTGATTTAGATATAATTCTTTTAATATTATTATAATCACAAGATAATTCAATTACATTACTATCAATGATATCCCCAGTAAGATAATTATGAGAAATACTTTTATATATAATATTTTTATACTTAGATAAATCTGGATAGGCAGTTAATTTGTTATTTGACAAATCAATAAATTTAATTTTTTCTAAAATTTTTTTAATTTTATTAAGGGCAAATAATTTTGGTAATATTTCATCATCAATTTCTAAATTAGACAAATCTAAATATTCATAATTTTCTATTTCAGAATCTTTTATTCTCAATTCAATTTTTGGTTTGGATTTATAATTATTATATATTTGTTTAACACCTTCAGATTCAAAATCACTTAGAGTGATGTCAAAATCTCCAAATTTCAAATCATTTTTATATATTGTTGATTTATTTTTCGTTTTTGAAGTACTCATTTTATATTATTGATTATATAAATTATAAAAATAAAATTAAACTTTTTAATTAAGTAAATAAAAAATTATATCTTTTAACTATTTTTTAACTAGTTATCAAAATTTTTAATATATTCTTGAATTTCATCATATAGTTCTTGTTTAGTTTTTCTTTTTGGTTTACCAGATTTTGTAGAACCCTGAATAATAACAATAGATAGTTTTAATGCAATTTTTTGTAAATCATCTAATCCCATATTTGGTTTAACAGTTTCTTTTAAAATATTTAATTCTTTTTTAGAAATAACTTCAGTCTTTTTAAATACTGAATCTTCTTCAACTACTTTATTTTTATTGTCTTTATTCTTATCATCTTCTTTAGGTGATTTTTTTTCAACATTAGGTACAAATATATCCTTGGTATTTTTTTTAGATTTAGTTTTTTTGATTTCATCATTTTTCTTAGATGTTGATGAAACTATACTTTCTTTGTTATCTACTGCTTCTGATATAAATATAGCATTATTTGCTTCAGTAAATACTTCTTCATAAAAATCATTATTATTTAATTTATTAGATTTATCAGAACCATCTGACTTGTCTGTCGAACCTAAATTATTTTTAATTTTGTTGATAGTATTTTTATCTTCATCAATTGTAATAGTGGTTTTTTTCTTTGTGCTTTTATTTTTTTTTATTTTCTCATCAATTTCTCTAGTTTCTTTTTCAAGATCATCTGAATCTTCAGTATTATCAACTGAATTATCATGTTTTGAATTTTTAAATTCAAAATCTGTTAGATATTTAACAAATAAATCTGTTTTTTTAAAAAATTTATCTGTCCAATTCATAACTGGATAATATTCATAAACAGGATTATCTGTTTTATAAAGTACAATTACCTTATCATTTGAAGTTTTATTATTATAAATATGTTTTGATTTTGATGTTAAAATAATTAAAGTAATATTTGTGAGTTTAGCTACTTTTTCAATAATATCTTCAGTAATTTTATCATCAATAACAATTTTTTTACTAAATGTTTTATCCAAAGTTTCAATTGTTTTCTTTTTTAACAAAGAAGATTGAAACATATATTCATCATTTAGTAGGATTAACACTGAATTAAGCAAATAATACCATTCATGATTTTTATTGATATTCCACACAATTGGTAGTAATAAAATCAATTGGTCTGATTCAATTTCTGGAATGATACTAGATAATTCAATATAATTATATTTATTAGAAACTCCTTTTTCATTCAAAGACATATTTTGTTTAATAATATTGATTTGTTGTTCGACATTAAAATCTTTGTCTTTAAGATTAAATTGTCCATAGTTTTTCCATGTGGTATGTGTAAATTCACATAATTTATCAAGATAAATCTTGTTCATAATCTGTTCAAATATAATAATATATAATTTATTAATTATAAATCAATTTTTTTATAATAGAGGCAGGGTGAGTTAGTAATACAATATTTTTTTAAAGTATTAATATAATAATATCATGGAATTTGATTTATCTAAAAATAATGATAAACAAACAGATATCGTAATTAAAACATGTAAATACGATCACAACAAAAAATTAGATTTAGCTAACAAAATTAACAAAATCAAAAAGAAAGATTATTTGGTAAATATTTTTAAAATAATTACAATGAGTAGTAAGGAATTTACTGAAAATACTAATGGGGTATTTGTTTTTTTTCATAATCTTGATGATGATACATACGAAAAATTAGAAACATATGTTAATCATATTTATAAACTACACAAAAAGAAAAATAGTATAAAAAATATTTTATCATCTGATATTTCTGATTCAATTATAAATTATTCTGAAACAATTGAAACAGATGCAATTGAAAAAGAATCAGATACAGATGAAATGTCAAAAGAACTTTCGAATAAAGAAAAAATTATTTTAAGAAGAAAAAAATATGAAGAATATCTAAATCAAAATCAAAATAATCAAGGTTCTAAAGCATAAAATATAATTTTTTCATGCGCTAATATTATATTAAATACTAGCTCATAATTTGATAATTTTATAATAATATATCTAAATCAAAAAAATTGATAATTAAATTATTTAATAATAATACAATATAATTATTAATAAGATATTACAAGATGGTATATATTTACAGTCGAAAATTTCCTAATAAAGATGACTTGGTTATTGTCAAGATTGTATCAGAAAATAAGCATGGAGTTGTTGTAGAACTTTTGGATTACAACAATATAAATGGTTTTGTTTCAATTGGTCTGTCAACAAGAGCAAGAAAAAAGAATCAAAGATGTTTTATCGGTCAAGAAACAATATTACTAGTTTTGAGTGTCGATGAACAAAAAGGTTATATTGATTTATCAAAACATAATATCAGTGCTGAGGAGCTTGATTTTTTCAAAAATAAACATAAATCACATTATGAGTTATATTCATTTTTTAAATATGTTTATTTTAAGCTGAAAAATTATGAATCAATGGGAAAAATTATTGATGAGGAACTAGAACAGTTTATGGCTAATACCCTATGGGAAATCCAATCCAAACATTCTGATGACAACACTATTAAAGAATATATCTTTAATAAGGATAAAAATGATATGATATTAGAAGATATTAATTACCAACAAATTGAATATAGTCTAACCCAAATTAAATCTGTGGTTGATAATTTTATTGACACAAAACTAAATAAATCTAAAGCTACAGCCAAAAAGGAATTTAAAATTTTGTCCTATAGTCCTCAAGGTGTTAGTGATATTAAGTTTGTTACTGATTTTAAATCTTTTGACTTTTATAACCAAATAAATAAAGACTATTCAATTAGAATTGTTTATGAAACTAATACTCTGTACACAATTTGTGTTGAAGAACTAGAACATTCTGATCGAGATATCAATGAAATTGTTATGAGAATTTATTTGGAAGTTAAAAACAGATCTGTCGAAAGACAAATTGTATTTATTGAATAAATTTTATATTTAAAAATTTTTATATGTTAAATAATTTTTTATACATCTAATAAAAAATTATATTAAATAAAATTAGTTATGAATCTCAGTGATTTTTCCGTACAATTGAATAGAATTATTTGTTTTGCTCAGTATAATAAGTGAATCATCTACTTCTCCTGCCATATTAACAGATGAAACAAATTTAATTTTTTTAGCCTGAGTATTTATATTGAGAATTTTAATTGATCTTTTAATTGAACCTAACATACAAATAGCAACTTCATTAACTTTAAGTTTAAGAACTCCATCATATTCAGTATAACTAATAGTAATAGTGTTAAAAATTCTATTAGTTTCATCATCAGGATGTACAAGATAATTACCAACAAGTCGATCTTCCTTTGAAAGAGAGGGGTCAATTGATAGTCCAATACCAATTAATCCACCAGGATAAGCGGTATCCAAATTAGTATTATCCGTTTTAAGTGAAGTAATATAAGCTTCAAGAGGAATATTTTTACCATTGTTCATAATAATTCCAGGAATAATTTTTACACGGTCTCCAATAGAAATTTTACCTTGTTTAATTGTTCCTCCAACAACAGCTCCATTTACATTTTCAACATCAGTACCCTTTTTATTTACATCAAAACTTCTAATAATAGATGCTTTGAGAGGCTTATTAATTTTTTCAATAAATTCATCATTAATTGGATATGGAATTGTTTCAATAAGAAACTGAATCAAATAATTAACACCAAATCCAAATTGAGCACAAATAGGAATTACATATCTCAAATCATATTTTCGTTTAATTTGTTGAAAATGTTCAAATGCTTTCGCCTTTGATACCAAATCAATTTTATTTTGAATTCCAATTGTTTTATTATTAAGTCCAATTGTTTTGATTGCTTGATAATGTTGATTAGATTCGATATCATTGTCAAGATTAGCAGCTAACAAAAGTAAACAATAATCCATAATGGAAGCACCACTCAAAGCAGTAGTTTGTAAATCAGAGTGTCCTGGTGAATCAACAAAAGAAACATGCAATACTAACTTATTTGGATCAGAACAGAATTCACAAATTTCGGCATTAACCTGATAACAAAATGGCTTTGGACATCTTTCACATTTATAAAATTTAGCATTAATATAACCTAATTTAATTGTTCGATTTTCTTCAGCCTCTTGTCTAAATCTCATTGGGTTAACATTAGTCATATTTTCTATTAGTGAACTCTTTCCATTTGCTACCTTTCCCATGGTACCAATAGTAATAAATGGTTGTTTTGATAAATCAATATCTGTTATACTAGTCATCTTTATATTATATAATTGATTAATTGTTATATGATATTATTATAAAAATTATTATTCAATTTTTTATGAAAATTTGATTATTTTTTATGAAAATTTGATTATTTTTTATAAAAATTTATGTGTCTAAATAGTATTTTTGATAGCTCTTTTTTTACCACATCCATTATTCATACAAATCAAATAATCCAAATTATTTGCATAATTTTTATGAATAGTTGTTTTAATAGATTTACAAGCTTTACAAATTACATTTTCTTGTAGATATCTTTCAAAAGCATTAGAAACCATGGTATTATATCTACCTTTAAATCTAAGTTCTCCTTTACCACTAACTGAATTTCCAGCACCAAATTCTTTGAGAAAGAATTTTTGTAAATCTTCTTCTTTACGATTGATTTGTTCACAATTTACTTTAAAATTTTCCCATACTGTTTTTCTTGAACTAAAATCATATTTAACAATTGGTTTTGTAATGTTTTCATCCTTACAAGCACATGTAATATTTTCATTATTATTAAGAGTATCATATAATTTTGAAATCAAAAAAATATAAATATCTTCGGTTGATGACTCGATAGAAATATTATTAGAAACATCATCTGATTTGGCTTCATCAGAATTAACTTGTTCCAAATTAACTTGTTCAGAACTTGAATTTGGCAAATTTGTTAAATTTGTTGAATTTGTGATTGATGAATTCTCATCGACTACAATATTATCTGGCATTTTCTCAAAAGTTGACATTATTAATGTATATATTGGTATATAAGTAATATATAATATTAATAAATCAATTTTTTTATATTAAGTAATTTTTATTATATGTTAATATTTTGTTTATAAAAATATATAATCATAATATATAACTAATGAATAATTTTGATTTATCAAATATTGAACTGATTGATGATAATAAAATTAAAAAAAATAAAAAGTCCAAAAACAAGTATTCAATTAAAAACATTAATGACAATAGTAATACAGACACAAATATTTTAGATTATGAAGGACCTAATGAATATGTTAAAGTATCAGACAATAAAATTGTTGAAGAATCTGATGATTATAATAATAAAAAAATAACAGATTCTGAACTTGAAAAATCAGAATCAGATTTTGCAATAAAAATAAGAAAAAATAAAAGTTTTGGTTATCCGAAAACCGATGATCAAAATTTTCAATCTAGAATTTACACCAAAAGAGAATTTTATTATTATAAATTACCCGATAGACCAAATCTCGCAAATTATAAAGATATTGAAGAATATAGAAAAAAGATTTGTGTTCCATCAGGTCAATTATTAGAGCATCAAGCTTTATTATCAAATTTTATTAATCCAGATACCCCATACAGAGGATTGTTAATATTTCATGGTACAGGTACTGGTAAAACTTGTGCAGCTATTGCAATTGCTGAAAAGTTTAAACAACAAGTTCAACGTTATGGTACACAAGTTTATATCTTGGTTCCAGGTCCTCTTCTCAAAGATAATTGGAAAGATCACTTAATTAAATGTACTGGTGATACTTACATAAGGGCAAATGAAAATCTTGTTTATTTAAATGATGAAGAAAAAGAAAAAATAAAAAAACAAGCAATTCAAAATGCAATACAATATTACAAAATTATGAGTTATAGAAGTTTTTATCGCAGAGTACTTGGTGAAAAAATTATTGAAAAGAAAGTAATTGAAGGAAATAAAATAAAGGTTTCTTATAAAAAAACAGAAGAAGGTGATTTTGAACGTGATATTTCTATGGATAGATTACATAATCTTAATAATAGTTTAATTATTGTAGATGAAGCACATAACTTGACAGGTAATGCTTATGGTGAAGCTTTAATGAAAATTATTAAAAGTTCAATAAACTTAAAAGTAGTATTATGTACAGCAACTCCTATGAAAAATTTGGCAGATGATATTGTAGAGTTGATAAACTTTTTAAGACCATCTGATTCACCTTTAGAAAGAGATTTAATTTTTACATCTCAAAAAAATCACTTGATGGAACTAAAAGATGGTGGATTAGAATATATAAGAAAAATGTGTAATGGTTATGTATCACATTTAAGAGGTGCTGACCCTATGACATTTGCAGAAAAAGTAGAAATGGGAGAAAAACCAAAAGGATTATATTTTACAAAGATTTCCAGATGTATTATGGGTGATTTCCAATACAATGCTTACGAGGCCGCAAAAAAATTAGCTATTGAAGAAGCAGATGCACTTGATAGAAAATCAGAAGCCGTAGCAAACTTTGTTTTTCCTGGTTTAGATGAAGACAGAAAGAAACTTATTGGATTGTATGGTAGAGAAGGTTTAAATACATTAAAAAATCAATTAAAAAACCATTATGAAAAATTAAATAAGATGATTGGAACAGATATTTTAGGTATTGCTAAACCTTCCGAAGAATTTATTAATATTAATGAAAATACAAAAAATATTACGGGTGCAATATTAAAAAAAGAATATTTAAAATATTTTTCAACTAAATTTTATCAAGCACTTGTAGATTTAGAATCTAATTTATTTGTTAGAAATGATAAAGGTGAATCAAGAACTGGTTTTGTATATTCAAACTTGGTTAAAATTGGTATCGAAATATTCCAAGAAATTTTAATACAAAATGGGTTTTTAGAATTTGATGAAAATTCAAATAACTATCAAATTAAAGAAAATACTGTTTGTTATTATTGTGGTAAAACACATAAAGAACATACTGAAAGTCCAACTCATAAATTCCATCCAGCAACTTTTATGGTAGTTACTGGTCAATCATCTGAAGAATCAGCAGAAGTAGTTCCAGAAGATAATAAAAAATTAATTAATAATTATTTTAATAATATTGAAAATAAAGATGGTAAATTAATTAAATTGGTATTAGGTTCAAAAGTTATGAATGAAGGTATAAGTTTGGCTAATGTATCAACTGTACAAATCTTGGATGTATATTTTAACTTTGGAAGAGTAGATCAGGTAATTGGTCGTGCTATTAGATGGTGTTCACATTACAAGTTGATGTCTGAAGAAAATCCATTTCCTAAAGTAAAAGTATATAAATATGCTGTATGTTTAGGAAATAATACTAATGAACTAAGTACTGAAGAAGATTTATATTTAAAAGCTGAACAAAAATATATGTTAATTAAAAAAGTAGAACGTGCAATGAAAGAAGTAGCAATTGATTGTGCTCTAAATCAACAAGGAAACATGTTTAAAGAAGAATTGGAAAAGTTTGATACATGTGTAAAGCCAAGTAAAAAACTATTAGATATGGAAATTCCAGCAGGAAAAGAAGAAAATATTTGTCCTTCTAAATGTGATTTTACAGATTGTGTATACAAATGTCATGATTCTGTATTAAATTCTAAATATTATGATCCTACAAGTGGTTTATATAAAAAATTAAATAAACTCGAATTAGATTATTCTACATTTACAAGTAGTTTAGCTCGTTCCGAAATTGAATACGCAAAAAGAAAAATAAAAGAATTATATATGACAGGTTATGTGTATAATTTAAAAACTATTGTAGATTACGTAAAAGATTCTTATAGTTCTGATAAAAAAGATTTGTTTGATGATTTCTTTGTACAAAAGGGTTTAGATGAATTAATACCAGTAACTGAAAATGATTTTAACAACTTTAAAGATATAGTTTATGACAAAACTTATCGTGCAGGTTATTTAATTTATTTGGATGGATATTATTTGTTTCAGCCTTTTGATGAAAATGAAAATGCTCCTATGTATTATAGAACAACTTATCAACATAATTATGTATCAAAATTATCACTTTATAATTATTTATTAAATGAAAAATATGATGTTTCTTCTGAAATAACAGTTAGTTCTGATGAAGAAGTTGATGAATCATTATATAATTTTGATGAAGTTATGGATTATTATGATAACAGAAAAGAATATAAATTTGTTGGTATTGTTGATAAAGAAACTAACAGAAGAAAGAGTAAGAGACCTGAAGAAATAAAAGATGTATTTAAAATCAGAGAAAAACGTGAAAAGATCTTGGATAAAAAACGTGGTACAGGTATTCCATCGCTTAAAGGTGCAGTTTGTGCTACATCTAAACAAAAAGAATATTTGGAAGAACTTGCTAAGGATGTAGGAGTTAAATTACCTGCAAAAGATTTAACCCGTGATGATATATGTAACAGTATAATGAATAAATTAGTTGAGTTGGAAAAATATGCTAAAGGAAAAAATAAAATGACTTATATAATGGTACCTAAAAATCATCCTAAATTAAAATTCCCTCTAAACTTAGAAGATCGTTTAGAATATATTAAAAATGAAGTTGGTAAAATATTATCAACAAATGTTAAGTTTAATGAAAAAATAAAAGATAAAACTATTGAACTCAGCTTTAAGTTGAATACTAAACCAAATAGAGATGAATTAAATAAATTAGATACACTTGATTTGGAATCTAAAGATAAACTTAAATGGGAGATAATCTTAGCTTAAAATTTCAAATTTATATTACAAAGTAGTTTTTACTATAATCATTTATAATTGATAATAATTATAATAATTATAAAAAATTTGATAATAAATAAATATATATATAAATAAATTATATATATATTAATAATGGCTTCAAAAAAAAACGTTAGACAAACTAGGGACAAGCAAAATGATAAAATTGATAATATTGATGTGGTAAGTGATAGTGAAGACAAAAAAAATGATAAAATCAAAGATAAATCTGTAATTAAATCGACAAACTTACATTCACCTTATACTGATACCACTTTGATATGTCCTGTAATGTTATTTCCAAATCAATTAGATAATAAAAAATATTTGCATCTAAAGACTAATTTATCAAACAAATTAGTTGGTAAATGTTACAAAAATTATGGATTTATAACAGACGTATATAAAATTGAAGAAGAATCCGATGGAATAATAGAGGCAGAAGATCCAACATGTTCTGCTAAATATATTGTAAAATTTTCGTGTAGATTATGTTACCCAATTAAAAATAAAGAAATAATTTTTAAAGTTGACAGAATGAATAAAACAATTATCAGTGGTAAAAATGGGCCAATCACAGCTATTATTACACCTGATAAAATTAACAAGGAAAAATTTTTTACCGATAACAACAGAAATATTCGAACCAAAAATACTTCTAATATGTTAGTACCTGAAATGTATATTAAAGTACTTGTATTACAATTTACTTTTAGTGATAGTGATACATCTATTTTAGTTATTGGATTTTTACAAGATCTTGCAACTGATGAAGAAATTGAATCGTTTAAAAGAGAACAACCTCGTGGTCTTGTTTTGGAAAATTAACCAAGTAAAATAATCTTATAAAGATTATAAACAATCTTATAAAGATTATAAACAATTTAATTTACTAATAAAAAATTTAATTATTATTTAAAATAATTAAATAAATTGGCTTTAAAAAAAATATCTATATTAATATTAGTAATAATGAACTACATTAATATTGACGATAATGTTAACGAAATTAAAAAAGTAAAATATATTGGCAATTTAAAAAGAGAAAATATTAATGACATTTTAAATGAACAAGATGATATTAATGGAATAAATGATATACCTAATGAAAAAGTTATTATTCCAAAAAAAAATTATTATTGTTCAAATTGCAATAGAAAAGGACATTTTTATAAAAATTGCATGGAGCCAATAATATCAAATGGTATTATTGGTATATATATTGAAAATTTTGATAAAAATTTAATTTCATTATTATCGGATTATCTGATAGAAAATTTAAATATTTTTGGTTCTAAAGGTTATTTGTCTCCAAACTATAAAAATAGACAAACATGGCAAGATAACAATTCAAAAATAAAAAATTTTGATTTAAATACTAAAATAAAATTTCTAATGATACAACGCAAAAAGTCTTTGGGTTATCTTGAATTTATTAGAGGTAGATACAATTTAGATTCTGATGATAATATTAACCATTTGTTAGAACAAATGACTCCTGAAGAATTATCAGACATTGTAAAAAATGATTTTGATCACCTATGGTGTAGTTTATGGGATGAAAATAATATTAAAAATAAAAATCATCATAAAGAATATATTACTTCAAAACAAAAATTTAATCAATTAAAAATAAAAAAAATGTATTTGTTAGATAGTGTTGAGCCATTATTTGCTTTTAATGAATGGGGATTTCCAAAAGGAAGAAGAGAATTATATGAATCAGATTTAGTTTGTGCATTAAGAGAATTTGAAGAAGAAACTTGTTACGACGAAACACAGTATAGTGTATTAGAAGAAGTTAAATATATAAGAGAAAATCTAGTAGGAACCAATGGAGTTAGTTATGCTCATAATTATTTTTTAACATTATTATTTGAAAAAAATGAAATATATGATAAATCTAATAGAGAAATTGGAAATATAAAAATTATGGATATTAATGAATGTTTGGATGTAATTAGACCATATCATAAAAATAAAATTAAAATAATTAAAAATATATACTTGGCTATAAACAATTTTATGAAAGAATATGATTAATTATGATAAACTAGATTTATAAATAAATTTTTGTTATAATATAAAATATATATGTTTTTCAATATATATTTTATATCATATTATTAAATAATGGATAAAACTAATTTTGATAAAGATTTAGATACTAATAATAAACTGGTTTTAAAAATATTTAATTTAGTTAAACTTCAAGATTGGAAAAATCTTGTAAAACTTATTAAAGATAATAATATCGATTATAATATAAAAGACCAATCAGGTATATATTTACTTGAATATGCTATATTATTTAATCAAATCGAATTAATAAAATGTTTACTTGATAAAAACACTCGTATAGATATAATTGATGACAATAATAGATGTATTTTATATAACATAATTAAATTTTCATATATCGATATATTAAAATTAATTCTTGAAAAAAATATATCAACAATCGGAAAAAGTGTACTTGACATTAAAGATAATGACGAAAATACAGCATTATTTTATGCAATTAAATTTTTTAATATTGAAGCAATTAAAATTATTCTAAATTATACTGATAATTTTTATGTTAAAAATGCTGATGGAGACAATATACTTCATGTCGCTATAAAATCACAAAACTTGGAAATTTTTAAACAAATTTTTTCTAAAAACAACAATCTAAAAATAAAAAATTATAATGGTGAAACATCTTTACATTTAATTGTTAAATATAAATGTCATGATATTTTTGAATTTGTATTAAACAAACATTCAGATTTAGTTGCAGATATTATTAATAATGTTGAATACAAATTTAATTTTAGTGTTTTACATTATATATCAATCTATATTGATATTAAATTTCTAGAATTATTAGATAAATTTAATCTATTAAAAAAAATAAATGGCAAAATTCAAGATAATAGTGGAAACATATTTTACCATTATTTTTTAAATAATATTCTTGATATAAAAAATGTCTTGCAAGAAGATATTGATAATATATTAAAATATGATAAAATATGTGATAAAATTGATTATAATATTAATTTTTATAATATTGAAGGTAATATTTCAGCCCATATTTTAGTATCTAATATGGATTTTTTTATCAAAAACAATTTAAATATTTTAATAAACTCAGTTCTAGAAAAATCAAATTTAAATATACAAAATTTTAAGGGCGAAAGTATATTATTTTTATTAGTTAAAAATAACAAGTGGAAAGATATCAAAAATATTCTTATAAATAAAAAACTTGATATTTTTATTGTTGATAACCAACAAAAAACAATTTTTGATTATTTAAAAAAAGATGATTTGGAAGAATTTATTAAAATAGTTACAACAAGTTATATTAGAGAAATAACAAATAATCCATCAGTAACTTATTTAGATTATTGGGATAATAGATGTAAAAAAATTGTTAAAATCCAAGACCTTAATGAAACTGAAAAAGATTTATTAAAATCAATTAATCTGGATAAAAATAATTTATGTTATTCAATAATTTACAATAAATTAAATAATTATATTAACAATTTTATAAAAAATAAAAATAGATATGATGTAAATTCATTTCCTATTACTGAAAAATTTGTTAAATTAATTGGTCAATATCCAAATGTTAATATATCTACATTTACAGGTTCTACAATAGATGTTTTATCAGGTTTATTATATTTACATAAAAAATTTAACAAATCTACAGATAATATTGTATTAGATTCTTCACTTAAATTATTAAATCTATTAAATAATGTTGTTAATTGTAATGTTGTAAATATAAGCACAAATAATCAGATATGTGAAATATCTGGGTTTGAAATTTTATGGAAAAATAATATGTTATATGTACCTTCAAATAAAAAAAATGATTTAACTAGATTGGTAATCACAATTAAAAATGAAAGACCTAAAAATAATATTAGATATTTGATAATACCAATAGCTATTGAAAAAATAGAAGAAAGTATTACTACATCACATTCTAATTATTTAATTTTTGATTTTGAATTAATGGAAGTAGAAAGATTTGAACCACATGGTTCTGATCATCCAGTTGGTCTTGATTATAATCCTAAACTATTAGATTCTAACATTGAAAATAAAATAAGTTCTATTCCAAATACAAAATTTAAATATTATCCACCTAATACTTATTTACCTAAAATTAGTTTCCAAACTAAAGAAATATATGAACTTAAAAATGATTACATTGGAGATCCTAATGGATTTTGTGCATTGTGGTGCATTTGGTGGGCAGATTTAAGAATGTCTAATCCAAATATTCCTAGAAAAAAACTTGTAAAAATATTGTTAAAAGAATTTTTAAATGAAAATTATTCTTTCAAAAAAATTATTAGAGATTATAGCTTCTTTATTATCAATATAAGAGACGAAATGTTTAATAAAGCTAATACCAATATTAATGAATGGACTAACGATACCATGTCTCAAAATAATCTCGATAATCTAAATTTAATTATTAAAGAACAAATTCAAAGTCTAGAATAAAATCAAATTTTAGAATAAAATCAAATTCTAATTATCTTGATTATTATCTTTTTTCATAAATTTATATACTATTATTAACAATATTAATATCAATAATAAAATACTCAGATAAATATATAATTTGTTATCACATCTTTTATAAAAAATTTCATCAATATTATCATTTAAAGTCTTTTTATCTTTTTGTCTTTGATTTTCATCATAAATTTCATTTCTTATTTTAAGTAGCCAGTTTAATAAACTTTGTTTGCTTTGTAAAGCATCATCAAGCCCATTCATATTTTTTCTAAGATTATTACCACATGTTTTACAAGGCAAAATATATGGTAACTGTTCCATCAACGCTTTATATTTATCCTTATTTATAGGATTATATGTTAATGCTATTGAATTTAAAAATATCCAACCACTTTTTCCCCAATATTGTGGATCTATAGAATCAATATTTAAATAATTATCTATCATCACTATATTATTATATTAATATAATAACTTTTTTTAAAAATTATATTTTTCTCTATAATATTTTTTTCAAATAATGAACTAATTTAATTTTGTTTTTAAATTTTTCCAATAATTGATTTATACTTGAATATTTCTGTAATATTTCTATTTTAATATTTTTTTGGTTATTTAGATTGATATTATTAAATCCATGTTCACAATCTGGTTTCACAATCCGAATACCAATTAATATTATATTATTTGAATATTTTAATTCATGTATTTTTTCAACCAAATCATAATTATTATTAATTAAATATTTTTTTAATAAATTTAATAAATATTCATTTAGTTCTAACAAATAAATATTTTCCTTTCTAATAACTATCATGTTTGTCAACACATTTCTTAATGTATTTAACCGATTTACCACTGTTATATCAATATTTTCATATACTAATTGAGATTCTAAAATATTTATAGTCCTATTGTTTATTTCAAATTCATAACCCTGATTATCTCTTAGAATTTCTAATTTTAATATGTATTCATTATCTCTTATATACTCATTTTTTATAAAGTATATATAACTTTTAATTGGTATTTCGTCGCAATATTCTAGTCCGTTTTCTCCAGTATTTTTATTTATCAAATTGATATTTCCCTTAGAATTTATTTGATAATTATCAATTGATTTTATTATTGTACCTTTTTCTAATATTTCAATAACTATTTTAGTAGAAACTCCATTTTCATCCTTAGTTATATATTTGTTGAATATATTATTTTCAATACATATCCCATATATATTATTTTTTTTATCTATCAAGATAGGATTAGTATTTATGTCCAAATAGTTATTTGTGCAATCTGTTAATTTTGTAAAAAACTTTTTTATTGTTAAATAAGATATTAAGCTGATATCATTATCTAATATATTTTCAACGATTCCTATAATATTTTGTTCATTAACTAATACTGCACCACTATATATATTATAAAATTGTTCAAAATTTATTTCTAAATTTAAAATTGGTGGTTCTGAAATATATTTTGTTTCCCATTTATACTTAATTTTATTTGATAAATTATTTATTTCAAGCTGATTTAAATTTAAATCATCACCTGTCCATAATATTCTAAAATTATCGTAATCAATTTTCTTTTCTGAATCAACAGAATAAGAATATTCCAAGTCAAATTTACATTTTATTAATATCAGATTTAAAAATACATCATAATAACAATCATATTTTAATTGGTCATTAGACTTTATTTCTAATAAATTTTTATTATACAACGGTATAATTCTGTTTTTATTTATTGTTAAATTTTTATATTTGGTTTTATTTAAATATATTATTGCATCGAAATCTAAATTACTTTCCAAATATCTTAGAAAATCACTGTTTGTGACCAATACCCAATTTAAATTGTTCCATGTTACTGGAACACAATTACAAATTAGTTCATTTTGTACATTATTTTCATAAAGCACACTATACAACTTGTCATATTCAGAATTTTCTTTTTTTATTATTTTAATTATCATTAATTAATTTGTTTTATTAATTTATTAATTTCAATTAATCTTAATTAAATTGTATGTATATAATCAAATTAATTGTATAATTTTATCAATTTTTTGAACAATTTTATTAGCTTCGTCATAACCATATACTTCTAATATATATTTTTTGTCTAATTTATTATTAGTGAACAACATTTTATTAATAGGCAATATTTTTTTTAAAATATTAATAATTTTTGGACTAACATAAGAAATATTTTCAATGTTATAGGAATCATCAGATACCAAGTAAAATATATAATTATTTAAGTAATCCTTATTAACTGATGTTAAATTTATAATTTTGTTGGGATTGTATGGGGATTTAAATGAATTAATTTTATAAATTTTGTTTATATCGCGATTAAATAATTCTATATAATAATTAGTTTCAGGTACTTTTTCTAATATGTTATATGGATAATTTTTACATATCAATAAAAATGTTTTATCATTATCATTTAATTGTTGGAAAATTTTAACAA
>JACCDY010463746.1_pt1 | contig 46233 bp, 39 predicted proteins | sample 7446391 | NCBI WGS metagenome assembly JACCDY01 (sample SAMN15323451, study PRJNA562643) | freshwater metagenome | isolation source: river surface water | place: USA:Blue River Watershed | collected 2017-08-18
AACAGCTCTACCTTGATTAAAATCCGAGGCATCATCAAATTTAGGTTCTATAATAAATTTGTTTGCCTTTGATATATATCCATATTTTTTGTCTTTAACCACCACTGCTAAATCCTCTGAAAAATAACCGGCAATTTCATAGGTTGCAGGAATAATTAATTTCCCTTCTTTATTCATATACCCCCAATATTTATCCACTTTTACTGGTAGTAACGTTAATTTTGATAACGTTTCCTCATTTTTTACTTCATTTCCAAAGGGATAATCAGGATATTTCTTAATAAAATCTTGATGTTTGTTTTCCCCATAATCGCTCATGAATATTTTGTATAGCCTTCTCCAAGCGTCTGGAATATTATGATTTGAACTATGATCTTTAATAAAAATTTCTAAAGATTTTATAGAACTTGATGCAGTGCTTAATTCATAAACTTTGTTTTCAGCTTCGTTTCGGTAAGGACTATCTTTGCATTCATTCAAAAATTGAATATAAGATATAAGCGTCTCTTTTTGAGTATATTCAAAGTATTGCTGCTTATAAAATAAATTTTGAGCTTCTTGCTTGAAACTAGATTCTGGATAGGTTGTTAAGTACATAGTAGTACTTATAGACTTATTTTCTTTTTTGGTTAAATCATATGCTAAAGAGTCTCTTTTGAAAATCGCTTTGTTTAGCAAAATAGATTGTGGGTGTTGCTTTATGAAATTATCAAAAGAAGAAACTGTATTGTCAGCAACGGAATTATTATAGAACCCCTTACTGATTGCTTGTTCTAGGTCCAGAATGTACTCTTCAGAATATTTATACTTTTCGAGTTTTATACGTGTTTTTAATTTAACATTTGTCCTTGTTGATTTTGCAAGCGCAATATATTTATAAGCAGAATCAAGTGAGTGAAACGGATTGTCTTTTCTGTAATAAATAACAGCAAGACCATAAGCTGCTGGTGAATTTTCTTTTTTTAATGATTTTTCAAAGATTTTTTTGGCCTGGAAGTAATCAAAAATGACCAATGCTTGGTATCCTTTCTCTATTTTACTGGCAAAGGAAGAATGAGCAATAGAAAAAAATAGAAGTAAGCAAGTGGCATATACCATGTACAAATGATGGTTTCGATTCACGAGTTTATATTTATTTAATTCCAATTTAGGGTAAAATTAACAATTTCTTACGTGGATATTGATATAAACTGTGTGTTTAATCTTGTTAAAAAACGTAATTTTGCAAACATTTTAATATCAAAATTTATGTCAAACGCACTTGGAAATCATATTTTAGTTGAATTTATGAATTGTGACCCACACATTATGAACGATGTTGCGGGTATTGAAAGGGATATGGTTGGTGCCGCCCAAAAAGCGGGTGCTACCGTAATAAACTCCACTTTTCATCATTTTTCACCTTATGGTGTTTCGGGTGTAGTAGTTATTCAAGAAAGCCATTTGGCCATTCATACTTGGCCAGAATATGGGTATGCTGCCGTTGATTTATTTACTTGTGGAGAAATGAATGCATGGATTTCTTTTGATCACTTGAAAGAGTGTTTCAAAGCAAAGTCATACTCAGCTATTGAAATGAAAAGAGGATCGGTTAATTTATTGACACGAAATGATTTTGATATTTCTACTATGCGTCAAAAAGCTTCCGAATGGCAAAATCCTGAATTCTATACACGAAATGTTTGGTTTACAGATAAAGATGATAATCAAGCATTGTCGCTTAGATTTACTGGTGAGGTGTTTTATGATGTTCAATCTCCTTTCCAACGAGTTCGCATTTTGGAATCATATAAATATGGTAAAATGTTGGCTTTGGATGATATGGTTATGACCACGCAAAAAGATGAATTCCATTACCATGAAATGATTTCCCACCCAGCACTTTTCACTTTAGGTAATGCAAAAAACATACTTGTAATCGGAGGTGGAGATGGTGGTACTATTCGCGAGGTGTTGAGACATGAATCCGTTGAAAAAGTAACAATGGTTGAAATTGATGGCGAAGTAATTAAAGCATGTAAGGAATTTTTACCAGAAATAGCAAATTCGTTTGATCACCCTAAATTAGAATTATTAGTGGATGATGGAATTTCCTTCATAAAAAATGCAGAAGCTGGAACGTATGATTTAATCATTGTTGACGGATCTGATCCCGTTGGACCTGCCGAAGGATTATTTAGTGTAGAATTTTACACGAATTGTTACAATGCCTTGAAAGAAAATGGAATTTTGGTGGCGCAAGGTGAGTCTCCCAAATTTAATGAAAAAGCTTTTGCTGAATTAAATCACACATTACAAGGTATATTTGGTTCTGATAAAGCTCCTGTCTCTTTGTTTTTTGTTCCAACTTATCCTACGGGAATGTGGAGTTTTCAATATGGTATCAAAGGTGATTTGAATCTTAAGAAATTAGCTGATTCCGAGCAAGTAGATACATTTGTTTCAAAGAATGGCTTGAGATACTACAATTCAGAAGTACATGTTGGAACATTTGCAACTCCTAATTTTGTGAAAGAACTTTTGAAAAAATAACCAAAGAAAATTAGTCTATTTGAAATATATTGCTCGATTTATTTTTTGGATTATTGGTTGGAAAATTGATCCCAATCCTCCTGCTAATATAAAAAAATGTGTAATTGCAGTTGGTCCTCACACATCCAATTGGGATTTTATTTTAGGTAGACTTGCCTTTTTTCAATATGGAGTTAATGCAAAGTTTTTAATTAAAAAAGAACTTTTTTTCTTTCCGTTGGGGTTGTTATTAAAATCACTTGGTGGTATTCCTGTCAATAGAAAGAAAAACTCAAACATGACTGATTTTGCCGTAAAACTGTTTCAAAATACAGATACCATGTATTTAGTTTTCACCCCTGAGGGTACTCGAAAATATAACCCTAATTGGAAAAAGGGTTTTTATTATATCGCACTTAAGGCAAATGTCCCTATTTATATTTGTTATATGGATTATGCTAATAAAATGGGTGGATTTCATTCGATTTATACTCCAACAGGAGATATAGACAAAGACATTAATGAAATAAAAAAAGTAATGGGTCAATTCAAAGGAAAGTATCCGGAACTTGGAGTTTATTGATTTTTAGGTTTGAATGAATCTGTTTTTTTATCATAGCCATATGGACAGTGTTTACAACCACTTTTACAACAATATCCCCGCTTAAGATGATATGCTTCCGTAAAAATTATATATCCTTCCTCACTCAAATAATAATCTTCCTCTGTTAAATTTTGCTTTTTATTAAAACCTAGCGATTCTCGATTCATTTTAAAAATGTCTGAATTAAATAATATACCTTCTGAAAAATGCTCTATTGTTGAGAGACTATCAATCAACGATCAAGTAAGCAATTTGTTCATTAAGCGAGATGATTTAATTCATCCATTAATATCGGGTAATAAATGGAGGAAATTGAAATTGAATGTTTTACATGTTCAACAAAATAATTTAAATGGGATTCTAACCTTTGGTGGAGCTTATTCAAATCACCTGCTGGCCGTTGCAATGGCCGGAAAAATATATGCTATTCCAACTGCTGGTATAGTAAGGGGTGATGAATTGAATGCACAATCGAATTTAATGTTGTCATTGTGCGATTCTTTGGGAATGAAATTAAAATTTGTTTCGCGCGAAGAATACCAATACAAAGAAGAATCTGAATACAAACAAGAATTATTGACGGAATTTGTAAATTATTGGATTGTACCCGAGGGTGGTGGTAATTATCAAGGAGTAATTGGATGTATGGATATTTTATTAGAGACAAGTAACGATTTCGATTTCGTCTGTGTTTCGCAAGGAACAACGGCTACATCTTTAGGGATATTATTGGCTATTCCTGCAACAACTAAATTATTGGTTTGTCCAGCCTTAAAGGGATTTGATTCTATCTCTGAAATGACGAAAAAGTTAGCAAGATTTGGATTTGACAAAGAGTATATTGACGAAAAAATGAGTCAAGTTATCGTTCTAAACTCAGATGATTTAGGTGGATATGGCAAAGCTACAGAAGAATTAAAATTATTTTCAAATCAATTCACACGCAACACAAATATTCCAATTGATTTAACGTATAATGCCAAATCACTTTATAAATTGGAAGAGTATATTCAAACAAAAAAGCTGTATGAATCCAAAATATTATATGTTCATACCGGTGGATTTTCTTAAAAGACACAAAAATTCTTTGTTTCCTGTACCTCCAACGATGGGTGAATCTGTGATTCCTTGCCAAGAAAATTGATTTATTTCGGCCGCAGATTTTATTGCTTCAATTACTTGGGGATAAAGATTGATATCTTTAACAATTCCTTGTTTGTTTAAATTTTGCTTACCTACTTCAAATTGAGGTTTAATTAAAGCTATAACAAATCCATTTTCTGACAAAAAAGTTGGTAAGTAGGGAAGGACTTTTGTTAAGGAAATAAAGGATACATCGATAACGATTCCGGATAGTTCTTCATTTATTTGAGAGTTGCTTAAGTTTTTAATGTGTGTTTGTTCTAGATTTTTTATTCTCTTATCATTTTTTATTAATTCATGTAATTGATCTGTTCCAACATCAACACAATAAACTTTATTACATCCATTTTCCAATAAAACTTGGGTAAAACCGCCAGTTGAAGCACCTAAATCCATGCAAATTGTTTGCTGCAATTCTATTTTAAATACTTTCAACGCATGGAGTAATTTAAATGCTCCTCGAGAAACATAATGATTATCGGGTTCAGAAACAGAAATCTCAGCATTGCGACTGATTTTTTTTCCTGATTTGGTGACGATTTGTCCGTCTACACTTACTTTTCCAGAAAGAATCGCTTCTTCCGCGCGTGCGCGTGAACTGAAAACTAATTTTTCAACAAGCAGTTTGTCTAGGCGCTCCATTATCGGACCAAATTCACACTTCCTGTAACGATAGTTTTATTATCTGTTTGCTGAGTTTTATAGGCTATTTTCCAGGTATAAACACCATCCGGACATTGCTGTGCTCTATAGCCATATGTTCCATCCCAACGTGCAGTAGCATCATGACTTTCCCATATTAATTCACCCCAACGATTAAAAACTAATAATTCAAAATTATATGGGTCAAAACCAGATGTAAATACAGGGCCCCAGGCTTGATTGAATTCATCTTCATCTGGAGTAAAAGAATTTGGCACGTAAAATATAGTTTCTTCATTATAATTTATCACCATGGTTACCTCGTCAGAACATCCATTGGGAGAACTAGCTACTAAGGTTACAAGGTAATTTCCTTGAGGATTCGTATAGATAATCGATGGATTTTCTTGGTTTGATGTATTTCCATTACCGAAATCCCAAAAATAGTCCGTGGCATCTACTGATGAATTATAGAAATTAATTGGTTGATTTGAATTTGATATTACACTTGTACTAGCTGTAAAGGCTGCATTAGGTGTATTTTCTACGCAAATCAATCCAGTGGTTGAAGAAGAGGCTGAGCAGAGGCCATTCGAAGCTGTTAATGTAATATCATAACAACCCGCATTGGTAAATGTCGAATTTATATTAGCACCAGTTCCAATGTTAAGACCGTTTGCCGTCCAAGTATATGAAATTCCAGGTAAAGCACTTGTAGATAGTAAAATATCTAATGGAGAACACCCTGTTGTGATTGCATTATTAATAATTGGCAATGATGGATTTGTGTTACTTAAAATATAGGGAATATTGTTAAAATCATTCCAGCTCGAAGTAGTAGACTTAAAAAATGGTGCGCCAGGAACAACAGATACGATAGCTATATCTTGCCAAATTGAAGGTTGTGTAATATTCCATCTTGCCATATCACTCCAATTCCCATCGGCAACAGGATCGAAATTAATGGCTAAATTAATTCCAGAGGTTCCATTTGTTCGATTAATTTGATGATAGAAGTTTGGGTTACTTGCACATAAAAGGGGTTCAAATGAATTTCGATTATATCCTACAGGTGTTTCATTGGTAGCATCTAAGTTAGCTAATCGTACGGTATAGGTATTAGCCGTGGCAGCAGTTGGAGTAATTTCAACAGGACGATAACGAAAAGTTCCACTTCCTGGAATATTTTGGCTGGTATTTGCTGTAGAGCCAACAGGGAATAAATACATACCATTGGATAAGGTATTTCTTGATAAAAAACCACCATTTGCACTGGAAACATAACCGGAAGTTCTAATGATTGAGTTGAGGGCGGTATTATTAACAAAACAACCATAAATGTCTGTATTTAAATGAATACTTGTTAAATCTAGTACTCCTTTAACTATTTTGTTTACTTGTTGGGTTTTAATACCGGTACCAGCCAAAGTAAGATTGAAAAATTGTGTGGTTGAGGTTCCTCCCAAAAATTCATTTGGCCCTAAGAAAAACACCGTTCCAGTGGTAGAGTTAAATACATTATTATCATACCAATGACGTAACAATTTAATATAACCATCTGCATTGATTGTAGCGTTATTGGTTATGTCTTGAGTAACGTAAAGTTCCGCGCTCGATGCTGTACCATTACCATTTACAGCCAATATACCAGTATTGTCATTTTGAACACTTCCATTAACATAAATGAACGAACCGCTTTGAGCTGTAATAAAACCACCATTGTTCAACATAGTTTGAGATAAACTAAATTGTGAAAGTAATCCACAAAAAACGATGAGAGATAGTTTGAATATTTTAACCATAACAAGTAAATAGAAATAAATTTCAGAAATTATTAGTTGTTAATTTTAGATTTCAAATATTCAATTTCCGTTTTCATTTCATCAATCATTTTTTGTTGTTCTTTTATTCCCTCTAGTAAAAGTGGAATCATTTCAACATATGTCACCGTTTTAAGTAATTCTGAATCTTTTCTTTCAGTTGAAAGTCGTTGAGTAGAATTTATGTGAGGAACATTTTTTTCTTGTACAAATGAAGGTACAATCGCTTCTACTTCTTGGGCGATAAAACCGTAATTTAAACCAGATTTCAAACCTAAATCTTTATACTGTGGATCATCTATTTTGTGGAAATATGTAACCCCTCTAAGTTGTTTTATAGTTTGAAGTGGATTTTGAATAGTTTGTATATCTTTTTTCGTTCTTCCATCAGAAACAACACCAAAAAATCCAGTGTAACCAAGGTCATTTTGAAATAATCCTCCCCAACCTGTGTTAGCTCCAGCACCATTTCTTGCTCCATTCACACCATTTAATGTTAGGTTATAGGTAGTTCCACGAACACCGGCTCCTCCACCAACTCCACCTCCAGTTGTACTGGAAGATTCACCTTGAACACCTGCAAACAAAGTAGTTCCAGCCAAAATTGCACCGTAAGTACCAGCACCATTGAAAGATGAATATCCATTAAGTGCCCATGGGAAAGTGGCATTACTTACACCGTTCATTAAATCACCTGCTAATGTAGTTGATGTTGTTCCAATAAAAAATTCTCCTAAATTACTTAACCTACCTCTAACCAAATTATTGGATACTAAATCCATATGTTGATTCGTCGATGTTCCTAGAAATCCTGTAGCAGTTAACGCATTGGTACCTGCTGTATTTGGAGAAGCTATCCAGTATTGTCCTAAAGTAGTCACTGGTGCTCCTGAACCAGCGGTTGCGTTTATAGTTAATGTTCCTGTTGGGTTTACTGTTGGCGTTGTCAATGTCCATGTTGGTCCTGTAGCACCAGTCGCACCTGTAGGTCCCGTTAATCCAATTGGTCCTTGTGCACCTGTAGCACCAGTAGGCCCAGCAGGTCCCGTTAATCCAATTGGTCCTTGTGGTCCTGTAGCACCGGCAGGTCCTGTTAATCCGATTGGTCCTTGTGGTCCTGTAGCACCGGCAGGTCCGGTTAATCCGATTGGTCCTTGTGGTCCTATAGCACCTGCAGGTCCGGTTAATCCAATTGGTCCTTGAGGTCCCGTAGCACCTGCAGGTCCGGTTAATCCAATTGGTCCTTGAGGTCCCGTAGCACCTGCAGGTCCCGTTAATCCAATTGGTCCTTGAGCACCTGTAGCACCAGTCGCACCGGCTGGTCCTGTTAATCCGATTGGTCCTTGAGCACCAGTCGCTCCTGCAGGTCCTGTTAATCCGATTGGTCCTTGTGGTCCAGCAGGTCCTGCGGAACCAGCACCAGTACAATCCAAAGTGGAGAAAATACCATCAGCATTTATATCCTCAGAAGGATCATTAATTCCATTATTATTTGAATCCCAGCAACTTAATCCTTGTGCGCCAGCTGGCCCTGCTAAGCCTGTAGGTCCTTGTGGTCCAGTAGCGCCAGTTGCACCTGCCGGTCCTGTCAAACCTATAGGTCCTTGTGGTCCTTGTGGTCCTTGTGGTCCTTGTGGTCCTGTCGCCCCTGCAGGTCCAGTTAAACCCATAACTCCTTGAGGTCCTGTAGAACCTACTGCACCGGCCGCACCATTACAAACGTAATCAGTAGAGGAAATTTCAGCAGGATCTAATACACCATTATTATTCCCGTCTTGACCAAATTGAAGCATAACCCCACCATTTGCACAATTAGCTCCAGGACCAACAACAGTAGTTGATGAAATCGAATTTAATCCATTTGATAATGCTGAATTACACAATGAATTCCATGTTGAATTAGACGTTGTATAGAACATGAAGCAATTTACATCAGTATCAAATACTAATAAACTATTCGCTGGAGTAATAATGGCATTTCTTTGTACCGTTGTCATTCTAGGTACTAACATTCCTTTTGTGGTTGAAAAAACATCTAATACACTTGTAGCATTAGGTGTATTTGGTATATCCGAAATACTTACATTTTGTTGGGCGTTCAGATGTAGACCAGATAAACAAAAAAGGGAAAATAAAAATTTAGAGGAAATAGGATGTTTTTTCATGTTGATTTAATAGTTTGACAGCTTGAGGACGAATAATTACGTATCAAGTTGCCATTTTAAAAGTGTTATAATTAATATGATTTTTTTCATTGGTATTTTAGTTGGATTCAATTACGGTTACAAAACCATGTTTGTCAACTATAGTTCCGCCTAACATTTCACCTGTCAAACGATAGAAATAAACACCATCAGTTACTTTAAGACCTGAATTATCCGTAGTGCCATCCCACATTAATAATGGATTGGCTGGGTCTCTGGTACCTTCATGGATGGTATTTCCCCAACGATTAACAATTACTATCTTAAATTCCTTAAAAGCATCAAATGGCAATGTAAATAAATCATTTGTTCCATCATTGTTTGAGGTAATAACGTTAGGAACCCAAATATCTGGATCCTTAATATTAATTGTTAATGTGTAATCATCTTGGCATCCAAGAGCATCAAAAACTGTTAATGTTACTTGATAAGGTCCCGCAACAGGATAAGAATTAGTTTGTGTGGAATTAGTTAATGACGTAACTTGATTTGTACCAAAATCCCAATTCCATAAAACAATGGTTGATTGTTGTGAGGCTGAGCCATCAACAAAGGAAATAAGTTGATCTTGTTCTGCCGGATTTGGAGTTGCACTAAAACTAGCTGTTAATCCATCATCTAATACGGTAATTGGATTCAAAGGGTAAAATACCTCACAGCCCAAACTATCATAAAGTGTAACTCCTGGAGTATAGGTTCCTGGTTGTTCATAGTTATAAAAGAAATTAATACTATCAAATAAAGTAGTGTTATCACCCATTGTCCATTCTGAATTTACTACATTAATGGGATTAACTAAAATAAATTGAGCTCCTTGAGCACATTGTCCAACTTGCTGAAGCCAATCTGGATCTGCACTTGGCCCACCAATTGTAATATACTGCAAAAGTGTTGTATCAGCGGTACATCCATTTTCATCAATTATCGATAAAGTTAAATCATACGTACCAGGCAAAACATAGGTATTACTTGGATTTTGAATAACCGAAGAATTACCATTTCCAAAACTCCAATTCCAGTCAGTTATTGCTCCATAAGATAATGACGAATCTTGGTAGGTTCCGAACAGTGGTGGACAAACATATTCCCCATTAGGACCAATAGCAGCTCCTGTAAAACTGTAGGTTGGTACTGCCCAAGGAATAACGACACTTATTAAATTTCCAATGGTGTCCTTACATCCATTTCCATCTGTGGTTACCAAATATAAGTTATGAGTGGAAGTAGTTTGTCCAAAAGGGATTCCAGTTTCTAATAAAACAGTGGAAGCATTTAATGTAGTTGAAATCGGGGGGGAAGTGAAATCATCCAAGTACCATTGGTAACTTAAATTCCCATCTCCTGTGGACGAATTATCTGTGATAACAGAATCGCCATTACAAATTACATTATCTACTGAGAAAAAAGAACTTGGTTGCGTAATGGTAATTGGAATTGATGCAGGGGACGAATAACAACCAAACTGGTCAATTGCTATCATTTCTCCATAAAATACTCCAGGACCAACGAATGTATGATTGGCAATGGTACCTGCGGGATTGTAATTTAATGTTTGGGAGGAATTATCATCGGAATACACAAACATCATTGAATCAATTGGAATGTTGTAAGGTGGCATCGGAAATGCACTTCCTGTAAATGTAACAGGGAAAGGGGAGCATCCAACGGCCGGGTTTGGATTAACACCCAACACAGCAAATGGAGGAGCTAGAACATTAATTGGTAATACCGAAGATGCAGAACAACCAACACTATTTGTTGCGGTTAAAGTAATGGTGAATAAACCAGATTGATTGTATGCGTAATAAGCAGTATCTCCCATATTAACGGTTCCAGGAGGATTATCTCCCATGCTAAATGACCATGATTGCAATGGGTGAGGATTTGGTGCTGTTAACCATGTTTGACTATTATCATACATATTCAAAGTATCACCTTGACAAATAGAATCATTTGAATAAGTGAAATTGGCATTAACAAATGAAATATCAACAGTTGAGGTAATACTATCACTACAACCCGTGGTGTAGTTATGAATTACTTGTTGAATCGTGTAGGAACCATAATTTGTATAGGTGTGCGTAAAATCTCCTTGGTTAGCATCATCTAATTGAGGATCATCTAAAACCGTATTCGGAGTACCATCACCCCACTGCCAAATCATTAAAATATCATCTGAAGTAACACCATGCGTAGCATCATCTGTAAAATCAACGGCAATGTTATTACCTTGATTACAAAATAAACTACTTTCAGGAGTGAATTTTGCAATTGGTGCTTCAATATAGATGAAATCTTGAATTTCAATAGAATCTTTACAACCTCTAAAATCAACAACTAACATTACATCAAAATAACCTGTGTCTGATGTAAATTGATAAGTAGGGTCGTCTTCAGTTGATGTACCATCTGTAAAATCCCAAAAGTAAGTTAACTCAGAAGGATCAGGATTTGATGGAGTAGTAGAAACGTTTGAAGTAAATTCAAAATCGGTTTTAATACAATTAATAAGCGTGTCTACAGAAAAACTTAATGAATTAATATGACCAACTGTAATGTAATCATTCAACGTAACAGTTCCGACACATCCTGATTGTGTTGTAACTGTTAAACTAACATCATAAATTCCAATTTGATAAGTGATTGGAGGAGGATTTTGTCCATTGAATGTGTTTGGTGTACCACCACCAAAATTCCAAGACCAAGAAGTTATTGGATTCGATGAATTTGGATCAACCGAAAGATCTGAGAAATTAACTACTAAAGGATCACAACCACCCGTAATATCAGCGTTGAAATCTGCTAGTACATCTGTTACTGTAATGAAGTCATTCAATGTTGTTGTTCCAATGCATCCCGTTGCAGTGGTCATGGTAAGTGTGATGTCATAGGTGCCATTATTAGCAAAAATATGACTTGGTGATGTTTGCGTAGAGGTGTTATTTGCACCAGAAGAGAAATCACCAAATGTCCAAGCATATGAAGTGCCACCAACAGATGTGTTAGTAAAAGTAACGTTGGATGGAGCACAATTTGTAACAGGGTTAGCTGTAAAACTTGGGGTTGGGGTTGGTTGAACGGTTATAGTTTGCGAGGTACTTCCTGAACAACCTGAATTCGTATTTTGCGAAGCTAATTGAATGGTGTAGGTTCCTGGCGCACTGAAAGTAAAAGATGGATTTTGGGACGAACTCGTTGTACCATTAACATAATTTCCTGTTGAAGGTGAAATGTTCCAATTCCAAGTATTAGCACCAGCAGTTGAATTGTCTGCAATATCTACTTGTTGATCAACACATACAACAGAAGGAAGCGTTATGCCTGCCTGATAATTTGAAACTACAAGTGGTTCTGAATAAGTTGTTGAACAGCCAGAGGTAACATTGGTAATAGTTAATGAAACATTAAAAGTTCCTGCTGTTGAGTAAGTTTGTGCTGGTGGATTACCAAGAGTGGAAGTTTGTGTGTTTCCAAAATTCCAATTGTAGGTGTAATTCGGACCAGAGCTCCCTGTATTAGTGAAATTAACAGTTAACGGAACAGTACAACCTATTCCATTCACTGAAAATGAGGTTGTTGGTGCTGGTTTAACAACAATATAATTCGTTTTTAATTCGAAATCAGCTTGTCCATTTGAATTGGTTACGGTTAAAGTCACACTGTAAGTTCCTGGGGTATTGTAAATGTGAACAGGACTAGGTATCGAATCACTATATCCATCACCAAAATCCCATGAATAATTTGTTATGGCACTGGCTCCATTCGTGGTAGATGTATTCGTGAAGGTGACAGGTTGTCCTTGACAAACACTTAGTGGAACGGCTGTAAAATTTGCTGTAGGTAACTGACTGAATGCCAATGCACAGCAAAAAACAAACAAAAAGGTAGTTATTGTTTTTGTCAATAATCTCATATGTAGGTTTATTAAGAAAGCGTAAATATATGAAAAAGGACGTGGATTAAAAATAATTCGTTGCTTCCGTTTAAATGTCAAAGCGTTATTTAATTTTGTGGTAATAAAAACGTCTATGAAAACAATATTAATCACTCTTTTATTTCTTGTTCAATTTTCCATTTCTTTTTCTCAAACTAAATCTAATAAGATTGTTGTAGGAATTGTTGTAGACCAAATGTGTTATGATTATCTGTATCGTTTTCAGGGTAAATTTGGTAAAAAAGGATTTAATAAGATTTTAAATAATGGAACAAATTGTAGAAATACGAACTATAATTATGTACCTACATATACTGGTCCAGGACATGCATCAATTTATACTGGAACAACACCAAATAACCATGGGATCATTGCTAATGAATGGTATGATCGTTCGAAGAAGTCTGCTGTAAATTGTGTTACAGATAAACGTTATTCATCCGTTGGAACAACCTCAAAAGAAGGCGATAGATCCCCTAGAACATTGAAAACATATACAATAACAGACCAATTGAAGATGACTTATCCATCTGCAAAGGTAATTTCTTTAAGCATAAAAGATCGAAGTGCTATTTTACCTGGTGGACATTTAAGTGATGGCTCATATTGGTTTGATTATAGCAGTGGAAATATGATAACAAGTAACTTTTATAAAAATGAATTACCAAGTTGGGTGAGTGAATTTAATGGAAAGAAAAATCCGGATAATGCTTTATTGCAGACTTGGAATACGTATTATCCGATTGATACATATATAGAAAGTGGCAAAGATGATTCTCCTTACGAAGTCTTGCTTTCATCCAAAAAGAAACCCACTTTTCCTTATGATTTGAAGGAATTAAACAAAAATGCAAGCGATTATTCTCTGTTTACAATTACACCATTCGCTAATACGTTTTTGACCGATTTTGCGCTTTCGGCAATTGATAATGAGAAAATGGGAGATGATGAACAAACTGATTTTTTATGTCTGAGTTATTCCACTCCCGATATTGTTGGTCATGCTTTTGGTCCTTATTCTGTGGAAATAGAGGATATTTACATTCGGTTAGATCTGGAAATAGCTCGAGTAATTGAAACGCTTGAAAAGAAATTTGGTAAGAATGGATTTACCCTATTTCTAACAGCTGATCATGCTGTTGTTCCTGTACCTCAGTCCTTGATTGATCAAAAATTACCAGGAGGTTATTTATTTTTTGAAGAAAAATTGAAGGTACTAAAAAATGAAGTTCAGAAGAAATTCGAATATGACGTTGTTGAATTTGAAGAAAACCAGAATATTTATTTGAACCGAAAATTGATTGATTCCTTACATTTACCTAAAAAAGCAATTGAAACTTACATTGCTGGAGAAATCAGAAAATGGGATGGGGTAAAAGCGGTGTATGTTTCTGAAGAACTAGAAAATGCAACATACTCAAGCAATTGGTTACAAATGGTTTCAAAAGGATATCGTTATGATAGGAGTGGGGAAGTGATTTTTATTCTTGAACCGGGATATTTGGCAAAAAGTGAAGATAAACCTTCTTCGCATAAAGGCACAAGTCACGGATCTTCATTTAATTATGATACACATGTTCCCTTGATTTGGTATGGAAATAGTATTCCGAAACAAGAAGTTTTTAGGTCGATTGAAATTATTGATGTTGCTCCAACATTAATTCATTTACTTAATTTACAAAGATCAGGAGCAATGACAGGAAACCCGATTGTTGAAATTCTAAACCATAAATGAGTTACTAAAATTTTTATGTTAGAAACTCTTATTAATTCATAAATTAGAAAAGCATCATACTCCTAAATTCGTTTCATGGATTTAGTAAAAAAGTATGAGTCAATTGTTATCGCATTAAAATTAGGACTTGCTGTTCCGGTTTGTTTATATTATGCAGGATTAACTCAAGATTCTCAGTTGATTCAAATTCCAACTTATGTTTGGATTCTAGCCTTATTATATACGGTTTTGCAATTTGCTAACAAACAATTCAATGCTGAAATACCAATACACGTATCCGTTTTCTATTATATCGGGTTGCTTTCTATTGGTCTACCTGTTTTTCTTTCTACAAGATTTGAAAAAATAGATTGGTTACTTGTTGCTAAAGTAGGATGTTGGTTTTTAATTATCTCCGTTTTATGGCAAATGCGATTAACAGTTCAACAAAAAAACACAAAACAATGAGGGTTCATTTTATTGCGATAGGAGGAAGTGCTATGCATAATTTGGCAATTGCGCTCAATAGAAAAGGATACACAATTTCGGGTTCCGACGATGAGATATTTGAACCGTCAAAAAGCAGATTAGAAAAGGAAGGTATTTTACCAATGCATTTAGGTTGGAATCCTCAACATATCAATTCAAGTTTGGATGCAGTCATTCTTGGAATGCATGCACGTGAGGATAACCCAGAATTACTTCGAGCCAAGGAATTGAATATTCCTATTTTCTCATACCCAGAGTATTTATACGAGCAATCAAAGAATAAAACGAGGGTTGTGATTGGTGGTAGTCATGGTAAAACTACCATAACATCTATGATTTTACATGCTTGTCGCGAGTTAGGTAAAGATGTTGATTACATGGTCGGTGCACAATTGGATGGGTATGATTGTATGGTTAAATTGTCAGATGAAGCGCAAGTAATTATTCTGGAAGGGGATGAATACCTTAGTTCACCCATTGATCGCCGGCCTAAATTCCATTTGTATAAACCCAATATTGCTTTGTTAAGTGGTATTGCTTGGGATCACATCAATGTATTTCCGACTTTTGAAAATTATGTTTCCCAGTTTGATCGTTTTTGCGAGTTGATTGAGCCCAGTGGAAAATTAATTTACAATGAATCTGATGCTGAAATTGTTAATTTGGCAATAAAACATAAGAATCACATTGAAATTACAGGTTACAACACCCCTAGTTATGAAGTTACAGATTTTGGAACTCAATTAAATTGGGATTCAAAAAGTTACGATTTGAAGCTGTTTGGTGAACATAATTTGCAGAATTTAATGGGAGCCATGCGTGTTTGTGAGGCTATTGGTATATCCAATAAAGACTTTTTAACTTCCATTTCTAATTTCACTGGCGCTGGAAAAAGATTACAAAAGGTGGTAGAATCTAACGATTTTATCATGTTCAAAGATTTTGCACATTCACCTTCTAAATTAAAAGCAACAACAAAAGCGGTTAAGGAACAGTTTGCTAATCGCAAGTTGATTGCATGCATGGAGTTACATACATTTTCTTCCCTTAAAAAGGAGTTTTTACCGCATTATTATAATTGTATGGCTATGGCTGATTGTGCTTTAGTTTATTTTAGTCCAAGCGTAGTGGCGCACAAGAAGTTAGAACCAATTTCGATTGATCAAGTTTTCGAAGGATTTGGTGGGGGAATTACTGTAGCAACAAACACGAATGAAGTTGTTGATTTTATTAATCAGCACGTAGAATCTAATTCAGCACTGTTGATGATGTCTTCTGGTAATTTCGATGGAATTGATTATGAGCAATTTGGAAATACATTAATTGAAAAGTTAGGATGAGAAATTATTTGATATTATTTTCAGTAGCATTCATCGTTACCAATAGTTGTAAAAATTCAGAAGCGATTTCCAATCTTCAAGCTATGCGTCAAATGGATGTTACTACGCTGGATTATAAACACTATTTAGATTCCCTTCAGGCAGATGGAGTTTTCTTGTTGTTGGATTTGAAAACGAATAAATTGATTGAATATAAAGGGATTTCAAAAGATACCATGTTGATTCCAGCATCTACGTTTAAAATCCCAAATTCATTAATTGGTTTGGAAACGGGAGAGTTGAAAGATGAATTAACAGAATTCAATTGGAATGGAACAACTTATCAAAATCAAGCATGGAACAAAGATCAAAATTTGAGAGAGGCATTTCAAAATTCGACCGTTTGGTATTTTCAGGAATTGGCTCGAAAAATAGGGGAGAAGCACATGAAAAAATACCTTGCTCAATTTAAGTATGGAAATCAAAATGTAGGAGGAGGAATAGATAAATTTTGGTTGTCTGGTGATTTGCGCATTTCTCCTTTACAACAATTGGAATTTTTGAAAGCTTTATGGAATGAAGAATTGAAATTGGCCAAGAAAACTACTCAAACAATGAAAAAAGTATTTTTGGTGGAAAAAAGAGGTGGAGCTACGTTGTATGCTAAAACAGGTTGGGGATTTACTGACGATACTGATATTGGGTGGTACATGGGGGTTGTTGAAAATGAAAAATCTACCTATTTGTTTGTACACGCTTTAATTTCGAAAGATTCTAGATTGGAATTATTCGGTGATGCTAGAAAATCAATTGCGCGAAGAATTTTAGCTGAAAATGGAATCTTGACTAATTAGATTAAAATTTTGCCTAATTTTGTTTTGTGAAAACCTTCAAGGTAATTATCTTACTTCTTCTTCTAACCAGTAAACTAGTTTATTCGTTTTTCTGGCAAGTTTATTTTTATATTAATCAACGGGAAATTACGCGGTTAGAATGTGAGAACAAGGATAAACCTCTAATGAAATGTAATGGTAAATGTTATTTAGCAAAGCAATTACAAAAAGCGGAGGATGAACTGAATGTAAAAAAATCAAAGCAAGAGCAATCTAAAAATACCATTAAGTTAATGGAAGGAAGTGCATTCATTGTACCTCAAAAAACAGCATTTTCATCCCATTTTTCTTTTCAAATTGAAACAACAAATTGTGTTAGTTATTCTAAAAACCTTCTAGCGGGGGCGACTTACCCCATTTTTCATCCCCCTTGTTTGGCTTAATTTTTCAGAAAAAAATTAGGTTCAAATTAAAAATAACACATGAAAAAATACTGTGTGATTCTACTACTTCTTGTAAGTAGTATAGCGAAAGCTTGTGATATTTGTGGAGGGGTAAGCGGCAATGCAACTATTGGCTTATTCGCTTCTACCAAGTACCACATGCTGGGAGTTAAAACGGGGGGGCAATCTTTTAAAAGTTTAATGAATGGAATTGTGCATTCACGAGAGTACTTGTTTCGTAACGAGTTCAATTTTCGTTTTCAATTTCATAAAAGAATTCAAGTAATAGGAGTGATTCCCTACCAGATTGGCTTCCAAAAAAGAGATTTAGGAAATGATTTGGTTCAAGGATTGGGTGATCCTATAGCGATGCTAAATGGAATACTTTGGCACAAAAAAGACACCAATGGACGTGCAATTCATTTTCTCTCTTGTGGTTTTGGCATTAAATTACCCACTGGTCGAGTGGGTTCTAATTCAAGCGCGATTAAAAACCTATATCCGGGAACTGGGGCTTGGGAGGAATTGCTTATTTTAAATTACACATTCACCTTGAATAAATCATGGAGTGCTCAAAACGAATTGAGCTATGCGTTTAAACAAAGTAATAATGCTGGATACAAATACGGAAATTCAGCACAAGCATCTTTTACCGCTGTAAATAATAGGAAAATGGGAATGCGAAGATTGATATCTTCTATTGGATTTATTTATAGCCATTTTCAACCCAGTTTATTGGATGGTGAAGTCTTATCTCTGAACAATAATAAGGGATTTGTGCTATCTCCAAAAGCTAGTTTGAATCTTATAGGATATCGTTGGCTCTATTCCATGCAATGTCAAGTTCCATTGTTCCAAAACCTGAATGATCGATCAATTAAACAAACTTTCGGTATGGAAGCCGGAATAACTTATTTATTAAAAACAAAAATTAAAAAACATGAAAACAACATTTAATTATTTTCTTATCTCCAGTGCATTATTCATTGGGTTAACATCGTGTCATAAACATGAAGATGTGACCGCAACTATTAACTTAATGGAACCAATGGAGAACGATACTCTTGCATACGGTACAGAACTACATATGCACGGAACAATTGTTGGAACGGGAGAATTACATGGTTATACTTTATCATTAAAGAATGTATCAACGAATGCCATTTTGTATTCAGCTTCAAATACAACCCATCAAGAAACCTATGCGTTTGATGAACATTGGGTGAATAACGTAACGGACACCACGCTCGTTCAAGTTTCAGTTGATGTTGAAATAGATCATGATGGAACAAAGACCAGTAAATTAGTAAACTTAGTTTGTTTACCGAATTAAAGGTGTAGCAGTTGACTTGAAATTGCCGGTATGAAAGTACCGGCTTTTTTTGTTATCAATTTTGAATAACTAAAGTGTGCGAAATACTGGTGTTTAATTGGGTTATTTCACGAATAAATTCAGATTCCTTTTCAGGTGAAATCAACAATTCATCATATTTGTTATAGTGAACAACCAAACACTTCCAGGAAGTATTCATTTTCCATCCTACGTATAAACCATTGGCTCTTTCTATTTTTCGTATAGTTTGTATTGGGATTTGTTTTTTGAAAAACAACAATTTACAAATTAGAACCTCTTTGTCCCTTATTTCATAAAATGTGGAGCGTTGAATCACGATAAATAAAATTCCTAAAAATACAGAAATTGAATAGAGAATTAACAGTGATTCGTAGGACGGATTGACAACTACTTCAATCAATCCAATAAAAGAATAGAGAACAAAAACGAATAACCAAATAAGTCCAAAGAACCAATCTCGTTTCGCTCTGAAAATCATTACCAGGTAAACAATGGACGATGAGACATTAACGCGTTTACGTCTTGTTTTACATGTGTAATTTCAATATCGTTGTCTTTGTTCATCAACACGCGGTCAATTAACGAAACAATATATGGAATTTCATCTTCTTTTATTCCTCTAGATGTGATAGCTGGAGTTCCAATTCGAATTCCTGATGTAACAAACGGTGATTCTGTGTCAAAAGGAACCATGTTTTTATTCACCGTAATATCTGCTAGAACTAACGTGTTTTCTGCTTCTTTTCCCGTAATTCCTTTCGAACGCAAATCAATCAACATGCTGTGATTGTCTGTTCCTCCCGAAATAATGGTATACCCCAATTTTATAAATTCTTGAGCCATAACGGATGCATTCTTTTGAACTTGAGCCATGTATGTTTTGTATTCAGGACTCAATGCTTCACCAAAAGCTACTGCTTTAGATGCAATTACATGTTCTAATGGACCTCCTTGAATTCCTGGAAATACAGCAGCATCCAGTAATGCTCCCATAGATTTTGGATTTCCATTAAGCCATTTTAAACCAAAAGGATTATCAAAATTGTGACGCATCATTATCACACCACCTCTAGGTCCACGAAGTGTTTTGTGAGTGGTGGTTGTCACAATATGACAATGTTCTAATGGGTCATTCAATAATTTTGCAGCTATTAAACCTGCAGGGTGAGAAATATCTGCAAGTACTATTGCGCCAATTTCATCTGCCACCTTACGGATTCTCGCATAATCCCAATCTCTGGAATAGGCAGAGGCACCACAGATGATCATTTTAGGCTGCTCACGTTTAGCCGTCTCTTCCAATACATCATAGTCAACAAGTCCCGTTTCTTTGGAAACACCATAGAAAAAAGGCTTGTATAGTTTTCCTGAAAAGTTGACAGGAGAACCATGCGTTAAATGACCACCGTGAGATAAGTCAAATCCAAGTATTTTATCGCCAGGTTGCAAACAAGCTAGAAAAACAGCGGCATTGGCTTGTGCTCCTGAATGTGGTTGAACATTGGCCCATGTAGCACCAAATAACTGACATAAACGGTCAATTGCTAATTGTTCTACTTTGTCAACAATTTCGCATCCACCATAATATCGTTTTCCTGGAAGTCCTTCTGCATACTTATTGGTAAGCACACTACCCATAGCTTCCATAACTTGGTCGCTAACAAAATTTTCTGAAGCTATTAATTCAATTCCGTGTAATTGTCTGTTTTTTTCAGCTTCTATTAAAGTAAAAACTTCCGTATCTTTTAACATGTTGTGCTTGTTTGGTTCTTGTAATTTTTTTCGTAAATCTTTTCCAAACCTTGTTGTAAGGTTATCATGGGTTTGAATCCTGTTAATTCGAACAATTTTTTAGAACTACCTATTCTACGTTCTACTTCATAACCGTTTTTCTCATGTTCATTTTCAACAAAAATGATTTCAGAATCAGATTGGGTAACTGCCTTAATTTCTTTGGCTAGATCAGCAATACACCATTCTGCCTCGTTAGCAATATTCACGATATGCCATCCTTTTAAGTCGATCAATCGGATACAAGCTTCAACGGTATCATCAATATAAGTGAAATCTCGGGTTTGTTTTCCGTCCCCATAAACGGTTATCGGATTGCTTTCAAGACATTGTTCAAAAAAGCGTGGAACAACCATTCTATTATCTTGGTTATGACCATATACATTAAAAAAGCGCAGAGAAACCGAATGTAAACCTCGCTCATCAAAATGAGATTTCAAGTACAATTCGTTATATCTCTTTGCCATTGCATAGGAGGTATGAGGATCAACTAATAATTCTTCAGTCAAAACATCATCTACAATTTCTGTTGAACTGTAAATTCCGCTTGTTGACGCGTAGATAATTTTCGAAATGTTATTTGCATAGGCAGCTGCTACAATATTTTTAGTGCCATATACTTCAACTTCCATCGTTTCAACCGGATTTTCAGCAACTATGTCAACACCTAAAACTGCTGCAAAGTGATAAATGAGATCACACCCTTTCGCTGCTTCAATTACAAGTGCTTCATCGCGCACATCTCCTTCAATTAATGTGATATTAGCTAAGGTTTCTTGGTCTAATTTGTTTCCCCGAATCAAAGAATCCAACACAACAACCTGATGACCATCATGAATGAGTCTTTTCGCTAAATTACTACCAATAAATCCAGCCCCACCTGCGATTAAAACTTTCATTACACTTTTTTTTGTAGATTAGTATGGACAAATATCGTAAAAAAATCATTTATACCGCTTGATTGAATGAAGATTATGCGTTTTCATTCCATTTATTGAAGAATAAATACCATCTGATTTTAATTCATCTTTTCTAACCAATCCAGAAGCATGTATAAGTTGATTTTGATCTAGAACAAATCCAACATGAATTACCTTACCTTGAGCATTTGAAAAAAAAGCTAAATCTCCCGGTTCTCTTTCTTCAAATGAGACCTCGCTACCCATTTCCTCTTGTTGATAGGCATCCCGAGGTAATTTGATGTTATCTAATTGAAAAACAAGTTGGGTAAAACCCGAACAATCTATTCCAAATGTACTTTTACCACCCCATAAATAAGGAGTATTGAGAAAAAAATTGGTTCGATCAATGATTGATATTTTGTTTGTGGGGGGTGAATTAAGTCGATTAAATTGAAAATTTCCAATGGTGAATACTTCTGATTCTGATGTGTAGCTTCCACATGAAATCCATTGATTTCCCCAAGGGGTTTGAATTTGACTAAGTTGATTTTGCTCAATTTGATAATTATCCAACCAACGATTTACTTCCTTAAAGGATAAACTTATTACTTGTTTGGGGTCAATAAACCCGATATATCCATCTACCAAGGATTGGATTTTTAACCAAGAATTTTCGGTATCCAAAATCTCGATTGGTTCGCCAAACAAAAGTTGTGAAACCATTTCTGATGCATCGCGTTTCTCTGCTCGTAAGGGAGCAATGGATACCTTACAGAAGCCATATTTTGTTTTTAAATCACTCATTTTTCTAAGATGAAATTAAATCAAATTTAATGGTAATGCTGGAATAATATGTATTTTCGTAACCAGAAATAAAATATGCACAGACCTAAAATACTTGTAACAAATGATGATGGAATAACTTCCAAAGGAATAGCATCCTTAATTGAGGTAGCCAAATCTTTTGGAGATGTTTTAGTTGTTGCCCCTGATAAACCTCAGTCTGCAACTGGACATTCGATTACTATTCATCATCCTCTGCGTCTGAATTCTTTCCATGCATACGAAGGGATAGAAGCATATTCATGCTCCGGTACACCGGTAGATTGTGTGAAATTATCCATTTATGAAATATTGAATGGAAAACCGGATTTGTTACTTTCTGGTATTAATCATGGAGAAAATACATCAACTAATGTATTGTATTCAGGAACCATGTCCGCTGCGGTTGAAGGAGCAATGGAAGGAATCCCATCAATTGGATTTTCACTTGCTAATTTTTCTTCCGAGGCTGATTTTGCTACTGCACAATGGGCTGCGCATGAGGTAATTGCTTCAGCATTAAAAAACGAATTTCCGCTAAATACCTGTTTGAATGTGAATGTTCCTGATATTTCAATTTCAGCCATTCAAGGGTTTCAAGTATGTAGACAAGCACATGCCTTTTGGGCAGATCGTTTTGAAAAACGGATGGATCAGTTTGGAAAACCTTATTATTGGTTAACTGGTGAGTTTTCAGATGTTGATCAGCATGAGGATACAGATTTACACGCGATGAAAAATGGGTTTGTTAGTATTGTTCCTACCCATTTTGATATGACAGCGTATCAGGCGATAGAAGAATTAAAAAACTGGAAAATATGAGTTTGCGAAATTGGAGTTGGGAACACACAAAAGGATTGATGATCGGGCTTTTTTCGCCCATTATTTTAGTTCCTTTGGTTATCGTAATTATGGCTGAATTTCAAAATTATCCCTTTGAATATTTATGGAAACAGTTTTTGAATATTGACATGGTTCGAAGTAAATTTTTATCCCTTGCGATTATTGCTAATTTGTTGTGGTTTTATTTAACCATAAATCGTGAAAAGTATGGCTTAGGTATGGGGATAATTGCAGGTACAATCCTTTATCTGCCCTATGTTTTGTATGTGAACGTTCTTCAATAATGAGTCAACATCATCCTCGTTTATATATAATAGCCGGTGAGGCATCTGGAGACTTACATGGTTCAAATTTGTTAGCTGCCTTAAAAGAGTTAAATCCATTAGTGGAAACGCGTTGTTGGGGCGGTGATTTAATGAAGAAAGAAGGAGCAACCATTGTAAAACATATTTCTGAACTTGCCTTTATGGGCTTTGTTGAGGTGTTGTTTAATCTCCGCACGATTCTAAAAAACATTGAATTTTGTAAGAAAGACATTCTCGAGTACAAGCCCGATGTATTGGTGTTAATAGATTATCCGGGATTCAATTTGCGAATTGCCGAATGGGCAAAAAAGAATAATATTCTTGTTCATTATTATATTTCACCTCAGGTTTGGGCATGGAAAAAATCCAGGGTATATAAAATAAAAAAAAGCGTTGATAAGATGTACACCATCCTTCCTTTTGAAAATGCTTTTTATCTAAAATTTGACTATACCACTGAATATGTTGGACATCCTTTGTTAGATGAAATTGAAAAACAGGCGAAAAATCCGATTGATAGATCTGAATTTCAAGCAAAGAATCAATTGTCCGATCTGCCGATTATTGCCTTATTACCAGGGAGTAGAAAGCAAGAAATTCATGTGAAATTACCCATAATGTTAGAGGCGGTAAAGAATTTCTCTAATTATCAAATCGTAATAGCCGGAGCTCCAAATCAATCCGGAGACATGTATCAGGAATTTGAAACATTGGGCGTTTCCATCATATTTGGTCAAACATATGATTTACTTAAGTTGTCTGAATTAGCCATTGTAACCTCTGGTACAGCCACATTAGAAACAGCTTTATTTTCTGTTCCGCAGGTTGTTTGTTACAAAGGATCATGGATTTCATATTCCATTGCTCGACTCCTAATTAAAATTAAATACATTTCTCTTGTAAATTTGATTATGGATAGGTTGGTGGTCAAAGAATTGATCCAACAAGATTGTACGGCACAGAAAATTCGGAATGAAATTCAATTACTAATTGAAAATAAAGAGTATCGCCAGACAATGATTAGCAATTACAAAGAAATGAGCACCTTACTCGGTCAAGGAGGGGCAAGCCAAAAAGTTGCACAATCATTGTTGAAAACTATATCCAAAGGGTAAAACACACGTTTTTTAAGATTGTAAATTTGTTTCATGAGCAAAGTAATTTGTTTTCTTTTTATGTTAATTCCTTGCGTATTGTTTTCACAGCTAATGCGAATAGGAATTTTTTCTCGTGATAAAATCAATCGTGTAAATGTTTCTTATTCAGAGTCTTCTTATTCTATTTACGCAGATTCAACGTATATAGGTGAGATTAATAAAAATGATTTTGTTGAAATTCAACAAGTTGAAAGTAATCGACTCAAATTATATTTCGGTGTAATGGAGGTTGGTGTTTTTTCTAAGGTAAAGCTCATACAGAATTTCACTTTTGGAAATATGACATTAACAATCAAGAATTCAGATGTAAAACCTAGAAAATACAATGGCGATTTTCTCTTTGAGGCCGGAAAAAATGGGATTAGAATTATCAATCAAATTCATCTTGAGGATTACATTGCGGCTGTTGTGGAGTCTGAAGGAGGAGTAGGGCACCATTTGGAATATTACAAGGCACAAGCTGTGATGAGTAGAACATATGCAATCAAAAGTAAAAACAGACATGCTAAAGAAGGATTTGATTTGTGTGATCAGGTTCATTGTCAAGCGTATCATTATAAATGGAGGTTTTCAAACCCTATTTTACTTGCGGTAAAAGCCACACAAAATGAGGTGATAATAGATGATGAAAAACGATTGGTTGAAGGATTTTTCCATGCCAATTGTGGTGGCCAAACATCTGAACCTGATTTAATTTGGAATGAGCCAATTTCCTATTTACAATCCTTTAAAGATACCTTTTGTATTTATACTAAACAGGCTAAATGGGAAAAGCGAATTGAAAAGTCGAAGTGGGTAGATTATTTTCAGAAAAAGTACTTTGTTTCACCTCAAGATACCTTTTTTATGCGAAAGCAATTTAATTTTAAACAAGATAATAGACTTGCTTTTTTTATTGATCCAAAATATGGAATTCCCCTTCGAGATATCCGTGAAGCATTTCAATTAAAATCTACCTTATTTAGTTGTGCGGAAGATGGTGAATACGTCAAGCTTACTGGTAAAGGGTATGGTCATGGAGTAGGTCTTTGTCAGGAAGGTGCTATGAAAATGGCAAAATCAGGTTTTACCTATCAACAAATTTTGAAATACTATTTTGAAGGAACAACCATCATTAATTTAAAGTCAATAGTGGATCTGTCAATAAAGGATTTTAAAACACAAGAACCGATTACTTTTGAATCCTATTTTGAAAACTCAAACGGGGAATAACAAAAAAAGCCGGACATAATCCGGCTAAGCATATTATCTAAGTAAACTATTATCTTTTGTGGAAAGGTTCGTCAGAAACAGTTAATTTTTTACGCCCTTTTCTTCTACGCGCTGCAATTACTCGTTGGCCGTTTTTAGTTGCCATTCTACTTCTGAAACCATGTTTGTTTCTTCTTTTTCTAACGGATGGTTGAAATGTTCTTTTCATAACTAATTTTTAAATCCCATAAAAATGGTTTGCAAAGATAGTAAAAATTTAATTACTCGCAATCTATAAAGAAAAAATATTTAAGTATTTAAAAAAAAATCACTTCACAAACGACTCGTAATTCATGTAGATTAATGAAGGTGAATGGGTTGTGAAACTATTCTTAATCATGGTTGCTGCTAATTTATCTGCTTTTACTGAGTGAAATTTCTTTAAAGAACCAATCATGAATAGATCAAGTATCGGCGAAATTTTCTGTGCTATCCACTCAAGCGGTCTTGATTCTGATCGCTTTCCAATTAACATAGCTGGATGATAAATGTAGATATTCGGGATGTTTGATGATTTAATTCCTTCTTCCGCTTCTCCTTTGATGCGATTGTAGTTGATTGATGATTTTGAATTAGCACCTATGGCAGATATCAAATGAAATTGGTTGATTCCTACAAGCTTTCCCATGGTTGCCAAGCGAATGGGAATGTCTCGATCTATTTCTTCATAGGTGGAAACTTCAGGTGTTTTGGCTTTTGTTGTCCCGATACAGCAATAGATTATTTCCCCTTTGATCGCACTTTTTACCTGCTCTTCGTTTTTGAAATCAACAAGTTCAACAGAAATTTTTGGCGATTCAATTTGTAATTCCCTCCGAGCTAGGATGGTAATTTTATTGATGTTTTCATTTTTTACTAATTGATTTATGAGTTCAGACCCAATTAATCCGCTCGCACCAACCACTGTTACTTCCATTCTTTTTTTCTTTTTTCAAAGTTACAATATAAATGTAAACTATTTTTCAGCTGTTAATTCCAATTGTTTCTGTATTTTCGTGCAGTAAAAGGCAAAAGAGTTGAATGGAGATTAATCGATTGAAACTAGCCCATTTTGGGAATATTGAATTACTTGCAAAGCAAGTGGTTGAAGGTTTTATTACTGGATTACATAAAAGTCCTTTTCATGGTTTTTCGGTGGAATTTGCCGAACATCGTTTATATAATAAAGGAGAATCTACTCGTCATATTGATTGGAAATTATATGGGCGGTCAGATAAGTTGTTTACTAAAAAATACGAAGAAGAAACTAATTTGCGCTGTCAACTAGTGATTGATGGCTCTAGTTCCATGTATTTCCCTCAACATGGAGGAATGACGAAGTATGAATTTTCAGTTTATGCTGCCGCCAGTTTTATTGAGCTGTTAAAAAAACAAAGAGATGCGGTTGGCTTATCCATTATTACGGATAAAATAGAATTAAACACACAAGCCAAATCCTCTCCTGCTCATCACCGATATCTCTATTCAGAATTGGAAAAGCGATTGATTTCCTATCAAGAAACGCAAAAAAAGAATACTGATATTATTCAATCCTTACATGATATTGCTGAGTTGGCACACCGTAGAAGCTTAATCGTTATCTTCTCTGATTTATTGGATGATCCAACCAAAGTGGATGAGCTTTTTCAAGCTATAGAGCACATGAGACATAATAAACATGAAGTAATTCTTTTTCATGTTGTCGATCAAAAAATGGAAGTGGATTTTGAATTAGGTAACCGGCCCTATAATCTAGTGGATATGGAAACCGGTGAACGAATGAAAATTCAACCAGCCGAAATCAAAGAAGAATATTCCAAAGCAATTAAAAAGTACTTTGATGAATTGGCGTTGAGAAGTTTGAATAATCGAATCGATTTTATGCCCGCTGACATCAATGAAGGATTTGATCAAGTACTGTTGAAGTATTTGTTAAAACGACAAAAGTTATTTTAATTGATTCAATAGATCATTTAACACATGTAATTCAATTGAATGATTTCCAACATATTGAATTATTGAATAATTTAATTTTCTATAAAAGTTAAGAGTTTCTTTTTGACTTTCTTCATTATAGTAAGGATCCGAATTGCCTAATATAAAGTAATTTTTTTGCGGAGTAGAAACAACTTCATTTTCTATTTGCAGGTCAGGTGGAAAAATACTAGCCCACAAGACTAAATGATCTATTTTCTGATGCTGATAGTAAAATCGAGCGGCTGTTGCACCACCTTGAGAAAAGCCCAAGAGTATTATCTTTTCAAAGGATTTATTTTGCGTCATAGAATTAACGAGCTTAGTTAAGTAGATGGTGTTATCATCAATGTCTTGCTGACGGGCCTCCTTAGTCATCCAAGAGGCACCAACTCTTCCGGAAGAACCCTCCAAATAAAATCGGTGCAATCCTTCTGGAATAACGACAAAGTAGTCTGGGTCTACTGCTTCAAATTTTCGCCCAAAAAAAGCGGGTAATTGACCATATCCATGCAAGCAAATTAATAAATAGCGTGCTTTTTCCCTATTTCCAATGGTAAAATATCGGGCTGTTTTTTGAATAGTGATTGTGTTTTCTTGCATTCAATTTGGTTGTTGCTCTGCAAAATTATACATTTGAGTGTGCGAAGCCTAATTTCATCTTTATTACTTTTATTATTTCTTTGGCAAATAGGAGGGTATCTGATTGAATTTCAGTTAGAATCAACCAGAATTCGAAAAGAAATTAAAAAACTAACGAAAGAAGCCGTTCCACGAAATCAGCTGGTGTATTTTCAATTTTCAGATAAAGAAATTCAAAATTTAACATGGACCAAAAAGAATGAGTTTAAAAAAGATGGCCATTTTTATGATGTGGTGTGGAAAAAAAACGTAGCAAATGGGGTAGTTGAATTTCAATGTGTTTCTGATGATCAAGAAACCGTGTTATTTGCGAAATTAGACCAATACGTATCTGCAAATTTAGCCAATTCTAACCCTGATAAACCATTAAAAAATTGGTCCAAATTGGTATTTGGTGTTTATTTGCCTTCTCAATTTGATATTCAACCCATTTTTCAATCCTCTCTTTCTGCATATACGGAAAATGGATTTTATTACAAGGATCAACTATCAATTGGTTATTTATTTAATGAAACCCCTCCGCCCAATGGAGAATTTGCTTAGCCTACTAGCAAATAAAGTTTTAATTAAATAAATAAAAAATGAAAAAGTCAATGCTGACCTTTATAGGTCTTATAATGGGTTTTGTGTATACCCTAAATGCACAACAAACCGTTCAATTTTACGATGAAGATACCTGGCAGCCAATAGCTGGGGTGGAAGTTCAAATGGGACTTAATTTGTTTTTATCTGACCAAAATGGAAAGATATCAATCAATGAGGTTTTTTCTTCTTCAATGATTTCCATTTCTCATCCCGATTACGAGTCTATTATTTTGTCTTATTCCTTAATTATGGAAAAAAAATACAAAATTGGACTTAAATCAAATGCAAATACTTTTGATGAAACCGTTATTTCAGCATCTAAAGTTGAAGAAAAAAAGAAAGATGTTGCACAGAAAATTCAAGTATTGAAGAGTTCTGAATTGCAATTTCAAAATCAAAGTTCAATGGCTGATGTGATGTCAAATTCCGGGAATGTATTTGTACAAAAAAGCCAATTGGGTGGAGGTAGTCCAATCATTCGAGGGTTCGAAACCAATAAAGTATTAATTGTCGTGGACGGAATACGCATGAACAATGCAATTTATCGCGGGGGGCATTTACAAAATATCATTACCTTGGATAATTCAATGATGGATCGTGTTGAAGTAGTTTTTGGACCTGGATCAGTAGTCTACGGTTCAGATGCTATTGGTGGGGTTATGTCCTTCACAACCAAAAATCCAACATTAAGTTCAACGGATGATATTCTTGTTAAAGGAGGTGCCTATATGCGCTATTTTTCAGCAGCTAATGGATTTGCCGCAAATGCAAATGTTTCTGTGGGTTCAAAGCGATTTGCATCGTTAACATCATTCACGTACTCCAATTATGGTGATCTTCGTCAAGGTGCTATTAGAAGTCCGTTTGTAGGAAATTTTGGATCTAGACCTTGGTATGTAGAGCGCATAAATGGAATAGATTCTATGATGGTTAATGCGGATACCAATCTTCAAGTTGGTTCTGGATATTCTCAATATGATATTTTGCAAAAATTTACCTTTAAGCAAAATGATTGGATGACTCACAAATTAAATTTCCAATTATCCAATTCAAGTAATATCGATCGTTATGATAGATTAACTCAACTGAGTGGCAGCAAACCAAAATTTGCTGAATGGTATTACGGACCACAATTTAGAATGTTAGCAGCGTATACATTAGAATTAACCAATAAAAATAAACTCTATGACAATGCTCGAATCATTTTAGGTTATCAGTCTATTGAAGAAAGTCGTATGGATCGCAAATTCAAAAAAGACTTCTTAAATCATAGAATTGAAAAACTGGATATTTTCACGTTTAATGCTGATTTCTTAAAGAAAGTAGCGAAGCATGAAATACGATATGGTGTGGATGCATATTTGAACAAAGTAAACTCAACTGCATATACAGAGAACATTGTAGTTGATACCACGGGAACATTAGATACCCGATATCCTGATGGTGGATCATCCATGAATTCCATCGCGGCTTATGCAACACATACCTGGGAGATTACAGATAAATTGATTTTAAATGACGGACTTCGTTTTTCACAAGTTGGTCTTTCTGCAAAATTCAATGATAAAACGTTCTTTCCATTTCCTTTTAATTCAATAAATCAAAATCATTCTGCATTGAATGGCAATATCGGATTGATTTATATGCCTACTTCAAAATGGAGATTTACTGCAACTGGTTCAACTGGATTTAGAGCACCAAATGTTGATGATTTAACAAAAGTATTTGAATCTGTACCTGGTAATGTTGTTGTTCCAAACCCAACGTTAAAATCTGAATATTCATATAGTGCAGAAATTGGAATTAACCACTTGTTTGCAAAATCAATGAATATTGGATTGAATGGTTATTATACTTTGTTACAAAATGCTTTAACTGTTCAAAATTCATTATATGATGGTCAAGACTCAATAATGTATGATGGTTCTTTAAGTCAAGTAATGACAACAACCAATGCTGGACAAGCAAATGTAATGGGTGTTGAAGCATTTGTGAGTGGAAAATTAGGGGAATATTTTTCCATTTTAGCAACAGTTAATTATACACGAGGAAGAATAAAAACAGATTCTATTCCTTACCCGTTGGATCATATTCCGCCAGTTTTTGGTAAAGTAAGTTTAACTTATCAGGCACAAAAATTTAAAGCAGAATTTTTCACTAACTATTCAGGTTGGAAACGAATCGCAGATTACAATTTGATAGGTGAAGATAATTATTCTTATGCATTGCCTCAAGGAATGCCAGGATGGTTTACATTAAACTTAAGAGCAGGTTATAATATCAATAAAAACCTTGCGATTCAAGCGGCTTGTGAGAATATCTTGGATCAAAATTACCGTAATTTTGCATCAAACATTTCGGCTCCTGGAAGAAATTTCATTCTTACTTTGAGAGGGAATTTTTAAAAGTTTAGTTCCCTGTAGAAAGGAGTACTTGGCAACAAGTGCTCCTTTTTTATTTAATTAGGTTTCGTAAATTTGGCAAAATCGAATTTATGAAACTCATCATCCTTTTTGTTTCTTTCTCTTTATTCTGTTTTGCGCAAAATGAAACACGTCAGTTTGTTTCTGATACTCAAAATGAAAATTCATTAACTGTTCATGTCTCCGATGGTCACTATATTATTACCTTTTTGAACTCAAAAATTATTGAGAACACCTTCGTTCCAAATGGTCAAAAGCACGCAGCCTCCTCTCATGCAGTTCAGTTGCTACCTCAAAATATTGGTAAAATTGAATACGTGAACTCAGCATCATCTAATGAGCTATTATTTGGCTGCAATCAACCAAATTCATTGGAAGTTCGAATTACAAAAAAGCCATTTCAAATTTCCTATTATTCCAATAAACGATTGGTTATTTCGGAACAATGGGGCTATGATACGGATGGAAATAGGGAGAAAATCCATTTTAATTTATCCAAAGATGAACTCTTATATGGGGGAGGCGCACGTGCCTTGGGTATGAACCGAAGAGGAAATAGATTGAAATTATATAACCAAGCCCACTATGGTTATGAAGAAAGATCGGAATTGATGAATTATACTATGCCAATTGTTCTTTCCAATAAACGTTATTCCATCCACTTCGATAATGCCGCGGTGGGATTTTTGGATTTAGATTCAAAGAAAAAAAATGTATTGAGTTATGAAACAATAGGGGGAAGAAAAACCTATCAATTGGTTATTGGCGATGATTGGGCAGATTTGATGAAAAATCAATCGGATTTATTAGGACATCAACCTATGCCTCCAAAGTGGATGTTTGGAAATTTTGCCAGTCGCTTCGGTTATCATTCAGAACAGGAGGGAAGAGATGTGGTAAATCAATACCGAAAAGATTCTATTCCATTGGATGCCATTATTTTTGATTTATATTGGTTCGGTAAAGAAATTCAAGGAACCCTGGGGAATTTAGAATTTTATCGCGACTCATTCCCGGAACCTGAAAAAATGATACGTGATTTTAAAGAAAATAAGGTTAAAACCATATTAATAACTGAACCTTTTATTCTAACAACCTCAAAAAAATGGAAGGAAGCGGCCGATAATAAATTGCTTGGTACTGACAGTTTGGGAAATCCACTTACTTATAATTTTTACTTCGGAAATACAGGTTTATTAGATGTCTTTAAACCGAATGTGAAAGAATGGTTTTGGAATGAATATAAAAAGTTGGCAAACATAGGTGTTGCCGGTTTTTGGGGGGATTTGGGAGAGCCTGAAGTTCATCCTGAAAATATGTTTCATGGCTTATTAAAAGCAAATGAGGTGCATAATATTTATGGACATGAATGGGCAAAGTTGATCGCAGAAGGGTATGAACGCGATTTTCCTCAGCAACGACCGTTTATTCTAATGAGATCAGGATTTTCAGGAACTCAAAAATATGGAATTATTCCATGGTCCGGAGATGTGAATCGTACATGGGGTGGGTTAAAGCCACAAATGGAAATCTCTATGCAAATGGGCTTGCAAGGCATTGGTTATATGCATTCAGATTTAGGTGGTTTTGCCGGTGCTTTGGATGATACTGAATTGTATCTACGGTGGTTGCAGTATGGAGTTTTTCAACCCGTTTTCAGACCACACGCTCAACAAGATGTAGCATCTGAGCCTATTTTTAAAGATGATAAAACAAAAAAAATAGCGAAACAAGCCATTGAATTGAGATACCAATTATTCCCTTATAATTACAACCTAGCATATGAAAACGCATATTTTGGACTTCCATTAATGCGTCCACTATTTTTAGAAGATTCAAGTACACACTGGTCCGAGAATGATGCACAACAATACATGTGGGGAAGTGCATTTCTAGTTCATCCAGTAACGAATAAAAATGAACCCTCCACTCAAGTTCGATTGCCAAAAAACCACACCTGGTATGACTTTTATTCAGGAAAAAAAATCGACATAAAAAACGAATTAAATAGCAATGGAAAAGAACCTTTTACTCTGGTAGATTATGCGAATTCCATGGATCATATTCCTGTATTCGTTAAAGGAGGTTCATTTGTTCCTATGTGTCCGGTGAATCAATCGTTGGATGATTACCAACCAGAACAAGTTATTATGCACTACTATGTTTCTGCAAATCAAAAGGGGAGTAGGGGCTTTCTGTATAATGATGATGGATTGAATCCTTCGAATAATAACAAAATGGTAATTCCTGATTATCAATGGATGGATTTTTATTTTATTCACAAAAAGAACAAAAGTACATTGACGATCTCGAGTTATAGAACAGACATGATTGATTTGGATTTTGTTCTACATGGAATCGATAAAAAACCCCGAAAAATCACTTTGAATGGTAATGAAATTGATTTCGAATACAACGCAAAACAGGAGGTAAAATTTAAACTTAGCGGATTGAAAAATGCTAAGCGCTTGACCGAATTTGATCAAAAAGATTCTGTACAACTATTCCATTGAATCAAAATTTCTTTGTGTCATTTTGACATTAAGAAAATAAAAGATATATTTGGAAATTAAATTTACAATTTTAGTACTTATTTTAATAGCTTATTAAATGAAAAACAGTTACTTACTGCTAATTTTATTAACGATTCCAATCCTATCATTTGCACAAGGCGGGAAGGTTTTTGGAAAAATTGTTGATATTGAAAACAAGCCACTTGAGGGAGTTTCTATTGTATTGGAAGGAAAAGGGAAAGGGGCAACCTCGAACGAATTAGGAATTTATACTATAAACAATATTGCTCCTGGATCCTATAAAATGTTGGTGAGATTAATCGATTATTCAACCGATACAATCCTTTTTAATTTAGTTGCTGGACAATCTTTAGAACAAGATGTAAAATTACTTCGTGCAACTGATTTTGAAGAAGTTGTAGTTATTGGGTATGGTACAACACGGACAAAGGATTTAACGGGTTCAGCCACAATTATTTCAGAAAAAAACTTTACGCAAGGATCTATGTCCACTCCTGAGCAGTTGATTATGGGTAAAGTATCGGGATTAAAAATCAATACAAATGACGGTGCTCCAGGATCTGGAAGTACGCTTAGATTGAGAGGTGGTACTTCTATCAATGCAAGTAACGACCCTTTAATTGTTGTTGATGGAGTGCCTTTAGATAATGGTGGTATTGCAGGTTCGGCAAATCCACTTTCATTAATTAATCCCAATGATATTGCTTCTTTTGTTGTATTGAAAGATGCTTCGGCAACGGCTATTTATGGTTCTAGAGCTGCAAATGGAGTGATATTAATTACTACTAAGAAAGGAGATGGAGGAAAAAATACTCCATTACGCGTTATTTTAGATTCAAAACATTCTATTTCTACTATTGCGAAGTATGCAGATGTTCTTTCAGGCGATCAATTGCGTGAATTGGTAGGGGCAAACGGAACACCCGCACAAGCGGCTTTGTTGGGTAATGCGAATACAGACTGGCAAAAACAAGTATTCAGAAAAGCGTATGTAACAGATAATAACGTATCTCTTACTGGTGGTATCAAAGGGTTGCCTTATCGCTTATCTTTCGGGAATAGACTGGAAAATGGTTTATTAAAAAGGGATCAATTTAAAAGAACGTCTGTTTCTTTAAATCTATCACCATCATTTTTGAAAAACCACCTAACAATTGAAGCTAATCAGAAATTTGTTCAAACCAATTCGTTTTTCGCGAATAGAGGCGCTTTAGGGGCAGCGTATTTTGACCCGACAAAACCTGTTTATTCTGATACAACTGCCTATGGTGGATACTATGAATGGATCGATAATAGCGATAAGCCGAATACTTTATCAGCTCGTAATCCTCTAGGATTAATCATGCAACGTGATGATAGAAGTCAGGTACAACGTTATATTGCCAATGCAAAGGTTACGTACAAATTGCATTTCTTCCCTATGGTAAAAGCGGTTGTTAATGTCGGTACGGATCAAGCGGAAGGTACAGGCGAAGTAAAAACACCAGCAACTTCAGCTTCTGGGTATTTCACTAAAGGTTCTTACAGTCGATACAGATCCACTAAAGGAAACAAATTAATTGAAGCTTACGCGAATTTCAATAATAGTGAGAAAAAGTCAAAACATTTAGTAGATTTCACAGCAGGGTATTCTTATCAAGATTGGTACTCATCAAGTCCAAATTTACCAACGTATAACGAAGCTCAAGATTCAATAATCGGACAAGCTGCAGCTAATCCATTTTATACTAAAAACGCGCTGCTTTCATTTTATGCAAGGGGAATTTATACGTTCAACGATAAATATGTTTTGAATGCTTCCCTACGTCGTGATGGATCATCAAGATTTAGTCCCGAAGCTCGATGGGGCTTGTTTCCATCCCTTTCCGCTGCTTGGATTGTTACGGGTGAAAAATGGATGGAGAAGGTAAGTTGGTTAAACATGTTGAAAGTACGCGCTGGATTTGGAATTACTGGTCAACAAGACGGAATTGGTGATTACGCATATATTTCTAACTATTATGAAGGAGCTACCAATGCACAATATGCTTTTGGAGGTCAATATTACACCGTATTAAGACCTGGAGGGTTTGATGCTAATTTGAAATGGGAGCAAACCAAGTCGTATAATGTCGGAATTGATTTTGGAATTAAAAAAGATCGAATTTCTGGTGCAATAGACTTATACAGAAAAGAAACTTCTGACCTATTAGCAACAGTGAATGTTCCTGCCGGAACTAATTTCACGAATGAGATATTAACCAATGTAGGAAGCATGTTAAACCAAGGTATTGAAATGAGCATCAATGCCGGTTTAATTGCTAAAAAGAACATGCGTTTGGATCTTACAGCTAATGCCTCACACAATATTAATCGGGTGGTTAAATTATCGCTAATTGAAGATCCAGCATCTGTTGGTTTATTGGTGGGTGGTATTTCTGGTGGAATTGGAAACACGGTTCAAGTGCATAGAGTTGGTAATCCAACCTATTCTTTCCTTGTATATGAACAACGCTATGATGCGAATGGTCATATGATTGAATCTGGTTCATTTAAAGACCCAAGTAATCCTGATTTTAACGGTGACGGATTAATTAATGCTTTGGATAAATGGAGTGATCTTGAAGCCTTTGTGGATCGAAATAATGATGGAATTATTAATGTAAAAGACAGATATATCTATGATAAAGCCGCTCCAGATTGGTTTGCAGGTTTAGCATTGAATTTTGTCTACAAACAATGGTCTGCTGGTTTCTCTATGAGAAGTGAAATAGGTGGATACATTTACAATAATATTCATTCAAATTCGGGTACGTTCCAATCCATTAATGGTACGCAAGGATTTTTAAGTAATATTTCTTCCTTGTATTATGAGGATGAAGTGCAAAAAGTTACAGCCAACCAATTAATGAGTGATCATTACATGGAACGAGCAGATTTTCTTCGAATGGATTATTTTAACATCGGATATAATTTTGGTAAATTGAAATACTTGAAAGAAAGAGTAGGCTTGAATGCGACATTTGTTATTCAAAATGTTTTTGTATTAACTAAATACTCAGGATTAGATCCTGAAGTAGGAGGAGGAATTGATAATAATATTTATCCAAGACCTCGTATTTATTCGTTGAATTTAACATTTGATTTCTAATTGAAAATAATATGAAAAAGATTTTATTATCGGCAGCAGTAATTGGAGCAATTTCAATTTTAACCTTGCCATCATGTAAAAAACAATTGAATCAAACCCCGAAATATGGGTTAAATGCTGAAACAGTTTACAAAGATCCAGCAAATTATGTTCATGTATTAGCGAAATTGTATTCAGGACTTTCCATGACAGGATTGCAAGGTCCAGCTGGTCAAGGCGATATTTCTGGAATTGACGAAGGATTTTCCGCTTACATTCGTGTATTATGGAATTTACAAGAATTACCAACAGATGAAGCGGTGTGTGGTTGGTCAGATCCCGGTATTCCTACGTTAAATAAGACACAATGGAATGCAGATGATGGTTGGGTAAAAGGAATGTATTACCGAATTTATTATCAAATTACATTATGTAACGAATTTATTTGGCAATCTCGTGAAGAGAAATTGGCTGAAAGAGGTTTTAGTGAAGCAATAAAAGCTGAAATTAGAACGTATCGAAATGAGGCTCGTTTTTTAAGAGCATTGAGCTACTATCATGCGATGGATTTGTTTGGAAATGTTCCATTTGTTGATGAAAATGATCGAGTAGGGGCTTTTTTACCAGAACAAATTAATCGTGCTGACTTATTTAATTATATTGAAACAGAATTGGTAGATATTGAGACGCAGTTGCTTGATCCAGCTGCTGCTCCTTATGGACGTGCATCTAAAGCGGCTGCTCAAACATTAATGGCTAAAATGTATTTGAATGCCGAAGTTTATACAGGAACACCACGTTATGCTTCTTGTAAAACGTATTGTGAAAAAGTGATTAATGGTGGAACATTCCAATTGGATGACGTATATCAAGATATGTTTTTAGCAGACAATCACACTTCCCCTGAAATAATTTTTCCAGTTGTTTATGATGGTTTATATGCCCAAACGTGGGGTGGTACAACTTACCTAGTTTGTGGAGCTTTGGGCGGCAGCATGGTAGCATCCAATTATGGAGTTAATGGGAAGTGGGGAGGATTACGTGTAACACCTCAATTTGTAAGTAAATTTGCTGATACTACTCAAGATTCAAGGTATTTATTTTATACACCAGGTCAAAACTTGCAAATCACCTCCTTGTCAACCTTTTCCAATGGATATGCATTTCCAAAGTTTAAAAACAAAACGAAGGCCGGAATGAATGGTTCAAACAATGCAACTTCAGCGCACGTAGATATTGATTTTCCAATGTTCCGTTTAGCCGATGTATACTTAATGCTAGCTGAATCTGCTTTTCGTTTGAATGATCAAGGTACCGCTTTGCAATATATCAATCTAATTAGAGAAAGAGCATACGGAAATTCAAATTTCAATCTTTCGAGTGTTAGTGCACAAGACATTCTAGATGAACGCGCACGAGAGTTGAGTTGGGAAGCAACCCGTAGAACTGACTTAATTCGTTTTGGGCAATTTACCGGAGGAAGCTATTTGTGGTCATTTAAAGGGGGCGATGTAAATGGAATTGCAACAGATGCACATTTTGATTTATATCCAATACCAACAGCAGATAAAGTATTAAATCCTAATCTTCAGCAAAATCCTGGATATTAGCATGAATGATGTTGATTGATGAAAAAGAGGGGGGATTTCGGTTCTCCCTTTTTTATTGCTCAAAGTTATTTAAATCAAACAGATGAATGGAATGGGAAGAGGTAGTTGCAACCAACTTATTTCTGAAAATAGTTAAGGACAAATAATTAAGGTTGTTAATATTTATCCAATTCATCCCACCATCCAACGAATAATCCAGTCCGTTTGTGCCGCAAGTAAAAAGCATATTTTTGTTTGCAATTATGCAAGAGCGATAACCAATAGGAGGTTTAATAGGCTCAATCCATGACTTTCCTCCGTCAGTTGAAATAAAACATGTAGAATCGTTTTTATTTGGACGTTTATAATCACCACCTACAACAATAAAATGATCTTTTCCAAAAGGAACAATAGAAAAAGGTCCGGAGCTTTCTGATTCTGGAAAAGGAATGGTGTAATTGTTCCAAGTTGCACCAAAATTAGTGGATATAAAAAAACGTGATTGCAACCCACCTGAAACAAACATAAAAGTGGAATCATTCAAACAATGTACCGTTGTCCCGCTAGCAGCAAATCCTGCTTCTCCTTTTTTTGCAAGAATTTTCCCCTTACATGGATTCCATGTTTTTCCGTTATTCATTGTGAAAAAGAGGGAGAATGTATCGTTTATTGGATCTCCCATTAGAAAACCACTTTTACCATAGAAATCCATTCCATCGAGAAATACAGAATCAAAGTCATGGCGTTTCTTGGTCTTCAAATTAACAACGAGTCCAGAATCTCCACTTTGCATGCAAACAACTTGATTATGCAGCAATTCAATGTCTCTTAATTCACCACCGGAATGATTGAGTTTTATTAATTCTACCGATTTTTTTGTTTTTGGATTGATTTTAAAAACACTTCCATCATTCGTTGATACATAAATAGTTGATTTATCCGCAGCAATTCCCCGTGCATGACATTTTTTATCGGTAAATACAATTTCCTCAGCCACCTGCGTTTTTCCAGTTAAGGAAATTAAAAAGGTAATAAATACTATTCTTTTCATAGAATAAAAAAAGCCGCTATAGAAGCGGCTTTAAAATGAGTAAAAGGTATTTATTTAATAATAAATTGAACACGTCTGTTTTTCGCCCAATCTATTTCTTTCTCTTCTTCATCACCAGAAACAAAATCACTTTCTTCTTTAATGCCTTTGAAATCTACAGTGATTGCGTTTGTAACACCTAATTTTTTAAGTTGGTCAGCAACCGAAGTAGCACGTTTTTTATCAATTTCTTTGAAGGCTGGCGTGATTTCACTTAAGTTAGTCTCCATGGTATCAGCATGGCCAATAACTGTAATTGTTAGTCCAGTATTCGCCTTTAATATTCTCGCAACTTCATCAATTGTATTGTTCGCTTCAGAAGTAAGATCACTTTTTCCTGCACCAAAGAAAACAGCATATGTTTCAATTTTTTGTTTTGGTGTCATTTTTTCCTCAATGATAAAATCCTTTTGGAAAGTCAAATCAGAATATCCTTTGTCCATGTCTTTTCCTCCACATTTACAAGGCTCTATGGCTAAATATTTCTTTTCAAATTCATTTTTTTCAGCAATTTCATCTTCCGATAAATCTTCCTCATTTTTCATAAGGTTAGATAAGTTATTCGCCAATAAATACGCCTCAAAAGTTGGGAAATACTCTCTTACCACAACTTGATCAACAAAGTAATAGGCTGATTGTAAAGCAGTAGCTTTTGCGTTTTTAGATTTTTTAAATGCTTCGTTTTTTGTTTTGTTGTTAGAGGCAAAATTTCCGATAGAAATATATTGTTCTCCTCCTTTTGCTTCGTATGTGCCACAGATTTTATGCCATCCATTTGCCGAATTGAAAATTTTAGTTTCATTATCTGGGTGCAAAATGTCAGCCACTCCTTTGAAAAGGTTTTTATCCTTTGATTCTTCCGGACGTTTCATGTCGAATTTTGCCCCAATATTGTTTGTCGCATATTTAGACCCTTCTGCGAGAGAAACGTAATATTCAACACAATACAACTTTTTCTTTGTCAATTTGGTATTTAATTCACCAGTCAAATATGAACGCTCATTTTGTTTTTTACCAGTAACAAACACATGAATACCAGCGTAGTTAGATCCAAAAGTAGGGGTAGGCTCTTCTTTACCAAACTTACTTTGAGGAATAGTAATACCTGTTTCAACATCGGTAACATCAGAACGGTATGCATCTGCTTTCACACCAGTTGGAGAATACCACCCATCAATATAATCAATACCACCTAGCTTTTTAGGTTTTTTACCGGATGATTTTAAATTTTCAAAGCTTCCATTTCGAACAAAATTTCCATCTGAATTTGGTTCTTCGGATTTATTATCTTTCTTTTTTTGTCCAAAAACAGGATTGCTGAAAGAAACAAGTCCAACTAAAGCAACAGAGGAAATCCCCCATGTTAGAGCTGAATTAAGTTTAATTGATTTCATGGTTTTTAACTGTATTTATAAACGTTTTTACTTTTTCAAAATCGGTATCTGGATAAATTCCGTGTCCTAAGTTAACAATATGTCGCTTACTTTTAAACGAACTCAGCATTTTTTTTGTTGCACTTTCGATATTTTGGTGACTACCATATAATACGCAAGGGTCTAAATTACCTTGTAATGTTTTTGATTCTTTTACCAATTCACGAGTAGAAACCATATCCATATTCCAATCGAGCCCCAATGTGTTGCAATTCAACTTCGCCAAATCGGGTAGAGAAGCAATCGCTCCTTTTGAAAAAATGGTAACCGGAATTTCAGGCAAGGCGTCGCAGATTTTTTGAAGATACGGTATACAAAATTCCAAATATTGGTCACGCGACAAAATGCCAGCCCATGAATCAAAAACTTGTACCAAATCAGCTCCGTGTTTCATTTGTAATTTTAAATACTCGATGGTAACATCCGTAATCTTGCTTAGCAAGTTATGAGCCAATGTTGGATTCGTATATAATATTTTCCGTGATTCAGAAAAAGTTTTAGAGCCTTTACCTTCAACCATATAACAAAAAATAGTCCATGGAGCCCCCGCAAATCCAATTAATGGAACCCGGTTATCTAGTGTTTTTTTTGTTAATGAAATGGCGTCTAAAACATATCCTAATCTATCTGCCACATCGATTTCGCTAGATACTAACCCTAAGTCCTCCGTTGTACGTATTGTTTTTTCAAACCAAGGACCTTTTTGCTCAATCATTTCGTAATCCAATCCCATTGCTTCGGGAACAACAAGAATATCAGAAAAAATGATGGCAGCATCTACGCCTAAAATGTCAACGGGCTGAAGCGTTACCTCACAACATAAGTCAGGATTTTTTACTAGTGCTTTAAAATCTTTAACCGAAGATCTCACAGCACGATATTCAGGTAGAATTCTACCAGCTTGCCGCATGATCCAAACCGGATAGCGATCAATTGATTCGCCTTTTGCAGCTCTTATTAATAAGTCATTTTTCATTTTCGAGACAAAGATATACAAATCGTTGTTTTTAATATGGTCAAAGTTTACTTTTGTACTATGAATTATTGGCAATCTCTAACAATTTCGTTTAAAACATTTCTGCGATTGGCATTCTTTCTTTGGTTCGTAGCCTTAATTAGTTGTTTTTTACTACCGAAATTTGATATACATCATTCCCTTAATTCATTTCATACTCGTTTTTTAGATTTATTTTTTTCAGGAATTACCTTTTTGGGAGATGGTGTTTTTGCCGTTATTTTAGCCTTGATATTCTTTATTAAAAACAAAACACAGGGAATTCAACTATTATTAACTTTTTTAATTTCAGCTTTATTGGCACAGCTTTTAAAGAATTTTGTTTTCGCAGATTTTATGCGGCCTTATTATTACATTCAATCCGGTCAAATTCATGTTCCCATTATTGAAGGGGTTAAAATGCATACAAGCCATAGTTTTCCTTCCGGACATACCACTACCATTTTCGCAATAACAAGTATGCTTAGTTCTTTTTATCCATCAAAAATAATGGGTTTTTCTCTTTTTTTAATTGCAGTTTTAGTGGGGTATTCTCGGATTTATTTATCTCAACATTTTTTGGAAGATGCGTTGTTAGGTAGTTTCATCGGGGTATTTACAAGCTATACAATTGGGCTCTATTTTCGAAAAAAAAGGAGTATCAACAAATAATTCAACATATAATTAGTACACATTATATAAAAGATTCCTATTTTTGATGTCTAATTAAAAAAGTATTCATGAATTTGCAAGGAATTATTTCTATCGCTGGTCGTCCAGGTTTGTTTAAAGTTGTTGCTCAAGGAAAAAACTCAGTAATTGTTGAATCAATGACTGATAAAAAAAGATTTCCTGCACATGCATCTGATAAAATCTCAGCTCTTGAGGATATTTCTGTTTATACTACAGATGAGGATGTTAAGTTAACAGAGGTTTATAAAAAAATGTACGAATCGTTAAATGGAAATCCTGGATTGTCACACAAAGAAGATCCGAAAAAATTGCGTGAATACGTAATTACCTTTTTACCTAATTACGACAGCGAAAGAGTGTATGATTCTGATGTACGTAAGTTGTTTCAATGGTACAACACCTTACTGGCTGAAGGCTTATTAACACCAGAAGTTGAAGTATCGGAAACTGAAGAAACTGCAAACGAGGAGAAAAAAGTTAAAGCACCAAAAGCAGTGAAAGAAGCTAAACCAGCGAAAGTTGCCAAAACCGCAGCAGCAGCACCAAAAGCAACCAATAAGTCTGCAGGAGCAAAAAAAGTAGCTACTGTTAAGACAGGAGGAGGCAGAGGTAAATAAAATTTTATCGTTTATGGAATTGAAAGTGTATCAACGGTATTTTTTACCTCGTGACTTTGTTTTGTCTAAATGGGAGGATATTGAACCCTTTTTTAATGAATTGATTCACAAAGCCATTAATTCAAAAGAGGAGTTATTATTATGGCTGAAGTCTAGAAGTGAACTTGATGCGTTTTTAGAAGAGAATTTGGCTTGGCGATACATTCGAATGACCATTGATACGCGTGATGAAGAATTGACGCAATCATATCAGTATTTTGTTACTGAAATTCAACCAAAACTCGCCTCTTTGGATGATCAACTAAACCGTAAATTGTTGGAAAATCCTTTTTTAGCGGAAATTGAAAAAGAAGAAGCCTATTTTATTTACATTCGTTCAGTTAAAACAGCTACCAAGTTATTTCGTGAGGAGAATGTGGCCATAGAAGCAGAGATCAATGAAAAAAGTCAACTATTTGGAAGCATAAGTGGCGCTCAAACGATTGATTATAATGGTGAACAAATTACCATGCAAAAAGCATCATCTTTGCTACGTGAGCCAGATGAGCTACTAAGAAAGGAAGTTTTTGAAAAAATCAGCAAGCGAAGAAACCAAGATGTTGATCAATTGGATCATTTGTATTCTGAATTAATTCAAAAAAGACATCAATTGGCATTGAACGCCGGTTTCAATAATTTTAGGGATTATAAATTTCAATCATTAGGGAGGTTTGATTACTCAACTGAACAGTGTTTTGAATTTCATGAAAGCATTGAAAAATGTATTGTTCCCATTGTACGGATCATTCAACAAAATAAACTAGCTAATCTAGGGAAAAGTGCATTTAAACCTTGGGACACTGCTGTTGATCCAGAGGGGAAAGCCCCTTTAAAACCATTTACAACCGGTGAAGAATTACTGGCAGGAACGCAGCGCATTTTTTCTAATATGGATCCGTATTTCAGGTTTTGTTTGGATAAGTTGCAAGAAATGAATCACTTGGACTTGGAATCTAAACCAGGAAAAGCACCAGGTGGATATAATTATCCATTGTATGAAAGTGGAGCTCCTTTTATTTTTATGAATGCTGTAGGAACACATCGAGATGTTATTACCATGATTCACGAAGGGGGACATGCCGTTCACTCGTTTATTTCCAATGACTTAGAATTATCCGCCTTTAAGAATTTACCATCTGAAGTGGCAGAATTAGCATCTATGTCTATGGAGTTGTTAAGTATGAAATATTGGAATGAATTTTATTCAAATCCGGTAGATCAAAAACGAGCTCAGAAGGAACATTTAGAGGATATTTTAGGTATTTTGCCTTGGATCGCTCAAATAGATGCTTTTCAACACTGGGTGTACGAAAATCCTACACATTCCATTGAAGATAGGAGGGAGGCTTGGAGAAAGTTATCTCTTCGTTTTGGAACTGGTCTAACAGACTGGAGTGGATATGAAGAAGTAGTTGAAACATCGTGGCAACGACAAATGCATTTGTTTGAAGTACCCTTTTATTATATTGAATATGGAATTGCGCAATTAGGAGCACTTGGAATATGGAAAAATAGCCAAAGTGATTTTAATGGTGCAGTTGAAAATTATAAAAAAGCCTTACAGTTGGGCTATGCTAAATCAATTCCGGAAATATATAAGACAGCCGGAATTACCTTCGATTTCTCGCTAAAAAACATGAAGGAATTAGCTGATTTTGTTCAAATGGAATTACAAAAAATCAAAGAGTAATCGTTTTTTGAATTAATCCTTTGTATTGTTTTGTGAATCAGCTGAAATGGATTGAACAATTCGAGCAACCACAGGACATATAAGCGTGTTTTGAACGGTTAATTCGAGTATCTGATACATGTTTTTTCTATCTGTATGTGGATATTCTCTACAAGCCAAAGGCCTCACTTCATAAATTGAACATGTATTATCTGCTGCAAGGAAGGAGCAAGGCGATTTTCGTAATACATAATCTCCTTCATCATCAATAGTTAATAAGTCTTGAATTAATTTACTTTCTTTTATTCGTAAGTGTTTTGAAATACGCCGAATATCAGCATCCCTAAAAATGGGACTTGTTGTTTTACAGCAATTTGCACAAGATAAACAATCCATATTCTTAAATTCTGCGACATGCTTAGCGTGAAAAACTGAGTCTAATTGAGTCGGTTTTCTTTTTTTAAGATTTTGCGCCAACTTTTGAGTCGATTTAAACTCTACTTTGGCTTTTTCAATGCTTTTTTTATCTGTTGGATTCACGTTATGTTAAAAAAATAAATACAATCGTTGTGTTTACCTATATTTACAGCGAATTTACAAATAATATGGAACGATTTGACTTAGTTGTAATAGGAGGGGGGCCAGCGGGTTATGCTGCAGCCATGAGAGGAATAGATTTTGGTAAACGCGTTTGCCTTATTGAAAAAGATAAAGTAGGGGGTGCAGGAGTATATCATAGTGCACTTTCCTCCAAAACCTTATGGGAATTATGCAATAGAACG
>JACCDY010125648.1_pt1 | contig 46115 bp, 48 predicted proteins | sample 7446391 | NCBI WGS metagenome assembly JACCDY01 (sample SAMN15323451, study PRJNA562643) | freshwater metagenome | isolation source: river surface water | place: USA:Blue River Watershed | collected 2017-08-18
TATACAGTTTGTATCTGAAACTGCATCTGGCACAAATAGAACTGGCGGCTTGATTGATTTTGTCACCACAGATATAACATCAACTTCCGAAGATTTTGATTACGTTTTAAAATTAATGCAAAACGGTGCCGCCGCTGCCGAACGTTTTAGAGTTGCATCCACAGGCGATGGCACGATTACTGGCGACTTTGCAGTTAATGGTGGCGACTTAACTACTACTCAAAGCACCGGCACATTATTCAACACTACTGCAACTACAGTTAGCGTTGGTGGCGCAGCAACTACATTAAATCTTGCACATAACACAGCGTCTGCCCAGACAGTTAACCTTGGTACAGGCAGCACAGGAGCAAGCACATACAACCTTGCTACAGGTGCAACCGCGGCCGCAACTACAAAAACAGTTAACTTAGGTACAGGCGGTGCAGCCAGCTCGACTACTAACATTAATTTAGGCAGTGCCAACGGTGGTGCTGTTACAGCCAACAGCATTATTAGAAGTGGTGTTGGTACTGGAAACAGAGGTATTGATTTTGCTGTTAATGATAACTATGCAAGTTTTAGAGTTATACACAACCCAACAGCCAGTGGCGGCAATGCAGACGGTATGTATGTTGGATATCAAAACGGCAACAGCGGTTCTACGAAACTGTTCGGCGGTGGATCAGGCACTGTGTCAGCTACAGTCAACGCCAATGCTACCAATTCGACAAGCACAACAACCGGGTCGTTAGTAGTCAGTGGGGGACTTGGCGTAGCCAATAGAACCAGCGCTGGCGCATTTTACTCGTCAAGCGGCGAAAGTCAAGTATTACTAAAAGATGTTTCTGCTGGTACATACCTTGGTATAGGAATTGCAGATGGAACCTCCGGCTGGAGTTTAGGATCAAACTGTATTGGTCTTAAAATGGACAGCACTACATACTCAGCTATAGGTATGGCAGGAAGCAACGGCATACTATACTGGGCAAGAACATTAACTACAAACGGAACTATGAACAGCTTCTTAGAAGTTGACAATACAAGAAAGTTCTACTTGCCTACAACTATATCAAGTACCAGCACTACTACTGGTAGTCTTGTTGTCAACGGCGGCACAGGTATTGTAGGAGCATTGTTTACTGGTGGCGGCATTACCAATTCCAGCGGCAGTGTTATTCGTCAGCGTTATGACGGATCAGATAGCTACTCTGCAGATCACGGTTGGAATTTTATGCAACTGGGCAACAACGGTGACAACTATATTCTCGGCGGAAAAACAAACGTTGGCGGCAACTTAAAATTTTATGTCAACCAAACTAATGCCACAACTGGTGGCGGAGCTCCTACATTAAACGGAACATTAGTATTGACCATGGCTTCAGGCGGTACTGCTACATTTGGTACCAGCTCTGCTGTACAGATCAGCATTGATACCAGCGATGCACTTGACTTTACAGCTAACTCAACCAACGACGATAGAGGTATTAGTTTTAACGGACGAGCAGCAGTCACAGCAGATTTTAATGATGGATATTTAAGATTAAACAACAGCAGTGAATTTAGTAACGGTGTCTATATTGCCAACTTCCTCGGAATAGCCGCTGGCGCAAACACTTCTTATAGACTAACAGTTGGCAGCTCTACAGATGCTAAGATGGTATTAAGTAATGCAACTAATCCTTACATTAGATGGCAAGAAGGTACTACCGATAAATTTTATATTCAGTGGAATAGCAGTCTTGCAGCACCCTACTACGACAATACGGCCAGCAACTATCATTATTTTAATATCACTGGCAGCGCAGGAGGTTTAATATTAAGAACTGGCGGAACTAACAGAGGCTATGTCTATTGCAACACTTCTAACGAAGTTGGTTTCCTTGACGAAGGCGGAGCATGGGCAATTAGACACGTTAACGATTCCTACACTCAATTTAGAGATGCTGACGAAATTCAATTTGAAATTGGTGTCGGTGCTACAGTATTAGGTGACTATGGTACTGTAACCACAGCCGGCAACGGCAAGAACAGTTGGGAAGGTTACAGTATTAACGGTCGCTGTGTATTCATGCATGACGGTGCCAACGATTGGGGTATCTACGATGACGTAAACAACCAATGGATGATCTATGGCCAGGGCTTTGGTACAACACGTTATGTTGATCTGCGCTACAACGGTGCTGTTAGATTGACTACTAACGCAGCAGGCGTTGATGTAAGTGGTTTGTTAACAGCAACTACTAAGTCATTTAAGATCGATCATCCAACCAAAGAAGGCATGAAGTTGCAGTATGCTTGCCTCGAAGGTCCGGAAAATGGTGTTTATGTAAGAGGTAAGTTAAAAAATGAAAATGTAATTGAATTACCTGACTACTGGTTAGGTTTAGTTGACGCTGATTCAATCACAGTAAGCATTACACCTCGAGGACGTAAGCAAGAAATCTTTGTCGGAGAAATCAAAGATAACAAAGTTGAAATTATTGGCGATGATGTTGATTGTTTCTACGTAGTTTACGGCGAAAGAAAAGATGTTGATAAATTAAAGGTAGAGATCAATGAATGAAAATACAGCACCTTTTGTACCAGCACCTGAACCAATTCAAGTAGTCGAACAAGAATTAGGCCCTCAAATTTCAACACATGACATAATAGTCAGTGCTGAAGAAACTGCAAGAAGATTAAGTTTCTGTAATGGATGTGAACATAACGGTCTAAACGATTACAATGTGCCTACTTGTTTAAAATGTGGATGCAACATGTCTATGTTGACCACTATGAGTTTTAAATCATGTCCTATTAATAAATGGACTTGCTAAAAGGTGATAGAATAAATGATAGGCTCACGAAACTATCACCCTTACTTGCAACTCTGCTTCGATGCCAGTAGTTCAAAAAGTTTGCCAAGCATACTCGGTGCCTGGGAGGACGAAGGCGGCAACAGCGCCAATTACTATGTGTTAAACAACAATAGTATAATATTGAGAGATACATCTACAGGTTGGGTAGGACGTTTTCCCGGAACTGTTGGAGCAACGGGCGGATACTCTATTATGTTTGACTATTGGGCAACATCTGATGGCAGTAGTCTTGTATTAGATAACAATGGTGTTAATGATAATTCTTTTAATACTACGCTCACTGCTAACATTACAAAACAAAGTTATACCGGATCAGTTAATATTACAGCTACTGGTGCTATACAGTTTTATTTTAGACGTAACAGCGGCGGAAACATAACAGTTAGCAATGTGAGATTTGTTAAAAGTGATACTTATTACGATATAATAACAGGTAGAGATCAGAATAATATTGGAAATCCAGATTGGGCAAATAATCAAGGATTTTTAACTATTAGTATAGTATTGCAATGGTATCAAGCATACACCGGTTATGCACTACATCCTATCAGCAAGTTTAACAGTACGCTACAAAATGCCTCAATGGCATTGTATACATTTGGAAACTATTTAGGTAATGGGGCAGACGGCCAATGGCAGTTTATTGCAGGCAACGGCAGCTGGACTGGCCTCGGTAGCGGAGGCTCTATGACATTTAATCAACGTCATCACATTGTACTACAATACGACATGAACTCTGGTTCTCAACCTTGGTTTAACGGTGTAAAGAACGGTGGCCGTGGCGCTGGCGGTATATTAGGCAACAGCCGTACGGCTGGCACAGGCGCTTTAGGATTTAGTGGTGCAAGCCTATATGGCAACGGCCAGTGTAAGATGTATCATCTGTCATGGTGGAACAGAGAGTTACCAGACGACGAAATTGTTAATCAGTATAACTGGTTAAAGAAAACTTATGGTGTAGTATGATAATAAATTCTGCAGGCAGCGTATCTAATGGTTTAGAAATGTGTATAGATCTTAACAATATTAAGAGCTATGCCGGCCCCGCCATTAAAAATTTTGCCACAGCACTTAGCCCTCGAGGACAAGGTGATAATGGATCAACTTACAGAGTATTTTCAGGTACAGAACCGGTATATATTCCCGAAGTGGGACAAATAGATAATTGTGCATACGTGGATAGCTATAACGACTACAACGGCGGGTCAGGTAATTGCTGTCCAAGTTTATATGGTTATGGTGACGGCTTTTCTGTAACAGGCAGTACACTATACACATATGGTATTTTATATAGAAGTTTTAATAGATACACTCACCCTAACTTTATGTATCATTACGAGTTCAACAGTAGTGGAACATACTTAACAGAATTTGGAGTTCACAACGTTGGCGGTTATAGCGGCACTGAAACGCATCTTGGCAACGGCTGGTACTGGGCACGAGCAAAATTTACAAGTCAACCAACCGCAGCAACTTTTAATACAGGCATGTGGATGTATCAATATGCCACTTGGAATAGAATACAGGTAGCCAGAGTTGTTATATTGCAAGGCGATTATATGAGTTTACATCCTCGTTATTGGCCAGCTACAAACACTACACGATCAGCGTCTGCGGCAGCATATGATTTAACAGGAAAAAACACAGTAACACTGACCAATGCCAGTTATAATACAGACGGTTCTTTAAACTTTAACGGTAGCAGTAACTATTATACTGTAACTCCCACTAACAGTTATCTGTTAGGCTGTTTAGAATTTTGGATGTATAATAATAATGCAGTGCCTAACACCGATGGCGCTATTGGCGGACCAAGTAGTTATCAAAGCCCCATTAACTTTAATCTTGGAGCCACTTACGGAGTAAATCTTGGAGGTTGGACCAGCAGTGCTACTAACGAGGCATTTCATATTTGGTCAGCAACTGCTGGCGGGCAAATGACTTATAATAGAGAATATGCTGCCCCAGGTTGGCAACATGTAGTATTCAATTGGAACGGCAGCTACTACGATATTTGGATTAACGGAGTGAAAACTACAGTCTATCCAAACTCTGCAGGTCACGCTAAACCTCCGACTATAACAGCTATTAGAGTAGGCGGAGATGTTAGCAGTGGTTATTATTTCAACGGACAACTTCCTTCAGTGAGAACATATTCCACAGGTTTAACTGATGCACAAGTATTACAAAATTTTAACGCAACACGAGGAAGGTACGGACGATGAGTTTAGGCTTTAATCCCTCTACAGTAAAAAATGGATTAGTAATGCACTACGACTTTGGCAATACAAAATCGTTTGCCGGAGAACCTGTAACTAATCAGTATGCTATCCCCACTGCTGACACTAACGGCTTTGTAACTTTTCCTACACAGAGCGGAGGCCAGTTCCAACGTTTGTATGAAGGCACCTATGGTGGGTATACTATTCAGCCAACAGACGTAGTTTACAAATACGCTTCAACATTTAATGCTTGCCACTATCATGGAAATGCAGTACCTATTGGTGCTGGAGTGTATGCTAACTTTAGTTTTGATTTCTATGTTAGTCCTGATGTAACAGGCTATGTTAATAACTATCTCGCCAACTTTGAAAACTACGGGGGCGGCGGCTTAAGTGGAGGCATCACCGACCCTACCCCAACTATATTCGGCCAATGGAAGACTATCAATCAACAATACGGTCCAACATCCGCAAGCGGGACACAGGCTATGTTCTTATACCCAGGTAGCTGCGGCGGCCAGTTAACTACAACTGGTTATATTTTATTTAAAAATCCTCAGGTTACATTTACAAATTATCGCCTACCACCAATTGGTCCATTTGGCTCAAGATCTGCGGCACAAGCTGCTCGAGATCTAACAGGAAATAGAACAACTTCTACACTTAACATTACCTATCCACCGGGCGCAACTCCCTTAACTTACAACTTTTTGAATAGTACATCCAGCGCATTAATAACGGACAGTAGTAGTATTTTAAACACTGATACACATAGTATATTTTTTACAATTAGATTTAACACAACATCTGCTTACGGTTCAAATGGCTACAGTGGTAGTTGGGATAAAATTTTTACGTTTAACTGCGGCGGCAGTGATAGAAGCCCAGGTATATGGCGCTGGCCAGGCGAGCGTTCATTGCATTGGCGATACGATCCAGGTAATAGTGGTTGCGATTTTGGTAAAGCTGCCGCAGGAACTGGTAATCAATTTGATATAGATACATGGTATTATGTAGGAGTTACTAAAGATGGCGGAACTGCAAGAATGTATGTTAATGGAATTCAAGTAGGAACAAGCAGCGTATCTAATCCAAAGACAGCAGGTACTGCTCCGGTATACTTATACGAAGGACACCCCAACGGACTAAGCACCATGGGACTATGCCAAATTTACGAACGTGTACTAACTGCTGAAGAAGTTATGCAAAACTTTATGGCCATTAGAGGAAGGTACGGGATATGAGTGTACTCTATAACACATCAACTGTTTTAGATAACAGTCTTATCTTACACTATGATGCAGCCAATGTTAGAAGCTATCCTGGCTCAGGAACTACTTGGTTTGATCTAAGCGGAAATAATAATCATGGAACTATAAGCAGTGGCGAGTTTGTTAGTAGTGGATACTTACAGAACACTGGAAACGTCAGCAACTTTTTTACAGTATCAGTACCTGACACAACAAGTGTAAGCAGTGCATTAAGATCAACTAACGGTGCATGGACTATCGAAGAAAGTGTATATACCTATTCAGTAAATTATCCTGAATCAGATGCAGGTACAGTTGCTTCAGGGCAAGCCTATAGTGCTGGTCAAATTGGTTTTGACTGGAATCACGGTATTGGAAATACACAGTTTAAGTTTGGTCAATCAAATAATCCAGCAAGCGGTTATAGTGATGAGGTTACTATAGCATTAAATGCTCCTTACAGTAATCTCAACTATTGGAAACTTAGAACTATGATTTGGAATAGGATGAGTAATACAGTTTCGTTGTACATTAACGGAGTATACCAAGGCGGAGGTTCAACTCCTAACACAGCCGGTAAACTATTATACGATGGCGGCGGGATTACATTTGGTGCGTTATATGGGTGGAAACATTACGGAAGACGTTCTATTATTAGAATCTACAATAGAGAATTATCTGCTACAGAAATTCAAAGAAATTTTGCAGCAGTTAGAGGAAGGTTTGGTCTATGAGCATTCTTCAGTCACCTAAAATAGTCACAGACGGCTTAGTCTTTTACTACGATATGAACAACGGGAAGTCGTTCGTCGGTGCTCCTGTAACTAACACACTACCAACCCCGTCCTTAAACGGATTACCCACAACGGGCAACGGCTGGGGAACTTATAACACAAATCAATATAATAACAATACTTATTTTTCAATTGGATCAATATCAAGTGTGTCGAGCAATATAGTAACTACTTCTGGAAATCATCCGTTAAGAAGTTATGACGTAGTAACACCTCAAACAACTGGTGGTGGCGTAACAGCAGGCACTAACTATCTTGTAAAAAAATTATCAAATACTACATTTAGTTTGCATTCGTACAATAGTAGTCAAGACGGCAGTCAAGGATTTATTAATCCTGCAACCGGTAATCATAAAGTTTACGATGACTTTGCTAATGATGTTCGAATATCAGTAAATGCAACAAGTTTTCCTACAATGTGGTGGGGCCCGCCTCACTTGCCTAACTCAGCATTGGTCAAAGAAATTATATCTCAAGGATTTACAGGAATACCTGGTCGACCACCCACTGATTGTATAAGATTACATCATAACAGAACAGATACAACAGATGGTATGGCTTATGGTCCTGACGCAGCAGTTGTTGCAGGCACACCTTATACAGTGTCTTTCTGGGCCAGATCAGTATCTCCAAGTGCTGTTGGAACTACTGGCAGTTATCAAATTTATAACTACGGTGCAACTACTCCTTCAGGATATAGTGTAGGTTATACTTTAGGTCCAGTCGGCGAGTGGAGAAAATACACATTAACATTTACACCTAACAATCCGCTTGCAATATCCTATTGGTTTCCAGGCACCGGTGGCATTAAGTATGATCTTGCAAACATTCAATTTGAAGCAGGATCCGTTGCAAATAATTTTGTAGCAGGCTCTCGCAGTAGTACAGAAGTGTTAAGGGATATCACTGGAAATTATATCCTCACTCCAACAAATTTGTCATATTCTTCATCTGGTACATTTTCTTTTTCTGGATCTTCTTATATAGATTTAAACTCGTCAAATATAATTACTGGAAATAATGCGTTTACAGTTGAAGCATGGTATACAACTACAGGAACTACTGCCGACGAAATTTTTGGAAATTACGGCAGTGCAAGTACATCGAATACGTTATGGATCTCAGGACGCTACGGAGTATACATAAACAGTGCAGTGTATTTTCCAGGTGCGCCAATTGGCGCAGGAACTTACCATATGGTAGTTACAAGAAATGAGTCCGGTAATACTATACTTTATAGGAATGGAGTACAAATGAATAGTGGATCATTACCGGCAAGTATTGCTGTTACTTATAATTTTAGAATAGGAGCAGATGTTAACGGTGCAGCTGAGCCGTTTACTGGAAGTATACATTCTGTAAAAGTTTATAATAAAGTATTGACCGTTGACGAGATACAGCAGAATTTTAATACGCATAGAGGGAGATACGGATTATGAGTACATTTGTAGGTCCACCCTTAGCTAAAGATGGGTTAGTAATGTATGTTGATGCCTCTAATGCCAAATCTATCAAAGGAAAACGTAGTCTAATAAATTGGGATAATTGGACTGTTGGTACAGGAGGAGTTGCAGGATACGGAGCAAACGGCTCTACAGCCGAAAATCAAAGATTATTAGATACTAATCCCTGGGGAGCAACAGACGTAGTATGGGGGAGTTATCCTACCGGAACTTCTGACGCCGATGGCGGCTGGGACGGCTCATATTTTTCTATTGATAGGACTAAGCTATATCGTTTTAGTACATGGATTCGTAGAACCAGTAGTACTACTGGAGGAACTTTTTATCTCGGAACTAATGCCGACGGTGAAGGTGTAAGGAGAACAGACAACGGTGCCGTTCAAGGTAATCCTTATTGGGACTGTAGAAATATATCATGGATGACACAAAATCAATGGTACTTGGTTACAGGACATATCTACCCAGCAAATACTACTTATACAGGCCGCCACCCAGAAAGCGGTGTTTATACAGTTACTGGAGGACGAGTTGGAGACATTGGTGGTTGTAACATCGGCAATGATTTAAAGTGGGGCATTAATTGCACTACAGCAATGCATAGATCATATCATTACTACTGTCCAGATTCTACAAGTCGGTTACAATGGTATCATCCAAGGGTTGATTTGTGTGATGGAAACGAACCTACTATCACAGACTTACTCAACAATGCTGGAAATACATGGTTTGACATGAGTGGAAATAATCATCATATAACATTAGGATCTGGTGTAACTTATTCAAATACTGCAAGCGGAGTATTGACATTTTCAAAAGACGCAAACGGGTTTGGTAGAAATACCACAATGAATTTAAGCGGCAGTAACAATACCGTTATATCAGTAGTGAGAAAACTGTCAGCTGGCGATGCTGGTAGAACAATAACTGCATTAAATAACAACTGGTTATTAGCACACCACGATACTACATACGGGGATTATTATGCCGAAGGTTGGGTAAACGATGTAGGTTCGCCTGCTTCAGATACTACATGGAGAATGTTCACAGGAACTGGAAACATAAGCACCGACGTGTGGCAAGCATACATTAACAACACATTAGTGGTATCAAATGCCAACGGAACGCAGGGTCCTAACGGATGGAACTTAAACAGCCAATATGCTCAATATTCATCGTGTCAGATTGCAAATCTTATGGCATTTAATAGGGTTCTATCGTCCACTGAAATAGCTCAAATATTTGATTCATTGCGATCGAGATTTGGAATTTAAATTAGCATAAATACAAGAGAGATAAAATATGGCACATTCAGATAAAAATATTGTTATTACGCCTGCAAGAAGCGACAGCACGCAAGACCCAAGAATTGTGTTTAGCGGTGCTGATGCGTCTACTGGCCCACAAAACATTACCCTGCGAGTTTATCCTACTACCAGTGGAACCCTTAGTTTTGAAGGATCAGCTGGACAACTTTTTAGTATTACAAATTCGCTAACAGGAACTATTTTTAGCGTAAACGATGTATCAGGTGTGCCCAGTATAGAAGTACTCGATACCGGCCTAATTAGATTAGCTCAGTACAGCGGTTTTGTTGCATTCGGTAACAACTCAGCGGTTTCAGCAGCAGGGTCTACCCAAGCAACTGCTACACTATTAACAAGGCAAATTAACTATGTTACTGGTGGATCTGGTGGTGTATTGTTACCAGCAGCAGTAGGCGGCGAACGTGTTGTTATAAGAAATAGCCTCGGTAGCGCCGTTAACGTGTATCCAAACACTGGAGCTCAAATTAACGATTCGGGAACTAATGCAGCAGTTTCTCATGCAGCTACCAGTATGTTAGAATACATTGCAGTTAGTAGTACACGTTGGTTTACACTCAACTCTACATACGCTTAAAGAAGATCTGCAAGATCAAATATTGTTTGTAGTTTTGCTCGAACAATTCTATTTGAAAAACTATTTTTTAAGCCTTGATGTAAAGGTTTAGGTGCGTACTCTAAGGTAGTCCATGCCCAACCTATGTGTTCTTGACTTAGAACTGGAATAAATTCTTTTTCTATAATGCATAGGTATGTGTGAAAATTAAAAACATTATCGTTGCTTACAAATGTTTCTAACGGAATAGTTTTAATTATAGGAGGCATTTCTCCTATTTCTTCTTTGATCTCTCTTTGTAGACCCTGCCAAGGAGTTTCTTGTTCCTCGTTCGTCCCACCAACCAAGCTCCAAGTACCGTGGTGCTTGCCTTGATTTTTTTGAAGAAGTAAAAATTTTTTAGTTGTCTTTGCGTAAAAAAGTGCGCCGCTACAGACTATGCGTTCTTTATAATTCAATTCTCCAACTACCTTTCTTATACTCGCCCTCAAAACTTTTAGCCCAATTGACTCCGTTCCACTTGTACTGTGTTCCAGTAAAGATATTTGTCAGATAGATTAAATTATCTGAGTTTTGACCAGCATCAAAAACAACAGACCACTTTGAACCATTCCATTCAATAATATCATTTGCTTCGGCTATAAAGTCGCTGCCATCTGCGTTTTTCCAAGCATCTGGGCCATCTTCATTCATGTACAATTCGTAAGAAATTTCATTGTTATAAGCAACTGGATTGTCTAACACAATATAATAATTGCCAGTATCGATGTTGTCAGGAATTCTTAAACTACCCGATCCAACTTCAACACCGTTAACAAATACTTTATGATCGTTGACTTTTCTATGAAGCACATTTGTATTAATTCTTACTACGCTGCTTTCTGTAATGAATGTATCTCGTATGCCGCCGCCAATGTCTTCAAGAATTAGATAACGTGTACCTGCAACTACATTTTCTGGTTTAGTTTTTTGCGGATCGATAATAGCATCAAAAGTGCCAGTGCTTTCTCGGTGTGCTGAAGCTATTACAGTATTTCCAGGATAGGTATCGCTGTCCCAGTTTACAACCATCATAGTGTCATCTAAAGAATTAACAGTAATATAGCCTACAACATAAGAACCGTCGGGTTGTCTAAGATAAATTCTACTTAGGCCTGGACGATATACATCTGGGTTTAGATCTATTAACTGTCTCCATGATAGGTATTCGCCAGGCGTGCCTTCGTTACTTACTAAACGAATTATACCTTCAACAACTACAATATCAAAATTGCCAATAGTAGTATGCTGAGTAAAGATAATATCTGAAGGCGATCTATCGTAATTGTAAACGTTATTATCGCTGTTTAGTCCTTCAACATAACTATCTGGCGAATTAATTGTGCTTAAAATATTTGATATAATATTTGTAGTAACGCCTAAACGTTTTACCTTTGCCGGTGGACTAATCCAAATAGGAGTTTGTAAAGTTAGTGTAGATACATCTATGTCAACGTTAGTGCCAGTAGGTATTGATCTTGAACTAAAAGTTACACCAGTTAGGTCAACTACACTTAAACTGGTCCAGTCGATATAGTTATCAGTAGTTTGTATTTCGAGGCTGGGATTGAACAACATCAATAACTGTTCAAGTATTTGTAATTTTTGATCTGTGCTTGATGACCAAATATCAACTTTAAAAGTCATCTTGTAAGGAGTTGGCATCAATCGTTCAACAGTATAGTTATCGCCTTGTGCGCTGCTGTACTCGCCGGTAGTTGGATCAACAGCTCTTTCTCTAATGTGTATTTTACCAACGTATGTAGCATCGCCTAAACGCGAAGTGTCAAGTTCTAAATCTGTAATGTAAACTGCTATACGAGGCGCTCCGAGCACAGTGCTTTCACTATTTTGTTTAATAATATGAGCAGCTTGACGATCAGCATCTCCGTACATAACCGGGACCCTGACAAGTGTACCGTCTCCGTATTTGACCACAAAGTTACTGAGTATTCTAATTACCTGTAACAGATATCTTCTTATTTGACCATCGTAAAAAAATTGCATTATAAATCTGCCTTAGGTTTAAGTGCTTTGCTCAGTGCTTGACGTTGTTCAGTTGAGCTGGAATACAGCTTCCATTCAATTTGCTTGCCAGCTGGAACTTGATCACTAAAAGTTAATAGTGCTTTACCACCTGTGCCGGAGGTTACAGTAACTGACGGGAAAGTTCCATCTTCAACTGTAGCCGAGGCATGCATACCAGCAGAATAATTTATAGTAGTCAAATACGAAGTAATAACTGTAGTAGGAGTATGGAAGTCCGAAGTAATAAGGTTAACTCCAGTTTTATTAGAATTATTAATAAATCCAGTCTTTAGAGTAGATCTTGTATCAGTATTAGTCATTGTTGTTCTAACATTATCTTCGTACTTGATCCATCTTACACCGTCATATCGATACAATCTATTAGGTAAAAAATCTGTTCTTAAGAAAAAATCTCCGTCAATTGGTCCAGCAGGAAAGCTAATACCATGACCAAAATCTACTCCGTTAGGAGCAATTCCGTCACCTAATAGATAACCAGTATATCCATCTCTCTTTGGTCTTTTTGCTATTCTACTAACATCTAATGTTGTTGAACTTGCATCCGGCGGCGCCATAGAATCGTCGACAGTTTGTAAAGCTGCTCTGCCATTTTCGTCAATAGCAAGATTATAATAATGCTGTGTTTCGTAACCGCTCTTTGGAGCATCTGCCTCGGCTTGAGCAATTAGCGCATCGTTAATCTGTAGTTCTTTATTGTGTGTACTTAGAATATCTCGAAGAGTATTGTCAGTCTCTTCGCCAGTTACCGGATCAACAATCTTTTGATCAAATATATCTTTATACTGTTGACTGTCAACAATTTTTGTAAGTTTTAGTCTATATAAATGTGGATACCATGTAGGACTAAAGCCTTCAGCTGCGCGACCAACATCGCTGATAACAAAGTATCTTGGCAGACTAACATCGACATTATTAAGAGCAAATTCGTCTTTTAGGTGCGGTAATTCTATAACATCTCCACTGAGAGGTTTTCTTCCCACAGTGTTGATAAAATCATTAATATGCACAGTCATAAACACTGTGTCGTTGTCAATAAACAAGCCAAATTGACTTAGGTTAAAATCAATATCTTGTACGTTGTAAATGCCCCGCAATCTATAAATTGAACTGTCATATTTTCTATCGCGATTTTCTAAAAATAACAAATCTTGTATATTTGTTTCTTTAAGCTCGCTGTAGTGAGGCTGATCTGCTGTGGCATTTTCTTCAGCAGTATTAGAGCCTAAGTATTTGTGTAGATACAGATCTGTACCGCCAACTTGAAACATTTCGCTGGCTTGGCGATCTATAAACTTGTAATCGTTGCCTTTTTCCGGGCGGTAAAGTGATAAACGTGGCATAGTACAATATTTATCGATAAATATAACGGGAGAAACAAATGTCAAACACAAACTCACAAGTTGAACGTCAAAAAGTATACGATTATGTACGCACTATGTTAGCTGACGGCATGATTGACGTTGAACTTGACCCACAACATTACGAAACTGCATTAGAAAAAACTATTAATAGATTTAGACAGCGTAGCTCGCATTCTGTAGAAGACAGCTACATGTTTCTTGAGCTTGAAAAAGACAAAAACGAATATCGATTACCCGACGAAGTAATAGCAGTTCAAAGTGTATTTAGAAGAACACTGGGTTCAAGAACTGGTGGCGGAACCGGCACTAACTTTGAACCTTTTAACTTGGCTTACACAAACACTTATTTGTTAAACAGCACAATGCTTGGTGGTATTGCTACATATGATATGTTTGCACAATATCAAGAAATGGTTGGACGTATGTTCGGTAGCTACATTGAATTCCAATGGATTCAACAAAGTCATACGCTAAGAATTTTACAACGACCCTTTACTGTAGGCGAAATCATCATGTTACGCTGCCAAAATTACAGACCCGACTTTAATTTAATCACTGACTTGTATGCCGGACAATGGATTAAAGATTACACATTGGCTATCTGTAAAGGAATCTTAGGCGAAGCACGAAGCAAGTTTTCTCAAATTGCAGGCCCCAGCGGCGGCAGTCAACTTAACGGCAGTGATCTTAAAGCAGCCAGCAAAGAAGAAATTGAAAAACTTGACAAAGAGCTCGACACCTTTGTATCAGGCGGAACTCCGATGACATTTGTTATAGGTTAATATGAAGGTTAATGAAATTATTACTGAGGCCAAGATCAAGCAGGCCAAAATGACTAAGCGCCAAAATCAGTCTACTCGCGGAGTACACACTTTTGGTGATGCCGAACGTGCTAACAGCGACTATGTACAGTTTAGAGTGGGTATGGCTGCTGCCTCCACTGACGGAAAAACTAAACCAAATATCGATGCTAAAAGTTGGATAGGTAAAAGAAAAGCTGCATTCCCTTACACTAAAGAAGAAGTAGATATTCTTAAAATGGCTTATCAAGCAGCCGGCGCCAACTATGAAGATTTAAATCACGGTGATCTGCACAGCGAAGAATTAGAGTCAACTAATAAAGTAAGCCCTGTTGCTAAGCCAAAACGCAACAAATATGGCGTATAATCACTCTTGACAAACAGATAACAAAATAGTAATATATAGTATCGCTAAGGAGATACTATGATCATAGGTTTTGTTGGGTTCATTGGATCGGGCAAGGATACTGCCGCAGATTATCTGGTTAATTTTCACGGATTTCGACGTGACAGCTTTGCAAACACGTTAAAAGATGCAGTGGCAGCAGTTTTTAGCTGGGACCGAACATTACTCGAAGGTCGTACAAAAGAAGCTCGCGAGTGGCGAGAACAAGTAGATCCGTGGTGGGCAGAACGACTAAACATGCCCACACTGACACCTCGCTGGATTTTACAGCACTGGGGTACTGAAGTTTGCCGTCAAGGTTTTCACGATGATATTTGGATTGCCAGTCTTGAAAACAAAATGCGTAAAACCAAAGACAATATTGTAATTTCAGATGTACGCTTTCCAAACGAAATCAAAGCTATTCATAATGCAGGCGGTCTTGTAATTCGTGTTAAGCGCGGCGATGACCCCGACTGGTATGACGATGCAGTAAACATGAATGCTGGCCCGCAAAACATGAGCTGGGCCATTAGTAAAATGCGTATGGAACAAAGAAAAATTCATGCCAGCGAAACAGCATGGGTCGGCGGAAACATTGATAGAACTATATCAAATAACAGCACCATTGACGACCTGTTTAGCGAACTTAAAAATCTGGTTGAAGACCACCTTGAGACCATTTAACACCTTCTTTAGTTAATATTCTTTGGCAGTTAGCACAGACTGTTTTAAGATTAGCAGGTCTGCTATTGTTTAAATTGCCATCTACGTGGAATACGTTAAACTGTTCCTTGTGTTTGCTTTTAAAAGTGCAACGGTCGCAGACTAACTTCATTCTGTAGCCGTCTCGATACCATTTAGGTATTCCTGTCGACAAACCCCCTGCAAGACAGGCTTCGCATTTTTTGCGATAATAAACTTTTCCGTTCTTTCTATAGTTGATAGCTGCGGGTCTAAACCCACAAATACACAGCGGTCTTGGCATAATAACCTATTTATGCACACCTTTTCCGTCCCTTTTATATGGGGTATAAGCAGCCCATTTTGAAAAAAACCGCTAAATAATATTAGAACCAGAACCCTTAGGAGAAGCTAATATGGCATTAAGTTCACCAGGCGTAGAAGTCAAAGTTATTGACGAATCGTTTTACACACCAGCTGAGCCTGGCACAGTTCCTTTAATTATTGTTGCCTCAGCTGAAAATAAATCAAACAGTGCAGGAGACGGAACCGCTCCTGGAACATTAAAAGCTAATGCAGGTCAAGTTTATTTACTCACCAGTCAGAAAGAACTTGGTGATACATTCGGCGATCCAGTATTCAAAACAGATAGTAACAACAACCCTATCCACGCTGGTGAACAGAATGAATATGGTCTACAAGCCGCTTACAGTTTATTAGGCGTCAGCAACAGAGCATTTGTTGCTCGTGCAGATCTTGATCTAAACCAACTAAACGCAGCAGTAGATGCACCAAGTGCTGAACCAAACAACGGTACATATTGGCTTGATACAGACAATACTAAGTGGGGTATCTTTGAATGGAATGACGAGCCTGCAACAACCACAGGCGGTCAAACTTTCACAAACAAAGTTCCACTTGTCATTACAGATTCGACCAAAATTAACGCAGGCACCGGCGGCCCAGCAAGCTCTGTAGGTAAGAATGGTAGCTATGCTATAGTTACTGTAAGAGACAGCAGCTTTGCTGATTCGGAACTAACTGAGCAGCATCCAATGACTGTTTGGTACAGAAACAGCACAGGTTCGTGGGTTCAGGTAGGTAGTACAGCTTGGGAAAGCAGTTTCGGCGACACACCATTATTATCAATGGCTCCACACACCAGTGTTCCACAGTGGAAACGTGCATCTACAGATCCTTCAATAGCACCAACTGGTTCTATTTGGATCAAAACTACAGAACCAAATCTCGGTGCTCGTTGGAGAGTCAAGCGTTACAATAGTACAACACAGGCATTTGAACAAATTGATGCACCATTGTATGCTAATTCACTCAATGCACTATACAAATTAGATAAAACAGGCGGTGGCGCAAACTTGGCAGCAGGTACACTGTATGTTAAGTATGATGTTGCAGAAGACGGTGCTGAGGCAGATTTTGCAATCTATCGTAGAAAGAGTGCAGCCCCAACACAAATTAAATCTTCAAAGATTACAGCAGACACATTTGCTGGAGTAGCTGGTACACTAACTGCTATTAGCACAGCCAGCATTGGCGGAACTTCTGTTGCAGCCGCAGCAACATATACAGGTGTTGCAATAGCTAACGTAACAGGTACAGGTAGCGGAGCAATTGCTACTGTGGTTAAATCAGGTAGCGGAACAGCGTACACCAGTGCAAATACTACCATTTCAATTACTACAGGCGGTAGCGGATATCAAGCAGGTAATCAGTTAAAAGTTCTTGGAACTGCTCTTGGCGGAGCAAGTCCAGCTAACGATTTAACTTTTACAGTTAGCGGCGAAAGCACAACATATTCGTTTGTAATGGCAGAATCTATTAAAGGTAGCGAAACACTTGGTTTAGATACAACTATTTCATTTACTATTACAGCTCCTGGAACTGCTAACGCAGCCACAGTTGCTGCCGCAATTAACACAGCAGGATTCACACACGTAGAAGCCAGTGTTGATTCACAGAACAGATTGGTAATTACACACGAACAAGGCGGCGATATTCACTTTGACAACGGCACTAACAATCCGTTGACTGCACTTGGATTCAGCGCATATGTTCCAACAACTGGAAACGGTACAGTTAATATGTACGAAGATCCAGACGGTGATCACGAATTAATTGCTTCTTTATGGGAGCCATTAACTTATTCAGCAGGTGGCAATCCGCCAACCAGCTTGACTGCCGACGGTACACTATGGTACAGCTCTGTCATCGACGAAGTAGACATTATGGTACACGATGGCAGCACATGGGTAGGTTATTTAAACGAATTCCCAGCAGCTGACCCAGCAGGCCCAACAGTAGCAGCTTCTAAGCCAGAAACACAAAGCGATGGCACTGCTCTTGAAACAGGTGACTTATGGATTGACACAAGTGACTTAGAAAACTTCCCAACAATCTACAAGTTTAACAAAGATTTGCAGAAGTGGTTCCTTGTTGATACAAGTGATCAAAGCACAGAAGATGGTTGCTTATTTGCAGATGCTCGATATAATACAGCAGGTGCAAATGCAGACGAACAGGGCACAATTGAAGAACTGTTAAACAGCGATTATCTTGACCCAGATGCTCCAGATCCAGCACTATATCCAAAGGGTATGTTGCTATGGAATTTACGTCGTTCAGGATTCAACGTTAAACAATTTAAACAAAACTACATTGATGTAGACGCTGACAATCCACGTATGGGCGATGCAAGCATGGCCGATTACTATCCACATCGTTGGGTAACAATTTCTGGTAACCAAGACGACGGCAGCGGCACATTTGGTCGCAAGGCACAGCGTAAAGTTGTTGTTCAAGCTCTACAAGCTCTTGTTAACAGCAATCAACAGATGCGCGACGAAGAAGCAAGAGTGTTTAACTTAATTGCTTGCCCAGGTTATCCTGAGCTTGTAGGTGAAATGATAAGTCTAAACTATGACAGAGGCTTGACAGCATTTGTCGTAGCTGACACACCTGCACGTTTAACACCAGATGCAACTTCATTACTTGCATGGGGTACCAACCAACAGCTTGCTCTTGAAGACAACGATAAGGGTCTTGTATCGAGCGACGAATATCTTGGATTCTTCTATCCATGGGGCTTCACAAGCGACAACTTTGGTAATAACGTAGTTGTTCCTCCAAGCCACATGATGCTAAGAACAATTGCTCTAAGCGATCAAGTAAGTTATCCATGGTTTGCACCAGCCGGTGTACGTCGTGGCGGTATTACTAACGCAACAGCAGTTGGTTATGTAGATGCAGAAGGCGAATTTAACAGCGTAGCATTGAACGTTGGTCAAAGAGATACACTTGCAAGTGTCAAAGTTAACCCAATTACTTTCATTACTGGAACAGGATTAGTTAACTATGGTCAGTATACACGAGCAAGAGCAGCAAGTGCATTGGATAGAATTAACGTTGCACGTTTAGTAGTATATCTAAGAAGACAGTTAAATGCATTAGCTAAGCCTTATATCTTTGAACCTAATGATAAAATCACAAGAGATCAGATTAAGTCTGCTGCTGAAAGTATCATGCTTGAGTTAGTTGGACAACGTGCTCTATACGACTACATTGTAGTTTGCGACGAGTCTAATAACACTCCAGCAAGAATTGACCGAAATGAATTATACCTGGATATTGCTATTGAGCCAGTCAAGGCCGTGGAATTTATTTACATTCCATTACGCTTAAAGAATACTGGTGAAATCGCTGCTTTAGGTTAATCCTATATTAGATAAGGACAAAGAAAATGGCAATTTCATCATTAAACAACTTTACAGTACCGTTAGAAAGCGGTGCTGGCTCACAAGGCTTATTAATGCCAAAACTAAAGTATCGCTTTAGAGTTACATTAATTGGTTTTGGAGTAACAGCAGGTAATGCGACTGAATTGACAAAACAGGTTATTTCATGCGGTAGACCAAACCTATCATTTGAAAACATTGAAATCCCTGTTTATAACAGTAAGGTTCATATTGCCGGTAAACACACATGGCAAGATATTTCTTTAGAAGTACGTGACGATGTTAACGGTAACGTTAGCAAGCTCGTTGGCGAGCAACTTCAGAAACAATTTGACTTCTTAGAGCAGTCAAGTGCTGCTGCTGGTATCGATTATAAGTTTACAACTAAGATCGAAATCACAGACGGTGGTAACGGAAACATTGCTCCTACTATCCTTGAAACTTGGGAAGTTTATGGTTGCTACTTGCTAAGTGCAAACTATAACAACTTATCATACAGCGAAAACGCTGCCGCAACAATCACACTCGGTATCAAGTACGATAACGCAAGTCAAGTTGGTGGTGGTGCAGGAGTTGGTATTACAACTAACCTCGGAAGAAGTGTAGCTGCTGCTTCTATGACTACTGGTCCAGGACGAGTATAAACAAAAAAGGCTGGCAACAGCCTTTTTTTATAGGTATTCATTAACTACGTAGATAATTCAATACTATAAATAATAGTATGACAAGTAAAGCCTGGAATCAATTTGTAGCTGGAGCAACTAATCCAAGAGGTAATGTTGGAGATTTTCAACACGCCTCTCGTCTAATTGCAGATAGTGATTTTAGATTAGCCCCTAAGACCAAATACCTTTACCACGTTTCGTTTAACATCAATACAAGTGCTTTGAAAAGTTTAAATTTTACTTTTCAGCACAGAAACGAAATTAACATGTTGGTAAAGAGTGCCGAATTGCCTAAATTTCAAATAGCAACTGAAACACTTAATCAATATAATAGAAAAAAAGTTGTACAAAATAAGATCGAATATCAGCCAATTACTATCAGATTTCACGACGACAACTTAGGTGTTGTAGGACAATTATGGCAAAATTATTACGGCTACTACTATGCCGATAAAGATGCCGCAGCAAGAAGTGACGCAGCTTATACAAGAAGCGCCATGCAAAAATCTACATTTCATAGATTTAGCTACGGCCTTGACAACTACAGTTCAATTCCTTTCTTTTCAAATATAACAATATATCAATTAGCAAAAAGAGCATACTACGGTTATAAATTAATCAACCCTGTTATTACTCAATGGAATCACGACAGTCTTGATTCTTCAAATAACAGTCCTGCTGAACAATCAATGACATTGGCTTACGAAGCAGTAGCATACGAAACAGGTTATGTCCAACAGGGAACTCCTCCGGGGTTTGCTCAAGAGCATTACGACCACACTCCAAGTCCACTAAGTATATACGGTGGCGGTACAAGAACTTTGTTTGGGCAAGGTGGCGTATTAGCTGGTGCTGAAGCAGTGTTCGGTGCATTAGGTTCAGGCAAGGCATTTGAAAGCCCTGCTAACTTTATCAGCACTGCAATTGCAGCAGTTAACACTTATCAAAATGCTAAAAATCTCACTAAGGTTGGTGTTAGATCCGAACTAACTGGGATGGCTATTAGAGGACTATCGACCGCTGCAACTATAGGAATAAGCGGTGTGCAAAATACTAATTTCCCAATTAATAATCCTACCAATGTCACAACAGCACCCCCTCGTAACTTATTTGGAGGCGGTGGCTAATGTCTAATTTACCCTCAACTGAGCCTACTGACAGCGCAGAAGAAGTTAAAAGTTTTTTTGATAAGTTTTTTCGTCAGCAAATTACTTTTCCTTCAAATCAAATTGATGCAGTAATTGGATTTTTTTTAAAAAGAGGATTCGACGAAACCTCCGCTAAAAGTACAGCCATTGTACTTTTAAATCAAGCCAAAATTGACGACATAAGTGTGTTTCAGCTAATAGATTCTTTAAAAGGTCTATCAGACATTCAACTAAGTTCGGTAGTTACTGAAGTGTTAAACGCCTATAGAGAAAAAATAAGCGCACTTGGGTTTAAAATTTTAACTGTCGAAGAAACTGTTGAAAGCAGAAACATTAGGCTATGAGTCGTTTTGCTCAAGGAAAATACACAGTACTCCACCCAGAAAAATACGTAGGTAAAAAAACACCCACGTATAGAAGCAGTTGGGAGTGGCAGTTTATGCATTTCTGTGATAATAACCCCTATGTACAAAAGTGGGCCAGCGAAGCAATATCTATACCCTATAGATGTCCCATTACTGGCAAACAAACTATCTATGTTCCAGATTTCTTTATTCAGTACATTGATAAAAATTCTCAAGTGCATGTTGAATTAATCGAAGTTAAACCGCAGAATCAGACTTTACGAGAAAAAGTCGGTCGTAATAAAAACAATCAAATACAGTATACAAGAAATGTAGCTAAATGGCGAGCTGCTCAAGCCTGGTGTAAACAACAGGGCATAAAATTTAGAATAGTCAACGAGAATGATATTTTCCACACTGGAAAAAGATGATAAGTACAATATGACTAAAAAACTCGAAGAATTACTAAACTTGCCCGAGAGCCAAAAAATAGTAAAGAAAGCTGAGAAGGCAGAGAAAAAAGAAGCACCTCCTCCCTTGCTGAGAGATTTGTCAGAATTTGATAAAATATCAGCAGCACTACCTCAAGTTAAAGGACTTGGAGATATCAGTGACGGAGAGTTTGATGCGTTGGCTCAACGTGCTACAGATGCCTACGACGACCTAATGGATCTTGGCATGAACGTTGACAGCAGATATTCAGGAAGAATTTTCGAAGTAGCTGGAACTATGTTAAAGAATGCCATTGATGCAAAATCTGCTAAAATTGATAAAAAACTTAAGATGATTGAGCTACAGCTTAAAAAGCAACAGTTAGATCAAAAAGCAGGTCAAGACGACAGCATCGACATTCAAGGATCTGGTGTTATTATTTCTGATAGGAATAGCCTCATAGAAAAACTTAAAAATATGAATAAATAATGTATCGGGAATTTGTTATGAAATCATTTGTTGAGTATCTAAAAGAAAACATCGAAGAAAAAAAATATACCTTTAAAATTAAGGTAGCTGGTGATCTGCCTGAACATTGTGAAGATGTTATGGAAACATCACTTCAGCAGTACAAAGTTAGAAAATTTTCTAAAGGAAAAAGCACACCTATTCAAGCATCGTTGATGGATTTTCCCACAGTTAAAAATGCATCAATGACAGTGTTTGAAGTAGAGCTTGAATATCCAACAACCAGTGCTGTACTATCAGAACTATTAGCTAATACCACAGGAATCAGTAGAGATTGCATTCGTGTAAGAACTCCTCTCGAGGAAGCTAATTTAGAAATTGAAATGCAAGCCGACGAAGAAAGCGACAGTAAACCTTTACTAACACAAGATTACGAAAAAGAAAATAATCAAAATCTTGTAGGTGAAAAATATATAAGCACCTTCCTAAAAGACCTTGCCAAGACAAGAAAAGACACCGAGCCAACTCAAGTAAAAGGTGTCAACGAAAAACTATTAGCTAAGTCAATGCCTAAAGGCAAGAAAGAAGAAATAGCTAAACCAGGACCAGCTAAGTCGTTATTTGGTTCTAAAAAAGGAAATTAATATGAACTTTCAAGAACTAATACAAAGAATGTCGCAGTTGGATCAACAAGTAGTTGAAGAACCAAACGAGGGCAATGCTTTTTCTGGAGCACTCGATGCTGCTCGCGATGCTGGACAAAATGAATTTGAAGTTGACGGAAAAAAATATAAAGTTCACGAAGACGGCTCTGTAGAAGAGTGCGGTATGCCAGGAATGGCAGATATGCCAAGCGGCATGATGGGCATGAGAAACGAGCCTCCGAAACAAAGTGATTCAGTTAATATGAATATTAGTCTTAATGCTGCCGGCGGCGGTGGCATTAGAGACTTAATGGATATTCTTCGTAACATTGACAGCGGCGGCATGGATCACGGTCACGATCATGGCATGGATCCAGAACTAATTGTTAAAAAAATGTCAGCTCCTGACCAGTCTATGGACAAATTCATGGGGGCAGAAGATTTTGCCAACGAACCTGACGAAATGTATTCTGATATTAACTATGATGCTGGCGGCGACCTAAACAGACCCAAAGGTGCTTATGCTGCTGCTCAGCCAGGTGATAATGGCATGGCCGTAGAGAGTATTCGCCGCGACCTTGAAAAGAAATATCAACAAATTAAAGAAAACACAGTTGCCACTTGGGGTGCAGAACAGGGTAAACAATTTAAGGTTGACGACAATGCCAAAGCATTGGCATATAAAATGGCAGAAACTAATCCAGAATTTAAAAAAAAATTTTTAGAGATTGAAGCTAAGGCTCGCGAAGATTTTAAAAAATCAGATCCAAAATTAGCAGATTTTTCTTACAGATCTGATATTAAATTCCTGTTAAGTCAATACGGAATCGATCCAAAGACTGTTGATGCAAAAACATTCGATCCAACATCATATGCTAAACCTGGCAAACCTAAGATGTAATTTATTAGACTAATGCCAAATAGGCTCTTCGGAGCCTATTTTTTTCAGTAAATACATTATGGCTACAAAATCATTAGACGGTGTCTTAACTAAAAAAGCACACACGCGAGAAACTTTTACAGAACAGCATATTGAAGACCTGCTGAAATGTAGTTCAGACGATGGCTATCATTATTTTTGCAGTAACTTCTTTTACATTCAGCACCCAGTCAAAGGCAAACTACTATTTGAGCCGTTTGAATATCAGACAAAATTATTAGATGCATATCACGGTCATCGTTTTAACATTAACATGTTACCTCGACAGATGGGCAAGACTACTTGTGCAGCAGGTTATCTTCTTTGGTATGCAATGTTTCACCCTGATCAAACTATTCTTATCAGTGCTCACAAATATACAGGCTCACAAGAAATTATGCAGCGTATTCGTTACGCATACGAACTATGCCCTGATTACATAAGATGCGGTGTAGTTAACTACAATAAAGGGAGTATAGAATTTGATAATGGATCACGTATTGTCTCTACAACTACTACTGGCAACACAGGTCGTGGTATGTCTATCTCCTTATTATACTGTGATGAGTTTGCATTTGTTCCCCCCAATATCGCTGATGAATTCTGGACTTCCATATCACCTACATTAGCAACTGGTGGACGTGCGATTATTACTTCAACTCCAAATAGTGACGAAGATACATTTGCCAATATATGGAAAGAAGCTAACAAAAAATTTGATGAGTTTGGTAACGAACAGGATGTTGGAGTTAACGGATTCTTTCCGTTTACCTGTCACTGGAACGAACACCCTGATAGAGATGACGCATGGGCTACCGCAGAACGCGGACGAATCGGCGAAGAACGATTCCGTCGAGAATACAATTGTGAATTCTTAGTCTATGACGAAACGCTAATTAACAGTATCTGTTTAGCAGGTTTATCCGGCAAAACACCTATAATGAATATGGGTCAAACTCGCTGGTATAAGAAAATAGATAAAGACTGCATCTATGTTGTTACACTGGATCCAAGTCTTGGCACAGGAGGAAACTCTGCTGCTATCGAAGTATTTGAATTACCATCATTTACACAAGTAGCAGAGTGGCAGCATAATCTAACTCCTATTCAAGGTCAGATAAGAATTCTAAAAGAAATATTAAAATATATTTCAGATGAATTAGGCGACGCAGTATCAAACAATCTTTACTGGAGTATTGAAAATAATACTGTAGGAGAAGCTGGATTAGTTTGTATTAAAGATATAGGCGAAGAAAATTTTGCTGGCTTATTTGTAAGCGAACCTGTTAGAAAAGGACATGTACGCAAGTTTCGTAAAGGTTTTAATACTACACACGGTAGTAAAATAGCGGCCAGTGCCCGATTAAAATACTTAATTGAAACTAATAAAATGTCAATTAACAGCAAACCTTTAATTAGCGAATTAAAAACTTTCATTGCTACGGGCGTAACTTTTAAAGCTAAACAAGGCGAGCAAGACGACTTAGTTAGTGCTTTGCTGTTGATGGTGCGGGTGAGTCAAGTTTTAGCCGATTGGGATGTTAGAGTTTTTGACACAATTACAAGCGGAGACCCGTTTGACGATGACGATTGGGAAATGCCGATGCCGATCTTTATTTCGTCTAATTTAGGATAAATATCAGTATGAATAAAAATCTTGGAAAAATTGCTAAAGAATTGTTTGGAAAATTGCGAACACAGTTTCCTAAAATTCAGCTTGGGGATGAAGAAAGTAAAGTAACCGACGAAGCTGAAAATGCAAGGGTCTTTAAATTTGAGTACACCCATAACAACTCTATTTTAGGAAATATGACAGTTAATATTTCCGACGAAGATGGATTAGTAGTAATTTACTCTAACGATATTATTGAAGATCAAGATGAGTTTGTAAAAAACAATTTTTTTAATTTTCTTCAAGAACTAAGAGAATTTGCCAAGCAAAGATTAATGACTTTTGATACTCGAGATATTTCAAAAAGCAATTTGGAAAAGAGAGATTACGAACAAATGTCTAAGAAAAACGGAGAACCACCAATGTCCGAAAGCAAACTTTTTGGAACAAGCAAAACCAGTTATCAACAGTTAGGTGATGCTAAGTTAATTGTCAAACATACTGCACCGGTTAATTTTGAAAATCCTGCCGGTAGAGCACAGCGCATCGAATCAATCTATATTGAAAACTTAGACGGTGAAAGATTTAGATATCCATATAAGCATCTAAATGGCGCGAGAGCATTAGCACAACACGTAGCTCATGGCGGAACCCCTTATGATTCTATAGGCAAATATGTTATTGGATTAAGCGAAGAACTAAGCAACTTAAGAATGTTTAAAAATTACGTTGAGCGTAACCCAATGGTAAGTGAGGCGATGGGCTCTATTCATTCTAAAGTTTTAGAAAGAATTGATGGTGTAAAAAAAGAAATACAAAATCTGCAAAGTGCTACACGTTATACTGAATTTGTGGAATCATTTGAAGAAAATGCAGGAATTGAAATCCCAGAAGACATTATTAATGATTGGGTAGATCGATTAACTATTAGAACATTCAACGAAGAATTAAAGAACGTATTCCCATATATTTTTAAATTAGTAGACGAAAGTGACATCCCAGTTAAAGACTTAACAATCGAAGACTTAGTTAACGAAGAAGATGACAAGTACTGTGATGCCTGTGATCGACCATCAACAAAATGTATTTGCGACGACGAAAAAGAAGTTAAAGAATTTGTTGATTATGAAAAACAATTGGGCAGAATTATTGGCGAGCGTACAGATATTTTTAGCGACAAAGACGAAAGTAAAACTGCTGCAATTGACAAGCTAAATCAGTTAGTGGCTAATCCTTTACCAGTAGGTACAGATGGCAACAATGCTATTGAAAGTCTAACTGATATTATTGATGATAACGAACTAATGGACATCTTTAAAGAAATTGCTGACATTGATCCTGAGCTTGATGCAAGAGATTTTATCAAACAGTATATTGAAATTAAAGATAAAGAAAACGGAACCGACGTCCTATCTCAAATTGAATTTCCAGCAGACAGCGAAGCACCGGCTGAAGAGCCGCCTGCCGAAGAACCAGCAGCTGAGCCTACTGCTGAGCCAGCCCCCGCAGAACCTGCGCCAGCAGAACCTGCACCAGCAGAACCTGCACCTAATCCAGTAGCTGAAGCGTTAGCAAGAGCTGTCCGTGCTGGCGCCAGAGAAGATACTATTATAACTATTAATGGTATGCAAATGACCCTTGGCGAAGCAGCAAAGAAGGCAGGTGTTAAGACAGAAGATATTTTTAGTGACAAGGCAACTGAAATTGTTGAGTTTGTAAAATCAATGTTTAACACAGAAGAAGGTACTTTTCCAAAAGGTGAAGAAGGTGTTTTAATTGCCTGTGAAAAGAAATTTGGCGAGGCAATTAAGCCAGTAGCTGTAAAAATTATTGAAAAGCTACACATGTTTAGCGAAATGCAAAGGATGAAAAAACTCGCCGGAGTTCGCTAATGCCTCTCTATTGCAAAGAACCTTTTTATAACATAGAAATAGATAAAAGGGGAAATGTATATCTTTGTTGCCAAACATGGCATCCTGTTTCAATAGGAAACATCCTTGAGCACAGTCTTGAAGAAGTTTGGCTTGGGGATAAAGCTAAAGAAGTAAGAAACACAATTATTGATCAAACTTACAAACACTGTAGGCTTGATATATGCCCTGCATGGATTAGTAAAACAATTCCGGAAGATGAACTAATTAACGAAGATTACCCTGGATGGTGGTCTGGAATTTCTCGAACACAATTTAGATTACCAGCGTTAGTTAAATTTAGTTTTGATCCGAGCTGCAATTTACAATGTCCGTCGTGCCGAACAAAGCGTATTCAATTTTATGAAGGTTCGGAGCAGTACGAAACTTCTTTAAAAATAATTAACCGAATTAAAGAAGCGTACTTGTCAGAACCAAATGACAGTAGTTTTATGTTTACTATAACAGGCAGCGGCGATGCTATCGGTAGTCATTTATTTAGAAATTTCCTTTTAGAATTAGACGGTACTAAATTTCCTAACATGGGAATTAATATTTTAACTAATGGTGTTATGTTAACTGAAAAAGTTATCGGTCAGTTACACAGGATTCATAGAAATTTAAGAGAAATTACCATAAGTGTCGATGCGGCAACTAAAGAAACATACGATAAAGTTAGACGAGGCGGTGATTTCGAACAACTTAAAAAGAACATAGATTACATTAATCGATGTCCCGAATTAATGGACTGCAAGTTGTTGTATACCTTTGTTGTTCAAAACAGTAACTTTAGAGAAATAAAAAAGTTTGTGGAGTGGATTACTTCATACCCGAGAGCACGTATCAGATTCACAAGAGTTTTAAATTGGATAGGATCTCAAGAAGAAGGGTTCTTCGAAGAAGAAAATATTTGGAGCGAATCACACCCAAACTATCATACCTTCTTTAATTTTATCAATGAGCCGTGGGCCAAACACAATCGAGTGTTCTGGACCAATATTGAAGCTAAGAATGAAATTGTAGAGCAGACAAAAAAGTACATTCCTATACGAGCTTTGGTGCAAAAAGTTCGGAATTAGAGCAACTTTTCTCTTGCAATGATAAATAAAAACGCATACAATATAACGTATGCGTTTTTTGTTTAGCAAGGTCGCTAAACACTATAAGGCAAAACAAAGGCATATAAAGGAGAAATATTATGGCATCTTTGGCTGAAATTCGTGCAAAACTAAAAGAACAGGAACTACGTGGTTCCGACAATCAACGTTCCGGTGGTGATAATTCAATTTACCCATTTTGGAATCTCAAAGAAGGAAATGAAGCAGTAGTCCGTTTCCTACCCGACGGTGGTCCAGATAACACATTTTTCTGGGTCGAACGTGCAATGATCAAACTACCATTCGCTGGTATCAAAGGTCAAACCGATTCAAAACAAGTTCAAGTACAAGTTCCTTGCGTGGAAATGTATGGCGAAAGCTGTCCTATCCTTAACGAGGTTCGTGGCTGGTTCAAAGACCCTGCTCTTGAAGATATGGGTCGTAAGTATTGGAAGAAGCGTAGCTACATTTTCCAAGGCTTTGTTGTTGAAGACGGTCTAAAAGAAGATCCGAAGCCTGCAAATCCAATCCGCAGATTTATTATCGGACCCCAAGTGTTCCAGTTGATCCGTAGTGCATTGCTTGATCCAGAAATGGATAATCTACCAACAGACACTATTGCAGGTGTTGATTTTAAAATGATCAAGACCAGTAAAGGTGGCTATGCTGACTATTCTACTTCAAAGTGGAGTCGTCGTGAGCGTCCGTTAACTGACGACGAACAGGCTGCAATTAAAGAACACGGTCTTTATAACCTCAAGGACTTCTTGCCTAAGAAGCCCGGCGAAGTTGAACTCAAAGTTATTAAAGAAATGTTCGAAGCCAGTGTCGATGGCGAGCCGTATGACATGGACAAGTGGGGCCAATATTTTAAGCCCGCTGGCATGAGTCAAGCAACAGGTGATCCGGTTGCTAAGACTGCTAAACCAGTTGCTTCAGACGAAGACTACGACGAGGAATCAACACCTGTTGTTGCTAAAGCGGCAGCACCGGCTACTGCTAAAACAGAGTCAACCTCTGGTAGCAGAGCCGAAGACATCCTTGCGATGATTCGTAACCGTCAAAAGTAAAAACTAAGCTAATGAGGGCCTCGTGCCCTCATTTGCCTTCACATGGAGATTTATATGGCTACAAAAGCATTTGACTTATCAAAATTTAGAAAAACGTTAACAAAAAGTATTGACGGTTTAGGTGTAGGGTTTAATGATCCTACAGATTGGGTCAGTACAGGAAATTATACATTGAATTATCTTATCAGCGGGGACTTTCATAAAGGTGTACCTCTTGGTAAGGTCACAGTATTTGCTGGCGAATCCGGCGCTGGTAAAAGTTATATTTGTTCCGGAAACTTAGTCCGTAATGCACAAGAGAAAGGCATTTATGTCATTTTAATTGACAGTGAAAATGCTCTCGACGAAGCATGGTTACACGCTCTTGGCGTTGACACAAGCGAAGACAAGTTGTTAAAACTTAACATGGCAATGATTGACGATGTGGCAAAAACAATCCACGAGTTCATGAAAGAATACAAAGCTATGGAGGAACGTCCTAAGGTTCTGTTTGTCATAGACTCACTTGGTATGTTGCTTACCCCTACCGATATCAACCAGTTTGAAGCTGGTGACCTTAAAGGTGACATGGGCCGTAAGCCTAAAGCACTGACAGCACTTGTTCGTAACTGTGTAAACATGTTTGGTAGTTACAATGTTGGTTTAGTTTGTACTAATCACACCTACGCAAGTCAAGACATGTTTGATCCAGATGACAAAATCTCAGGTGGTCAAGGTTTTATCTATGCAAGCTCTATTGTTATTGCTATGCGTAAGTTAAAGTTGAAAACAGACGCCGATGGCAATAAGACTTCTTCTGTACACGGTATTCGAGCTGCCTGTAAGGTCATGAAAACTCGTTATGCAAAGCCGTTTGAAAGTGTACAAGTTGAAATTCCTTATGAAACAGGTATGAGTCCGTATAGCGGTCTTGTTGACTTGTTTGAAGAAAAAAGTTTCTTGGTAAAAGACGGTAACAGACTTAAATATGTGGCAGGCGACGGTTCTGAAATTAAGAAATATCGAAAAGAATGGGAACGTAATGAAGAAGCCTGTCTGGATACTGTCATGGTAGACTTTTCAGCTAATGCGGATGTAAAATCTACTACAGTAGACGAAGAAACTGGAGAAATTTTAGATCATGAATGAAGAACATATTGGCGACATCTGGATGTTATTCAAAGAGTATGTCGATAAAAAGGCACTCGAGGCACTTGCTGAACGTTATGTAGACCTGCTGGCCGACTTAGGTGTCCCTGACAAGACTATTAAAGACGCAATTGGCTTCGACGAACAGTTAGATACTGCTATCGAATATTATCTTGATCAAGATTCCATTGAGGAAGAAGATGATGAAGACAATTGGGACTATAACGAAGACGAAGAATGAGCTGGTACACAAAAGTATCTAAAGATATTTCAAATATTCCGGATGCCGTGGCATATTTTGAAGCCGAATTACAGGCAGCAAGAAATGATACCCGTATAACGGGAAATATTGAAAAGGCAGCTGCCGGTATGCCTGGTCTTGTAGAGTTGCGATTCGCACAACTGCAAGAAATTGAAGCTATACTGGAATATTTGAATATTGAATTGCGAAGATTAAAAAGTCAATTCTTTAGAAAGTATCTTGAAACGTATCAACGAGCTCTTTCTTCGAGGGATTGTGAAAAATATGTAGAAGGCGAGGCAGATGTAGTTGATATGGAAAAAATTATCAACGAATTTGCCCTACTTCGAAATAAATGGCTCGGCATTACCAAAGGTCTTGACATTAAACAGTGGCAATTGACCAATATTATTAAATTGCGTGTTGCAGGTATGGAAGATGCTTCACTATGACATTGGATCAAGTGTTAAAGATTTTTGCAAAAGAGCTAAAAAGCACTGACAGCAAGATTTCTGCAAAAGATAGGCGAATTTTAGTCAGCCTTGCCGGCCAACTCGACCAAGGAAACTTCCTAACACAAAATCAAGCCAACCTTTTGCTGAAAATTTTTCAAGAAAACAAAAAACTAATAAATGTGCAAGGCGTTGACCTTGATAATTTATTAGAAAATCCTGTTTGGTCGGAAAAATTTAGAGTAATTGAAAAAATTCGAAAAATTTTCCTCGATAAAAACCATGCCGGTGTGTTTTTTATGGAATTTAGTTACGACAAGAGACTGCAAAATAAACTATCTTCACTGAACAAGTCCATTCAAGGAAATATTTCTTCAATCGGATCTCGACTTTATTCGTTTTTGTTCTGTGAAAAAAATATTTTTGCCATTGTTGAAGAATTCCAACGTGACGGGTTTACAATAGACCAAGAAATTCTGAATTTTTACCAAGAAATTTGTGAAATTAAGAAAAATAAGAAAAATCCGTTTGATATATTTTCCTTAGAAGATGTAAAACTTCAACGCATCATCAAAAGTGACATCGGTGACATCGATGAAACTAATCTAATGTTATTGCATGACCGAAAATTTCGGTATCAGTATGAAGTTTTTCCAAAAATTGAGGAAAAAACACTGGTGGCTGCTATTGCTCAACGAAAGTCTACAAAAATTTTTATTAGTAGTAAAGGTGTAGACCTTAAAGAAATTTTTAAAGCAGTTAAAGAATTAAATAGATTTCCTCTACTGTTAATCTTTGAGGGACATTCTTCAAAAACTGACAAAAAATCACTGGATCTACTCAAAAATTCAGTTGAAGAGCTTGGCATTGAAAACAGCGTTGGTATCTACTTTCGTTTTGATAAAACAAACGACACAGACGGATTCAACAGTACTATTGCAGAATCTAAGTTTAATAAAAATTTAGAAGACACAACCCTTGTTGCAGGAATCTCTAATAACAAACTTCCAAAATTCATGGTAAATTTAGGCTGGAAGCCAAAGAGCATAATTTCGTTAACTTCAACATTTAAAAATAACAAAAGTTCTGTTTATTTTTCAGATGTCGACTTAACAATTTTTTATACAGACAGACAACCACTTGGAGTTGGAATTGACAACTTGTAAATTAGTCATTAGAGATGAGGTCAATATTAAGTTAGAAGGACTTCCTGTTGAGATTCGTCGCAAATTAGTCAACGCTTTCAAATACGAAATTCCTTATGCACGATATCACCCGGCCTATCGGTTAGGTAGGTGGGACGGTAGCACAACTTTGTTCGGAATGGGTGGAAATGGTTACATTAATCAACTGCCTAAAATTCTTGAAATATTGGAAAAATCTGGCGTTGAAGTATCAGACATTGAAGACCTAAGACAGCCAACTAAAATCATGTTCCCTAAGGTCACTGAGACTTACTGGGCGGATCAAGGCAAGGTGTGGCCTAAAGGTCATCCCAATGAAGGTAAGCCCATTATGCTTCGCGATTATCAAATTGAAGCTATTAATACCTTCCTTGAAAATCCTCAAAGTTTACAAGAAATTGCCACAGGTGCTGGTAAGACGATTACTACAGCGACACTGAGTCAATTGTGCGAGTCGCTTGGTAGAACAATTACCATTGTTCCAAATAAATCACTTGTTGAACAGACTGAAGAAGATTTTATCAATTGCGGACTTGACGTTGGAGTTTATTATGGAGACCGTAAAGATCTCAATAAAACTCATACAATTTGCACATGGCAGAGTCTAAACATTCTCGACAAGAAAAGTAAAAATCTTGAACACGATATTTTAACTCTTGCAGAATTTCTTGAAGATGTTAGGTGCGTAATAGTCGACGAAGTACATATGGCCAAAGCAGATGTACTTAGAAATTTACTTACACAGAACTTGTCTAATGCGCCTATTCGTTGGGGTCTTACAGGCACAGTACCTAAAGAAGCATACGAGCACGAAAGTATCTTTGCAAGTATAGGAAATTTAGTAGGCGGCATTAAAGCTCACGAACTGCAAGAAAAAGGCGTGTTATCAAATTGCCATGTTAGAGTGTCTCAACTGGTAGATGTTCAAGAATTTAAATCATATGCTGATGAGCTAAAATATCTTGTTACCGACGAAAATCGTATGAGATATATTAGTAAATTAATTAAAGGCATAGCCGAAGGCGGCAATACATTAGTCCTGGTTAACAGAATCGATTCTGGTAAATTTCTTACTAACGAATTAGAAGATAGTGTTTTTATATCAGGAGAAGTAAAAACAAAAGATCGTAAAGAAGAATATGATGAAGTTAAAACTGCTGATAACAAGATTATTGTGGCGACTTACGGTGTGGCCGCTGTGGGTATTAATATCCCCCGTATTTTTAATCTGGTTCTTCTGGAGCCCGGAAAGAGCTTTGTTCGCGTTATACAAAGTATTGGACGAGGCATTCGCAAAGCAGAAGATAAAGATTTCGTACAAATCTGGGATATCACAAGTACGTGTAAGTATGCCAAGCGACATCTCACACAAAGAAAGAAATTCTACAAAGAAGCCAGATATCCATTTACATTAGAAAAAATTGATTGGAAGATTTGACTTTTAGTAAAAAAGTGCTATAATAATAACTATGCAAATACTTACCTTAGACAACTTATCATTCGACTTAAACAATCTACCGGACGAAGTCGATGAAGACATGAGATTCGCTGTTCTGGATAACAGCAATCCGCAAGAACCAGATTTCTTTTTTATGCCATTAATTTTTCTTGAGAGTTTTAATAGCCCTGCAATGGTTTTAAAAATTGGAGATCAAGAAGTTACAATGCCACTCGATTGGTCGATTGCAGTAGGCGACAGTCAAAGTGCCTGCGACATAGAAATATTACCACTTACCAGCTTAAACGACAGAGGCTTTGATGCTCTTTGTTTTAATCCTTTAAGTAGTTTTAGAGTAGAATTTAAACCTATTGAAATTGTTAATTTTTATAATGATGTAAAATGGTACTTTCCTAAAATGAAAAACGGTCAGCTACTCGCAGTACCACTCGGACAAGAACCTAAGCCATTGTGCAGTTATTTTGTCAAAGAAATTTCCAGACAAAATGAGTTAATTGATTTAAGCAAAATACTTTAATGGGCACTCTTAAACCAGGCGCTACCTACATATATGAACGCAACGGCGATGAAATATATGCTCGCGAGACTGGTAAAACGGAACGAGTATTAGTCGGATATGAACATACTCCAGATCCAAGAACATCGGATGGAAGACCGTTACGTGATCACATATTAGAAGATAAAATGTGGGGTGAGATTCGTCGAATGGCACCAACCAATCCTGCTTTACAAAAGGCATTGGATCGTGCTATAATGATATACAGACTATCAAAGGATAAACCTTTATGAGCACCGAACAAGATAAATTCAAACACTCAAAGCGTTTACTTAAAGATGAAAATGCCATTAAGAAGCAAGTTAAGATTGCCAAGGCACATCGAGTTAGTGAATACAATCCTGGCGAACCAACACAACCACACCGTTTTAATAAGCATCACGCAATGGATTGCGGTAACCCAGAATGTTTTGTATGTGGCAATCCTCGTAAGACGCATAAAGATAAGCTAACTACACAAGAGAAAAGATTTTATCAAGATACTGATACTGTTAGAGATAAAAGAAGCAACGGACTTTCACCAGAAGAAGAAAATGACTGAAAAAATTGAACTTAAAGAAAAGTTAGCTGCCGTTGACATCGGTGCAAAAAGCATGTGGGATGAATTAGATACTGAGCAAAGAAAATCTCTCAAACAGGAATTTTTTATTCTTAACAGATATATCAGTAATGTAAAAGGACAATCTCGTGAAACTCAGGAACACTTTGTCTTAACTGTAAATGAGTTCTTTAACAAGTATTGGAATGATCTAAGCGGCCATCCTAAACTTATGTGGCAATTGCTCTGTATGTGCAGCCATGAGAGTAAAAAAATATTCTATCATGAGTGGATTGGTTTTAAACGTAAAAAAGGCGACGGTAAAAGAATTAAGTTTCTTGAAGAAGCATACCCCAATCTTAAATCAGACGAGATCGAATTACTTGCTTCAATATCAACATTAGAAGAATTAAAAGAACTTGCAGAAGGTTACGGATATAGTAAACAAGAAATATCTAAGATGTTCTGATGCTAAATTTAAAAGTGATTAAAAATAAGCCATACACATGTCAATATTGCGGTCATGCATACATGCAGGAAAAAACGTTGGCTGTTCATATGTGCGAGCAGAAACGAAGACATTTAGCAAAAACTGAAAAACATGTAGTAGTAGGATATCAAACTTATTGTAGATTCTATCAATTGACACAAAATTCTAAGACTACTAAAACTTATGAAGATTTTGCAAAAAGTCCTTACTACAATGCTTTTGTAAAGTTTGGTAGTTATGTTGCAAATGTAAATCCCTTATACCCCGATCATTACATAGACTGGGTAGTAAAAAGCGGAGTAAAGTTAGATCACTGGTGCAAAGATGCTTTATATGAAAAGTATGTACTTGAGTTGATTCACACTGAAAATGTAGAAACAGCATTGCAACGATCTGTAACTCATATGCAGTCGTGGGCTAATGATCATAGCAGTTTGTGGAATCATTATTTCAAATATGTTAGCACTAACAGAGCAACATTTGACATTAAAGATGGAAAGATTAGTCCTTGGTTAGTTTTAAATTGCACTACTGGAAAACAACTATTAGCATCCTTTTCCGATGAACAGTTAGCTTCGATAAGTAATGTTATAGACCCAGAAGTCTGGGTTAAAAAGTTCAAGAAGCAAAAGGAAGATCTTGCTCTTGTTAAAGAAGTAGTCAAGGAGGCTAACTTATGATCAACGTAACTAATACAGAATCTACACAATTAGATTTAGAAGTGATAGTAAGTGAAGAAGATGCTACAGTATATGTAAAACTCACAGGATTTGACAACGTTGAATCTGCTGATAATTATGCTTCCTATCTTGCGGACAAACTACCATTAATGTTATTTGAATCAACGGTTATACACTGATGCCAGATATTGATATTGACTTTCTTGATAGAACTCAAATACTTGATGTAATCAAGCATATACCTGCGGCTATTAAAGAACAAGACAATTTTAAAAAACATAATTCTGGAATATACTGTCATTCTATTCCACAAAATCCTTTAACAAATTTATCAGCTATTGACTATAAAGAAGCAGAAGATCGAGGCTATTTTAAGATTGATTTTTTGAATGTTGGCATATATAAAGGCATAAGAGATGAGGCTCATTTGCAACAACTAATGGAGGTTGAACCGATATGGGATCTTTTACAACAAGACGAATTTGTGGATCTATTATTTCATTTGAACGGCCATGGTGCAATTCTGAGAAAGACCTGCCCTACTTCAGTGGAAGAATTAGCTGCCGTCCTTGCTATGATCCGCCCAGCCAAGAGGAACTTGATTGGGAAATCATGGACGGAGATAATGACAGAAGTGTGGATACCCCCAGAGAATGGTGAGTATTATTTTAAGAAAGCACACGCTATTGCATATGCAATGGCTATAGTAGTGCAGATGAATTTGATCTGTGAAGCTATTAGCTATGGATTTAGTTAGATGGTGGGCGTCTAACTAATTGTACACTTTTTCGTTTAATTCTTTTTAGTGTTAGGTTCATTAGATTAACTACTGGGCCTAACACTATTTTCACATCTTTGCTGTTAAATGTTTTAATGCTGTACTTAAATGGTTCTATTTCTTTTCTTAGAAAAATATTTATTGGTACTTGCCTATTAGATTCCCACCACCATATTTCGCCCAGTTCAAGAAGTAGTGTTTTTTCGTCAGGTGTTTTTATTGCTTCAAGATCGTAAAAACTGGTCACAAATTGATCTTGATTTATAATTATGCCAACGTATTCATCTTCTCCGTAGTTTAATACGCTGATAAATGGTAGTTGATCTGCAATGTTGTCTCTAAGTTTAACCATATAAATATATAAAGGGATCGTAATCCAAATGCAAAAAATTTCAAGTTATTTATATCCAAATCGAATAAACGTCGTCGCGGATGTGGCTTTATTTCCTGTGAGGTGGAAAATCGTGTATCAGAATCTTATAAAAATTTATCAAGGAGTTGATAATGTCTTGACATTAGATATTAAAAACTCAGACCAAAAACGTATAGATATTTCCGAAATGGATTTATATCTCAGTATTACAGATATTATGGGCAAAGAAGTTAATGCCTATCAAGCAGCACCTGGTGCCACAACAGGGCTTGCTACAGTAACTATCCCCTCAACTGATTTGGTTAATGTAGATCCGCAGTTTTTAAATTTTAGTTTGTATAGACTAAACGAAGATGACACTAAGACAATACTGTATGCAGATACACAATTTGGCGCCATTGGTAAAATGCAATTGTTAGGCAGTGCAATACCAGTTGAATATCCCACAAGAGAAATTACAACATTTATGCCTTTAACTGATACTGATGCTACACCTTATGAAACGCTTTGGTATAGTGATGCAGTTGAAGTCAAAAAACCCAATCATTTAGGTCCAGAATCTTTAGAAAGCATTGATTTAGATTTTTACTTTAACAAATCAAAAGCTGTAGTTACTGTTCAATTTACAACCGATGTAATTATTAATTCCGGAACAAGATGGGTAGATGTTATGGCTTTCGGAGTTTTCCCTGAAGATACACAAGCAACAAAAACAATTGCGTTTCCAGTCTACAATAGAAATATAACATGGATGCGAGTAAAAGTTAAACAAGAAACATACAATGGATCTGGCGCAACTGTAGATATTGGCAAACGTGCATCTGGACTCGGATTTGAAGCTACGTTCCTTCCAAACAAGCCAGGTAAAGGATATACTATTGGTGAATCGTTTACTATCAGTGCTGATCGATTCGGCGGCGGCGGTGCATGGACATTAGTAGTTGAAACAGTCGACGGACAAGGCGGCGTTACCCAATGGTTGCCTATGGCTGAAATATTGGTTGCAGAAGATGGGCCGGTAACCTACAAAGATGTGCCAGTAAGTGACATTACTCGAGCCAGAACAATTGACAAAGTAGTAGTAAGAGTTTAAAATTAGTCTATGAGCCTTATCATAGACACTGTTGCTGCCTACTTGCCTCCGAAAAGAAAAGCTACTCCGAGCGGATGGATTAGCTTTAATGCAGTCTGTTGTCATCATAACGGCACCTCTGCAGATCAAAGAAGCCGCGGCGGAGTTATGCTTAATGAGGGTGTTAGCTACCATTGTTTTAATTGCGGATTTAAAGCCAGTTGGCAACCTGGTCGAACAATTACAGTCAAATTTAAAAAATTATTGCAATGGCTTAATGTCGGCGACGACATTATCAGTAAGTGCAGTATAGAAGCATTAAGGCTCAAAGAGAATACTGAATACAAAGGCGAAGTTAGTCTTATACCTGTATTCATAGACAAGGCTTTACCTATGGGATCAAAGCCTATAATTAATTGGATAGAATCTAACCCTCCAGAAATGCACCCAGTCCTTGAATACCTTTATAATCGAGGTTTCACAGTAGATGATTACAATTGGCATTGGACTGACGAAGACGGGTTTCAGAATCGATTAATTATTCCTTTTTATAACAAGGGAAAGATTGTAGGTTACACTGCAAGATCTATTAGAGATAGTAAAGTAAAATACATTTCAGAACAACAGCCGGGGTATGTGTTTAATCTCGACAGTCAAGGTTTTGATAAAGAATTTGTCTTAGTAACCGAAGGACCTATTGATGCAATTTGCCTCGATGGGTGTGCTGTAATGAGCAATGAAATAGGCGAACAACAGATAGCACAATTAAAAAGTTTACAAAAAGAAATAGTAATAGTTCCGGACAGAGATAAGTCAGGTCTAAAGTTAGTTGAACAGGCAATTGAACTTGGTTTTAGTGTAAGTATGCCTGAATGGCCCGAAGGTATTAAAGACGTCAACGACTGCATGAGACAGCACGGAAGACTATATACTATGTGGTCAATTGTTTCTGCTAAAGAACACAATGCACTAAAAAATCAACTGAGGATGAAAAAATGGATTGGTTAAAAAAATTAAAAGATTGGTTGTTAACACCATACTATCGTTATCAAAATCGCAAGTTTATTGAAAAACGTCGCAAAGAAATGCAAGAACAGGATCCCTACATTTACAAATGAAGATATTCGGTATAAACGCACTCAATCACGGCAGTAGTATTGCTGTATTCAACGGTCCTGATCTAAAACTCAAGCATTGGCAATTTTGTAAAAATGATCAGTTAGATTCGGATATAATTCGTAATGCAATAGCTGACGGTGGCCCTGACAGAATTTTTTGGTACGAAAATCCCTGGCTTAAGAAAACCAGACAGTTGTATGCAGGACAATATAACAGCGCATTTGATAGGTCTGTGCTACCAAAAACCTATCTAAGACAAGCTGGCTTAGGTTACGCACCTCTTAGGTATACTCCACATCACGGAAGTCATGCGGCTGCAGGCTATTACACCAGTCCGTTTAATCATTGCGCTATTATAGTATTAGATGCTATAGGTGAATGGGACTGTGCCAGTATATGGGAAGGAATGCACGGTGAGATACGTAAAGTGTGGAGTAGACGTTATCCACATAGTTTAGGCTTGCTATACAGTGCTTTTACTAAACTGGTAGGACTTGAACCTATAAAACAAGAGCATCTATTTCAACAGATGTCACTGCAAGGCGATCCTGATAGATATTATCAAGATGTGTTAGATTATATATTACCCACAATAGACCTGCAAAAAAATCTACATCGAGGTGTACAAGATTGGCCTTACCCTATTGAATCATTGCAAGACCAATGCGACATTGCCGCAGCCGTTCAATTGGTATTTGAAAGAAATATTGAATCAGTTCATAGCATAGCAAAAAGTTTAACAAACGCAGATAGCTTAGTTTATATGGGCGGGTGTGCTATGAACAGTAAGGCCAATAAATTAATAGTTGAGCCTATGTGGAAATACATTTGGAGTTTGCCTATGCCTGGCGATCCTACCAGTGCTATAGGTGCAGTACTTTATCATACTAAACATCGCGTATGGGATTACAAATGGGATCCTGTTAAACATATTGAACTTCGCACATAAAGAATATATAATAAACAATGACTACAAGACAAAACGCAGATTACGGTTACGACATCCAAAAACTTTATCTTGAAATGATGTTAGGTGACGCTGAAACTTTTGTAAGGTGCCAAGGTATTTGGGATCATGCACTATTTGACAGAAAGCTTCAAGCTCCGGCAAAATTTTTAAAGGATTATGTTGAAGAACATAGTGTTATACCAACACCCGACATTATCAATGCAGCTACTAAACAAGAATTTAAAGTTCCAGAAAACTTAACAGAAGCACACTACGATTGGCTATTACAAGACTTTGAAACTTTTATTAGACATAAAGGTCTCGAGAAAGCCATTCTTGATGCGGCTGATATGTTAGAAAAAGGCGAGTATGGCAGCGTAGAAGACAAGATTAAAAAAGCAGTACAAGTTGGTTTACAAAAAGATATGGGTACAGATTACTTTGCTGACCCAAGAAGTCGACTGATGAAAATCAAAGAGAAAAACGGTCAATTAAGTACTGGTTGGTTAGTATTAGATCAAAAACTGTTTGGCGGATTTAATCGAGGTGAACTTAATATTTTTGCTGGCGGCTCAGGTGCAGGTAAGTCGTTGTTTCTTGCTAACCTTGGTGTTAACTATGCATTGGCAGGTCTCAATGTAATTTACTTAACACTTGAATTGAGTGAAGAACTTGTGTCAATGCGTATTGACAGTATGGTAACCGGCATCTCAACTCGAGAAGTCTTTAAGCAGATTGATGAAGTTGAAATGAAGGTTAGAGTTATCGGCAAAAAATCAGGCAGTATGCAGATCAAGTATATGCCCAGTGGTAAGACTGCTAACGATGTACGTGCCTATCTAAAAGAATATGAAGTTAAGACAGGCAAGAAATGTGACGTATTACTTGTTGACTATCTCGACTTGTTGATGCCAGCAGGACAAAAAATCAGTGCTGAAAACTTGTTTATTAAGGACAAGTATGTGTCAGAAGAATTGCGTAATTTAGCAATGGAAAAGAATTGCGTATTTGTCACTGCGGCACAGTTAAATCGTGGTGCGGTTGAAGAAGTTGAATTTGATCACAGTCATATTTCAGGCGGACTAAGTAAGATTCAAACAGCAGATAATGTGTTTGGTATCTTTACAAGTCGTGCTATGCGTGAGCGTGGCAAGTATCAAATTCAGCTTATGAAGACACGTTCAAGTTCGGGCGTGGGTCAAAAGATTGATCTAAACTTTGACATTGATACACTGCGAATAACAGACAGTGAAGAACAAAGTGAGGATAACGATCAACCTCAAACACGCGGCAGTCAAATCCTTAATTCACTTACAAGAAAGAGCGTTATCGATCAAGATACGGGCGAAATCACACGAGAAAGCCCTACAGACGGTCTAATTGTAAAGCCTTCTCAAGCTAAAGTAGAAAGCACTAAACTACGTCAGTTACTGAACAATTTACCTGAAAGTCTTTGATAAATATCGTATCAAGGATTTAGAACATGAGTTCACAGCTTTTTAGACAGTATATTGATTTTATAACAGAGCAGGAAGCTCCCGAGTGGCAAAAACGAGCAAGGGATATTGCTATGAAAATGGGTGTGATTGCGCCACATTTAGCCAATATCGAATACAAAGATAATGTACCTGTAAGAATCAATGGAGACCCTGTACCTGATCACATGTACAGTCCAGAAGAAAGAGCTAAAGTAAAAGGGCAAGGAGCTGCTGGAGGCCCTGGCGCTGCTGCACCTGGAAAATCTTCCTCAGCAACTCAAGTTCAAACAGACGATGACGGTAATCACATGATTACCACCCCAGACGGAAAAACTATTGTAGTTGGACCGGACGGAAAACCATTACCTAACGGTGGCCGAGTAACTCCACCTACAACCTCAGGCGGCCAATCAGCAAGCCCTTCATCAGGGAACAGAGTTATAGATCTACAGAGAGAACTTAAGGCAAAAGGTGCCGACCTTGGTAATTTTGGCCCTGAGGGTGACGGCGTTGACGGTAAGATAGGTAAGTTTACTCGTGAAGCTGCAAAAAAACATCCTGAAATTGCAGCCAAATATAAAGATGTTCTTGACGGCGGCCAGGCAGCAAGTCCAGCACAAGGATCTGGTTCATCAGGCAGCGGTAATAAGCCTGCAGGCGGGCAACCAGCAGCCAGCGGAGACAATGCTCAAAAGTTGAACAATGCGCTAAGTGGCTTAGAACAAATACTGAAAAAATATAAAGTTGATGTAAAAGAAGAAATAGATCATATTCTCGAAAATATTAACGTCTTTAGCGAACAGGAACAAATTGAAATTTGGAAACTGATAACAGAAGAAGACAAGCCTAAATTACCACCAGGTGCTAAGTATGATAGATCAACTGGTAACTGGTATACTGAAAAAGACGGCAAGAAAGTTTATATTGGCGGAAGCACAACAACAACCCCTGCTAAGAGCTTAGATATTAAACCACAAAGCAAATTTTCTAAGTTTATATCTAAACTTGGCGGTGCCTCGGGCATTGGTCGTAAGATCGGTACACGAGTAGGCGCCAGTGCCATCGGCGGACCATTGGCACCATTTATTGCCGCAGGTAGTATCATATGGACGGGTTGGGATATTGGCAAGGCCATCTATGACGTGTTTGCAGACGAAGACAGTTTACCAGGTCTTAGTGATGAAGATAAAGCAACTATCAAGCAACACATGGCTGTATTAACCGCCATAGAAAAAGACAAAGAGTTCATGAAGACTGTAGACGCCGAAACAAGAAAGCGTGTAGAGTATGTAATGAAAGGTCTTAATTCATTGGCTGTTGACACAGGCTATAAGCCAGATGGACAAGCAGCAAGCCCAGCAAGTCAGTCTACTGATGCAAAAATTGCCTCAATGGTTAGAAAAGATGCATCTGGGCCTACTACGGCAGGATCGACTACACAAGGTTTACATATTGCCTATGAACCGGTTATCCCAGGACAGCCATTAAGTCAAAGACAAATGGCAGCAATACAAGCGTCTTTAAGCATGGGCAACAATAACTATCCGCCTGAGGTCATGGCGCAGTACAACAGACAACGTAGAGATTAATTGATGTTTGGTCGCATGTACCAAACAGTAAAAGACCAGCGTTCGCCTTCGACTGGTGGACAAGCTCTATGTTTCATGTTGCTGGGCATAAAAACTGCTTGCCCAGCTTGAAGATCATACTCCCTACTTTCAGTTTCAAATAGTGCCCCGGGTGCGGTCTGTAGGGTACAAGTCAAGGTCAACGACCTTACGCTCTTTCTTCCTGTGTGATCATAAGTGTCAGTATGCCAGCCATAGTATTCGCCTATACTGTAGCAGCTGACTTGAACAGGCTTTTGAAACCAAGTTAACTGATATTCTTCGTGCCAGGGGCGAGCCAACTCCCAGATACGATCACTTTCTTCTTGTGTTAGTTCTAACCAATAGACAGAATTGTTTCTGCTGATTCTTTCGGGATCATAGCCCATGACACGACCAAGATGCAGCTCATTGCCCGAAGCACGTCTGATAATGTCATCAGCTTCCTGGGCTGTGAATAACTGAAAAGGCTCAAGCAGTTGGATATTCATAGTTTACAGTTTCTAAATTTTCTCTCAGTGTTCTTGCACCATTGCTGTGATGAAATTGACGAGCCATATCTGTCTTGGGACTGAGTGTAACAAAGGTAGTGACGTCTGGTCGATTTTCTCTAATCCATTCCTGAGCCGATCTTATTAGACTGCGACCAGCACCTTTGCGATAGCTCCATATGGTATAGAATACTGCATGATCATGTTTGTCATAATCAGATAATCCACTGGTATTTTCGGGAATAGATCCTGTATAGCTTACACAGGTAACTGCACCAGGTTGTCCATCAACTAACCACATAAAAATATCTGCATGATCATGCAGTCGTGCCGCTGTGGGAATTTCAGGACGAACGGGGTCGTCTTTTAGTGCTTGAGCAAGAGGATCAGTTAAAGTGGGTATTCTGTAGAACATAAGAACTTGGTGTGTATAACTGTACTTATCACAAAGTTCTTAAAATAAGATTAAACTAATATTACATCACTTCAATGTACTGATCCATGCTCATTTTACTGGGGCTGGGCACGGGCTGATTGACATCTTCAGTTTGCCAATTCCAAGGTTTTGAGCTGTCATGATGACCAATGCAGAGAAATGGTAAACTGCCAAAGTTTTCATTTGCAGTGATCAGCTGTCTATTTCTAAATTCCTGCTCTACGGGCTGTCTTTCAAAGCAGATGCAAAATCCTGTTTGCCACCCAAGATCTAAGGCCTTGAGTGCCAGCTGGCTGTAAGCATGACCCACTTGATAGTTATGTTCGCTGGTATGATGACTGGTTTTTGGCAAGATGGCAATTAACAGTGAACACAATAGCTGACTGTTTTTGCGTGCCACATAGTCGGGATATTTCAGTCTGTCCAGTTCGGGAATTTGACTTTGATCATAGACAAAACGCTTGACTGTACTGTCTGTGATAAACAGCACACAATACTGCTGTTCAAGATCGCTAACCATGCTGTGCAGTTGATCGATGTCAGCTTGGGGCATCTGTTCTGCATAGTCAAAACTTCTATGTGTATGCGAATAGCTGTGGTATTTGGTTTCAAACATTTATCATTACCTCGATGTGATCCTGGGGCCATTGTGCTCTAATGATCTGTTGCGGTTGCTCAAGACCATGCTCTAACACTTGAATAAAATAGCCATAAAGATAGTCGAACCACAAGCGTCCTGTGGGTTCAGCTGGAACCACTTGACAGTCCTGTCCAGTATAAGTTTGCAGGCCCTGATAGGCTTGACCCTGCATGACCCAGTTACTGATCAAGCTACGCAGCCACGTGTGTATGACCACTTCCTGTTGACGTCGCGACACAGGTCTACCATCTTTGTCCCAAAAGGTACTGGCAATGAATGCGGTCTTTTCGTTGCTGGCATGTGCAAGATCACCTATGAAAGCCTGCAATAGAAATTCAAGATCTCTGTGGCATTTGGCGCTGTCATACTGATAGTCTTTGAATGGCTCACGGTGTTCGCGAACCTGCTGATTGATCCAGGCCACAGTGGCTTCTTTGATCCAGTACTTGTTCTGCTCAATGGCTCGAGCAGCCTGACCGTAGACTTGGCTAACACGTTCCGTGATCTGTCTGTTCACTGTGTAGTTGATGCTTCGTTCACGTAACCAAGTTTCCAATTGACCCACGGCCAAACCAGTGTGAAACATGGCACTGGAATAGAGTAAATCGGGATCAGTAA